>Ga0209382_10000146_pt1 | contig 107378 bp, 71 predicted proteins | sample SoiMetdeltSBSDD5_FD_187599 | JGI IMG/M metagenome (GOLD analysis project Ga0209382, IMG submission 187599) | Bulk soil microbial communities from a Populus tree surrounding site in Tennessee, USA - Soil MetaG P. deltoides SBSDD5 (SPAdes) (version 2) | ecosystem: Environmental > Terrestrial >...
CCGGAATCATCATCACCGGAATCATCATCACCGGAATCATCATCACCGGAATCATCATCACCGGAATCATCATCACCGGAATCATCATCACCGGAATCATCATCACCGGAGTTGTTCCCTTCACCTGAATCGGCATACACGTAAGGATAATCTATAATAGAACCACTAATTACCAAAAGAAGCAGAGTCGAGAGTAGCTTCAGGGTAAGGTGAGCGAATTCCATAACCTCGTATAGTGTTCGACATAAATAAGGTAATTGTTCTGTTTATATCACATGAACCAAAACCGCTCCTGAGGTTCCGATGTTTAGGAGATTAATGTACAGCAGATTTACTCGGTTACTATTGCCCTTCATGTTTAAGAACTTGGGGGAATTGGAAACGGGCTTCCAGGAATATAGGATATGAAGTATTTCATAATCCCTGGAAATTTATTAGTAATTTCAGAATTATGAAATTATGTCATATTTCGTGAGGTTGCGAATTGTTTATCAATAAGATTGTTCTCATGCAAATTAAATGATTGGTGGTGGGGTTAGAATGCATTTTGGCGAGTTTAGTGCATCACTGATCTTAATTCTGAGCGCAGCGTTAGTGGTATTCATAGTAAATGTCCCTGGGATAGCGGAAGGATGTACTAATTGGAAAAATTTGCCAGATGATGATTGCGATCAGCTTGCAAATATATGGGAAACTCAAGGTGCAGGCTACGATGTAAATAACGACGGGATTATTGACCTAGACCTCTATGCACTAGGAGCTAGACCTAACCAGAAGGATATTTTGCTCGAGATAGATTACATGAAATACCATAAACCTAGAACTAATGTGGTTGAAAACGTAAAAACAGCTTTTGCAAATGCTGGGGTAAACCTAATTTATAGAGTTAACGAACAAGTTACTCATGATGACTCGGTAACAATGTGGAGCTGGTTTGACTGGCGCAAAGGTATTTCGTTTGGCTTTGATTCGACTGAGAGAGCCAATACCCACAAGATGCAAGCGAAAGCCAATACCTATCATTACGCACTCTTCATACACCAGTATAATGGGGGATCATCTTCAGGTAGTGCAGAGCTACCGGGGACTGACCTGTTCGTTTCTCTAGGCGCACCCGGATGGGGATTAAATAGTGATGGTAATCATACGGTAGGCTCGCACGACCAACAAGAAGGAACACTAATGCATGAATTAGGACACAACCTAGGTTTACGACACGGTGGCGACGTGGATGAAAATTGTAAACCCAACTACCTAAGCGTAATGAGTTACTCATTCCAATTTTCCGATTACGTTAGCGACAGACGCCTTGATTATTCACGATCGCCCCTGAATCAGCTTGACGAGGCTAATTTAAGCGAGCCCAATGGAGTCAGTCCGGCCAGCACTCCTTCAGGCCAGAAAACGGTGTACGGGCCGACCTCCGCTCTGGTTAGCCAACGACTTGTAAGTCCCACAAATCAAATCAACTGGGACAGAGACGGTAATCCATCGGAAACTGGAATCATTAAAAATATTAATAATCTGGGTAGCAGCAGCGGGTGTACAAGTACTTCGAATACACCTATTGTAGGTTACGAGGATTGGTCACATTTACAATATTGGGGGATGGGTGGTAGTTACGCAAACGGAACGGTTTTCAATGCAACGGGCATAGCCAACTTAACCGATTCGGCAAACTTCATCGATGCGGCTAACTTTACAGCGGAAGGAAATTTGCCACTTGCAGGAAATTTGCCACTTGAAGCAAACTTAACCGTGGCAGAAAACTTTACATCTGCAGCAGGTTTACCACTTGAAACAAACTTAACTGGGGCAGAAAACTTTACAACTGCAGCAAACGTAACAAGTACTGGAATACCTTGGGATGCTAGAGAAGGCTTGGTAGAAAAGAATGTAGACAATCTGAAATCAAGTCGACAGTCACTTTTACAATCAATACATTCGTATGTCACGTCGTTCCCTGTTGAGGATTTCAGGACTCCTGCGTCCAAGAACATTCTAATTGGTAATTTACGAGCAATTCAAACCCTGCTGAGCATAGAAGATATTCCAGATCAGGCAATTAACGCTTTAAATAATAATGTTAGGAAAAAAATGGACGGATCATTAGGTGGTAACCCTTCAGATGATTTGCTAACGAACCCAGAGGCACAAAGATTAGTTGTACCTCAGGTGGATAATCTTAATCAGGCTCTCCTCAAACAGAGGGGGATAGGGGAAGAGGATTAAATCCCAACGGCCGGTGTGCTGTGGAGAAGCCCATCTAAAGCTATCTAATACTCAAACGTCTAATACTCAAACAGATCGCTATTCTTATTAAAAAAATAACTGAGACAAAACTATTAGACATTCAATGTAATTGAGGGTAAAAGAGAAATGAAATTTTTATTAAATAGTTATACAAATAGGATTCTGGTATTGAATCTTTCTAATATATTTAACAGTACTTCGAATGCTAAAAATTCAAAGTTTTTATTTCTAATGTTTTGTTGGTCAGTGTTATTTTTTTCAGCGTCGCAGTTTAATTTGAGCATTCTCAACAACGTTAACGCTCAATCTGGAGGATATAACTACGGTACTAGCCTGACATTATCTGGGTCGAACTACATCGACGTAAGTAGTAAAAGCTCTCTTCAGCTCTCTCAATTCAGCGTGGCTGCCTGGTTTAAAACATCGAAGGATTACGCGACCGACGCAATGATAGTAAATAAAGGAGGAGTTGGAAGCGAAAGTTTAGGACAAAATGCAAACTATCAACTATCTATGACAAGTTCTGAAAAAATAAAAGGGGGCTTTGAAACAAGTACTGGCGTTGATTACTTTGCTACTTCGCCTGCGAGTTATAAGGATGGGAAATGGCACTATAGTGTAGTAACGTATGATGGAAAATATGTTAATCTTTTTGTCGATGGAGTAAAAGTTGCATTTAAATCAACGTCAGGCGCGGCACCAGAAAGTTCCGGAACAAAGCCTGTAAGAATAGGGGCTAATTCTAGATCGGCTAGTAACTATTTTACTGGAAATGTAGATGAGGTAAGAATATGGAACCGAGCTCTAGTTACTTCAGAGGTGACCAAAGCATATGCGGGCACATTCAATACAGCTGGCCAGGTGCTGCACCTTACATTCTCCAATTATGATAAATTCGGAATAAAGAGATTATATTCAACAAAGAGTGGCGGAGAACAATGGTTTATCGATATGAACAATCCACTCAGCGATAGTAGATTTAATCCACAAAATACTATAACAAAAAATTCAGATGGTTCATGGAAGATGAAATCAACCCAAGTGCGCATGAATGTATATACTTCGACTGGATACGACGCGGATGATATTTCTACTTTAGATCACGGAGCAATTGCTTCGAAGGGGTACATGTTGGCATCAAATGACTGGCGAAATTTTGAAATGACGCAGTATGTTAAGGTTAATACTTCACCAAGCGATGATAATTTTTCTCCAAATGGTAGAGGAGGAAGGCACACAGGCGATGGACCTCCTGAGGGCTGTGAAGGATCGTCCATGAAAGGTGACGTATTCTTTTCTGGAAAGGTACGCTTTGCAAAGGAACAGTGGCATGTAAGCTACGTCTTTACGAGCCTAAAATCTGCGACAAGTTCAATAGAGGACAAATGGATCGGAATAAAGTTCGTTGTTTACAATTTCCAGGAAAATAGTAAGACGGTAGTAAAAACTGAGCTATGGCTTGACAAAAATAATAATGGGATTTTTGTAAAAGTTGACGAGAACGTTGACAGAGGAGGTTGGGGAACTGAAGGAACAGATTGCGGGGGCGCGCCAGATCAAATCATAAGTTGGGGTGGACCAATTACTACATTTAGATGGGATACTGCTACTGACGTTGATTTTAAATTCTTAAGTGTGCGAGAAATAAATCCACCTCAATAATCTTATTATTCTAAATTTTCAAAAGCAAGTGAGCAATAATTATAATCTTTACTAATGCGCTCTTCAAACACCTGATACCATTCTATTATTTGATCTTTAAAGGCATTTACTAAAGCGTCATCCCTTATTTCTTCGTGTCAAATCAAAGGGATAGCCGGTTAATATCGGCAAAGACTTCACGGCAAAGTATCCAATTTTCTCAAATGAGGTTGCACTTCCATCATCGGTCCTCGGAGATCAGACATATAGTAGGTTTTATTTCTTTTTGCCACGACTAATGTCCGTCTAAATTGCCTCAAGTCTCAATTGCTCTGTTTTCCTCAATCCGGTGAATGACATTCCAGTAAATATTAGAGCAACGACGGCGGCACTAATATTCCTAGATTCGACGAAACTCGGGAAAAATTATAAAAACGACTTATTTGTCGAGTCTTTTAATCTTGGAGTAATTTGTCATTTTGACTTGAATAAAGATCGAACAGCACTAAAACTACCAAATTCCAATAGTATACTAGCCGAAAATCAGGATTCCCACAGTATACTGTTTGTAGAGGGGATTGGTAAAATAACCGACATGCAAGTCTGTCCTGATGGAAATTTGTATGATCTATCAAGATATTTTAACAAAGGCACAATCTTTAGAATGTCAAAGTAAACTAAACGATATTGATTTTATCATTTCATCATAAAATCGTCAAGTTATTGTGTGAGAGTACCACGCAAAACACTACGCTATATATCAAAACTCTTCTTGTTACCAAATGCAAGTATGCAATCGTAATGATATCATCGTTTGTGTGTCCAAGTAGTATCAACGATATGTGTAAAATAGTGAGTATTGATATACCTATTGGAACTCAACCACGATTACATACCAATATAGTATTTGCTCAGTCTACTTAGTCTAATGCTCATTCAGTAAACAAATGCTGACTTTAAGGAGGTTCGATTCAATGATCTTGCAAATGGAGTACACCCGAGAAATGTCTGCATACAGTACCAGGAACTATATTTTAAGCAGCCATAGTCAAGATCAAATACGGGTCTTCAAACGCTCTGTCAGACCCACATCCAAGAAAAGATCAATTCTGGGCACAGGAAATTGCCGATTTAAAATTATGAAACTTTCGATGGATTATTCATATTTGGCCTTATTCGCCACAATAATACCATGCTCAGGAAGAGAATTATCAAAAGCAATATAATCCCATCTTTTGATACCATTGCCTCCGCCCATGGTACGTGCACTCCGTTTCTTTTTGCACCCTCCGATATATCTCCTGGCAACTTTAGCTGTATTTGCTTATCTTCGGGCATGCCATCAGCTTGTATCGATTGTATCGATTTAAGATAAGTAATGTACTGTGTCTTAATTCCGCCAGAGTAGAGTTCTTCGTAATTATCTACAAAATCAAATTTCGCATTCAAAAACCCTGTAATATTAAGTGGGGATGCACTGGATGGTAGACTCCCATCAATATTTGCTGATTTAAAAATTGAGACTCCACTCCCATTAATTTCAGGAGCCTTCAATAAAACAGGGACAGAATTTAGCCCAGGTGTCTCAGATGTTATATTATAAAAGATTATTGTAGAAATATCTTTAAGTGGTAAAGAGGAATTATTAAGATTAAAAATTTCGGTAGACATCCTCTTGTTTGGCAAGCTACTTAACGTCATGTTGAATCCATTCGGTATGGACATGCTGAAATAGCTGTTATGAGATGCGCTGTCTGGTAACGATAGTATCCCATTGGAATTAATAATTATTTTGCGTACCGCTGCTAATGGAAGATCTTTCAACGAAACATTATTGAAAACATTATATTGCTTTTCATTATTACTGAGTACTGCCGTTCGCTTGGCAAAAATTGGTGAGACATTATTAACTTCGTTGCCGAATAACACCGACGAGCTTTTTAAAGTATTGTTGCCTGACAATTGCAGATCTCCGATATATCGTATTGCGGGTGTTGCAGAGCTTTCAATGGACTTATCCCTATTCAGATTAATGTTCAGCATATTTGATATATTCAAAAGAGATGGGAAATATTTCTCAGGCGACTTGGATATTTCGCTAAAGTAGCCTTTGGCGTTAACGAACACAATACTGCCTCCGTTAGAAAAATGTTTTTCAATGGCAAAAGGGACAATTGGTTGATTAGACACATTCACGTACGATGCAATTATATTGACATCGGGAGAAGGTGGCAGATGAACTGGATTTACTCTACCAGAGAAACTAAATAAAGTATGGTTATCTTTATTTTTCAGGATATTCTTAAAACCAACCGTTTGATTAGGATTCGATTCTAGTAAAAATAGCTTGCTAAATCTACCATTAAAGATATTATTAGAATCGATAATAATCAGTTTGCCGCCTTCATTTACATAGGCTAAATAATTGTTGAATATACTATCATTCCAATCTACAGGATCAAACGGAAGTACTATGATCTTCTTAGAAAGGGCAGACATATCTCCATCCATGTAAGTATCATAATTTGCTTTTGATAACGCTAGGGCACTTAGTGGATAATAATATTTATCGTACTTTATTTGAGTATTTCCTACCTCTAATGGTTCGAACTCTGCAATATTGTGAAAAGAACCTATTCCAATATTAGACATGCCATAGAAGTTTTTAGCATCGATAATTCGCGGGACCCGAATCTTCAACATATCGTCCACATACACATTTATCGAATTTATTAGACTCTCTATCCTTAGCGTATGCAAAGTTCCATTTAGTTTTTCTATATTAGAATTATGAAACTCTATTTTCGTGTTATTTTCGTCGTTTATCTGTTTCTGGCTTACCGTTAGTCCGTTTCTGGAAATTGCAGCATAATACTGTTTACCTCCCTCCTTCCATAGCAAACCAGCATCATTGCTCAGTTCTTCGTTTTCGGATATTATTCGAAATTTCACCTGAGCGTAATTTATGCCCTCATCAGATTTGAAATCCTTTGACCAGAGTGTAATCCCTTCGTCTCTTTTATTTCCGTAAAGAATTATCCTTTCAGTTTGATTATCTTTTGTAATATTTACGAATTTAGTCTTGTTTATAAAAGTAAAAGTTTCTTTGTTGTAAGGTACCAACCTCTTGTTTGAAATTTCAGACGGTATCAATCCCAACCCTTTTTCATAGATTAGAGCAACGTCTGCTGAGAAATCCGTAGATGGAGCTTTTATAGGAGGCACCTCAAGAACAGTATAATTATCATCATTATAAACAATAGGAAAATAGATTGACGCGAAGCTGGCAGGTTCAGAGAGGCCCGTTCCATTTATGATACTACCCTTTGGGATTGCAATGTATTTAGTATCAGTGTATTCCAAAAGACGATAGAATGAATCTAATGTGGATGTGTTTAGAGTTAACGGACTTGTATAGATTTCTTGGGAAGGGAACCCTGAGAAAGCCTGAAGTCTTGTTATTAAATGCCCCTGCTTATATTCATCAGGGAGGCTTACAACGTTAAATTTATTTGAACTGGCGTCAATTTTATTGCGCAATATATCAAACATATGTATTTCGGACATTGAAGGAAAGTTCTTCTTAGGATTATGGCTATAATCATGAGTTTGCACTACCAATGAATTGTATCCAATGAATAGTAGGACCGAAATGCTGGCACAGATAATTAACGATGGTATAATAAATGTGTTAACAGGTATCTTATTATAGTAACGAACATTTAGAATTTTGTACACCAATAATGAAGCAAACCCGATCATGCCTACCATGATTAATTTGCTAAATCTATGTTGGTCATAATACGAACCTACAAACATAGCGACCAGAATTATTACGCCAAAAACAAAAATTTCGTTCTCGAATCTCTTGAACAAATATGACAAAATAAATACCAGACCCAGGCAGCCTATTATTCCAAACTTAATTGCATAAAAAAACCAAGGAACACTGTATTCAGCAGTTTGAATTTTTAGATCCTCTATTGAGGACTGAGTGGAAGTAATTAAGCTTAGTCCGTACATGTACGTTACCACAGAAACTATAACTACGGCGATTAAAAATCGATTTCGGATATTAGGCTTGCGTAGTTTTGAAAGGAACTTATTGAGAGTGAAAGACCTTCGCCTCAATCTCTTGCTTAAAATTGGTCTAGTCATAAATACCCCCAAGGCACATAGGACAAAGACCATTCCAAGTAAAACCAGAGGTAGCCCAAAAATAACAATTGAAGCATTGTCTGGAAAAATTTTGTCAAATAAATATACAAATGTCAGTGCAAAGAGGAACCCAAGATACAAATAATTTGCCTCTTTTTTAAAAGAGAAAAATATTGGTAGTAGGGAACCAACTATAATAAAATAATAAAATTCAGGATGTGTCAGGCTTCCAACGATTGTAACTCCAGTGGTTAGGATCGTGTACATGAATTTACTTCCAATTCTTTCATGAACGAGCCCTAACAATACAAAGCCTGCTGGCAATGCTATATAGATTAGACCTGTACTGAAGTCAGGATTTGCGGCAAAGATAAAATTGGTAGGCTGAACTACAACGACTGATGCTGCGCGATAAATCGCTTCTAAAAATGAGTGCTCAGAAGTTATCATTTGCCCCATAGGTCCAAGAAAATAAATCCAATTGAATCCTGAGCCTAGCGCAAGCAGTGTACAAGCAAGTAAACTTGCTCTGTTCAGATTTCGAGGGATCCATCGTGAAAAGAAGTAGTAAAAAGCAATAACCGGTGATAAGTTCAGAAAAGCGATAGAAGCATACGTATTTACTAATGGAACACCTGAAAGTGATGTTACTCCTGCCAGCAAAGCAGACTGAAATGGTGGATAGGATCTATCTCCACTAGAAAATGAGGCCTCCCAACCGGACATAAAAAGAAGTGCGCGTCCTTGATGGAACCATTGGTCGCCTATTGTAATCCCCCCATAAAGATAAAATGTGGATACAGCTAGTAACCCTAATAAGCTTCCAAAGACGAGCAGTTCAGAGCTATTCCTTTTTAAAGTGGTCCAAAATTGGGCGATTAAACGTGGTACAAATTTGCACGTGTGTTCTATATTTGTGCTAAACTTAATTATGTTGGCCCGATAGCCAAATAATAAGGCGATAAGTAACGATAGGTTTACGATGACTAAAGAAGTCTTGATATCCAAAGTGTGAAAATCTGAAAATGAACTTGAAACATAGGCAATTAAACCTGTAATCAACATACTGAACAAATACGCTAGAAGGAACCTCAATAATGGACCAATCTTGTAAATCTTACTTAGAATAAGTAATAGTGCATAGCCAGGTAAAAAGAAAGAAAGTGCAATCCCCGCACCTAATTGAACTAAGCCAACTGCATCAAGCTCATTCCAAGAAATAAATATACTTGAGTTCAGGTTGACATTGAATACACAAATTATTATTATTACAGCAAAGATGGCCGAAAAAAGCAGAGTGGATATTGTACGGTAATTTTCCTGAACTTCGTCATTATTGCCAATGTCATTCTCAGAGGTCACACGTGGAGTCGAGCTCTCATTTTCAATGTGATTGTTGTCGTTATATGGTTTTGAATAATATCTTGTCAATCCGAGTATCAGCGTAAACATGAAAATAGATACAGGAACAGAAACTCCTTGGGTGACCGATATATACGAGAGGAGGAGATAGACAAAAAGAGAAGCAACTAATGAATTAATTACAGTCAGCATGTCCGACAATCTTGGATGCGTAAGACTCAGTTGGGTATCTCCCAAGCTAACCACTATCGAAACCTCATTACTACTACATTATCCCTCCCTAGAAGTTTCTTTTTATTATGATTTCTCCTCTAGGATGATTTTCGTTAGCTATCATAATTGAAAAAATATTATTTGGGTATATACCGTTATTTTTACTAGTAACATTATCAAAAAAAGTAGCTGATACGTTAGATTCACCATGTAACTGTCTTATGCGAAGAAGATTATCACTTTCGACATTTTTAGAAATAGAGTCAAGGAATTTTTCATCATCAATGAAAATTACATTTTTCGTAGTTACCGGTAGCTTGAATTTTGGATCAAAATGAGGATCTATTAATTCGTGATCTTTATTAAGAACATATTGAGTAATCCAGTAAGAGTCCCACACCCACCAGTGACTGCCTATTACTGTTATATTTGTACTTTGTCCTTCATTAGGACTCGGAATATTCTCGGCTATAGAAGCATAGACTTTGTAATATGACATATTTACGTCAGAGTTAATAAGAATTGAGGTAATTATTAGTCCAAATATAGCTATCATGAGGAACGTTACTTGAGATAGTGGCTTAATTTTTTGTGATTTTCTGAATTTTTGTACCACAAATTTTTGTAGACTATCTATAAAAACTGCAGAAGCTATACAAAACGCGGGAAAAATAACAATTAGGTGAAAGTACTGAACCCATCCTATGAAGTAGGAGAAAATTAGGAAGGGAGCCACCCACATCAGTGGGAAAAAGTCCCTCTTTAGCCCTGTCCAGATAAAACCGATAATACCAAGTATGACAATCAATGGATCAATCTCGAAAAAATCAGTGAGCCATGTCGATGCAGGTCTGTTCCTACCCGTTTGCCATAGCACCCATTCAAGCCACAGATCAGTCTGACCAGCAACAACACTATATAGAGGCCATAATAGTGGAATCAGAATCACAGGTATAAACCAGATCCCAAGACTTTTGAGTCTTCTCTGCGAATTAAAAAATACAAGGGAACCCACAAGTGGCATAATTGTGAACGCCGGAACTTTCGTATAAATCGCCAATCCCAAGAAAATTCCTGAAAGTAGTATCAAAGCTCCTTGGCTAACTCCAGATTTGGTTGCTTCGGCAGTTTTTGTAAATTTATGGCTGGGTTTTATGTGTATGGCGAACAAGATTGAAGAAAGCATGAACGGCATCAAGAGGGTATCCAAATAGACACGTCTCAAGATCCATGTCATGGGCATTACTGCAAAGAGGACTGAGGCAATCAATGCAACCGTCATACCATATCTTCTCTCAGTTATCTTGAAAACCAACAAAGTATCAACAATAGCCAAAATACCAACCAGCAACCTTGGCACCAAGTGCAACGATTCTATTGATTGCAGATCAGATGATGGTTTTAGTATGTCTGGATATCCCATTAGAGTAAGTGCACCCGCCAAAAATATTTGCCCAAAGTAGGGGTGATCATATGTGCGAGGATATCCACTTGCAGCCGATTCCTGAGGGCCCATACCTTCAATAACGAGCATCGCTCGGCGCATGTAATGAGCCTCATCTATATGAATTGACGGAAATCCAAGGGGGTTCCATAAATGCGTGTAAGCTGACAGTATCAATGGAGCTAATAAAAAAACAATGTTTCGCAAACGCTCATGTCTTAAAGACATCAAGTGTCCAGTTGGTTTTTTACACTATTTTAAAGTTAGCTCCTTAAAATGTTTGGTAAAAGGTAAACTAGTACACATTATACGGATGTCGTTCATCCAGAATACTTTTCTATGTTTTTCCCAACTACTTTTACCCGGTAGATCAAATTATAATTAGGCCAATTGACTTAAGGATGTTTGGTGTTTTGGAAATTTACCAAAGATGCTGTCTCTTTTTGTTTGCTTTGGTAAGGCAATGTTACTTTAAAAAGTCTTTTCTATAATGAGAATTATAGTAGTGTCACATTCTCAAATATCTGCTGACGCATTCACGAGATTCAAGGAGTTTATAAATTTGGTAAAATTATACGGGCACCATGTCAAATGCATTATATTACAATTTGAATCGTTCATGTAAAGGTGTTGCTCACGCACCTGGTACGTACTAATTGACAACTGATTTGGGTAATATCCTAAATAAAGATCCTCCTATGGGCTTGTCGTATGCAACGCATGGTTGATTTGGACGTCTAATGGGATCACAATCGGCTCCGCCTTGATATACAGATAATACATAAAGGTACCCATCAGGTCCAATTTCCATGTCAGTAATGGCGCCAAAGCCATTGGCAAAGACACTACTCTGTGTTTCATTCTTACTGTCGACTACTTTGTCTGCAAGAGCGTTTGGCAAGAGAAGGCTTGTTCTATTAGAATTTAGTTTGAAATTGTAAATGTTACCATTGTGAAAGTCAGCTACCAATATGTCGTTTGCATACTTTGACCCCAACTTGGTTGAGTTCATAAAAATTAAGGAAGTAAGGCCCGGTGAGGGCTGATACCACGAAAGTTCAGGCTCGCTATACTTTCCTGATCCGTTAAAAGAAACTAGACCCGACAAATCAGAGGTAACATTGCCGGGTGCATTTTCAATGGGAGTCCAAATACCCTGTACCTTATTCCAGCCACTGTTAAAACCTGGTTCCACCATATTAATCTCATCCCCATATTCTGGCCCATTTTCAGTATCCCATAATCTTCCTGTTACCGGATCAAAAGACATTCCAAAACTGTTGCGAATTCCGTAGGCATAATACTTATTCAATGGATACTCGTTTCCAATTATATCTGATCCCTCTGAATCTCCATCCCCAGTTATTCTCAGTATTCCAGCCCTCCCATCAGGGTATAAACCCCCTTGATTGTTCTGCACGGTTGTTATAGTCGAATTTGATTTTTTGGCGTTACTTCGATTGAGATCTCCTATTGTGAGATAAAGATGGCCCTCGCTATCTAAAAGCATCTCGCCTCCATTGTGCGCTGAGCCTGGAGTCGAGGGCAGATCTAAGATTAATTTAGGATTTACCAATTTCTCGTTTACAAGATCGTATCTATACAGTCTGTTCCCAAGTGGTACTTTTTTCTGGCTAATGTCGTCGCCATCTTTGACAGATTCTGTAAAGTACAAAAAGACATGAACAAGACCGTTATTTGTTTTATTTATCGCTACTCCTAGCATTCCTCTCTCAACTCCATTAGCGACGGAGACATCAAGTAGCGAATCATTTTGAACGACTCCATTTAACACTCGTTTTACTACTCCTTCATTTTTTTCCAAAACGATCAGATCATTTACTCCCAAAAACGCCATTTTTGTTGGAAAGCCTATTTCACTTGTCACAAGTTCAATTCCCAGACTCGGATCAACTGCAACAGGCCCTCCAGCCAATTGAGTACTAAGGCCAACGGATTGGCCAGACATGGAAGTTTTGTTGCCTTGACTCTCACCTGCTTTGGAATATGTGACTTTACCATAAATAGGTGATTCTTTGAAATACGTATGGAATAAATCTGAAGAACTAGAGATATTGAGAACAAGTTTGTTCGAAAGAACCATTCGTAAGGGTACGGTTACAATTTCTGCCTTTGTTTCATCGTCAACAAAAGCACCTTTTCTACCTAATGAAGCAGTACCTTCAAGAACTGCTATATTATCGGTAAGATTTAATCTACTTAGGCTGAAATTTGATAAAGAAAGTTTCTCAGTTGACATTCCGTCAACGTTATACGCGGTGAGATTGGATCCAAATTTTATGGCCGATTTATTATTATTGTCGTCACCTGAGGGAGCTGACTTGTTAAATTGCCATTTTCCAGATACAATAAATACAACATTTCCGCTTGAATTCTTTTGAAGGCTTATTATATTTCCTCCTGTGCCATCAAGATCCTGGATGGTTAAATTCAATGATGGAATTGTACTTCGGTTAGTGTCATACTTATGATAAAAACTCGCAAAAACAACACCAAGCACGAGTAACACGGCCGGAACGACTACGATAAAAGAAACCTTATTCAATTCAGGTAATTAAAAAACTAAAACCTATTTAAGGTAAACTCAGTTATTATTTTAGTCTACGGGATCACTTTCAATTAAAAGTATTTTTTCAGGCAGGTCAAACCATGCAAACTCATAAATTTTATATATCAATATTTTCTCTTATTAATGCGTTTAATTGGCTGCTAAAAGTTTTAACATGTTGATTATTCTTCAATATGCCTTGATGACCGTTGTTTTGAGCCAACACTTGATAACGACTCAATCTGCCTATTCTTCAGCAAACTCGACTCAAACTTTAAGGTTGAGTGGTCCTATAAACAGTCTTCAGTTTTCTGATGATGCGGACTCTTTGTTGATAGTTTCTGGAAGGTGGAGAATGAACGTAAATTTTGATAACACCGGTATAAACCCAGTCGAAATAAAGAGTTTTAACGCGACACTTGTTGTTGTCCTTGAAGATGGATCAAAAACTGAAAGGTACCAATTAACAGACTTTAAGCAGGACTCGATAGCAAACGACAATAAAACAAAGATCTCAACAATTAATGGTACACTTACGATGACTGGGGAAGGCAACCCAGTTGAAGATATTGAAGTAGTTCTAAAGTTAATCAACAAAAATATAATCACCATTAATTTGGATCCATCAAAAACAAAAGAGCAGTTAGGCGAAACTCCGATATATGGTGTAGAAACGTGAAAAGTTTTCATTACTGGCTACATTTTATTGTTTGGAGTATTCATGCCCTTAACGAAGCGATAGGGAACGTTTACTTGTATCGGAAACGAGACGTAGCCGTTATAAAAAATAATAAATCTGATTTTTGATAAACAGGATATTACCTATGACTCGACGAACTGATGCAATTTTAAAACTAGAGCTTGGATGGTTCTGCTCCGTATTGAGTCTAATCAAGTAATAATATTCAGCGTGCTTAGTATGTTACCAATTGGTGAAATCTTACTTGGTAGTTTTGATTAGCGATAAATTCTACAAATACAAGTAGGGCGTAGGTCATTATATTTTTTAATTTTCTTGAGTGATTTAAGAGTATCTTATCTATAGCCCCTTCGTTGCTGCATAGCTGCGAAAGATGATTTTGCTATCAAAAACTTGGATCTAGATTATTTCTAAATATCAAAATCAAATTTGGGTTTGATACTTGCAGCCATTTGTATTATAATAATCAGGTGATGAATCAATCATATTAAAATATTTAACAAATTTTTTGTATGTCGTATTCTTCCCAACGCAGCTCCCATAAAATACAGCCACACTTATTTTCAAACCTAAAGCGTAAGATGCTCGTACGTTTCTACTCGTCTGCTCTGAACAATTCATAAATTATGTGTCGAGATATTAAACTCATGGTTGACTAACACAATAGTTATGAAATCTTTGCAAGTTATTGATTTCATATTACTTGCGAAGCAAACTTTGTATCATTAGATAAGATGAACTTAATTCGAATCTTCACATATATGAATGTCCAAAACGTAAATGGACAAAGTAATTGTTTTTGTCCATTTAAGGAAACAAAATTTTGATAGCCACTCAACTTATTGGCGATACCGTTATGATAAACTTATAGATAATTGATTAGTTCAACAATCGCACGATGTGCTACATGGCCCGTAAATACCGATTGGAAAGTGAGTTCAAATTAGCAAATGAAGGGGACCTAAACTACGATGTGTAACTCGTACTGACTCGAGAGCTTTTAGAGCCCTGAAATAAACTTGTGCACCGCCTTGAGGGCTGGAAAGCTTGGAAGATTTACCCTAAAAGTCATATGAATTCTGAATTAGGATCTTTTATATTAAAGTGCCCAGAGTAACTTATCTTGTCATGTTAATGCCCAAAAAGTCTGTATATTTATTTTTTATGTCTTGCGTGCTTTCCCTGGGAGTTTTATTCACATACATGGTCTCAAATCCTGCAGAGGGTTTTAATTTTGGCGCAGCCGGGGATTTTGGATGTAGCTCCAACGCACAAAAGACTCTGAACAATATCAAAAGTCATACGACAGTGGAACGGTTTTTGGCATTGGGTGATTATTCTTATCAATCGACAGGTTCATGCTGGCTGAATATGGTTCAATCATCAAATCTCGTAACGAGAACAAAAATAACAATAGGAAACCATGAAGATGATTCGGATGAAGGTTTCAGTCAGTATATGAACTTTTTTGGCCTCTCAAATACGTTTTACGCTTTCACTTATGGTAATGCCCGAGTCATCGTAATGGACTCAGATCGCAATAGCTTTTCGTCGAGTTCCTCTCAATATAATTTTGTAGTATCAGAGCTTCAAAAGGCAGCCCAAGATCCAAACATCAAGTGGAAAATCGTCTATCTTCATAAACAGATGTATACGTCCCCAAATACCTGTGGCTCCAGCTCCTGTTCAAATACCGCCTCTGACACTACAAATCTTAGAAATATATATCATCCTAAATTCGACCAGTATGGCGTTGACTTAGTATTAAATGGACACATTCATAATTATCAGAGAACCTATCCTATCAGTTACGATTCAGGGTCACCTTCCAGCCCCACAATAACAAGTTCAGATGGCTATGCGTGGAATGACCCGACAGGTCAAATATTTGCTACAGTTGGAACAGGGGGCGTTAACTTTCATGGGTTATCAGGAAAATCCTCATTTGTGAAGTATCAGCAGGATGACCGGTTTGGTTCCCTCGATATAAGTGTCGAGAATAATGGGTATACGTTGGCCGGTAGATATTATACTAACGATGGGGTTAAACGAGACACCTTTAAGATAACAAAAACAGGTACTGCCCAGTATACATTTGGACCGAGTTTGAGTCTTTCAGGCGGAAACTAGGCTGACCACTTCTGGTGCCGAGATACAGTCTAAAAATGATTTAGATACCGGCAACAATGTTGGAAAAACTAACTGACAAGGGGTGGGACTTGATTGTGAACAGTTCACGCAACAAGGACCGCTGCGATGTAGATGAAAAGATCTCGATATAAGGAATCTAAATCTACATTTTTTTATTTCATACTATTTTCTTTGCTTAGACTCGCTATCCTATGAAGAACCTTTCGATGTACGCATTAAGTCTATCATTTCTCGTAGTCCTGTCTCGAGATCTGTCTTGGCAAGAAAATCGAGAGATCTATTAGCTTTGGTCATATCTGCATAACTATGCAATATAACTGCGGGATCTTGGTCCCCCTCCACATAAACGGGGTTAAATTCGAGACCTGAAATAGCGATCATTTTAAATGCAAGTTCATTGATACTTGTAGCAGTACCAGTTCCTATATTGAACACAGGTAACGAATTTGAGTTATAATTATGGTTATTTTTTGGAGCTTCCATTACCCTAATAGATAACAATACTGAATCGGAAACATCATCCACAGAAATAAAATCTCTTGTATTCCTACCATTACCATATATTACGGGTGGCAAACCTTTCGAGAGTCTTCCAGCGAACCTTGTTACAACATCTCTTTCACTGATCTGTCCATCCCCGTAAACATTGAAAAATCGAAGTGAAATAGTATTTTCAATCTTCTTTAATTTGTTGTAACTAAATACATGTTGTTCTGCCACCATCTTACTAGTGCCGTAAGGCGATAATGGCCTCAAGATAGAATTCTCTGAAATCGGTAATTGTCTAACATCTCCGTATACTGCGGCAGAAGAAGCAAATACAAAATTATTAACTCGGCTCTTATGACATGCCTCCAACACATTGAGTGTTCCATTCACGTTTATTTCTATAGTTTCGTCTGGATTTATGATTGAATCTGTGACGCTTGTCTTTGCAGCAAGGTGAATACAAGTGTCTGCATTTTCACGTAGAAATATATCTGAGATCTCTTTTCTATCTCTTATGTCCACTGTATAAAAAATTAAATTAATATTCCTAGGTAATTGGCCATCTAACAAATATTTATCACTCATCTTGGGCGTATTAGATAAAAGTACCAAAGAATCCAGTTTACGGGATACTAATTTTCTTACCAGATGTTTACCAATAAAACCATTACCACCAGTGACTATAACGCGATTCACAATATTTCAAAATTAATACCTAAGCGTTAGTATATATTCTAAGTTCCTAAATTACAAAGAATCATTTTGCTCGATTATATCTTTATCCGTGTATTGCCCTTAAGATAAGGTAACCTTAAATGTTCTACGATTCTTCTATCGACTATGTCTTTTACCGACTTTATTGATGACCATCAGCACAAGTGGATCGACAAGAATGTCGTAGTCACTGGTGGAGCAAGTTTTATCGGAAGCCATCTAGTCGAAAAATTAGTCTCTTTGCGTGCAAAGGTAACGGTCGTCGATGATCTTAGTAGTGGAAAACTAGATAATTTATCAGCCGTCAAACATGTCGTTAAGTTCATCAAAAAAGACCTAGAATATATAAAAAAAGATGAAATCAGAGAAATTTTCACTGACCAAAATATAATATTTCATTTAGCTGCTGTTCATGGAGGTCGCGGTTATATTCAAACTCATCCCGCTGATGTATGTAGCAACCTATCTATAGACCATCATGTTTTTGAAGCCGCCGCAGAAACCGGTGGTAGTATGGAAAATCTGGTCTTTGCCAGTACTGCCTGTGTATATCCACCTGATATGCAAAAAAAAATAGGTACAAACTACAAACTAAAAGAAAAAGACTCAGATCCGAGGAGATTGGACAGCTATTTGAGTGCAGATATAGAATATGGATGGGGAAAATTAATGAGTGAAATCCAGCTAAATGCCTTTATCCATCAATATGGAATTAAGGGATGTCCGGTAAGATTTGTAACTGCTTATGGCCCCCGAGAAAACGAGTCACACGCAATTATTGCTTTAATATACAAAGCAATACGAATGATGGATCCTTATACAATTTGGGGAAATGGCAGGCAGGAACGTGATTTCACATATGTAGCGGATATAGTGGATGGAACAATCCTTGCATCAGAACGAGTGTTTGATGGAGATCCGATAAATCTAGGTACGGGTCAAAAACATAAGTTGATTGATGTTGCACAAACGATTTTCAAGTTAGTTGATTGGAAACCAACCAAAATAAATTTTGAATTGTCAATGCCTGTAGGACCTTTTAGCAGGGCCCTCGACAATACAAAAGCTAGAGATCGTTTAGGTTGGGAACCACGATTCTCACTAGAGGAAGGCCTCAGAAAGACAATAGAATGGTATAAGCATACTCGCAAGAATATCAGTAAGACAACAAAAGACTTGTTACTTGACCGAGTTTTGAGATAGCTACTTTAGAAAAACTAGTGTTAGATTTGAATTGGTAACACTCATGTTTGGCTAGGTGTATATGAGTGTCCGGTCTCTCATCTCGGAATATATCTAAAATTACTTTTCCATCTCTTATGTAGGCCATGTAAAAAGCTAGCGGTGCATGCGGTTGAAGTTTTTTACCTTCAAAGTGATTATCATCAAATTTGGAGTACTCGCAATAAGCACTGTGGAAGAAAGTTTACAAGTTAATATTTTTTTAATGAGGTGCCTTCCTATAAAGCCATTGCCACCGGTTATCATAATACGATCCGAGAACTGAAAGATGGAATCAATGTTCTCTGCTTATAAGGCGTTCTCTGTTTATAAGACTAGAGATTCTTGATAATAGTAATGGTAGTATGATCTTCTGTTGCTGGTACGGTTGTGATAGCATATGAAAAGATTACCTCCATTGTTCCACGTAAATAAAATGTTGATGGTTAATATTATTGGAGCTCTTTTATAGAATCAAATGAAACCAATATTCAGTTTTATTTCCGCTCAGAAATAATCTTCGATCTTAAAGTTACGCCATAATTTGACTATTTTTGTTCTTTAAGAGCATATTCACTGACACCTGCTATTTTTTATATGAGTAGCTGTATGAAAAATAAGACTTCGGAATGGTAGGCGGCAACTATTGTAATGTATCGAGATATCATTGGATTTGCCAATAATTTTTTAGATTATGTCCATATTTAAGAACACGGATTAGCATTGATTTATGAAACTAAATTTGGTTAAAATTTAAATAAGTAAACCGAACAAAACAACACCATGATCAGTGTTGTATTATAATATGAGCGAAAATGTTTCAATGTCTGATCGATTTTTATCCAATATACTTAACAGGTATGGATATGTGTGTAGACTTTTCACGGCTCATATTTGTGATGTTCTAGCGTATCGGAGGATATACAAAAACTACTTAAGCGTCCTACTGCACATCTTGAAAGCTGAGTATCCGATTGAAGCAATCTCAAGAACAGGTAATCGTATACGTGTCCAAAACAATCATGAACTTTTCTTTGTCACACAGCTGGAACGTATAGGCTGTAAGGATTATGAAATTTTTGACAATAAAGTTAGTATCTCTTTTTTGGTATCAGAAACAAATAACAAAAAGAAAGTGCAATTTTATGATGGCGTATCCAATGGTAACCTAATTGGGATATTTTTAAATAAAGAATACGACTTCCTTCCAGTTGATGGTAAAACTGTGTTAGACATTGGTGCCAATATAGGCGATTCATGCGTCTATTTTGCGTTACGTGGATCTTCTAGGATAATTGCCATTGAACCATTTCCCAGGAACTATGAGTTGGCAAAAAAAAACATTGATATAAATGGTTTCACCGAAAGGACCACCTTACAATTAGCAGGTTGTGCCGCTGAAAGTGGAAATATCATCGTTGATCCTCTCTACAAAAGCACTGGCCGCAGCCGTCTTGTAGGATTTAAACAAGGTGTTAAGATACCACTGCTCACCTTACATGATATTTTAATTGAAAACGATGTGTCTACAGGAGAAGCTGTTTTAAAAATGGATTGTGAAGGATGTGAATATGAAACCATTCTATCTTCCACGGCTGACACATTAACATATTTTAGCCACATCGAACTCGAATATCACCGAGGATATAAGAACCTCAAAGAAAAACTCGAAAATTGTGGCTTTCAAGTGTCGGTTACGAGACCTGTAATGCAGCATTCGAGCTCAATTCAAGGAAAATCAACGACTTATACAGGATATCTCTACGCTACTAAAAAGACAACAATTTGACATATCTAAATACCAAAAAGCACCATCTAGCACCTTGTCAAGTAAATTAATTGATAGCTATTCGCTCAGGACTCACTATAGCAGGTGCTGCTCCTGCGGATAGTAATAAACAACTGACTTAATTTTCACATCAAAAAGATTCTTTATTTTATAAACATTTATAGAGTGTGGATTGTCTGTCCGTTCATATCACTTCTCTGAACTGGATACGATCATTCTTCCACTGTTACTAAAAGTAAGAATGGAGGCCAGATCTTCTATCATAACACTTAAAATTCTGAAAATATCATGCCAGATCTTTACAAAGGTCTTGTACCTGATGTTTCTTTGCACCAATGTATACCTGCGAATATTTATCAGTCCTATATTTTGATATCGAAAACCCATAATTAGATTCTTTACCTAGTTTGAGAAGTAGCCATTTAATTATTGTTGATACATTTGAAGGAACCTAGGTATTACCTGAAAAACTTGATCCCGACCCCTAGATCACTAGTCATATCCAAATGTTTTTATGGTTAGTTACGATTATCTTGTTGTTAGCATCATGAACACTGTTTGTTCGATGTCCACAAAATGCCTTATCTTGTATACTAAATTTTCATTCTATTGTTATCTCCTCATACACAAATATAAGATACTTAAAAGGGAAAGATCCATATTTGATTTTGTGCCCGAGAGATTCACTTCGGAAAAAGTTTGTACTTTGGATGGTATGAGTGCAGTACCAAGAAGAAACAGTGATGATTTTTATGTGCTGTTTATTGCGCCAACAACTGTCGAAAGGGAAGTAAGGTCTCACATCGATCTTCGGGATAATGAGACATTTTTGGACGTAGGAGCAAATGTGGGAAACTACACGTTGAGTGTAGCTAACGGTTACAAGGACAAAAAAGTGAATGTAATCGCAATAGAGGCACATCCAGAGACATTTAACGCTTTATGCACAAACATAAGATGTAACAATTTCAAAAATGTTTTAACAATCAATAAAGCAGTGTCGGATCACAAAGGCGTCGTTACTATGTATGATCAAATTGATTTGGATAACAGAAATCTTCGTCATTTCAGACTTTCTTCTATCTTCAAAAGAGTTATTCCGAATAACGCAAATTTACAGGGGATGAGCTCATCAGAAATAGAATGTGATACTTTAGATAATATCATAGCTGGGCACAAAGCTGATGTAATGAAAATGGATATTGAAGGTTCAGAAGTACTAGCATTAGCAGGAGCAAATAATACGTTAAAACGGCTGCGTAAAGTCATTATAGAAGTTCATGGAGAGAGTAATTTGCAGCAAGTAAAAAACTTACTTAATGACTATGATTTCAAGTTGGAGATTATAGAAGAGTATCCCAAACATATTATTGGCTCAAAATAACTCACTGAATGGCCGCAGTCGTCTTGTAGGATTTAAACAAGGTATTAAGAGACCACTGCTCACATTACGGGATATTTTAATTGAAAATGATGGGCCTACGTCCGCGATTGTGTTTTTGCGAACGAGTCGATAAGCAACATCGAAAGATAACGTATGGTAATATTCTTAAATTTTTTTGCGTAAATTGAAAAATAAGCTAGATCAAATTTCATAAAGACTTTTTCTGGTCCTTTTGAAGTTGAATTGAATTGATTGGTAATGATAATAATATAATCGAAAGAAATGCATTAATTCGCCAAGCATATCTATACTCAAATAACCCATGAGAATCTTACACCTATCACACGACGGTTTACCTGATTGGAGGGTTGAAAAATCAGCAATAAGTGCCTCAATTCGTGGTCATGAGGTAGCGTTTGCAGGAACAAGACCAATCAATCCTATTACAAATACTTTTTCCAAAGTGCATGAAATTGATTGGGCTGAGGGTGCTAAGTTTGGGATACCGTTTTACTTACATTATGTCAAAAAACAAATTGAAAAAGTAATAAGGGATGTAAGGCCGGATATAATACATGGGCATAATATTTTTGCAGCAAAGATAATTTCTGAATTTGGAATACCTTTTGTATATGACGATCATGAATATACAAGTATTTTTGCAAAAGCATTAGCAGAACCAGTAAAGTTAAATGACATTAATTACAAGAATACTTTAAAATTTACCTCACCTACACTTATTGGTAAAACAAAGAAACTTATTAGAAAATTCGCTTGGAATCATCTTATTAAATACCGGGCAGTAAACTTATGGAGTAAGTGGGAAAAAGAAATTCTTTCATCCACCTGTCCTGTAATTGTTACTACTGATAATGTCGCCCGCGAATTAAGAAATAGAAGACATAGTATAGACAGATTATTTGTTGTTCCTAATTTTCCTATGAAGACCGAATGTAGTGAGCTTGAAAAGCCACGTTTTCATAGTGGTTTGTCATCTGTATATTCTGGAATAGATTCCAGTGCTGTTTATGCCCATAGAAATTTAGATGGTCTACTAGATATTTTCACGAATCACGAAATAGGACATCTTATCATGATCGGCATGAACGGTCAGTCATCCGAGAAGATAAAGTGTCTGGGGGTGCTTCCTAGGCGGACTATGTATAGCGAGATGATGAAGCATTCAATTGGTCTGATGGCATTTAGAAAACACTGGTATCATCAATATAATAGCACCAATAAAGCGTATGAATATGCACATGCAGGCCTTTATGTGATGTGTACTTCATCATTTGGTCCTATAATAGAATCATTTAACGGAAATTGTGCTGTATTTGATGATTATAATGATTTGGTATTACAACTAAAATATTATAGAGATAACCTAGAAGAGTTATACCAGAAAAGATTAAAATCATTCGAATTTGCTCGAAATAACTTGATTTGGGAAAGATACGAGGATAATATTTTCAGAGCTTATCAATTATGCTAAGTAAAAACTATTGTGTGATAAACTTCATTTTATCTATCTTATACAAATCCCTCAATAACTTAGAATGAAGGAAAAATAACTATATATTAACTTCATACTAGCGACACAACAAGTCTTCATAGATTTTATACAATTTTTTCTCCATAATTGTCCAATTATATTTTTCCAGAAATGCCTTACGGCCATTATCTCCCAATTTTTTGCGTAGTTCACGATTATCTCGTAAGCTAATTATTGCTTTTCTAATTTGTTCCACATTATCATATTCTACTATTATCCCACATCCTGTATCTTTCACAATTTCATGTGCAATATTCGTAATTATTGGAAGCCCGCACATCATTGCCTCTAAAATTTTGTTGGCCATTCCATACTTGTGTTGGGTTTGAAGATTCGAATCATATAAGGCTATCATGACATCAGAACTAGCTTCTAAATCTATTACCTTATTGTGATCTAAATAGCCAAGATACTTAATATTTGGTATTCCAGTTATATCATTCAGTAATTTCTTATTTTCAACTCTTCCAATAATTATAAGCTCTGTATCTTTCAAATCCATTACTATATTGGGTAATATTTCTAGTCCTCTTTTGGGTCTGATATTTCCTGAAAAAAGAAGTTTAAAACCATTCGTTTCTACTCTTGATCTATTAATCATACGATCTTTAGAGCAGTTCATTATTGTAACGCAATTTCTTGGTTTTTTTCTAAATGTCAGGAACATCTTGTCTGAGACGGCCAGCAAAACATCTGAATTTTCTGCAAAAATTTCTTCAAGTGAATTAATAAACGAGGATAACTTTTTTTTAAAAGAGCTCGCATTCGTAGGTATATATGCCAAAGCGTACCTGTTAAGCACATCAAAGACTAGCTTTCTTCTAAATAATATCTTATAAAGATAACAAGGTAAAAAAGTATCCGACTCACATGCATGTACACTTTTGGGTCTATGAAGACACAGCTTGATGAAAACCCATGCCCAAAAGATTGGATAGTATGCAAGTAAACGTAGGGTACCATATGGTTCATAACCATTTGGAGCACGGACATTGAAGAGCTGTAAATTACCATCTTCATTATCTAACTCGTTTCGTGCGCCCTCGTTATTCCATCTATTCCATCCAAGTGCGAGTATAGAATATTTTTTGCTTAATGAGCTGATAATCTGCTCAGCCCTTATAGAAGTCTGATTCGTTATTGGATCAGCCTTTACCAGAATTATATCAACCAAATGTACCACACAAATATGTCTTTAATAAAGCAAATATGTCAGTAATAAAATTTAAGGTCAGCCGATGCAAAACTCAGATTTTTTGAGAATAAGATTTTGGTAAATCTATATCCTAATTTATTTGACAAACCATTTACCAAATAGACAATCTGCAAGTGGATATCTTCATTATCAATATCATTTTTTAATCCCCTAATTTACGTTGTTAACGGTGATTAAAATTCATGCTATAACTTATTTAAGATGTTAATTAATGGTTTTCCAATACTATCTGGCAATATTCCTAACGATTCTCGTACATCAGATTTCGATAAAACGCCTGACATCCGCAAGAATATTAACGAAAGAACAAGTATGACAGGAATTCCTATTATGTATATTACATGGAAATAGTCCAAAGTGAACGCAAGTCCTGCTGGAATAATAAATATTAAAACAAGGTCCTTCCAAAGTATCAGCATTCCAATCCTTTTAGCTATGATAATGGATACAATAAATCCAATTGCAGATCCTAAAGTAAATGCTACGGCAGCACCCTCACTTCCATATAATGGTACGAGTATAAAATATAATAAAACACGTGACATGTTAGAACCAAGACTGATGGAAAAAACTTGCCAATAGCTACCGTATGAGTAAACCAATGTGCTAATTCCAACGAAGAATGTAAGTGGAAGCATCGATAGTAATATAATTTTCAATGGTAATGATCCCTGCATATAATCGGGGCCAATTAGTCCCAGAACCTCATTTGAGTATAACATAACTGAAAAAGATATTGGTAAAGATACAATCAAGCTCATTTTTATCAGTCGCCATACGAACCTTTTCCGTTGATCATCCATAGCACTTAGTATTGGAAATGCAATAGAAAATAAGGAGGTCTTTATTCCGTCAATTGCGTAGAATATGGCGAAAGCTATGAAATAGGATCCGGCCTCGCTTGCTCCGGATGTTCCAAACACTAATACCGTTCCCAGATGTGCGCCTACTACACCCATTACTTTTGGTATCCAGCTTGGGACACTAGCGACCAAAATACTTTTGCAAGCATGATATAAATGAATCGTGGATTCTTTTTTAACTGGAATTAGGTTTGTTACTAAAATGAAGGAGAGAAGAGCAACTGCTGAAGCATAACCTGACAAATAACCTAGAGTGATGCCTACTACACCATTTCCTAACAATACCAAGATAATTGCGAGGATAATCCTGAATATAGAGCTAATGATCATTATAATAGGCAATGATTTCGTCTCAAGAGAGGCAATGCGTACTGAACGCAATAAACTGGCAATAGCTGATATTCCTATCAGAAGAATCAATATAACAATTAGATCAAATCCAATAGCAGGAGATATCCATTGTTTGAAAACTAGTATCGCTGCACTACAGACTAATATGCTTGAGCAAATAATAAGTAAAGAAGCCTTTACAAGTACTTTCGCATCTTCGGTTCGCCTTTCCGAAAAGCTTTTTCCTAAAAAACGGGTACTACCAGTAGGAACTGACAAATCTACCACAGCTGAAAAAATAGTATTGAGAGAAATTATCGTTGAAGCTACACCTATTACATCAGGAGTAGTTAATTTAGATAGAAAAAGCCATAAGACGTACCCGGCAACGACTGCAATAATACTTTCAATATAAAGATATGTCGCTTTCCTCCCAACTAGCTCCCTACCTAACTCTTGTCGCCATCCTTTACGGGTATGCCTGCCAATTGATATCTATCCATCGAAAAATGTGTGATATTAGTCTTAAATTTTTCGCCTAAATTGAGTGACGCGTTCAGGTATTTCTGACGTTTGTAACTAAGGATATAGGATCCATTACCTACGATATACAAAAGTGCTTTATCGATTAGATATCGTTTACTTTATCTTGCTGGAACTATTCTAAATATAGTCCCTGTAATTGTAGAATTATATTGAATACAGTTTGGCTTATGCACTTTTTGGCAATCACCTCCGCCTTGATTTATTGAAAGAACATAAAGATAACCATCAGTAGGACCTACTTCTATATCAGTAATTCCACCAAAGCCCTCGCCAAAAATTATGTCTGCTTTTTGAAGTTCTTTTGGATTATTTGCTATCTTGTCTTGAAGCGAATCATGCAACAACAGTTTTGTTCTCTTCATGTTTAAATCAAAATGGTAAAGGTTCCCCTTATGGAAATCACCCGCAAATAAATCATTCTGATATTTTTTTCCTAGTTTGTCTGAATCAAGGAATTTCAATGCAGTAACACCCACAGAGCGATTCCAGATAAATTCTGGAGTACTGTATTTACCCTTGCCATCGAAGTCAATTAAATTGTTCGGTTTTTTTGACGCTAAGACTCCTCTCAATTCATCTTCAGTTACAGTCCATATTCCTTGTACTTTTTTCCATCCACTGTTAAACCCTGGTTCTACTAAGTTAATCTCATCACCGAAGCCAGGACCGTTTTCTGTATCCCAGAGTTTCCCTGTTATAGGATCAAAATCCATTCCAAAACTATTTCGTATACCATATGCATAGTACCTACTCAATGATTGATTATTTCCTAGTATACCTTTACCCCCTACAACTTCTCCATCAAATGTAACTCTCAAAATTCCACCTCTTCCGTCTATTACCTGCCCACCTATTACATTTTGAGTCAGAGAATGCCTGGTATTCACGTCACCAATGGCAAGATATAAACTCTTTTTGTCTGGTCCAATCTTTAATGCACCACCATTATGCGAATGGCCTGGTAAGTAAGGAAGGGAGAGAATTAATTTGGGATTAACCATTTTACTATTATTATCAATTAGTTCATATCTGTATAGACGGTTACCTAGCACTTCGCTTGCGTTTTTGACATCAGTCTCTGTAAAGTATAAAAAGACATACCTGGGCTCCGATGCATTAATTTGTTGTTTCTCTGTCACTGCAATTCCAAGCAATCCTCTTTCGCTTTGATTGGCCACATTCAAGCTAAGTAAGGGACTATTGAATTCTGATCCATTTTGGATTCTAATCACGTTACCAGTATTTTTCTCCAAAACCAGAGCATCATCCGTACCATAAAATGCCATAGTTGTTGGAAAGTCAAGCCCTGTCGCGACTATTTCTGCCTTTAAGTTTGGATCGTTGATTATAGGTTCTCCATTAGCGGCATTAAAGGATGTAGATGATATGATATTTGTTATAAGTAACGCCACGGGAATTAGTTTAAAAAATAATAGTAGTTTTGAGCAAGGAACCATGAAGTAGGTGATTATCAATGATAGCCTGTATTTATTTATTTCAATGATATAGAGACGTAATAGTTTTTGTTATGACATTTTGTTAGTCAAAGTTATGATTAACGGTAAAAAACTAATTTGATAAATCGGTTTAAAGTAAACTCAATTTTCTATTTCATGTACGAGAAAATAGTTGATTTTCATACTACACACTTTTCATAGCGCTCGAATTATTGAAATTAAGTTAGGATCTCTTGGATGAGAAACTGTTGATTATTCAAAGTCAATCACCATATAGGATGTCGTCCTTGAACATATTACCATGAATCTTGTTCTTCAACTTAATCTTGTTGATAGTGTATCTCTCGAGCATAGTTCCCAGGGCTCAATTATTTGTGATCCGGGACTTGATACCTTCAAGACAAACTGTAGAAGCTTTCTAATCTAAGTTGATGAGATACACGGTTGGTGTCGGATCTTTTCAAAATAGGATGGCAGAGAACATGTAGATAAACAGCACATCCAAAAAGAAGATAAATATTTAAGCGCGTCACTAAGGACTTCCTCTAGACTTGCACCCATATCCTACCTTTTTTCGCAAGATTATTTCACATAAACTCTTCTTTCTGGCTATAGCTCTGACATTGGCCGCCTTTACCCATCTTTGGAATCCAATAGGTTTTCCTTCTCCAAATTTCGATGAGGGTATATACATGAGGAGAGCTATGCATGTATTAGCAGGTGAGGGTCCTCAAGAAGTTAGCGGATCTTTTGCAATGTACGATCATCCGTACTTTGGACAATTATTTCTCGCCGGCGCACTGAGTATGATTGATTATCCAAGATCGCTGAATCCTTCGATTGGCGATGTACAATCAATTGAAATGCTTTACATGGCTCCAAAAGTATTGGTGGGATTATTAGCCATTGTTGATACTTTTTTGATTTTTGAAATATCCTACCGCAGATATAACAAAAATGTTGCATTAATTGCGTCCATTCTCTTCGCGGTAATGCCTATTACGTGGCTGTTGAGAGGCATATGGCTAGATTCCCTCGAACTTCCATTTCTTTTATCTTCAATATTATGTGCAGTCTGTATGAAATCTTACGAAAAGAACGGAAAAAATATTGTAATTTTACTTTCAGGGATATTTTTGGGAATAGCTATTTTTACAAAAATTCCTGTATTTACCATGATCCCGGCGGTAGCCTTTCTTATTTTTACCAATAATAATAGGAATCTAAAAAGTGTTGGACTATGGTTTATTCCCGTGATTTTGATACCAATGATATGGCCCGCATACAGTATATATGAAGGTCAATTTTTTTCTTGGCTACACGGTATCTATGGTCAGAGCCACAGAGAAGGCAACTCATTTCTTCATACTCTGAATGTAGTCCTAAAAATAGACCCGCTTATGGCGCTCCTTGGAACATTCGGTTTAGTTTTTGCTGCCTTAAAAAAAGATATTTTGATTTTGCTGTGGACTATTCCAATTTTGATATTTTTCTCTTTTACTGCTGGAACATCGTATTATCACTTAATTCCTATATTGCCAGCATTGTGTATCGGAGCTGCAAGGTTGATAGAACTTTCAAAAAAAATTCCTGCCAAAAAAATACAGCGAGTACTACCATTACCATTTATTCTAATATCCATAGTAGGAACCTTTGGATTGATTACCACAACCGTGCTAATAACAACAAATGTTAATTCCTCATACTTCGAAGCTGCGGCACTTCTTACTCAATATTTGAGCAATAGTAGTAGCATAATTGGTAACAACAATCACAAAATATCGGTAATCTCCGACCCATTTTATTTATGGATACCCCAGTATGTATTTCATTTAAAACATGACTATCTTCCTTCTCATATGATTTCATCAATAAAAAATGAAAAGTCTGTTTTTCTGATAGACCGAAATTTTTTGAATGATCTATCAACTAATGGCCTGGTAAAGATGATCTACAATCTGTACGACACAAAAAAACTACAAACAATAGAGATTGGAGACCCTATGAAAAATGGTGTTGCATTAATACTCACTGAGCATCCGCGATCAGATATCGTTCCAGATAAGGTAACAAATTTAATTGATATGAACCATAGTTGGAAATCGCTTAATGGTGCGACGGTCTCACAGAGCAACGGCCTTTTGGATATTACGATGAATAGCAATAATACAAATAGAGTGTACAGTGGTGCAGTTTTACATACACAAGTTAATATGACAGAGCAACCGTTTCTTCTGTATTTAAAATACGCATCAAAATCTTTCACAGGAAAGGCTACTTTTCTTGCAGAAGTTACTCAGGATGTGAATGTGAAACAAGGCATGACACCTTCGGATTACCTTCTAAACACACTTTATGCAGAAGTTACTCAAGATGTGAAAGAAAACACGACACCTTGGGGTGACCTTATCGACACATTTAATGGAGAGGTCCAGAAGGGTATTGACCGCGGCAAAATCATTTGGAGCGGCCTTTTAGATAATACCTCTGGTAATCTCACCAGCGAAACATTTGTGTTTCCTAGGGTAGGAGCTCTTAAGTATTCAGAAGCCACCGACAAAGTTCCCATCCAAGTTAGATTATACATCGTAACCCAAGGAATTGGTGCGCATGAATTGACTGTCAAAGAATTTAACATAAGATAATTACTTCGCTCATGTTGTGAAGACCTTGTTTTAGATTAGGGCTTTGGTCAATGTTTCGCATTTACCTAGCAGTTGAGAATATTTCCAGATTCAAGAGATTCAAATAACAAACTAGCGATTAGCCAGGAACGAAAGTGCACCTTCAGACAAACACTATGCTAATTATTCTCGCCATCTTGGGTGTTGATTGGTCTTTAGCCCTTAATAAAAAAACAGTCATGTGAATTAAGTAAAATAGTTTTGTGTCCGTTAAACTGTACTGAAAGAGTAGCATCTACTCAACAACCCAGAAAACCTTAAAATCAGATAAGCATAATAGCAAGGAGACAATGTTGTCAAGGATTATGTTGATCATGCTTATTATTTTAGCTAACCTTCTATTTACAACATCATTACAAGCAGCCCATAGCAAACCACAAATTTCGATCGTTAAATCAATGACTCCTAGTTTCACAACAACAGCAGTTCGCGACAACTTAACTTCCACAGAAGAGAAAAAGATCAACCCAGTCTCCTATGCTGAGTTTAAGTTAATTGATAATCAATCTGAAACTACTACCAATAGTGTAGTTTCATATTGGACCGATCCCTTGAAACAATGCGGCCATATTTTTACCTGTACTGAGAATTTTACCACCGGATGGAAAGATAACACAAGTTTCCAGATCTCTACAAACGTAAGCAATAACAAGACCTGGTCATATATCCCAGGTAAGGAAATAGATGTTAAGCCAAATGATCAATATAAAATAGTGACTCATATGAAATTAAATGAGTTTGCTAGGCAGTCTCATTTACTTGTAGAAGGATTTAATGAAAGTTCGGATAAATGGCAGGTAATCATACAGTCTTGTCCCGGCTTCACGGATGGACCCCTTGAATGGCGCGAGTTTAGTTGTGAAAAAACAATTCCAAAAACAATGACTCAAATTAGACCCGTATTGTATGGCGGGTTTTCCTCTCAACAGGATAAAGATGCTGTGACTCTGTTTGATAGTATACATATGATAAAATTGAAGGGCCCGGTTATCACTGATCCCAATCTGAAGACAGAAGTCGTATGGAAAAAACTTGATAGACCTGTCTCCTTTGCGTTTTTGGGATCAGACGATATTTTAGTGCTGGAGAACCGCAAAGGAACAGTAGTGAGGATTATAAACGGTGAAAAACTAGCAAAGCCATTACTTGATGTTAATGTGGCTGCACATGATGGTTTGCTAGGAATTGCTATTGCAAAGAACGTGAATGTCAATGGATCCGGTATTGCTACCTACGTGTTCCTGTACTATACTGAAGCTAGAAACGAGGATCGTGACGATGATAACCACACCATTGGAAACCGTCTTTATCGGTATGAATTGGCTGAAAATGGAAGTAAATTGGTGAACCCGAAGCTACTCCTGGATCTTCCGGCGGCCCCCATGCACAACGGGGGCCCAGTTTTGATCGGCCCCGACAATTTGCTGTACGTTTCGGTTGGCGATCTAGAGTCTGTGGGTGAAAAGACTCCGACTAATAGAAACAAGGCTATAAATTATAAGAATGGAGTCGAGCCTGATGGGAGAGCTGGTATACTAAGAATTACGATGGACGGTCGGCCGGCAGGTAAAATTCTCTTGGATACTGGTCCATTAAGTCTGTATTATGGTTACGGATTAAGAAATAGTTTTGGAATGGATTTTGATCCTCTAACAAAAAAACTATGGCTAACTGACAATGGTCCTGGCTTCGGTGATGAGATTAATCTCGTTGAACCAGGATTCAATGGTGGATGGGCATATATTAGTGGAATGATGCGAATGGCAAATGATAGTAGTTACGAAGGATATCCTCTTCCTACTAGCATAGTGGATTTTGATAAAAAGGGAAAATATAGCCCTCCTAAATTTACTTGGACTCATCCTGTAGGGCCGACGGCATTGAAGTTTCTGACATCAAACAAATATGGTGAAAAATACGAAAATGAAATTTTTATTGGAGAGGGAAATAATGGGAGAATTTATCATTTTGACTTGAACCAAAATAGAACAAAGCTGTTGTTGCATGATTCACTTCAAGACAAGATAGCAAATACTGATGAGGAGCTTGACGATGTAATTTTTGCAAAAGGTTTTCGTATGTTTGACGTTACTGATCTAGTGGTTGGACCAGATGGTTATCTCTATGTAGTCGCGATGGTCCAAGGAAAAATTTTCAAAATAGTCCCAAGAACTATGCAATGACCCCTAAAGTGGAATCATTTTTTAACCCCTAAAAATACTAAAATATTACTGCATGTGTCCTAGCTTTAATCATTACATTAGGATGGAATCAAATGACGACAAACTGCAAAAATAAAAGAAATTATCGGGTTTTTACGTTAGTCATATCAACAGTGTTGGTGTTATCAGTTGTGGTCATTCACCCATCTGGACTATTCTCTTCTACAAATTCCGAAAAAGTCCCTACCATAAGCGCTGCGGTGCCAGATCAAATATCAAATCCACGAACTCTGTTTATGGATTCTTTATCATTATCTAAAGCAAAACAAGTAATCAAGGATGATAATAATTCAGTTCTACAGGATGCCTTAACACGAGTACTTTTCGATGCCAATCACTTTCTGACGAAAAACCCGACGTCAGTCGTGGACAAGTCACAATTACCGCCAAGTGGTAATAAACATGATTTTCTTTCTCAAACACCCTATCGTTGGCGAAATCCAAATACGCCAGATGGTTTACCTTATATTTTTCGTGATGGTAAAGTTAATCCTGAGGCAAAATCTATACCGGATAAACAAAACATGGATGACATGGTATATATGGTTAAAACACTTTCATTAGCTTATTATTTTACTGATGACTCCAAATACGCGGCCAAAGCTGCAGAATTACTAAGGGTATGGTTCCTAAATAACAATACATTTATGAATCCTAATTTAGACTATTCCGAAATAATACCTGGTAATGATAAATTAAATCCTTCAGGCGTCATGGCTGGAAGTTACCTTACGAATATCATCGATGCAGTCGGGTTGATTGAGAATTCACTAATTTGGGATAAAAAAGATCAAGATGGAATAAAGTTATGGTTTAGTAAGTATCTTAATTGGCTCCTAAACTCGGATGTGGCCACAGAAGAAAGATATAAAATCAATAATCATGGGACATATTACGATGTGCAAGTTTCATCAATTGCTTTATTCCTAAATAAAACATCTATCACTAAAAGCGTACTAAACGCTGCTACTAACGAACTAACTCCAGCTTCCTTTGTGTCGGCCCCTCAAGCAATCGCAGTTAGGATTCAGCCAGACGGTCGCCAACCTTTTGAACTTGCAAGATCAAATTCTTTAGATTACAGTATGTTTAATCTACTCGGCCTGTTCAAGTTAGCCACTGTGGGTGAGCATATCGGAATAGACTTATGGAATTATACAACCCCGGAAGGGGCAGGATTAAAAAAGGCACTAGATTATTTACTGCCTTATGCTACCAAGAATAAAAGCTGGCCATATTCGCAGGTTCAAAAGGTTCGGATGGGAAATCTGGCTGAGTTATTGTGTCAAGCAAGCATACATTACCCGAACGATAAAACCTACATAGAAACATATAATTCACTAAATAAAACGGAAGCCCCATTGAGCATTGATAATTATGCCATATGTATAGATTCAACTGTAGTAAAATAAAAGAATTGGTAGTTTATCACATGGATAAATCATCAAAGTGCAAGGGGCGAGCACAGTTATGATTGAATCAAATTATCTAAAATTCTTGCTGTTTTTCTTACTAAGTATTTTTATAATGTTCTCAGTTATTTTAGCTGTTAAATCTGCATTTGCGGAATCCCTTTTACATAATTCATCTTTGGTGAATGGCACCTCTGTTGGGAACATTTATCCAATTATCAAGGGAACGTTCTCTATGCCCTCAGAAGGTTTTCAAATTACATTGCCACATGGATGGAGCGGAATTGATCTCAATCTTGTAGCCTTGATCTCACCTACAGGAATAGATCCAAAGACGGGCATCAAGCTCGGTGGAGATAAAGTATTAATGGTTTTAGGAAGAACTAATATATCTGATTTTGTAGGAACACTCAAACACCATGACACCTCAAATTACCTGGATTCTTTAAAAAAAATAGCTGAAAGAGTGAATTGTAATGTCCTGTCTGACAAATTTGTTATAATAAATGGCATGAAGAGCGAGAAACTGACAGGAGAATGTCGATCAAATGGTGAAGAGAAAACATTAAGCTACACGTTTGCGTCTAGTAAAAATATTATTTTTGTAGGTCTTAAGGGTAACGAATCAATGTTTGAGGAGTATTTGAAAAAGTTTGAACAAGCAGTTCAATCTGTAAAGATCAATAATCCAAAGGATATAGAAGAAATTCTATTAGGATATTCTGTTGCGACCAGATAGATAATATGACGATTTCATGTGACTAAACAAAAATACACTTCTTCTAAGGTAATATTCTGAAAGTAAGTCCAATCTCAGAAAAATCTCCAGATTGACAATTAAAATTTTTTCTGTAATTAATTTTTTTTCCATAATGTCGTAATCGAAAAAAGGAACAGAACTCAGGTTAAATCTGCAACTTGCAAGATCGTAGTATTCAGATTGGACGATATACCTTATGATTTACCAATTTATGATGAAGCTCTTATTGACATTGACCTGGCTGTAATGGATGTATTCATTAGAAAAAAGACCTAACACTTGGACTTCTAATGTGATGCGATACCTAGAGCCTCATAGAAATTATTAAAAATGTAAAATTAAAATAGAATAAATATTGATTAATTAATGGTTTCATTCATTATCTCCCCTTAAAACCTTATTAAGTGAATGTTCAAATGCAATTTGAATGAAGAAGATTGTCTGCTTTACAATAGATGTAGAGCCAGATTTTGGAGGACTTCTCCCAAGTGATTCCTATTATGGATTGGCAAATCTATCAAGAATAACGAAGATTGTATCCAAGTATGGAATCAAGATTACTGCTTTTGTCACTGGCAAGACTTTGGAAGATAATTTTAGTGTCTTAAAAGTACTCGATGAAATGAATGCTGAAGTTGAGCAACATTCATACGGACACCAAGTAGGACATGAGCAAAAGCTAAAGGATATAGACAGAGGAATAAAAACTCATGAAAGAATATTCGGAAGGAAACCTTATGGCTATCGAGCCCCTCAAGGAATAATCACACATAAGGAAGTCAGAGCATTGGAGCAATATGGAATATTGTACGACTCGTCTATCTTTCCTGCATTTTTTCCTGGGCGTTATAATAGGACCAGTTTTCCCTCTTATCCCTTTAAGATTCCGAACTCTGGAATTTTAGAGATACCTGTTTCAGTAATACCAAAAATAAGGATACCTGTCGGCCTAAGCTATATTCAATTATTAGGATTTAGCACTTTTAAGCTCTTATTTTCTTTGTTCAAATTACCTGATATACTTATCTATCATTTTCACACCTACGAGTTAGGAAAGGTCCAATCATACTTCGAATTACCTATGATTGATAAACTCGGATACCTTAGAGCTCAGCGCCTCTACAGAGATCCGTTAAAAGTCTTTGAAGACTTTGTGAAATATATTTTACAGCGCGGTTATGAACCCAAGTATATGATAGACCTATATAGAGAAATACTACCCGTTGCTAATGAGTGGAATTGGAAAGAATAAACCCGATAAAAGTTTAAAGATTCTGAGAATATCGGACATTGTAAATTTAGTTACCATAAATAAATAACTAAATTAGATAAAACGATCTGCAATCAATAAATTATCAAGTTTGTAATGAGTTTGTACTGAGATTTACTAAAAGATATCATAATCACCAAATCTAAAGATCCATTTTTGAGGATCATATAGATTTACATTATACTCTTTTGTAACGTCTAATGTTTTCAGACAGAGAGTTGATGGATGTGGGTGGAATCTGTTCGGCACCTTTAGAAATCTGTATCTACGAAGGAAACTTGATTCATGGTCATTAAGAGAACGCGAGTACAGTACCAATGCAACTTCCTTTTCCCAAAAATATTGCAGAGCTTTAGGTATAAGCGAATCAGCTGCTTTTCTATCCTTAACGACTATATCGAGGATAATGCCGATTTCTCTATTCAATAATTCTGTTGTACTTAAAATTACATATCCTTCAAGCCTTTCATAGTGATTTGTTAATATGAATGTAGTATAACTTCTCCTAGGGTTTGATCTGTAACGCCAATTAAGGAATGCGCTGCTTCTGACCTGACGAATTGTCTTATCTTTATAAATGCCGACTGATAGTTCTTCAAACTGCTCGTCGAATGGAAGACTCAATTCCCGAACCAGATTCGTCTCAGTCTTCTTCCAAATTCTGTCAAATGGCTTCAAAATCGACCTTTTAGAACGATGAAAGTACTTAGAAGGTCTTATTGGTCTAATGAACAGGTTTGTCTGAAGCGGTTTGAAACCGCTTTTCAAGAACCCTCTGATAGAATTCTTGTTTGGCACTGCTAAAGAGAAGGGGACGTGAGGTTCGATTTTTCTAATGTCATCTAGAAGCCCGAGCATGATGCCTCTACCCCTATACTTCGGTAAAACTGCAAGGTTCAATATTAACGAAATTCTTACTAACCTTCCATTCATCCGGTAGACGCACGGAATAGATGCAAGTTGGCCAACAGGACTATCTCCATCATATGCAATCAATACAGTACCGGTACCAAATGGATTCTTCAAATATTGCCATTCGTAATATTCTCTATATGAAGCATCAACATTTCCAAAGGTTTCTTTCATCAGCAGAAGGGAATTCTGAATTTCATTAGGAGTATGATTACTTTTTATGGTTCTTATCGAGGCCATTACCGCTTACTCTTACTTGGATGATGGGCTTTATCATACATTTGCTTGATTGCAAATAAAATTTGAATTTGATCCATTATTATGCTCCTATGTTTTAAGTTTCTCCAATTTGCCAACATTACTTAATCATATCTCCAAATAATTACCAACGTCATGTGATAATTTTACTTTATATCGTTTCCTAAATAATCAAGATCAAATGTAAAATTCCCCCTTTGGGAGGCATTTGCTTAACGGCAATTAGTAACAAACTAAATCCTATATTCTCTAAGGAAATTCCAAAACCATTAAGTCATGTCGTAAAGTCCACAAATTAAACTAACACAGACATTAACTTAAAAAACCCTTTGGAAACAATTTAGTCTAATTTGCTGCGAAAATATTAGATAATTATTTTTAAGCAAGTATCATTTAAAGAGTTTGTTTAGACTTGCACTCAGATCTTACTTTTTTTCACAAGATTATTTCACATAAACTCTTCTTTCTGGCTATTGCTCTGACATTGGCCGCCTTTACCCATCTTTGGAATCCAATAGGTTTTCCTGCTCCAGATTTCGATGAGGGTATATACATGAGGAGAGCTATGCATGTATTAGCAGGTGAGGGTCCTCAAGAAGTTAGCGGATCTTTTGCATTGTACGATCATCCGTACTTTGGACAATTATTCCTTGCCGGCGCGCTGGGTATGATTGATTATCCAAGATCACTGAATCCTTCGATTGGCGATGTACAATCAATTGAAATGCTTTACATGGCTCCAAAAGTATTGATGGGATTATTAGCCATTGTTGATACTTTCTTGATTTTTGAAATATCCTACCGCAGATATAACAAAAATATTGCGTTAATTGCGTCCATTCTCTTCGCGGTAATGCCTATTACGTGGCTGTTGAGAGGGATATGGCTAGAATCTATTCAGCTCCCTTTTATTTTATCTTCAATATTATGTGCAGTCTGTATGAAATCAACCAAAAGCAAAAGAAAAAATATTTTAATTTTACTTTCAGGGATATTTTTGGGAATAGCTATTTTTACAAAAATTCCAGTATTTACCATGATCCCAGCGGTAGCCTTTCTTATTTTTACCAATAATAATAATAGGAATCTAAAAAGTGTTGGACTATGGTTTATTCCCGTGATTTTGATACCAATGATATGGCCCGCCTACAGTATATATGAAGGTCAATTTTTTTCTTGGCTACACGGTATCTATGGTCAGAGCCACAGAGAAGGCAACTCATTTCTTCATACTCTGAATGTAGTCCTAAAAATAGACCCGCTTATGGCACTCTTTGGAACAATCGGTTTAGTTTTTGCTGCCTTAAAAAAAGATTTTTTAATTTTGCTGTGGACTATTCCAATTTTAATATTTTTCTCTTTTACTGCTGGAACATCGTCTTATCTCTTAATCCCTATATTGCCAGCATTGTGTATCGGAGCTGCAAGGTTGATAGAACTTTCAAAAAAAATTCCTGCCAAAAAAATACAACGAGTACTACCATTTATTCTAATATCCATAGTAGGAACATTTGGATTGATTACCACAACCGTGCTAATAACAACAAATGTTAATTCCTCATACTTCGAAGCTGCGGCATTTCTTACTCAATATTTGAGCAATAGTAGTAGTATAATTGATAACAACGATGACAAAATATCGGTAATCTCCTACCCATTTTATTTATGGATACCCCAGTATGTATTTCATTTAAAACATGACTATATCCCTTTTTATATGATTTCATCAATAAAAACTGAAAAGATTCTTTTTATCGCAGATCGGAGTTTTTTAGAAGGTTTATCACAAAATGTAATACCAAAAAAGATCTACAATCTGTACGACACAAAAAAACTACAAACAATAGAGATTGGAGACCCTATGAAAAATGGTGTTGCATTAATACTCACTGAGCATCCGCGATCAGATATCGTTCCAGATAAGGTAACGAATTTAATTGATATGAACCATAGTTGGAAATCGCTTAATGGTGCGACGGTCTCACACAGTGACGGCCTTTTGGATATTACGATGAATAGCAATAATACAAATAGAGTGTACAGTGGTGCAGTTTTACATACACAAATTAATATGACAGAACAACCGTTTCTTCTGTATTTAAGATACGCATCAAAATCTTTCACAGGAAAAGCTATTTTTCTTGCAGAAGTTACTCAGGATGTGAATGTGAAACAAGGCATGACACCTTCGGATTACCTTCTAAACACACTTTATGCAGAAGTTACTCAGGATGTGAAACAAGGCATGACACCTTGGGGTGACCTTATCGACACATTTAACGGAGAGGTCCAGAAGGGTATTGACCGCGGCAAAATCATCTGGAGCGGCCTTTTAGATCATACCTCTGGTAATCTCACCAGCGAAACATTTGTGTTTCCTAGGGTAGGAGCTCTTAAGTATTCAGAATCCACCGACAAAGTTCCCATCCAAGTTAGATTATACATTGTAACGCAAGGAATTGGTGTGCATGAATTGACTGTCAAAGAATTTAACATAAGATAATAGATTTAATATACACTGATGCTAGGTACTAACAATAAGGAATTTGATTCATTTAAAAATTAGTCGAAAATTTTCAAGGTTCTAATTCCGCAATCAAGTATACATTCAGTATCAGAGCCTCGGATTAATAAGAGTAAATTCGCCCAATCATTCCTGTAGCGTCTTTATTATTCTTTTCGTCCGAATTTTTAGAATCAGTCGAATGATTTCTGTTCTTTTAGTATTTCAATAATTTGTCTAGCACGATGTCTTGTTGTGTGCTCTTTCTTAAGTCTGTTACGAGCAGCAATTCCCATACTATTTCGCAAATCACTGTCGTCTAGTAGCATTTGATAAATTTCAATACATTCCTTTGAAGATTTTGCAACCAATATTTCCTTATTCGTGTCGAACCATTTTTCTAAGCCTTTGTAGGGTGCAGATACGATGCAACACTGCATAGCAGCAAGCTCGAAGGGTCTTGATGTGGAGGTACCATAGACGTCAGCATGTAATTGACGCACAATATTCAAATTGACTTTGGCACGACAACAACACTTTCGATATTCGATTAATGAAAGTGGATGTAGTACGCGTGCACGCCCTAAATTGATATTAAGTCCACGGCCGCTGACAATGAAACTGTTTCCCAATACCTTTGACGGCTCCGTGATCATCATTTTCAAATTCTCAGCTCGAGCCCTCCCGCTATTACCTAAAAAGAAAAAATCTATGTCTTTTTTGAATGGAATTGGATTAAAGACATCTGGATCTACACCAAAATGTACCACATTCACATGTCTAGCACCCAACTTTCTTAATTCGGTAACAGATCCTTCCGATGGAACAGCAATTGAATCGTATTCACTTAAATCCACGCCTCTGAGATAGTTGAATGTGAATCCACCTTGGGATGGTAGCGAAGACGGTACATCTAGGTCATAATATATAATCGGGATCTTGTGCTGATGTCTAATTTGATTTGCTAACCCTTCGACTTGATTCAAAGGAATACCTATCATCAGAACTGCTTCAATATTTTTTTCTTGTCGCAAGATTCTATTTATCAGCTTGTATAGTTTTGGTTTGACAAGAAGGCGTGCCAAAATTGGTATGAACGAAATATTTGCCGTCTTCGATGCAGAGTAATCAAACATCTTTAACATCTTCTCCAGAAATAATCCCTTGTAATAATTTGGATTTTGAACGCTGCGCCACCAAAGTGTATCAATTCCATGACTATGGTAAGGGATGATAAGAATCTCATGCCCCTCTTCGTAGAAACCTTTGAATAACTGCCACAGATACGGTATTGCTCCAAATGGTTTGGACAAATCTAACGTAGCACATAATATTAGAATTTTCATACAACCTTAAGCAGCCATTCTTGTTATATAAGTAATGGAATATTTCTCAGGTTATGTACGCTCCTTTAAGATTACCCTATCACTAGATTATTTATTATGATAGAAAGGTCCTAGTCTATATGACTGAGGGAAAGAAAAGCCTTCTACAACGCACAGAGTGGGTGTGTCATTAATAAATGTCAATTATGCTTTATAACAAATAGAATGACTATGAATTGATAAACCTTAAATTTTGCGAGAGAGAACGAATGTTGGCTTTGTCGGTCGGCTATTCAAACAGATTTCTTCTATTCGGTTACGGCGGCGAAAGATAGTTGGTTAACATTGCCATAGTGAGAACTAACTCGGTATTAGTGGATCCGAGACTCATAAAGATTATTAGATCTCTTGGCAAGAGATATTCGCTATTAGTACTAGGATGGAGTAGAGACGGAAAGAATTTTTTTGGCCTAAATCCAATAAGTAATCCTTCAAGAGCGACAGTAAGTTATAATCTGGTTTTTAAGATGTTAAAGTTAAAAGCGCCCTTTGGAAAAGCGTCATTGATCTCTTATTTCCCCTTGGTTTTTTATTTTCCTGTTTTCTGGACGTGGGTTTTTATCAAGCTAATTATTCATAGGCCACAAGTAGTTCATGCATGCGATCTAGACACAGTTCTTCCCTGCTATATCTACAAATTGATTTTTAGAAAAAGGATGATCTTTGAGGTATTTGACAGGTATGCTATGACATTCATCTCTACAAAATTAGGTCCGTTATATTCAGTGATCAATTTAATTGAAGATTTATTCAGCGAGAAGGCGGACTACTTTATAACAGTTGGAGAAAAGTTGTTAAAGACATTTCGAAGAAGACCAAAGGATTATGGCATAATAATGAATTGTCCTAACGATTTTGCTTTACATGGTTCAAACTCGCAAGAATACAAGGATGCTAGGGATGATATCTTGATGCTTGTATATACCGGAGGCATGAAAAGAGGTCGTTATTTAGAAAACATTGTTGCTGCAATTAAGGATTTAAATGATGTAGAGTTAGTCACTGCAGGTCCCATTGTGGACAAAGAATTGTTTCATCAAATTATTGCGGCAAGGAATGTAAAATATAGTGGACTCTTGGATCCTAATGATGCTATAGATTTAGAGACACATGCTGATGCCATGATTGGGCTTTATGATTTAAAAATTCCTGAAAATAGATTTGCATTGCCCAATAAGCTTTTTGAAGCAATGATGTGTGGTATACCAATAATCACCAACGTAGCCACAGAAGTGGTCGAGGAAACCGACTGTGGCATTATACTAAAGGATGTGAATATTCCGAGTATAAAAGCGGCAGTGGTTTCGTTAAGAGATGACATTGAACTTTGCAAAAGACTAGGTAACAATGGTCGAAGAGCATTTGTTAGAAAATACAATTGGACAAAGATGGAAGTTAAGTTATATGAAATTTATGACTATGTATTGAAATATTAAGTATTTTTTAATTTGCAACGAAATGTTTGATTCCTTTTACTCCCCAATATTTAAAATATAGTCAAAATATGTTATTACTTAGATCCGATTGATCGTGTGTCCCAATTGTGGAGAGCCAATTAGAATTGATCAATTTTCATCCATGTGCAATGGAGGACATAAATTTCCGGTGGTAAATGGGATTCTAGATCTTCTTCAAGACAGTAACGATAGTAATGTTCTTACTGAAGAGGACCATTGGAATAGAGTCGCAGATAAGGGCAGAATGAAAATTGTTCCGAATCGATATATTAGCACGCGGATTGAGCAAGATTATCGCAATGCTTTTAAAGATTGTATAGAAACAGCCTGGGAAGGAACCTATCCCAATCATGTAAATACAGTAGATATTGGTTGCGGTACGGGATCAGCGATAACATATTTACATAAGCTAGAATTTCAGAAAGTTGATTACATTGGTATTGACGTTTCGATAAAAATTATGAGAATGCATTCTGCAGGCGGTCAGAATTTCCCTGATAATTGGAATATACGCTTTATCAGAGCAAGTGCAAACGAAGCAATATTTGAAGATAATTCAATAGATATAGTTTTTTCAGCCTCCGCATTGCATCATCTTGAACTATCAACTGTAATAAAGTGGATTTCAAGGTCATTAAAACCTAACGGACTCTTTATCTTACACGAACCAAGTAACAGTAATCCTTTTGCCAAAATTGGGCGCAAACTCGTCCGAGATTTCCATACGAAAGGAGAAAAACCCATGGAACCATCTTACATAGAAGAATTAGCAAATCAACACGATCTTTATCTAGTTTATGAAAAAGGCTTGCATTACCTGACTGGCTCACTTCAATATCTTATGGGCATTGTCAAACTCCCATTTCCTTTAATTTATTGTGTTTACCATGCAACTAGATTTATAGACAGTCTAATCGAATCTCCATCATTGAACTACAGCTTTATTCAAGCGTACAAAAAAAATAAATAGATAAATAGTTTCTGTCTTAAGACATAATTGTTACCTTTAAGGAGTAAGAGAACAGATCATATTAGCCAGCCAAACAATTTATAAAGTATCTATTACAATTCGAAGAGTTATTGAATAGCTAGTGTAGTTACCATAACTCATACTATTTGAGTGTCTTATGGCCATCAATATGACTTCGTTACATAGGCGTTTCCGCGATTCGTGTCCTGAGGCTTATATGGACATGGATCAATTAATAATTGTCATTAAATGCTGTTGTAAAATTAGTCAGGTTCTGTTGGTTATTTACTAGGATAATCCCTAAAATGGAACTTTGGCTTCTCAATAAAGTCGAATCAGAGATGTTGAATATAGGCAAAAATATCCTGGAAGAATTTAGTTCAATCCTTATTTGGAAATGCAACTATTGCTTTATATAATCTAACGGTAAGGCAGGATTGTCTATTCCAATCAAATTTCAGTCTATGAACTCTAACTAAAAATGCTCCGTCACAATGATGTAGCAACTAAATAAGTTAACGAATCCTGTTTTGCAAGTGAATCCTTAGAATTTTTTATTGGTGGCGTATAACCATCCCATAAACATCTTGTTAGACTGATAGATGTTACCGTTTTGAACTAGCCTTGTCATTCTATTTTTATTGAAAGGGATAAACAGAGATGGTCTGGTACAAGATACCTGAAACTCACATTTCTCTAACTTACTCTTGAGATTTTGGTATCCAAAGTGGTATTCTATCTGAATGTGGGAGAACTTGCTTAAATCATCAAAAGACGCATTCATAATAAAATCATATTCACAGCCTTCACAATCAACCTTTAAAATTTTAGGACAAGAACAATATTTCTTTATGAGTGTCTTCAAGGTTAAGTGCTGAAGATCGTTTTCGAACGCAAACTTGTCCGATGAGCCACATGCAGCAAAAATTAATTTTATGTTTGTTGAATAACCATTTGCAACAATATTCTCACGAGCGTAATCATAGCTAACCCTGTCCGGTTCGACAGCAATCACAGTTTTTGCACCAGTATGTGCAAAATATATTGACGAATCTCCTATATTGGCTCCTACATCAATGACTTCGTTTTCCCTTACTGGAAGAAAGGAGTACTCATTCTTTTTAAATATATTTAGAATATCCCCATTAGTTTTGCCACCATAAAATTTTAACTCATTGTAATAAACTAAATTGCGAGTAGGATCGGTGTCTAATTCGGTCAAATCATTGTATACTTCCTGGTAATCATCAAATTGCACATTATTACCATCCCGGTAAACTGCTTTAACAGGATAATGGTTCCTCAAAACCTGATTTATTACTGAAAAGAAGTTCCTGTACCTTTTCCTATATAGATTCATAAAAATAATATATTTCTTCAAGAAGTTTACATACGAAAATACTCTATCCGCCATAGAAAAATTAGTTTCCAGTTAATTACTCACAGTTTTAACAAGAGGCAGATTTTATATATGTTTTAGTTCTGACGAGTAGATAACCAATAGTAAGCATTGCTATATCTAACTTTGAATCCAAAGCTTGGGCTATGCTATCTGCAAAGTAATTTTTCATTTACTACACGTCTTATTTGTGGTGTTGGTGAGATTTTTAAACCAAATGTATTAGTGATTTAGAAAATCTAAAGGATAAGAGCAGCAATTCATGGATTGTCATTAGGTTAAGTTGTTTATTAAAAAAAGAATCATTATTTAACAAACTATTATACCAATTTAACCAAGGGATACCCTAAAGATTTGTTTAGTTATAGAAACCTGATGAAAAAATATCCATAATAGTGAGAGTGATCTCAGCAGTCAATGTGGATTTGAATGCTTACCAGAAACTGGTATTAAGGTCTTATCTTTCCCTTAAGGAGGGCTATTAAAGTATAAACTATAGCAGCAGTGGCAAGCAAGATTACACCAACCACGGCTATCCCAATAGATATTAATATCATATTAGTAGATACGTAACCACTTGTAGAAAACAAATTCAATGCGTTCTTCATAAACAAAGCGGCAATTCCCAGTAAAACAATACCGGGTAAGCCGTAAAATGCCAAAGGATGACGTAGTGAAATGAATTGCATAACTGAGTATAATACTCCTATTCCATGAGAAATTGGATTGTGGGTGGAGGTATCATAATTTTCGTAATTTACGGTTATTGGGACTTCAGTTGTTAATAGATTTTTTTCACGTGCCCTCAGCAATATCTCTGTAGATACTGACATGCCGTCTTCAAAGAGATTTATTTTGGACAATGCATTCCTGTTGTAGGCTCTAAAACCGCTTTGCGAATCTGTAAGTCCGCTGTATGAGGCCCTCTGTGTGAGCTTGGTTATGGTCTTTATGCCAAAGGTTCTATACCTTGGTACCATTTCTCTATCCTCCTTTTTCAGAAATCGCGAGCCAATTACAATATCAAAGTTTTGTATACGAAGAGCTTCCAGTAGACGGGGTATATGCTCTGGGTTGTGTTGGCCATCAGAATCAAGTGTAACCATAATATCGGCATTTTGTTCCTTTGCTGCCTGAAATAAAGCTCTAATTGCAGTTCCATATCCAGTATTTGTGCGACTCTTGATTACTTTAGCACCAGCGCTGACTGCAAGATCGTAGGTATCATCAGATGAACCATCATCATAGACTATGACTTCGTTGGCATATTTTTTTGACTTGTCAACGATTTCTGAAATATTTTTAGCCTCATTGAATGCTGGGATGCACACCAAAACTCTATAACCCGACGTTGACTTTGAACTCATGAAGGATTTACGTATTTCAGTCCATAACTGATCTATAAATAGTTTATAAATTTGTGTATTAAGCCCTATCCTCATTTCGCCGCTAGAAATCACAAAATGATGCAAACTAAAAATTTCTTACTTTCAAGGCAAGTTTATATTAAATAAGTTCACTCTGTTACACTGTGTTACACAGTGCATGAGTAAATTAAATTGGAGCTGTTCGACTTGTGGAATGTCATCTGGTAGAAAATATTCTATACAGCGTCACATTGCAAATTACAACATTCATAATGGAGCAGGAAAAGTTGTCACATTTGTATAATATACAGTTGGAAGAGAAGGCAAATACCAATCGTATCAAATTCCTCACTCCAGTCATTTGTCTTCGGATTTTTTAGAACGGATACCAGACAAGGTAGCACAAGAATTCGAAAATCAGTATGTAAAAGAAATAGCAAACAGGATTTTCCATGACATATTGCAAGATCCACGAAAACAAAGAGTATTTAACGATATCGTGCAACTTGTCAATTCGCGCATTACCAGCAAAATTTTACGCAATCTTTAGACGGTTGGTTTCACTAATAATACCCGACCCTATTTCTCATGAAATACAGAACCCACAATAAAATTATAGAACATGCGAAATTACTGTCTCTCCTTGATGATTGATTAGTACTTCCACCAGCCAGTCTAGGTCATCGTTGGAGTTTGTCAATTTCGCTTACGGTTTTATTATCAACATAAATTTCCAGCGGTCCCCTTTTCTGTTTTTTAAAGTATCTCATAAACAAGAGAAACTGCTGTTTTTGTCATTATTAATTTCACCATTTAAAATGTTATCCCCAAGGTATACTACAAAATTTTTATCCCTACCGACAAAATCCTTGCAAATTTGTATGGCATGAGATATACCTCTAGGTTTATCTTGATATATGTATGTAATTTTTGCACCGAGTTTAGTACCATCACCATAAAATTCTTTAACTTTGTCAGGAAATGTGTCCCCTAGCAATATTGCAATGTCCTTTATTCCAGCGTCTATTAAATCGTCTAATGCGTAACGTGACATGGGTTTATTTGCAATTGGTAATAGTTGTTTTGGGCCATTATGCGTAAGAGGGCGCAAACGGGTACCATGTCCACCGTGAAGGATGATGGCCTTCAATTCATTCATTTCTGTTGCCCTTTTTGTCTTTTATAAAGATTGATGTAAGTACGCCTATTTCGGAAGTACGACTAGTACGATATTAGAACACTATCCTATTAAGAAAAAGTCAAAGAACTCTAGCTTTTTCCTCCTATCTTTTTATTCTTATACTCCAGAATTTGAGTAATAACAAATATGTCCAATGTTTATCTTAAGCCACAAGTATCGTTAGAAAAGAATCACAGAAATATACCTTGAAGCGTTTCTTGACTGATTATGATTCTTACTAAATATAGTATCGAATTAAAAAAATGTCAAGTCACAAGATATGAATAAGTATTTTTGAGATTCGTGTCAGGAGACCTTGGAGGATGGATGGAATTCTTCCAATCGAAGGATGCTCTATGCTCGGACTCATACATATAGAAACGAACGCATCATTCTTTGTTCTGGACATTTGAGTTTTCTTTCGTTCCTTAATAATTAGTTTCAAATTACGTAACACATCAAGTGATGCACGGATCTTTATCGTTGCCATGTGTTTTGGAATCAAATAAAATAGGATGGCTAGGTCAAAGACTGATAGTGGTAAAGATAAAATGACTATTGATCTGATTGAAAAATTTCTCAAAATTGATGACACCCTTCCACGTTCTAATAAGTATAATTTTTTCTTAGAAAGCTCTCTGCCGTGTGTTCCACCCCACTTGTGATAGATTGTGGAATCAGGTACAATATAGGAAGGGTAACCACGTAATCTTCCCTTCCATCCTAGATTTACGTCCTCATAAAATGTCCAGTAGTTAGGATCTAAGCCGTCCAGTTCATTCAATATCTCTCTCGAAGTAAATATGCATGCTCCAGTACAATAAAATACCTCTGTCTTTTCTCTTGGCAAATGAACTTGAGAACTGTGCTTACCAGCAGCTATTGGAAAAGCAATTCCTAATGGGTTAATCGTACCCCCTAATGAAAATATGATTGCTGGATTGTCTAGTGAACAAATTATCGGTTGATAAAAAGATTTAGGGTTGATAAGTGCCTCCTTAACTAATGGTTCGATCCAGTTACTCTTTACTGTGGTATCATTATTTAGTAAGACAATAAAATCTCCATTTGATTTTTTAATACCGTAATTGTTGCCTTCAGCATAATTCAAGTTTTCTTTCAGTGGAAGAAAGTTGACTTGTTTGTATTCGTCTTTCAGTTTCCTTAGCATAGTAACGTCAGAATCGTTATCTACTATGATTATTTCAATATTAGGATAGGTGGTTCTGGCTAGAGAGTTCAAGCATTGACAAAGATATGTATAATCCTTGTAGTTTACAATTATAATTGAGACAAGTGGTGGTCTACTCACGAGGGATGCTCGTTATTTTAAATAACAGCAAAAATATCTACATTTCGGTTTCATCCTAGAGTTAGGACAGAATAAATAAATGTTATGGCACATAAAGAAAATAATAGAACAGGACAGAATAGAATCCGATTTGCCAAGAACCAGCACATTAAGCACTTCAATAAGGAAATATTCTTTTAGAAAATGTTAGCTTGAATTGGTAGGTACGATTTGGAATATTCTTGCTTTACCATTACTATGTGACAGTACATAGAGATAGCCATCAGGTCCAACTTCCATATCCACAATATGATAGAAACCCTTTGCGAAAATCATCTGTTTAAGTTCGTCGGGAGTATTTGCTATTTTGTCTTCAAGAGATCCATTAAGGAGAAGTGCGTTTCTGTCTTTATTTAAATCAAAATGATAAATATATCCGTGGGCTATATCTCCTACAAATAAATCATCTTTGTATGCCATTCCATATTTGTCAGAATGGAGGAATTTAATTGCAGTCGGACCGACTGTTTGATTCCAAATAAATTCTGGTGTACTATATTCTCCCTTTCCATCAAAGTTTTCTAATTCATCATTATCTGGATTTAATAACTCAGCTCCAGCAAGCAAATCACCACTTGATCCTCTTTCCTCCCTATCATACCCTGGTCTCCATATGCCTTGTAATACGACCCAGCCGCTGTTAAACCCTGGTCTAACAAGATTAATCTCATCACCATAATCTGGTCCATTTTCTGTATCCCATAAATTACCTGTCCTGGGATCGAAATCAATTCCAAAACTATTACGAATCCCATATGCATAGTACCAGTTTAGAGGTTCATCTTGACCAAGTATGCCATTTCCCACAGGTTGACCGTCTTGAGTTATTCTGAGAATACCTGCTCGTCCATCCGGATCTGTTCCCTTTCTAAAATTCTGAGCTTTCGTCTTATAACTTTCATTGCTACTACCGAGAACGTCACCAATAGTAACATATAGGTTATTGTCTGGTCCTATTTCTAACACACCGCCATTGTGGGCCGGGCCAGGAAGCGCTGGCAGGTCTAGCAAGAGTTTGGGTTTTACCAGTTTATTATCTTTTAGCTCGTATCTGTATAGTCGATTTCCTAGCGGGTCATTACCTGGTTCACAATAACCTGCCGTTGGACAAACGTCATTGCCGTCGTAATTTGATTCAGTATAATAGAGGAAAACGTATTTTATAATCTCGTCTTTAGTACCGTTTGAGATAGTGTGAGTGGTACTATCGATTCCCAACATGCCTCTTTCACGTTTGTTTGCTAGATTAACATCCAGTACCGGTTCTTTGACAGTCCCATTTACAATTCTGTGTACAGCACCATAGTTTTTATCCAATAGCAAAATATCATTTGTGCTCAGGATTGACATACTGCTGACTGGTGATAGATTGATTTCCCCATTAACTCCCGTCTCGAATACTGATTCAACCTTTAGATTGGAATCATAAACCTTTGGTAACAAATCTAAGGGCTTGACAGCCTCAATATAACCTATACTGGTAACAACCAAAGTTAAAGATATAAAAATTAGAAGACTCATGGAAGACATGTATTTCCAAGAAGGACATAAACCATAGCCATTTAAAAATTTTCTTTTAAATATACTTTAATAACAATTTTTTTGTCAATTTTTTTTATCCTTAAGAACGGCTTCCATCTTTGAAACTAAATCATCAAAACTCTTATGTTTAAGTTCGGCAATTTCGTACTTACCAACTTTCACTAACCAAAGCTTCACGTAGCCTTCAACGGAAGACAACATAATTGCTGCTAGTGACCATTCTGGATTTATTTTAATAAGATTGGCAATTTCAATGCCTGGTTTGACTTCTAATAGTCTTTCAAATACAAATGAGGCGTACTCTCCTACGAATAACTCATGGACAAAAAGGCAACCAATGCCAACCGCAAGATAGCAGTTTAACTATTTTTGATCAGGCGTATAATATATAATGAAAGAATTCGCAAAGCTGCAATATAGCTAAAGTTGAATAATGCCATTAAGGGCATCCCTTAAAGGCACGTACAAATAGGAAGTTATGAGGGCGTCATTTGATTTTTTTGTATCTCGGCATAGCACAATTGTTTCAATATTATGAAGGCTCGTAACATGTAGAGCATGTGATGTTTTAGATATTTTATGATCTGAATGTGAAAGAAAAAATAGAATATACTTCTTATTTAGTAAGCAGTCTAGATAGTAATTTATATATTGACTATTCATGATGTTCAACTGAAAGTCTTTGTGCAAGAAACGAACATGAGAAATTTATTTTGTATCTTCTTGTGTATGTTGGTAATTATAATTATATTTTATCCATTACATGCTTCAAGTACTGAACAGCCAAGATATAATGAAACTAGCAAGAACAACGGCGATCAGGAAGACTATCCCACAGGAGATCAACTCCCGAAAATTGGAATTTTAAAACTTGAGGATGTCAAAGAGGAATTTAAGAGCAACACGTATTTAAACCAAACTTCTCCTTTACATAATCAATCTGACCTCATTACATTTGGGTTATCTTCATTTCTTGGTGATTTACCTGAGTCATGTCACACCAATTTCAGTTGTACGGCTAACTTTACCACGGGATGGAAAGACAAGACAAGTATCCAGTTCTCTACAATTAATACCAAGAACGAAACATTAAAAATTGTCGGTCACGAAGCAGATGTAAAACCAAAAGAGCAATATCAACTAGTAACACATATGAAAGTAAACGAATGGGCTACAAAGTCTCATGCTAAGTTCGAAGGATTTAATGAAACTTCAAAACAATGGTATCAAATTAAGCGATGCCCTTCTTTTATTAATGTGCCTGAGGAATGGAGGGAGTTCAGCTGTTATATAACAATTCCAGAGAACACAACTAAAATAAGACCGGTATTACTCGCTGGGTGGTCTTCTCAACCAGAAAAAGAAGCTATGACTTGGTTTGATTCCGTATATGTGATTAAGGTGAACCGGATTATTGCTGATCCAAACCTGAAGGCAGAAATTGTCTATCAGGGGCTTGAGTTCCCAACTAGCATGGCATTCCTAGGTCCTAACGACTTCCTGGTTTTAGAATATCACAAAGGTACCGTCCAGAGGATTGTAAACGGCACGGCCTTAACAGAACCATTACTTGACGTCAATGTTGCTTCGGGGGGAGAAAAGGGAATGTTGGGAATTGCCTTAGGAAAAAACACGAGTGCAAATAAGACTGGTATTGATACGGAATCTACTTATGTATTCCTATACTTTACTGCGGCTGAAAAAGATGGTGGAAAAGCTCTAGCTAATCATCTTTACAGATATGAATTAGTAGATAACAAGCTTGTAAATTCAAAACTCCTTCTAGAATTAGCACCGGGGACGCGACATAATGGAGGAAAAATTTTGATTGGTTCTGACAACTATCTTTACGTTATGATAGGTGAAGCACCAATCCAGAATATACCTTCTCAAAATAGAGCTCTGAATTATGAAGGCAATGATGCTGATGAACCAGATGGACGTGGGGGTATTTTGAGAATTGACCAAAATGGTGAAGTCACAGAAACTCATGGTATACTGGGTGATGAAGAACCACTAAATAAGTACTATGCATATGGAATACGAAATGGTTTTGGCATGGATTTTGATCCTCTAACAAGAAAACTATGGGATACAGAAAATGGTCCTACTTTTGGTGATGAAATAAATCTAGTCGAACCAGGCTTTAACAGTGGATGGAAGAAAGTACAAGGAATATGGACTACGCCTACGGGAGTAAGGAAAGGAGACCTGGCGTCAGAAAAGCCAGATAATTTGGTAGATTTTGATGGTAAAGGTAAATACAGTTCTCCAGAATTTACATGGAACAAAACAGTTGCTGCAACAGCTATAAAATTTCTCTCAACTGACATATTAGGTAAACAATACGAAAATGATATGTTTGTAGCCGATGCAAATAATGGACGAATTTATCATTATAAATTGAATCAGAACAGAACAGCACTGCTTCTTGAAGGACCACTATTTGATAAAGTTGCAGATAATGATAAGGAACTGGGTAACGTAGTTTTTGCCCAAGGTTTTGGTGGAGCTGTTACTGACTTGGAGATTGGACCTGATGGTTATCTATATGTTGTTGCGCATGATGCAGGGGAAATATACAGAATAGTTCCGGAAGGATTAGACACCAGGAATGTAGACAACAATTGACTTATGGCATAAATGGTGACAACTGGGCGTATTAATTCCTTGAATTAGATAAATAGTCTTTATACATTTTAGTGGTTTCTTCATGACTCAGTCCCTCGATATGAGCTTTTCGCGCTATGAATTCGTTACCTACAAGTTCGAAAACTGGAATGCCATTATCTATGGCATGGTTAACTTCAATCAACACTCCACCGCTTACCTCATTCTTCCATTTACTATAAACAACAATCTGGCAGCCACTTACTATTCTTTTGTAGAATTCCATGTCGGTCATCTGCTTCTCAGGATCCTCGTAGTATTTTTTGGGGCTGATGAGGCCGAAATCGCTGAATCTCTGTCTAATTAGCTCTTCATGGAGCTCTTCAGCATGAGTGCCATACATCCTTATAGAATGCGAATAGAATACTCTTCCACTACTATGGATATTATCATCATATTCATCATCAAAATAATCTTCGAGAATCTCTTCGTCATGGGCATCAAAATTGAAACGTCCAGAATCGTCTTCTTTTATTATTGTCGTTTCTGCAACTGAATATGGTAAGGAGGCAATAGCAATAACAAGCATCATTGTTGATATTAGGGATATTATTAGAGTGAATGTCCTTTTGGATGAACCCATTTTGGTTGGCATCGAACTAGAATACAAACTGGCCCACATATATAATATTTAACTAATTTTTATTTGCCTGTTTTATTTTATTTATTAAAATTACACTAAATGTAAAGTAAAAAGAGTAATGTATTTTTGATATAATCATGAAATTGATTTACCCATTAGTTATAATGAATTGAAGCCGTTACACCAAGGCCCATTTATTCAGAACTCAATTTCCATAAGTTTTAATCTTAAATGTAACATGTAGAGCAAAACCTTATTGTTGAAAAATTAGAAAAATTAGAAAATTAACAATCAGTTACTAAGAGTTACATCATTAGTTCTTTGTGGCAACCTTCTTCATTTCTTATGAGTTTGTTTGAATATTGAAATTCATTTTACCCGTCTCCGAATTATTATTTAAATTCCCGAAGATAATCTAGACAGGTTTTGGGTTACTTGTGTTGTAGAATAAAAATCTATGGTAAAAACGCTTTGAATCTTGCTCAAAACTGTATAAAAAATAATTAAAGATTAACTGAAAATTAACTCAAATCACGTCAAGAAATGGTCGATTTTTGTTCAAAATATCTTGGATTACCAAGATTATTGGATTAGTATTTGCGAAGTTTTTAATATATCACTTTTTATCTCTTTTAGATTGTCACTAAATTCTTGTTCAAAAATGTTTTTAGGCTGGAGGAAAAAATAATCAGATCAATTGTCCGTGGGACCTGACGTATCTAAGACCGTCATTATTGATGAATGTAAAAGAATCGCACTTAGACACTTGTGGAAATCATTTGGGAGAGAAACTGTACTATCTCTGGTTCTGCACGGAAGTGTAGCAAGGAATGAAGAGAGTTATGCATCTAGGAAAGGAAAGCCGGCTCTTGAAAATGACATAGATTTAGTTGCTGTTATTAAAAATATTGACATTGTGAGGTACATGAGATCATTTGGAACTTTAGAAAATAGAATTAGGGACGATCTAAGAAGAAAATTTGAGCTTTCTAATATTTCGTTGTTAGTCATAACCGAAAAAAGATTACTGCATGCAAGACCTTCAGTATTATGTCAAGAGTTGAAGTTTAATGGCAAGGTCATCTTCGGCAAAGATGTAATTAATTTACTTCCTAATTACAGAAATGATCAAATTCCTGTAAGGGATTTAATGAGATATATTTTCACAAGCGTAGTTAGGCTACTAGAGAGCTTCGTCCGTAGTGAAGTGAAACGGGAGAGACTTAGAGATGACGAAAGTGATCCTGTCTTAAAACACATGGAAAAAATGATACGTATTCTCATTAGGGCAATAGTAATGAAGGAAGGTATCTCAATAAATCCATTTAATTTAAGCGAGGTAAGATCAAGGAGTAAGGATCATGTAGAAAATTCAGATATTTTGGAATATCTCCTGAAGAGTTATGAAGATCTGACGAAAATCAAGAATTCGTCATGTCAGTATTCTAGAATTAAAATGAAAAAATATTGGGTTAATATCATAGACCTTTTCAACTCAACTATGATAGCACTTACAGGAAACAAAGATGTTTGTATAGCCCCATCGGAAAAGCAATTCTTCGGAGATACTGTTAAGTTAGGTCGGAGGGTGCAATTAGCCTCATACGTATCGCCACGATTTCTTGGAAAAAGTATGATAATAAATTTAGGAAAGGCTGTTATGCGTATTATATTGTTTGGTCCGGACCATGCATCCTTAGCCATATACCCCCTTTTTCTCTCGGTTCCATCTGTATTAACAGATATGGATGCGGAAGACAGAGGAGATCACCGACATGGCTATAGCTCTAAATTATGGCTAAAGTCATTAGAAAAGGACTTGAATATTTGGAACCTCACTTCTTGTGTAGTTGCAGACTATTTCTGACTACAACTAGTTTTTTACACTTGAAGATAGTAAAAACTGTAATACAATGGCCGATGTCACATGTCTGAAAGTTGACTCTAACAATTTATGTGGTGTTCTCATGAATATTGACTTGGTTTATTCTTTTGACTAGATACATTTATTCAGGATAAGGGACTTGGGTAAGCGGTGGTGAAAATTAAAAAGGCATCTACACTGGTTTTGAACGAGTTCAGTTTTTAGGGATATAATGGTGTCGCTAACATCTCTGCAAAACAGTGGCAATTATGTAATTAAATGAGGGACTTAATAGTCTGATATCACAATTATGTTTCTATCATTAGTTCAAAAGTTTGACATCTCCTCGGTGTTAACAACAGAGAAGCAAGAGTAATATTCCCAACTAATTATCCACTTTCTTTTTCAACTTATTAAAGGTCATCTCAATATGTTCAGGCTCTGTGTTGTTGGAAGTCATGTGATGAAATTTTCTTCTATTTGAAATGTTGGTTTAATCACAAGCTACAGAACGACCATACACTTTAATAACGTTATGTTACCCTTTTTCATATCACATCTGTTAGTTCTACCAACTGCTATTCCAAACCAAATAGTCTGACTAGATTAGATGGCTAATTTGGTACTGTTCGATTGATAGTCTCAATCGATCTTGGGTTTTTCTGCCTAAAAGTAGTTCTAATAAATCATTCTATCAATTGATTGTCACACCTACTTGGTTCCAATTTTTAGCATATCTCTTTAAAGTATCGATTTATGATGTTTCTTCTGAAAAGGTCGAACTGCCTCAATGCTTTAATTCTGTCATGTACCGTGGATGCCAGATTGGACTTCAGGTAATGATCAGCACTGAAAAGATGTACTTAATACATACATATAGGATCACAGCGATTGCTCTTCTATTATTCATTCTATGGCAAGTAAACTTCTCTTTCTTGCTGCTACTTTCAGGCAAAGATGATTAAATCCAAATCGTATCAGCAGATTCACCAAAAAATATATTCCCTTCTTGTAGTTCTTGTACGGCAGGAATAATAAAAATTATATCGACTTCACGTAAGTCATCTCCACATTGATTTCAAAGATTTTCATTACATTACTTTACCAGGTCCTTTTCCTAAATAACAGTCAGATTTAATTATTTCTCAAAGAATGATGACAATGGCCAGTGGAAAAATTGAAGAAAAATGTGATAGCAAAGGGAGCAGCGAATATTTATCTTGAAACTACCGTTGGAATTTTCTAGAGCTATATTTTATGGTTTTTATTGACCAAGTTAACTACTCCTGAGGTAATTGGTACTTCCTCACCAATTGTTTCTATTGCTGCAATCTTCACGACCGTGGTGTTGATTGGTGTTAATCAAGGAGTTCAGCGTTTTTCCGCAAGGAGTTTTTCGGAAAATAGACTGGCAGATACCCAACTGATAGTTTTATCATCTTTTGCACTTCTATCCATGGGTATACTCTTTGGTGTAACAGCTATTGTAGTTTTCAAAGATTGGATTTATGATGAGAACTTGGACTACAATCTTATTTTTTTATCTATTTTACTTGTAGTGTCATCAGGTATTGCTACTCTATTCAGGTCAATCATAGTTTCTTTTCTTTACACCAAATCTTTGCCCAGAATAATGATAATTACTTCCGTTTGTAATATTATTGTAGCCATATTTCTAGTCTTGAATGGTGCGGGTCCGGCAGGTATTATTGTGGCATATATTGCCACAAAAACAATTGCCGCAGTATTTCTAGCTCTCGCAGTTAAGATATTTCTAAAAGAACCTATAAGATTTTCTAATATTAAGTTAATTATCCATTGGTCCAGAAAAATTTTAGTAGCAAGCATTGCAAGCTGGATACCTGCGCTAATCAATGTAATAGGAATCCAGCTCGGAACAATAATAGTATTTAGCTTTGAGGGAGCATCTGAAGCTGGCGTCTATATTATAGCGTTCTCTTTATTCTCTGCAATAATTGCTATTATAAATTCTATATTTGGCATCGCATTCCCTGCATTGAGTGCAATGAAAGATGGCAGAAAAAGGGCGGTTAGTCGGCTAATTAAAATTAGTCTAGTCATTTCCTTACCTCTGTCCTCTTCCATCATGTTCTATTCTGATGATATTATCACAGTCTTATTTGGTAAAGATTATATTGACGGGGACCTGACCCTGAAAATTCTATTGCTCTCAATTTTTCCAAACACAGTAACGCTTGGTATTAATTCCCTAGTTTATTCGTATGGCAAATACCGATACCTTCTAGCAATCGGACTTGCTACCACCATTCCACGTACTGCATTAAGTTTCATTCTTGTGTAGCGTCGGCGTGGCTACTGCTTACACATTAAGTGCTATTATGGGATTTATTATGTCAGTATTTATAGCCAAGAAAATTAGAATGCTACTGCTTTGGAGAAATCTTGTACTTACGTTAATTATTCCCATAGCACTTGCATTCACGATAGGTAACTTTCAAGTGCATTTTATATTGGGTGTACCTGCCACGCTTGCTGTATCATATGGGCTGTTTTTAAAATTCCACATAATAAACAGATCAGATGTTCAAGATTTTGTAGGCATTCTCCCTAAAAGTATTATAAAGCCAATAATTAATGTAATAGGTATACTCGATGAGAAATTGAATCATAACAAATAGGGCCATATTCATCTATCAGTCGTTACTTTGGGATTTTTGATAGGGCAAATATTCGATCTCCATTTCACAATTTACTTAGAAATTTTGACTATCTCCTTCCATCACATTCTAGCAAAACTTTTGGATTGTTTATATCCATATTGCCTAGTCTTTTTTCAGAAGTCTAATTGGTTTTCAGGCCAACTGACCTTCAATTTCTAATTATGGTATATTGACTTGCAGCAATTCATAGCAGTAAGGTTTGTCGAAAATATTATTACATTAGTTTAACTTTTCTCTTCTAATGCGTTGAATTCTGGCAGATTGTATTGACTATTTTTCCTATAAAATTTGCTTGTTCTACAAAGTTTTTATTCTCTTATACGAATAAAATTTCGGATATAATTGTCATCAATTTCATGTAGCGATATATTTGAGGAATGCAAAAAAATAATCTTCGAAAGATTGTTTAATAGTATCAAAAAAGAAAACGTAATTTCCGTGATTCTATATGGTAGTATTGCAATGAGTAAAGAACGCTATAAGTATCATGACGGAAAATTGCGACTTGATAGTGACATTGATTTACTTATCGTGATCAAACGAAGTGCTATAACAAGAGCGGGAATACTATTGGGTGCTATGTCCAGCAATATTACCAAAGAGTTAAACGAAAAGGGGCTGTCCCTTTCTAAAATAGACTGTTCAATCACAACTGAAAAAAGACTCCTTGATGCCTCCCCTTCTCTTTTCTACAGTCAGATTAAACACGGCGGTAGTTCAATTTTTGGTAAAGATTTAGTTGCTTCGATGCCAGATTACAGTGTTAATCAAATTCCTAACAGTGACTATATTAGATTCCTTATGTGGGTTATGATTAGATCGCTTGAATCTTTTATAACTGTTGACTTTACTAAGGAAAAAACAGCTAATGATGATAATGACAGCTATCATTGTCTATTGGTTTATTTAGAGAAATTAACCGTTACTATGATCAGGGTTCTGTTGATCAAAGATAACGTTTATCCAAACATTTGGGGACCAATTGACTTTAACGATTTAAAAATCAAACTAAATTTAAATCTATTAACGTATTCTCGAATATTTGATAATCTTTTGAAATCTTATGAGGAACTTCTGTTAGCAAGAAGTCCAGAGAAAGAAAATAGTCTTTCCTTGTGTGATGTCAAAAAATATTGGATAAGAACACTAGACCAGTTTATTTTAACTCTCAAAATTTTCCTTCCTCATGAAATTGTAAATCCTCCTTGTTCGAACAGTATGTGGATCAGGAGCATGTTATTAGGAGATAAAACAGCAATGCCAAAATCCAGATTAAAGAGGTTAATATTTGCCAGGCTTCTTGAGTTCAATTTAATAACCTCAGAATCCCTTCGTAAAACTATCGGTAGAAATTACATGTACCTATCACTCTACCAACATTTCCTATTGAGTGCTTCGATTTTGTCATCACTACCAACTGAAGAACATAAGCAAGACCATTTCCGACGAGAATTTCATTCAAAAAAATCTAGGTTAAGATTGGGAGATAAGATTTCACATTTTCGGGGTTTGACCTCCGTCATTTTATTAGGATCCCCTCCTGGATTGAGTATGAAATAATATTAATTTCCCACACATTTTACAAATGGCTTCCTAGGTAAATATGCATTTCAGCCAATTAGTCATATCGTAGTTGACTACTATGACAATGCTCCTATCAAAGCTGAGAGAGGTTTTCGTACTGGACCATCCCTAGAAAGTTAAATTTATCCAGTAAAGGATAAATGATAATACCGTGAAGAACTTTTTGTATAGCAAATATATGATCCTAAAGTTTAGAAACACCTATTACCAAGTACCTGCATAACGTTTTCATCGCAACAAGACGATAGTATAAAAATAACAAGATTTCAGAATGTGTCTGGATTAAATGGAATGAGAAAAAGTTTCTGATTCATAAAAACATAACATTGTCAAATCATTAATCCAATTTGCGAATTGAATAGTCTCTTAAGATTTTGAATCTCAGAATTATTTGATCGTATAAACTTAGTTATCATTTGAAGAAAAATAAATATTAATTAGGTTTCCCTTATATTGGTAAAGTACGACAATTCATTTTTAGGTTTTCCTCCCTTCATTTCTTGGTATACCACCGATCCAAGTAAATAATAGTAATTTTTGTTAAAAAATTCTTAATATAAATGCAGTTTATTAATCAGCCAGATTGCGATTATTGCTATTATACTTAAAGTTATCAGAACGAGGATATTACTTGATGAACTTAATACTGTTTCTAAAGGTATAACTTGTCCTGCCTCTTTTGCTTTATAGTGCATATCACCAGGCAATTTTAAATGCTCCTTGTCTTCGTGTAAAGTCCCATCCAAAGTTAGTGATTGAAGATAAGTGATATAATGAGTTCTACTGCCATTAAGGTAAGGTTCATTGTAACTATCGACAAAGTCAAAATTTGCTTCTAACTTTCCTTCTAGGTCCACTGCATTTGCTTTGATTAATTTTCCGTTGGAGGCAATGTTTCCATATAAGTTTGCCCCATTATTATAAAGATGGCCGTAAACTTCCATTTCTGGACTCTTCAATATTACAGGTACTGATTTCAATGGAGGTTCACCTCTTATTTTATCTAATTCTATTTTAGAGCCATTATTGACTTTGATGGACTTGGTTACGGAATGATTCTGAGTAACAATTTCCATATAACTATGTCTCTTTGGAGATAGAAATACCGTAATATTAGAATCATCTGGTAGTCGCATATTTATATAGTCGTGGTGAGACAACATGCCCGGCAGCTGTAAATCACCTTTTAAATTAATTGTTACTTCATAGTCACCTATTATTTTTAGACTTTTTATTGACACATTATCAAGAGGAATAGGCGGATCGTCAGTATTATTAAAAATTGTAATACGAGATGTATTTAGTAAGTATGGGTAACTGCCTTCATTGGGCAGCGATAACGAAGAGCTTTTTAGTGTTATCTCTCCAGATATATTCATCATTCCGATGAATCCCTTCAACGGTAAAGATGTATTTTGAGAAATTGTCCCTTTGCCTAAATCAATGGGTAACAGGTTTGAAATATTGGATAGTGTTGAGAAGTATTGTGTTGGTGAATTTGATATTGTGTTGAAGTATCCACTTGAACTGATCAATAAAATTTTGCCCCCACTAGGAAAAATCCTTTCAAGAATGAATGGAGCAATTGTCTCATTATTGTTGTCACGATATGATGCTATTACGTGTATATCCGGATCAGGTACCATATCAACCCTCTTTACCAAACCAGGAACATTTATCAGGAAAGGTTGATTTTTGTTTCCAGCTATATTTGTAAATGCTTCTGTCTGGCTCTCGTTTGATTTTAATGAAAAAAGTTGACCGGATATCTCGCTGAAATTATTATGTGAATTCATTACTATCCATGTTCCCCCTGCATGCGCGTAATCCAAATATCTATTGAAGCTAACATTATCAAACTTCAAAGTATCAGAAGTAACTACTACGTCCTTTGAAAATATTGAAAAATCATCATTGGTGAAAACGTCATATCTAGCTTTTGATAATGCAAGAAGACTAAGTGGATAATAGTAATCGTAATATTTGGTATTATCGTACATTTTTTGTGGATTGCCACCGATAACCCCTAATTTTATAGGAGTGAATTCTACGTCATTGTAGAAAGAAGTTAATCCCACTTTAGAGATACCTTCATTGCTATTATCCATATCTCTTGTAGCTTGAATTTTAAGTACATTGTTGATGTAAATATTAATCGAGTCATCCAAGCTCTCGATTTTTAGCGTATACCAAATCATTTCTTTCTTCTCTATGCCAGTACTTTTTGCCAGAAGTTTTTTGTCTTGATTATTTAGTGATTTTTGGTATAATTCAAGTCCATTTTTTGAAAATTGTGCATAATATTGTTTATTTGATTCCAGCCAATTTAATCTTACATCATTACTTTTGTTCTCATTTTCAGAAGCTATTCGAAATGTTACCTCTATGTGATTTAGTCTTTTTTCTGGGACGATAGTTTTAGACCAGATTGTAAATCCTTTGTCCATTTTTGAACCAAGTAGGTTTAGCCCTTTACTTTGATTGCCTTTTTGTACTGTGACTGATTTTTCGTTTTTTCCTTTAAAATCAAATGTTTTATTATCATATTGTAACAACAGTTCAGAAACTTTTGGTGAGGCGAAATGGTCCGTTTGGTTGTACATTAGGCCAACTTCCGTTTTAGAATATGTGGATGGGGGTACCAGAAGGGGTACCTCAATAATAATATATTTATTATCGTCATATATCCGTTTAAAATGATCTAAGAGAAAGCGAGTAGGTTCGGCTATTTGCCTTCCAGCTTCGATACTATCTTTTGGTATTAATATGTATTTGGCATCACTATAAGCTAAATGATAGTATAACGCATCTAGCGTAGACGTGTTTAGAGTCAACGGGCTTTGACGGAGTTTATCATAAGGAAGACCTGAGAAGGCTTGAATCTTCCACATTATACCATCTTCTACACGAATATATTCATTTGGAAAACTTATAACATTATATTTTGTTGAGGGTACATCAATTTTATCGAGTAGTGTCTCGTATAATTGTAACTCTGACATCGAAGGAAAGTGCCTTCTTGACATAGTGTTAGTATAATCTTCTGTTTGCAATATCAATGAATTGTACCCTATGAATATGAAACTTGATATGCCCGAGAACATGATAATTATAGAAAGTAAAACCGTGTTACCAAGCGGCTTATTTTTAAATCTTTGATTTAGGATATTATAGATCATGAGTGATGCAAACCCTATCAGACCTACCATCATATACTTTGTGAATCTATACTCATCATAATATGGACCTGTAACAAAGGAAACAACTGTGATTATACCGAAGACAAATACATGTTTTTCAAATTTTTTAAAAAGATATGAAAGTATAAATGCTAGACCAAGGAGACCTGCAAGTCCCATTCTCATAGGATATAGATACCAAGGAATCGTGTTTATGAAGGCTGGAGGTTGTATGGTCTCTATTGAAAATTGACTCAAGACGATAAAACTTAGCAAATATAAGTAGGCAACCACAGAGATAATAATTACAGCTGTCCGAACCTTAAATCTAGAATCATGGTAACGCAATTTTAGTAACATTTTCAAAAAAATTAACCTTGGTTCCAAAACCTTACGTACATATCCTCCAGTCAAATAAATCGTCCAACTTATCACTACAAACAATACAGAAAGGAATAATAATGGAAATCCAAGAATTTTAATTGAAGTGAAATAATTTCCTGGGGCGGTAATATCTAGCAGGTATACAATACAAAAAGAAAAGAGAAAACCTAGGAATGCATAATTTCTTGCTTTCATTTTAAAAATGAGAAGCGAAACAGAAGCGATTAAAATAAAAATGTAAAATTCAGGTTGGGTTATTATTCCTAAGACTGAAAGTGCTGTAACTACGAGAATATTAGCAAATTTAGTATTAATATTTGTACGTAGGATTGCCAAAAGAACAAAACCTGCAGGCAATACGATGTAAATAAGACCGGTACTAAAATCAGGACCTGTAGGTATAATAAAATTACTTGGAGTAACAAAATCTAAACGCCCTAAGTTTCTCAGAGTTTCTAGACTTGCCTGTGAAGAGATTATTGGATTAGTTGTTACTGTGCTCAGTAAATAAATCCAACCAAATCCAGAACTTATTGTAAACAATGAACATGCAAGAGGTGCCGCTCTCCTCATATTCGTTGGAACCCATCTCGAAAAGAAATAGTAAAATGCAAATATAGGCATCATATTGAGAAACGCAATCGAGGCATAGGAGTTTACTAAGGGCACTCCTGAAAGAGCGGTAAGGGTTGCAAGTAACGCGGACTGGAATGGTGGATAGATAGCCTCTGCTTGTGACAGTGCAGCTTCCCTAAATGAACCAGACAAAAAGACAAGAGCACGTCCTTGATGATACCACTGGTCACCTATTGTAATTCCTCCATAAAGATAGTATGTATATACGATTAGTAACATGAAAAGACCTCCAAATATAAGCAATTCTGAAACCTTTGTTTTCAGAAATTTACATAACTTGGTTGTTATTTTTGATATAAAATGGTAATAAAAATAATATACAATGTTCATTTTAACGGGAAATCTAATTTTGTAGGTGGGATAGCAAATAAGAAAACCAACAAGTATGAGGACATATACAAGAATAAACAGGTTCTTGCTTTCAGAAATGACACTATCAAAAGATAATGCTGAAACATAAGCAGTTAAACCTGTGATTAAAATACTGAATAGATATGCTAGTAATACCGATAGGATAGGATCGATCCGATAGTTTTTGAAGATAATAAGAACTATTCCTAACCCTGGAATAAAAAAACAAAGCATAATCGCCGATCCTAAATGGATTATATCGTTGCCCTGAATATCACCCCAATTGATAAATATATGAAAATCTTCTTGATTGCTAGAAGATAAAATAAATATTAGAATCGAGAAGATGGTAACGAAAGTTACACTTGTCAGATCTGTATTTTCTCTTTTACGTTCTGTTGTAAGAATATCATTTTGTTCATTATCAATTGATGTCACATCTTTTCGTGTTTGGTTAGCGTTAAGGTCTGATGTAGAGTAATACTTTGTTAACCCAAATATAAGGATAGAGACAATAATAAATATAGGTACAGTTATTCTAGAGGCTACAAATAAATATGAGAGAATAGAATACACAAAAAATCCAGAAATAATGGATCCTGTTATCATAATTAAGTAGTATTTTTTTTCAATAAGCCTCAATTACCTAATCACTTTGCACTTAATTATCATGGTTTTCTGCATACGATACGTCACTGTATGACTGTGACCGAGAATGATTTGCAATCGAGAACATAATCCGCATTTATTTCGTCCTTTATTTATTTATATTTATTATTCTCATAGAACAAAGTAGATAGATTCCACTAGAAATATGGGTAGGAATAAAATCTTCAAGGACGGTAAAGAGGAAATTGGAATCTATCTTACACCTGATGAAGCAAAAATGTTTGATGAAATTCGTTGTCGTGAAAGGAAAGTAGGGACTGAAGTAGGAAGAATAGCAATTCAAGAATACATAAGACTACATTCAGAAGGTAATGACACTTCTAAACTCGATAATTGGAACCTAGATCCCAACACCCAAGGAATCCCTAATCTATTTGCAGAAGAATCTAAAATTATTGAGGATTACAGAGCATCAAATCAAGAAGAACGTAAGAAAGGATGGAATGCCATACAAAAAAGATTCTAATTGTATAAAGATATTCACTATCAGGGGAGTTCGCAGAGATTAAAATCATAAAGTGTCCTGTCTGCAATTCAACTACTAAATTCAAACAAAACCTAGTATCAAAAGAACATGAGTGGAAATGTCAAAACTGTGGTTTTATTAACACTGGATCTAGAAAAACTAGTTGAAGGTGAATCAAGTCATAGATAATAAACAAGTTGTAGAAATGCTAATTAATTCACTAAATAAATGTTTACAAAAATAATTATAATATGACTATTGAATGTCCTAGTTGCGGAGACATAAAATGTTACAAACACTGTAATAATTGCGGTATTGAGGTCTATTGGAAACGAGATGAATATGATGTTAGATGGAAGATTTATGAATCAGAAACAGAAATATTACATTATAATCCTTATGCTAAAGAAGGCTGTATGAATAAGGGTACCAAATCAGGTAGATTCCTTAATGTTAAAGATAAAGATAAATACGAATATGAACTTGATAAAGAATTCAATATATGGATTAACAGGTGTGGTAATACTCCAGAATTCAAATTTACCTTTTGTGGTAAGAGGAGCGATTTACCATTTATGTTAGAACATCATAAACTTGAAGGTTGGCCATGCAAGAAAAAACAATGGGAAACATCAATGAAGTCTAAACCCATTATTAAAATAGATGTTAAAAATCATAAACTAGAACTAGGAATGTGGACATGAAATCAAGAAACACTCATACTGTGCAAGATATAGAAAACTGGATGCATGATATTACTGTTCAAATACAAAACGCAGAGACAAAGATTAAAAAGAAGGCACTATTGAAGAAACTTAAAACATTAGAAAGACATTATAATTCATGTCAAGAGAAACATTTTAACGGTAAAAAATATCCAATTAAACGGAAACCTGAAAATATATCTAAAAAGGAACTGTTAGAGTTAATAGATTCCGTGAATGTAAAAGGAGATAGTCCTAAAGACGATGCAACAATACAGGCAACACAATACGGATCAGAGTTAGATGTAACTGGGGTTTTTATTTCTAAAGAGTGAGAATTGATTACAGAAAAGAAAATTACTGTTTAGGCTGTGGGATCAAATATCCAAAAGATGTTACAAGATGTGTTATTTGTAACTAGAAACTTAGAACAAAAAATGGTATAATCTGGTTTGCCTGATCCAAATTCTTCTATGAATTTTAAAAAGTGCTTATAGCCAAAGTGCTGACCATCGAGGATATAAGTATAATCAATCGAATTGTATCAAGGACTCTAGGATCCTTATAATAGGGCTCATCTTTATTATTTCAGGCCTGGTACCTGGAAGTATGGCTGTGGCTATGTTATTTTTTATCTGATTTCTAATCGCTCCAGATAAAATTTTATTCCTGTGCTTTAAAAGAAGAAAAATAGAACAATACAGGTATGATTCCTGAAATTTAGAAAAACTAAAGATCCAGTGTGAATACAAATTTATTTTACTACTAAAAAATAGCTCCTCATCAAGTTGTATCATAATATATGATATCTGAAGATGCTTTCAGAACATCTTTCATTGTCACGTACTTTAGCTCTTCAAGTCCACGTCTCTGCGCTAAGTGCAACATTAAATTTTGTGCGCAGAATATCGACTCAAACAATTTTGTAAGGATATCCGGATTATAAAGTTCAATATATGAAGGACCTAAGCCAAGTATTTGTAGCCTCTGACTGACTCGTGATTCATTTTGGCCCAAGATCCATACAGAATCATCCTTCCTAAATCCAAATATTGGCGAGTGACAAAATTCTTCAAGTTTGTGGGCAATAGCCCTAGTACCAAAAAATTCAGCCATTTGAAAAGATGTGTACAGTGCAAGGGGGTAGAAAATATTGTTACCAAGTATAAATAATGCATGTTCAGGCAAAACTATAGAATCAAGGACATTTTGGGATTTTTTTACTCCATTTTGGTACCACCTATCGAATTTTTTAGGGATTGTTATCCCAGCTAGCTGCAAACACGTTACTGCATTTGCGACAAAGCTCCCAAAACCGGCAGTCGGTCTATGCGCCCTTTTTAGGTTTGGATGTATTATTATATCACATACTTGGGCTAACTTGCTGTTTTCATTGAAAGTGATTGCTACTGTTTTGGACCCTCTTTCGAATGCACGCTTCGCTACAGATATGTTGGCTTTCGTTTTGCCAGTGACCGAGACAAAACAATAGGTCCGGTCCTTGCACAACCCGGAATTGAATAAATCAGAAGGGCTATAACATTTGCATTTGTGATCAGACAGATATTCTGCGACAAGCCCAGCGACGTAAGAGTCTCCGGATCCTACAAAAATCAAATTGTCAGAAATCTTGTCATTATCTATTTTACCTAATTCACTTACTTGCGTATCAAAGTCCAATCTGAGAGATTGAATTGAATTCATGTTAGTAGTTCTAACTACTTAAAGTATTAAAAGGACATTGGAAGTTAGTATATTTAGAATCTTTAAAACGTCGTTCTTTTATCATTCGACGGGTTAATCGCTTTGGAAAAATGATGAATCACTCTACAATTTTGTCGTCTATTCGATTGCTAGATGCGGGTCTTATCAGTATTGGGTTTGAAATTGGATGTTTATCATTTAGATCCATTGGTTATAAATCGCAATCACAAGATACATTAGTTCCAATTTACTAAGGTATCTTGATTCTTCTAATATTTTCTTGGTTTTTGTCGATCTTTCCCTTGACTGCTGAGGATCAGACCAATCAATTTCAGGAATAAAAGAATTGGAACGATTCGAGATGCTTTGTTTTCTAGGCTCATAATATGAATCCATCATCACCATATTCTTCAAGTCAAATGGATTCCACTCTCCTCCATGCTTCCGCTTGATATGGGTAGATACGTTCCATTTAAGGGTGGAAGTCTGGTCGCAGTAGGCACAACGCCACGAAGTTCTCAAGTAACTGCAGTAACTGCAACAGCCTGCCATAAGTACTATCGAAATAAAATACAAAATCACGTAAATTTAAAACTCCAGATTTGAAACGTCTGTAAGGATATAGCCCACTGAGTCGGTTAATTTTTACCAAATGATAACACGCTCAAGTCGAACTCCCACAAAACAAAAATTTGAATTATTTTGTACTAGGCTGCAACTCAAACGTGACATTTAGAATCCGAATGTGAGTCAATAATATCGTGAAAGGAAAATTATATAGCATGACTCGAAAAAGTAAAGTTAAGCACATGGAGCGCATAAAATTTGATCAAGCCGAGTTATACCAAATTTACCAAAATTGGCCTCAACATTTCAATGCCGCTCAGAATATTTCTTGCAAAATAGACCGAGAATCCAGTTATTATGATTCTGTTATCATGTGTGGGATGGGCGCGTCCGGTACGGTCTGCGATATATTAAATGACTTAATTGAGCGGTCCGGCACCATACCATCTATGTCGTTAAGCGGAAAAATCATTCCTTCATATATTAACAAACATACACTCGTCATCATTAACAGCGTTTCAGGTGATACCTTAGAGGCTATATTAGCTATGAAACAAGCCATTAACAAAAATGCAGAAGTAATCTGTATTTCTTCGGGTGGTAGACTAAAAGAAAGCTGTTTAGAATATGGTTCCAAGCATATAACTGTGCCTAAACTATCTCATTCGCGTGCATCATTTCCTTACTTGCTAATGCCTGGCCTCAAGCTTATCGACAATTTTTTGACAAGGTCCTTGTCCAATGAAATACTACTTTTGGCTGACAACTTATCGGAAGTTTTCAATGATATTACCTCTAGTCTTCCATATGAATCAAATATCGCCAAACAATTAGCAAGCTTTACTAATAACAGTCTCGTTTTTTGCCTGACGTCTCCCTCATTTATCTCTGTTGGTACCAGATTTAAGAACTCATTAAATGAAAATTCTAAAGTTCATTGCATAAGTGAATCGATATTAGAGGCCTCGCACAACGAAATAGTGCCTTTTACGTATGATAGTAAAAACATACACCGAAAGGTTTTATTGCTCTCCTGGAGCTACGACATCGAAATAACTAAACAACGCTTAAGGAAGGTAAAATCATTATTAGAAAAGTTAGGTCATCCAGTTTTTGAAATAAAATCACCCCATGAGAGTCTGATAAATTCCCTAGTTTGTTCAATTTATCTCTTGGATATTTCAACAATATATTTAGCTGCCTTGAGAAAAATTGATCCTTCTCGAACTCCTGCGATAGACATACTCAAAGAAACAGGATAAAATTGAATCGAAAATAAATTTGTTAGAGCAACGAACAATAAATGACTCCCTTCTAACATGCAATATTAGTGAGCAGAACAATTCTATAGTAAGACATTTTACGTTGAATTAGCCACGGAAGAAAATATCTCTAAATTTGATCAGTCTACTGGGATTTTGTTCACTCGACGGGCGGTTGTAGCGTTCTGATAGTTCAGTCCATTAGGAACAGACAGTTAAATGGGTTTCCTGCAACACTATTCCGGATATTATTAGGAAACCGTAATCCCAATCTGTGTACTGAAAAAGATCTGCATTACTATTTAATCAAAAGATCGAGTCCTCTTGCACTATATTCATCAATTTCTTAGGGTTTTCCTTTCATCTATTCCTATGAACCCTTGTCGATTTGACATACGCATGCCGTACCAAGAAACTATCCAAACGAAAAAGACTATAGATATGCAAACAGTATGAATGACAACTATTAATTTAATATAATCAAAGGACTGTAACACTGAAAAAAAGGAATCGGGAAATTTAAATTCTTGAAATTGATTGAGTAAATATGCGGCAGACATTATTATTGAGGCTATTAATATGGGATAAAAGATTGGATCGATTTTTTTTGAATATTTAATTGGAATCATATTTCGTTTACGATTACACAAATATTGAATGATGACGATTATTGCCATAACAGTAAGAACAAGGCATTCGATAAAGAAATGTTCTGGGGTCTTGTAGTATATCCCACTGTTTAGGTAATAAATTCCGAAAGGAGGAAATAAATTAGCAGGGCCGACTATTAGATCTCCAATCGCAGAGTGAGATAAATACGCAAGAAAATAGATCATTATGGAGCGTATTCTATATTTTAGAATGAACACAAACAAGACAATAATAAATACAATCAGACTATGCGAAATACTTCTGTGGACAACTTCAACACCCAATAAGCTAAATAGGATGTCAATGTCGGGAACAATAGATAAAAATAAGACAAGAGAAATACTAAGATTTGGTACAGGATATCGCTTTATAATAAAGTAAGTTAATATGAATGCGATAGAGATGTGGCCGACAAAAAACAATTAAAGAATCAATTTCACGTGCTCTATATCAATGATCTGAATTGTATTCGACGAGTTCAGGCTTTCTATATATATTTCTCCAAGATGGACTAAAAGTGCTACTAGCGAACGTCAGCCGGGGTTATCCTAAAAAGAGCTCCTGCTAATGGATCTGTATTGAAGGCATTTGGAAAATTACGAACTCACAAAAACTGGTACGAATATTAAGGTGAAGTCAGTATAGAATTCACTTTATTTGATAAAGATGAATTTCGTCAAATGATGTTACAGCCCCTCCACCCTCTTGAGAAGACCAACCAGCGTTCAACGTTGGACGTATTTTGGTAATATTATTAGGAATTGTTATCTTACAATCGAATTCCTTCCATGCCAGAGAACCGTTAGTACCGGAGGGACATTGCCAAATTTGATACCATGTTTGCGAGCTTTCATTATATGCTGCCAAGGGAATATGAGACAGTGTAGCCATTTGGTTTAATTTCATATGTGTAAGAAATTGGTACTGCTGAGTGGGCTTCACTTCAATTTCTTTGCCAAAAATCCATGACCAATGTTTGTCCGTTCCATTTGTTGTAGACAACTGGAAACTTTGATTATCAATCAATCCGTCTGTCAAGTTCAAATGGCAGGTAAACAAACCTAAACAGCTTTTTTCAGGATCACTCCAGTATGATGAAAAATTAATGTCTTTACCTAAAAGTGTGAAAGATGGATCTTGTACTAGATCTATTACAGTCCCGTTCACATCAGATGTGTTTACGCTGTTTCTAGACATTGAGATATTGGTGTTTTGGCTAAATACTATATGCATGGAGATTAATGAGAATAAGATGCTTACGAATACAAAGAGGCTAAACTTGAAAAGAGTAGCTTTAAACGTCATGTGTGTTTTTATTTTTCGCAATACTTAAATTTTTTCAAATCCTCCCAAACAACAACTTATCGTATACAAACTTAGATTCTTTCTGCAAGTTGTACTATTGTTAACAGTAGTAATCCGTTATCTCAGAAGCCGGGCATGCTAATAGAATATTGAGATCGGTGACGATATAACCATACTTTATAATTATAGTAGCGCCTTTCTCAACCATTTGAGTGAGTCTCAACTCAAGCATAGCACGCTAATAACAGCCAATATTCTTATCGGCTTGGTCTGTAATGCCAAATTCTTACAATTACCTAGGACACAATCGATAAGATGGACATTGGAGACGATGTATATTTGCATTTAGTACAAGAAGGTAAACATTATTTAATAGATCTTCCTTCTCGGAACCTTATGAAGGGTCTTCTATTGGCTGGGGGGCATGGGACTAGACTTCGTCCTCTTACATTTACTGGAAATAAACATATGATTCCAATCGCCAACAAACCTATGTTGTTTTATGGATTAAACCATCTAGTTGATGCAGGAATCAAGGAATTGGCAATAATTCTGGGCCCAGTAAAGGAAGGGGTAAAAGAAGTTCTTCATGATGGATCCGATTTTGGCATTGACATTACATATATTGAACAGCCAGAGCCGAAAGGGTTAGCCCATGCGGTTATGATTGCCCAAGACTTCCTCGGGGATGAACCATTTATAATGTACTTGGGGGACAACCTGATAAAGCAAGGCGTGAAGCCTCTTATTTATACGCATGTTAATGAGTCAAGTGACTGTGTCATTTGCGTCGCGCATGTCAAAGATCCGACCCAGTACGGAATTGTTGAGTTGACCGAAGAAGGAAATATTGAAAGACTACTGGAAAAGCCAAAGACGAGTACGAGTACTCTCGCTCTAACTGGTGTATACTTATTTAATAAATCAATTTTTGATGCAGTCAAGAACATACATCCCTCCTGGAGAAACGAGCTCGAGATCACAGATGCAATTCAATACCTCGTTCAGCAGGGCAAGAAAATAAGTGTGCAGAGGATAGACGGCTGGTGGAAAGATACTGGAAGACCTCAGGATTTGCTAGAGGCAAATCAACTAGTTCTAGACAGTATCGAATCTGCCTTAGATGGAGATATCGATTCAACCTCAAGAATAATTGGAAGAGTACAGATAGGCAGCAACTCTACTATAGGACCTCAAACTACGATTAAGGGACCATGCATAATTGGACACAATTGTCATATAGCTCGTGGAGTATACATCGGGCCCTATACTTCGATAGGGAACGGTACTCGAGTATTATCTGGAGAGATCGAAGGTAGCATAATTATGGAGGACTCTATTATCAATTGTAACAAGAGGATTGTTGACAGTATCATCGGACGCACGTCAAGGCTGGAGTCTGCTGACAACCTTAAACCTTCGGGATTACACTTTGTTACGGGTGACAATACATTTTGCATGATTTAGATCCTGTTCTTTTGTTAATCCTTGTAGGTAACTGTCTTGATATGTATTACATCGTGGTAGATTTCTTCTAGTCTTGTATTATGAAGAAGATAAAAACTGGCTCTGTCAGCATTGGGGTTTGATATTATTTCAAATGTTATACATCTAGTTCCTAATGATGGTATTAAATGACCTGAATACTCTCTTTTATAAATAATGAAAGTGCGCACGACGATGGCTACAGAAGACTATCTCTTAACGATAATTCCGACATTAACTCATGGCAATTAATAAGTCGTTTATACCATTCAACTGTTTTAGTCTCCGGAGAATCCCTTAGGTTCCCTCTCTTCAACGCTTCAAATATTTCAATCGAACCTTTATTTGGGTTAAGGGAGGCCTGAAAGTCCAATGTTTTTCTAATTTTTTCAAAAGATACTCTGTATGATCTAAAGTCAGAAGATCCATACATATCAATGTTGTAAGAGATACCAACAGCTTTCGCAATGAGCTCTGCAAGAGGAAGAATTTGATAATTCTGACTATCGGATCCGACGTTAAAGATTTCCCCTTCAATTTTGCCTATATCCCTCTCTTTAATAAATAGATAACATGCGGTTGCGATGTCTTTAACATGAATGAATGGTCTCCACTGTTCCCCCGATCTCATTACATGAATAATACTATGATTGTACAAGTCTAAAACCATCGCATTTATGGCTAGATCGAATCTCATTCTTCCTGAATATCCGTAAGCAGTAGCAAATCTGAGAACCGTTGCGCTAAAATTAGAATCTGACAATAATATTATATCTTGTTCTGCCTTTCTATTTGCCTTGGCGTATGTGGTAAGTGGATCTACCTTTGAACTCTCGTCTAATATACCATCCTGAAAACCGTAAACACTGCAACTAGAGGCAAGGATATATCTTCGAACACCATATTCCTTAGCAAGCCTAGCTACTCGACTTCTGCCTAAAAAATTTATTTCAAAAGTTTTTGATGGTTCCAATTCACCGGCGGGGTCATTAGATAATGCAGCCATATCAATTACAGTCCCTACATTTTTTAAAATAGCCGGGTCGAACCATCTAATATCATCTCTAATCATCGTTAAATTAGGATGATGCTCTACTTCTATCAAGGCTTTTTTACCAAAAAAAAATCTATCCAAACATACTACATTATATCCGTATTCTATCAGTTGTTTAACTAATACCGAGCCTATATATCCCGCCCCGCCAGTTATGAGCACCTGATTTCGCTTCGTCTTTGGCATTAGCTTAGACATTTGATATACATTTGATATACATTTTCGCTCTTATTTATGAGGAGGCATGTTCCAATCATATGGCAAATTAGTTTTGGGATTTACAATCAATTTATCATTCCACGGTCGTCGTTCTTCATCCGGATTCTTATAATCGTATAGATTATTGACAAAATAAATGGTTGATGATGGTCTGTTTCCAATAGTCTTCGTCCCATGCCAATAATGGCCAGGAATCCTTACTATCTGTAATCTCTCACCACTTGCAATAATCTCTACCATCTTTTGATAGGTTTTTGAACCACTGTTTCCATCAAAGGCAACTATTTTCATAGCACCCTCGATCACTAAAAAATAATCCAACTGATTCCGGGAGTGTCTATGCCAAGCCCTGATCATCCCCGGGTAACTTATTGAAAGGTTGGCTTGAGATATCCACTGGTCACCAAATAACGTCGTCCAATCCTTTCGCGCAATTTCAGCAAATAGCCCCCGCTCATCGATATTCTTCTGTATGTCCTTTACCTCAATTCCTTCTAATTCAAATAAATTTAAAGATTTATTGCTGGTAGACACTTCCGGTAGAATGCAATAGCCGATATATGATCCTTTTGGAATTAATCTCGACGACCGATACACCAATTAACGTACGGCTAACTACTGAATTATAAGGTAAAATTATAAAAGATTCAAGATCTGTCGTAACAGCGTTTGACCTTTTAGGGATGCAGAATCAAGAAGTTCGTCATTATAGTCCTTGAACCAGATCTTCCCATTGCCCCTAAACGGATAAATTTCCAAGTAATTCTGGGGCTTCAGTTTCAATTTGCGAGCGCATTATTGCTAATGCTCTATCTAGATGCTCCAACCTGATATCCAATTCATTTTGTATCTTTTCACAGTCAAGACAAGAATACTTAGGTCTAGATGCCACCTGTAAAAAAGATCTGCTGTCTACAGCTTTAATATTTTCTATTGAATATCCCATTACCTCAGCGATTCTCCTAACAAAATGGTAACGACTTACACAATCCAGGCCAGAAACATGATATAGATCATTTTTTTCAATGTCTGCTATACGCAATGCTATCGTTGCCAAAGTATCAGCTAGAGTCGGTGATGCAAACTGATCATTGACTACTGTCAAAACCTCCTTCCTCTTCATTTTTGAAAGCGCCCATAGGGCAAAATTAATAGGCTTGCCTGAACTAGAGACTGGCGCTGAGATCTCTATTTCTACTGGGGTCCATCCATAAATCACGCTTGATCTTAATATGCCAAATGATGAACACATTCGGGCATGCTTCTCCCCTTCCAATTTGCTTTTTCCATAGATACTCAGTGGATTAGGCTCATCGATTTCTGTGTAACGTGATTGCTTATTTCCCGCGAATACAAAGTCAGTAGAGATCTGAACAAGTCTCGCTCCGTGATGGTTACAAAGACCCACTAAATATTTGACCATTTTTGAATTTACAGAATATGCTTGCTCAACATGTGCTTCGCAAAAATCAACGTTATGAAGGGCTATAGTATTTAGGACCACATCCGGGAGTATGCTTTTAAAAAGATTACCTATCTCATTTTCATCCGAAACATCTAGTTTCATAAATGGTTCCCCCGGCAAAATCCTTAAATTATATGTTCCGTAAGGTTCAAATCTTATTGTGGCTGACTGAAATGCCTTGTAACCAGTTAATCCGCTTGCACCCAATATTAGAAGTTTTTTCTTGGTTACCATTATTTCAGGTAAGCTAATCGTATTATTATATTTAATGTGTACGGAGGAAGAATGTTACTGGAATTAGGAATGTTTACCTTTCAGGATATGAGGCTAAGATTTCATATGAACTCCAAACTATGTACCTCCATAGGATATTCACGCACTCCCTTGATTATACATACCGTCATACTGCAATATCTAATATCTGTACTAGTCATGCCGTGTTCAAACATGAACTCAAAAAGGACCTGGATTCCTATTACTTTGATCTCTTAAATAAGAATTGCTTGGTGCATTCCAGGATTCATGATTATCGCAAGCTGGTTAGGTATCCTACATGTACCAAAACAAGTTATGTGTCTCCGGTATTCAAGTATATTATTTTAGGATAGTGTTATCCGCGTGATCGTCTTGTTGCTTTCCTCATCATAGATAGCATTTTTCTAATTCCAAAACTTAGGTTCGTGGACCCTTTGGCCGTTTGCCTTACGAAAAGAATATCATCTGACTGACCGTTTCTTAACTTCTCTATTGCAGTTCTCTTTTTGTATATTATCTTGGAATGTAATAATATCCAAATAATCCCTTTAATATGAGCCACGAAGGTCCTAGGCCTTCCCCTAATAATGGCCAGAAGACACATTGATAATACAATACATGCAATTACTGGAGAGTAGCATACTATCGTTTTTGACTTGGAGTTTTTCAACCAACAGTAAAGGTAGTTTTTTGTCATCTCAAAAGCAAAGAAAGGAGATGGATTCCATATCCTTTCAGATGTGCCAGATGGGATGATTCCAGAAGAACCAGCACCGACATGGTACACAAGCGAGGTGTGAACGGGTTTTATTTGATACCCTGATAGCCTTAAACGCCAGCTTAAGTCAACATCTTCGAAATACATAAAATATGTTTCATCACAACCTCCTATTTTATAGAAAGTGTCCTTTCTAATTAATATGGCACCACCGGAGAAGGCGCCGACCTCGGACAAATCGTCATACTGACCAGTATCTGTTTCAAATTGTCCAATTACAACCGCCACATTGTAACGATCTATCGATAAACCCACGCAGTCGATCTTATCCTTACTACCATATACTTTCATTTTACATTGAACGGCACCAATATTATCTTCCGAGTACAGACCTATAACCGCCTCACTCAACCAATGTGGTGTGACCTCGACATCGTTATTAAGAAATGCAAGCACATCTCCATTAGCTTCCTTCGCCCCTATGTTAACCCCGTGAGCGAATCCCTTATTTTCAGACAATTTGACAATTCTGACTTGTTTAAAATGTTCTCGTAGGAACTCTACGCTTCCATCCTGGGAGCCGTTATCAACGACAATTACCTCAAAGGCTGGGTATGAGGTATGTATCAACTGATCCATGAAGGACCTTAACCATCGATATCCTTCATAATTAACAACTATTATTGAAACGTAGGGAGGCTCGGAAGCGATACGTTGAAGCTCTTTTCCGTAGTCCAACTGGGTTTATATCACTCCTGTTGATTGATTTAATGTTTTCGACCATTTTCAGTATATATCCAAAATTTTATGGGCGAATGAAGTGATTTCAGGGTTATTCAATTGACAGAATCTAATACTGTTAATTGCTTTCCTTTACTGTTCTATTCTCGACCACAAGTTAAATCTATCTATATTCCACAAATACCTAATCACCATATTTGACATCTATCGTGGAGCTATCGAGGATCATTTGCCCGTAACCTTCAACGAATACATAAACCTCCTAACTAGCATGCTTATCTCCGAACGTTTGTTGCCCAGATCATAATACGGCAGTACTTATTGTAAAACAATTCTACCTTTGCTATCTTACAAATTCAAGTCCGGGATTCTATAAATTTCATTATCCACAACTGTTATTGCTTCAGATTTTGCAAATGACAACGTAGTTCTCCTATAATAGCTCTAAAGCGAACCATAAAAAATATATCCTGTAGGGTGAATTCAAAAAATGATTTAATTTGGTGTAATGTTAGCTTCAAAATGGCTTTGTTTAAATAATCTTTGACTAATTAAGATCACATCAAAATGCGAGCAATAAACTATAATTCGCTTATGCAAAAGTGGTTTAATAATTTTGATTTATCTAACTTACCAATACTCATAGCAATTGCTCTACTGGCCTTTGCACCTGTCCCAATATTGCAAGACAAGCAAGATATTGCAAACCAAATTGCAGGCTATGCATATTATTTTTTGATAGTTGGCATTTTGTGGAAAATAATTCAATACTTTATGAAAAGACCTCGATACAAAGATGAAATTCCTAAAAAAAGGCTGGATATACAGTCTTGAATCAGGATAAGCCTCCAGCGGACTCAAACGTCAAAGAAAATATTAACACAATTTCGCACAAGGATTTTGTCAAACCGGGTCTGCTTCTTTTTTTAGACATTATTATTGTTTCTATTGGTAGTTGGGCATACTGGTTAGTTGCGTCAAAACTCACAACCGCTTCGGAAATAGGTATTGCTATTACGGTTTACAGTCTGGTCATGTTAATCACAACTATTACGCAACTAGGTCTTGAATATCCATTATTAAAAAAATCAAGTATTTCAGGATCCAGAATTGTAGGAACTTGTCTTATTATTGAACTCGTGATAACACTTGTTTCAATTCCATTTGTATTTATCATTCTCAATGCATTTTATGATGATTCAATAAAAAGATTTGCATGGATATCCATTGGTTTACTAATTTTAGCATCACTTGGATTTGTGGCTCGTTTTGGCTTGTTGGGAATTTCTGATTCAAAGACTGTGTTAATAATAGATACTATAGGCCTCGGAATAAAACTATCAACCGGGTTGTTATTGGTCTATATGTCCTTTGGAGCATTAGGTATGTTACTCGCATACTTGTTTGACTTCCTTTTTGTAACTTGCGTTGCACTATTGGTAGCTAAAAAGTCATTTAGTTTTGGATTTGGAAACATTAAAGATTTTCTAGAAACAATTAAAGATGCTCTCATCAACACCCCTGCGAAATATTCAAAGATGATCGTTATCAACTTGAGTATTGTAGTTCTTCCACTTTTGAATATTAGTTCTTCTGAAGTAGGAATTTTTTATATTGCCTTAACAATTTCTGTTTTTGTGACCAGCTTTGCCTCAAGCATGGCATACATGGTAATTCCATCTTCGTCAATCAAAAGCCGAGACCTATCTTCCGAGAGTCTTAGATTTAGTCTTAGCCTAATAACACCAATAGTTGTACTTTTACTTGTGGCACCAAGATCCGTCTTATCTTTGGTTGGACCAGAATACGAGTCTGGACAGAACTTACTCTTTGTACTTGCCATGACAATTATCCCTTCCTCAATTACAATAAACATGATATCGAAGCTCAACACCCTAGGGAAATCTAAACCGCTTGTAATAACGGGAGTGGTACAAATAGTAACATTTTTTATCTTTTTTTTGATCCTCGTACCGATATATGAAACTGTTGGAGCTGCAATCTCAATATTAGTTGTATATGTGATTTCTTCTATATTATTAATAATAGTAACTGATCGCGGATCTTTAAAATATATTTTATTCACTTGTGTATCTGTACTCGCAGGTTCCATCACAGGTTATATAATAAGTATAATCGTAGGTTATGAACAGCAATTTTTGGTACTCATATCCTCTATAGCAGTATCGATAGGAATAATACTTGCATCAAAGAATTTGACAATCATTGACTTAAAATTTCTATTAAAGGAAATCCTCCATATGAGATGATTTTTGTTTTTCATTCAGTATGTTATTTTGATAACATTAGTAACTAGAAATAATTGCTTAATGGTACAACATAGATATCACTACAACACAAGTATTTATCTTTAGGAATATATTAGGATATATACCTTTCAACATATGCTTAGACTTTTTCTGATTCCTTGCATATCCTTGCCTTAGCCCAAATTTCTTCTAAAAGCTTGGTAGTAGGAATGATACTCGCTATGGGAACCAAAGGCTGAGTTCCAGCCTTTACGCTTTCAATAAAATTTTCTATAATAATCCTGTGAGGCTTTTCTGAAATTTTATAATATCTCTTTCTAAATGCATTATATCCAAAATTCCATATTCTTTTGAGCTCTCCCGTACATTCGGCTAAGGGAGAAAAATCTCCATGTTGCAATATAAAGGCATCAGGATAAAATTTCAAAATTGCATCAGCCACAGAACCGCCGATAAAAACGTGCATAAAGCTTGATGAGCTGAGCCATTTAAGATCAACCACACCAATACCACTTTCGTACTCGACGGTAGCCAATATTGATGTTGTGAAGTTAAGGGATTTATCATAATTAATACTAACGTCCAATACTTTTTTCCAAGCACCCATTATATAACATTGAAGATCAATAGCGTGAATTCCAAGTTCAAATAGAATGCCACTGCTTAAATCTTCATCCCAGAACCAAGGAGGAAATCCGAATATAGTACTTCCATGTTGTATAACGATAAATCTATCGATATTTCCTATCCCTCCACTTTTACGGACTTTTTCGAACTGAATTACTGGATCACTATATCTATAATTCTGACAAACACCTAAGGTCAAATTCCTTTTGTTCGCTTCAATTCCAAGATCTTCTGCCTCCCTTACCTTCAATGTTGCAGGTTTCTCCACTAACACATTCCTATCTGAACATAAAACTTTCTTTGCAATTTCATAATGCGTATAACCAGGAGTTGTAATATCGACGATATCGATATCTGTGGACTTTAACATTTCATCTACATTAGAATACTTGTTTCTTATTTTGAATTTGGCGGCCACTCTTGAAAGCCTTTTTTCGTTATCATCACATACCGCCACAACCTGTGCATCTGGGATAGAAATAAGGACAGGGAGATGGTTTTTTTCAGCTATCCTACCAGTTCCTACTAAGCCAATCTTTATCGTTTCAAGCCTGCACCACCTTTTCGAATAAGATGAAATAGAATTGTAGAAAATTTCAGTTTGTAATCCGACATATCAAAATGAAAGTCCGAAAGTATTTCAAAATTCATATCTCCTAAACCTTTTTCTGATGCCATTTTAATGTACTTTATCGATTTGGGCTTAAATCCAAAGAATTTTGCACACAATGAATCTGCTGCAACCACGTCTTTGCTAGCTATTAACAGCCCCAACTTCCTAGGACTGCCGTATGTAGGTCCATAATTTCCTTCCATTACTAAATTTGCATCTACTAAGGATAGCACTGGCCTCATTGCTAGGTTACAGTCGACTATCAGTTCATCTAGCATATGGTGATAGTTTATTTTGAGTTTAGGGCGAAATAGACCCATCTGATTCTTTAAACCACATGTTAGTTTTGTAATTGAATGAGATTTGAGTTTGGGAAATGTTATAAAAAAAGCATTACTTAATCTTTGAGGTATTTCCATGATTTTGAAGTGTAAACCATCTATAGTAACAGGTATCCAAGGTTCTCGTGCAACATTAATACACATACATCCGTATTTTTTTGCAACATGGTCAATGCCTAAATAACCAAAAATGTTATCGGCATTTACCCCTGTTGCGTTATTTTCAATTATAGAAATAGATGCCTTAGGAAAACGGTCTCTCAAAACGGCTAGAAGGGGGTCCAAAATATGTGGATCGCAAGTGGATGCTGTTTCCCATTTTCGATAATCATTTAAGTTTGGTTTAATAGCAATATCAGTAAGCTCTTCATGCAAATGAACTTTATCCAAGACCCATGAAATCTGTTCCTTTGGCTGATCTGATAATTTTGAAACAATGACCGGTTTTGCCAACTATCATCTAGGGCAGCTTTGATGAAGATTTATGTTTAACTGATCCGTGTCTTAAAGTATTACTTTAATATGCAAAATAATTTTATAGAAAAGCCATGTCTGCAAAGGTAAAAATGAAATATATTCTACGAATTGTTCGTAACTCGTACTCAAGAACTAGTAACTCTTTACTATATGAATCCTTTTTAATCGTTTATGGTAGCAGTATTGATATTTGATTAAACAATTATAAAAATCAAAACGGACAAAAACTATATGATTGTGAGACTTTGATATTACAATAATAAGAGGAGAAATGAATACCGTTTCTGATCTGGTGAGAACGTATGGATTACTTACAAATGCTCAATTATATTTGACGAATTTACTAATAACTCCAAAAATTTCTCGAGATACTGTAGGGTGATCAAGATGGAACATGAACCTCTCGTTTCAGTGATAATACCCACTTATAACTCATCCAGTACGATCAAAAAATGTTTAAGGTCCATTAAAGACCAAACGTATAAGAATATCGAAATTATAGTATTTGACAATTTTTCATCCGATAAAACTTCTGAATTAGTGTCTAGATTTGATGCTAATATTTTTTTTGCGCGTTCCCTGACACCAGCAGCAAAAAATTTGGGAATTTCAAAATCCAGTGGTGAATTTTTATTCTTTGTGGATTCAGACATGGTTTTAGAGTGTGACGTTGTTGAAGAATGTGTACGGGTTTCATCTGGTAATGAAGAAATAGTAGGAATAATAATTCCTGAACGCTCAATTGGTTCTGGATATTGGATCAGAGTTAGAGATTTTGAAAGGAGCTTTTATGCTGGCACAGATATTGAATCAGCACGTTTCTTCGTAAAGAAATATGTTACACAGGTTGGAGGATTTGATGAAGCCATTATTGGACATGAAGACTCTACTCTTCCTAATAAGTTACAAGATAATGGATTTAATGTTAAGACACGAGTATCGTCCTATATTTTGCATTGCGAGGAAGGAATTGATTTCGTCGGAAGGTTACGTAAAGCACGGAGTTATTCTGAGACTAGAAAGTTATATTATAAAAATTATAGAAAATACGCAAAGAAGCAGGACAGCATATCAAACAGATTGGGAATTTTTTTAATAAATGGTAATTGGAAAATACTGCTTAGACATCCAGTATTAAGTTTAGGAATGTTGACGCTGAAAACAGCAGAATATTTATTTTCACTGAGATTATGGCATTAAATCACATCATTTCTTTTGTTATGGGCATGCCTATTCCTTGAATAAAATTTTTTTATCCATTTACATAGTGTTTTTTTGTCAGTGAATTGGAAATTACTTAAATCGATTAAATGTAGAACCAGAAACAGCAAGCGAATAGTATACCACATAATGTAATATTACTATATTTCTGCTACTTTCAGCTGTTCCTTTTTATTTAATTCATCAGCAAAGGTCCTACGCCATTGATACTAATACTAGTAAAAGCTTTATTCAGGTTATCAATTATCTCATTACTGAATGCATCTTTAAGTTATTTTACAACCGAATTAGACGGTGAAATGTACCTGAGGCAGGAGTATGTTACCTAAAGAAGGAACTATCATAAATAAGTTTCAAAGACTTCTCTTTGAATAGATGTAGTCGAGTATATTTGTTCTTGTGAAAAAACTTTGGGACTAGGGAGAAGGAATGTGTTCCAAATACCTCTACATAACTCATTATCGAAAGCATACCGATAATCGAGTACTGAATTAGAATATCTAACTAGTATATTAAGATTATTCTGTTATGATTAGTTGAATCTAAGAAGTTCTAATTAAAAATGACTTTTCTTATATAAAACTTATATTTAAGATTAATAGATTTATAGCATTTGTTCGACGAGACTAAAAGCATCTCTATAATAATTCCTATCAGTAATGAGGAAAAGAGGGTTGAAGCTTGTGTGCGAAGAATGCTAAGATTTTGTCAAGAAAAAGAATGGGACTTTGAGTTAATATTTGCTGAAGATGGGAGCACTGATAATTCAGCTTCGATTGTGAAGAGGTATGCAGTTTCTGATCATCGTATAAAGATGATCAATATTTCAACGCGTCAAGGAAAAGGAGGAGCCATAATATCTACGGCTTTAAATTTTCCGATTAAGGAGTGTATGGCTTATATGGATGTTGATTTGGCTGGTGGTCCTTCTGAGCTTGAGAAATTGATTGGATTTCTTGGAAACAACGATATAGTCTTGGGATCGAGATTGTTAAGGGATGATTCAGTAAAAGTAAGAAGGCCATTTTACAGAGCGATTCTTTCTCATCTCTACTCTAGATTATTTAGGACATTGTTTAGAAATTCAATCCACGATCCACAATGCGGACTAAAAGTATTTAGAAGGGACATAATTTCAAAACTTCTTGAAAATATTACGGTTAAAGGTTTTGCCTTTGATTCGCAGCTAATAATCACAGCCTACGCCCAAGGTTTAAGAGTAAAAGAGGTTCCGATTAATTGGAGTCATGGTAAATTTTCAAAAATTTCGTTACGTCATATAAAATCAATGGGACTGGACTTATTTTCAATTTGGTTCAACTTTCACCTATTATGGAAACAAAGTAAGGTGTGTTACCCACAGAAGAAGGGGAGCGCATATGGCCGTATTCTTTTTTGGCTACTTTCATTAAGCAAGGAAATAAAAGAGAGAAATTCAGTAAATTCAGTGGTTAATAAACCAATGACAACCAATTTGAACGAAACAAAATTACTGCCTTTCAAATCAATTGAAAGCCGTTCCTAATTCCAGACTTTTATGAAAAGATATTTACTATATACAATCGTATAATGACTTCTCCAGATAAGATGTTGTTATTTTCTAAATCTACGTTCTCTCGACAAGTAAACCTCTATGATGATCTGCATTAATATAATAGGATAGGATACCGGACGCCCACTTAGAAGTTTACTGATTAATTATGATTCTTATAACTTGTAAAGAGGTATTGATCTGTTAACAAAAATAAGAATTTACTAGCAAAAATATCTTTTAAATTCGGTTCTAGCGAATAAAGTATGGTCCCTATGACATATTATCGATCTGACTAGCGAAATATTCAAAGGTTTTATCCCAACTGAATTGTCTAGAATATTCTAAGGCATTAACGCTCAGTCTATTCAGCAAATCCTTATCAGTCAATATCTTCAACGTGTATTTAGCGAGAGATTCAGGATCTTTACCTTTAACAAGAACTCCGTTCCTTCCATCTAGAACCGAATCTCTAAGCCCATTGACTTCGTAGGCAACTACAGGTGTTCCCATGGCATTTGACTCGGTAACAACCAATCCCCAGCCTTCTCTTATAGAAGGTACCAAAGTAAGATGTGCTCTTGAAAGTAATTCATACTTTATTAGATTCTCTACATGTCCAAAAAATTTGACATCTCTATTTCCTAATTTCTTGAGTTCATGCAACATGTAACCATTTCCTATTATCCACATTTTGGCAGATGGAATCTGCTCCTTTATAATTTGGAAGGCCTTGATGGCATGATCTGGTAACTTATGTCTCTTAAGTCTACCAATAAAGACAACGGTGGGGCTGTCTTCCTTCTGGGGAAGCCCGTTTAGAGGCTCTTTGCTAATTCCCATGGGCATTACTTTGACATCCTTGAATCCTATCGATTCCAAATCCTTCTTTGAAGATTGAGATACAGTCAAAGTGGGTGTCTGCCGATATGGCAACAACCATCTATTCTCATAGAAATTACAAAAGTGACTGAGCGGAAAGGGTAATTCATAGAACCATTCCTCTCGAATTAACTGGTGAAACAATACCAGTGTAGGTTTTCCCGCTAGTATTTTGGGATTTAGGAATGGTCTTGGATTTACCTCGTCTATTACAAAATCAAATCTATCTCTATTTTTTTTAAAGTAAGACCGTCCACGACGATATACAGTGTATTTTCCTCCGTCTCTAACTATGTTAACTCCATCTATCTGTTCTTGAGATGGCCTTCCTTTAACTTTTGCACAAAATAATGTCATTTCGTCGCCACGCCGTACATATCTTTTCATAACTTCGTGGGTAAGGACTTCTGCGCCTCCTGCGTCAGGATGTTTGATGTCTCTCCAATTAAACCACAAGATCCGCATTGATTTTTCTAGAGTTCAGAGATATAAAACTGTAATTCTAATATTCCTTATTTTTTTATAATAGATATGAATTGGTATACAAGTCCGATGCTATATGACTATAATTAATTTTTAAATTATCCGAAATAGTAAAGTCATAACTAGGAGCCACAAACAAATTAAAACTATCTGGTTAGTTTAGTCCTTGTTCCCTTGAATCGATTATAATTAATAAAAAGTATTTCCCTTTATAATCAGTTATTGCTCGCACTATATTACATACTATATAGAATACTTCTTATTCTGCCGTTGCACCACGGAATATCCAATTATGATGATGAGCGAAGCAATACTTACGATCACTCCCTCAATGAACCACTTTTGAGGGTGATATTCTATAGTTAAATTGTAATCACCCGTTTTGTTGATGTAAAAACCATTTATCATAGAATATAAAGGAACATTAGTTACTTTAGAGTTATTATTTTCAATGTGCGCTATCCATAACGGATCATATGATTCAGCAAATGACAATAAGTAAGGTTTTGTTGCATTACTAATCTTGATAAGATGCTTTGTAGGATTGACTTTTTTGTATTCTGATACCTGAGCTAGTGGTGGAACATCATTTGTATTAAAAAGATCTTCTATCGTTTCATTATATTTTTTATCAATAATTGTACTAGTCCCACTGTCTGGGATACCTCTAGCATTAGAGTTAAGAGAATATATGATCACTGAATCCAAGTCTGTTTGGGAATCTGAATAAATTCTGATTTCATATTTTCCACGATCAAGATAAGTATTATTGGAGTAAACCCAATTTAGTTCTGAGCCTTTACCTTTTAAGGAAATATTACTGGTTTTGATACTAGTATTAGTACTTATATTATCATCTTCAGCTGAAACTATACTCGTTCTTAAAAATGTACAGGTTTCACATGTCATCGCCCGTAGTGCGACTGTATAGTTCGATGGTTTTAATATATCTAGGTTGGTGTATATTTCAGAGCCTGGACTTAATGATAGAACATTACCATTGCTTGCGTTTGCACCATATTTAGTTGAGTTTTCAACTACATCATCAGATTTTCGAAATGATGCAAGACCATTAAAGGAATTCATGTTCTCTCCTTCAACGGTCATTGTATAATTATAAATATGATTCTCTTTTACTGGAATTGGTTTTGTTTGAATTATTTCATTACTCGTGGAATTACCTTTTTTAAGCTCTACTCTCAAGAAACCATCTTTATCCCGGATTGTTAAATTTTGCCCCGTTGTGTTAAGATTTTGAAAGTCATTAGGCTTAATTTTGGCAGGAGCATAGTTGGTAATGTCCCTAATCATTATATTGTCTATTAAAAAACTAGAGGCTATTATTGGATTACTCCTAACCCATAGCTGCAGTTGCATGTATTTTGTTCCATTTGGAGAGACATCAACGATCTTATTTGTTTCTTCGAATGTACCGTTTCTTCCACCAGATATAAAAACTGATTTTATTTCGCTTTTATTTGAATCAAAGTAAATAATTTTCGAATGAAGCTGATTTACATCTTTAGCAGAAATGTCCAAGCTATAGTTATAGAGAGAGACAGGATCATTTACAGGAATAAAATCTGTTGAAATTGTATTCCAGTTTGTTGTATTACCTGGCTTGATGTCCACTCTCAAGCTTCCGTTTCCAAAAATAGGTCTATTCGTCTCAGTTGAAATTAAAAGAAAGTCTTTATTATTGTTTGTGAAGCTTACTTGCCCCAATGGCACGCTTTCTATTTTTACATTATCTATAATATAACTACTAGACATATTTTGATTAGGTTTGACCCATAGCTGCAGTTGCATGTATTTTGTTCCATTTGGAGAGACATCAACGATCTTATTTGTTTCTTCGAATGTACCGTTTCTTCCACCAGATATAAAAACTGATTTTATTTCGCTTTTATTTGAATCAAAGTAAATAATTTTCGAATGAAGCTGATTTACATCTTTAGCAGAAATGTCCAAGCTTGCATTATAATATGCATTTTCATTTATTGGAATAAAATCTGTTGAAATTGTATTCCAGTTTGTTGCATTGCTTGGCTTAATATCCACTCTCAGGCTATCATTTCCGTACATAGGCCTATTTGTCTCTATTGTATTAGATAATTCTTTATGATTGATCGAAGCAAAATGTCTTAAAGCTGTTGAAAAAATAGAAACTTTTTCCCTTTCAAAATCTAAGTCAAAAATAGATTGATTTCCTCCACGTTCAAAATCTAAGTCAAAAATAGATTGATTTCCTCCACGTTCAAAATCTAAGTCAAAAATAGATTGATTTCCTCCACGTTCAAAATCTAAGTCAAAAATAGATTGATCACCTTCGCGTTCAAAATACGACGTGTAAATATATCGATTTGCTTCGCTAGGTGTAACTTCTAAATTCTTAATTTCATAAATACTCATTGTATATGGGTTCTGCTTGGCCAAAAATTGTAATGCAACAAGATCTGAGTTCGCCGGTACCTTGAATTGATTTGTTAAGGTCTCATTGATGATACCGTTTATTCCAGTATTGGTCGCATTATTACTTTCATTAGAACGAGTAGAGAAAGGAAAAACATTAACATCCAGTTGTCTTCCTTTATTATTATAGAAATCTGACTCAGCTTCTAGCAGAAAAATGTTTCTTGTATTATTTGCTAATAAATACGCATTTTCTCCTAACCTTCCAATTTCATAGTGGGGGACAACAGCAAATATATTTGCAGCATTAAAGCCTGCAACATTTTCTAAAGTTAATGTATGTGTTGCTTTTGTCAAGTTCATAGAGCCAATCTTTTCCCACACAAAGTCATTAGAGATCTTGTTGAAGGTATCAACCTCATTGAGTAACTTGCCGTCGAGGTAGATTTGTATTTGTCCCCCTTTTTGGTTTTTCAGATATCTGAAAAAGATGTCATGATTACCAGCCTCTTCAACTTTGAACGGTACTGATAGTTTAGCTCCAGCCTTTGTTATTACTAGGCCTTTTCCGTAATCAAGGTCCCAATTTTGCATTCCAAGCTCTTCCAAATAGGGATGGAAATCACCGTGCAACAGATCCATGACTCCTGACTTTGACCATACCCTAGACGGATCATGATGATTAGTCGCCTGAAAAGGTGCTATAATATACTTATCATTTAGGAGAGAAAGAAAGAAATCATTTGCACTTTTTGAAAGAATAAGACCAGAAGTAGCAGAAGTATTTGCTGGATTAGAATTTTCTTTTTTTACATTCTGATCTAGGAATATAATAGAGGATTTTGTTGAATTAAAGTAATCAAGGGCATATAATGATGTGATTTTGTTTAGGCCACCTAGGACAAAAAAGTTCAGCTCTGGTATGCCTACAGGTAAAATACTGTTATCAACATTGAAAATTCTGAATAGGCCTACATTTTTTACATTTTCAATTCCATGTAAGGATGGAATTCTTTTTAGCAGATTGGTATTTTGTGAGCTTAGGGTATCGTTATGAAAAATTACATATGAAGTTCCGAAAGGGACAAGGTGATTGTATATATTGTTCGTCTTATTTTCGATTATTGAATCAGTAAGGTACCGATAATAATTTGCTGGAAGCAAAGAAAAGGATCCTGTATTAGGGCTGATTGAGGACAATTCGTAAAAATCATCTGATACATGCCTCAGGCTATTCCATAAGGTCGTTTCTGAAAAATAAGGGATATTAAGTACCTTATCTGTTTTTACATTTCTTAGATAATTATTGACGTCGTTGAAATCGCTGGGAATAACGGTAGGTTCAAATTCGTTTTCGAAGGGGACCTTGTAAATTTGGGATAGAGTAATTGTAATTAATCCAAATAGTGCAAATAGTAACAACCCTGAAATTATTTTTTTGAACCTTATTTTTTCTACAGCTGTTAATAATCCAAAACTAGTAAGACTCAGAAGAAAGGAATATGCGAGTGGTATTAGAAAAGCCAATTTATCGGGATCTCGTAAAAGATTTCTAATACTAGAAGAAATAGGAATTTCAAAAAGCAAAGATGAATAAAAATTAAGTGGTATATTAGTTCCCATACTTAGGATTATTCCTACAATTGCTATTCCAGAAAATATTAGTGCATATCTAATAAAAGTTTTAAAAAACAAAGCTGAGAAGGCCAAGATAGGCACTAAGAAGCTCGCAAACAGCCACGCAGGATACAAAGAAGATGTATTAGGAGGGACTCCAGCATCAGATTCAAAAAAGTTGGGCAGGTCCTGCAATAGTCTAAATACATTTAGAAAACTAGAATTTTCACTAAACATCTTTGTAGTTTCTTCGGTTACTACAATACCAAAAAGTGCAGAAGGATCAATACTCCACGATCTTATTGATAAGACCAATGGATAAAGCCAATATGAATTTAGTAATACGTAAACAGATAAAATTAGAAGTGCCAGTAATCCTGATTTAATCAAATCTTGTTTTTTATGAATATTTTTAATAACAAAAAACGATGAAACGCCAATGAATATGAATCCAAAAAACGCGAACATATGTGGAGTGGCAGAGGCCACTGTCCAGGAGAGAACAGCTATCAAAACATATCTCCATCTTTTTCCTGGTTTATCGAACGCGCAAATAAGTGAAACAAGGAAGAGAGGAAGAATTCCATAACCTATCCATAAATACCAATGAGATATTCTATCAAACGACCATACATTGTAAGCATAAAATAAACTGCCTAGTATTGCTGCTGCTTTGAAATTTATACTTCGAGTATCAATTTTATTTTTAAAAAGCAGGTAGAAAGAAAAATAAAAAGAAAAGGAGGATACAAGAAATCCCGAAATTATCATCAATTTACTAATTACTTCAGAAGAAATATTCATGAGTTGGAGCGCAAGTCCTATGACGATTAATGGATACCTTGAAAGGACTTCCGAAGCATTACGACTTCCGAAGTCAATCCACGTAGATAAGATTTTATCCGGAGCTAAAGCATTATGAGTAAAAGGAAAATCTCCATCTCCTATTATACTTCCCGGCTTTAGTAATGGAAGCGCAATAATGATTACAGGGATTAGTAATAAAAGATAGGAATGTTTATAGACTTCCAGTTTAACATTTTTTATTTTGATGCCCCACAAATATCTATTCATCTCGTATGGAACTTAATTCCAATATGAATTCAAATTATATGGATCATATATTCATAGCTAAATTGTAGGGCAACTTTTTTTAAAGTGCTCAATAAAAACACACGATTAGTCATTTTCTCAAATTGTTGTTGTTTTACCATGTTTTCATATCTTAATTTACTCATAGCTGTTTGAGGTTCTCTCAAGTCGACCATCTTTTTACCAATTACTAATGCTAATCCGTAAAGAATTATTTTAGCTGGTTCTATAGATCACAAGCTCAGACATTACTTTTTTATTGTTTGATACTCCAGAACCCTATCTAATTTTATTTTCACAAACTTAAAACTTATCCAACGATTTGTTAGACCTTCATTAAATTGGTTAATCGAATTTAGTGATTAGACCGCAAATAATTATTGAATAAAGATAATCAATATTTGGCAAAATGGTCCTATCTTCAAAATAAACAGTCAGACAATTAAACTTGATTCATTAATCGAAGCAATAGAAAATAAATTTTACATATTGGTATGATAAACTAAATCAAGTGATTTGTAATCAGAATTCACCGTAGAAATACTCTACTCTAATTTTCACAATTAACAGATCTTGAATCACCTTCAGCAATACTGAAATCTAATACTTTATCTTTGCCCAAACCACAATCGAAGTAATCGATACCTTTTCCACCAGATAAGACATCGTCGTTAGGACCTCCGAATAAATTGTCGTTTCCTTCTTCTCCATACATAATATCATCACCCAATCCACCAAACAAAACATCATCTCCATTACCAGATATAATATTATCATTTCCACCATTGCCTTCGATTTGATCATCTCCAACATCTCCTTGTATAGTATCGTTATTTCTTCCACCAATAAGATAATCATCCCCCTCTGAACCCACAAGTATATCACTTCCTGTTTCTCCATTAATTATGTCATTTCCGCCAAGTCCAACCAAAGTATCATTTCCAGTATTTCCATTTATACGATCATTATCTATTATTCCAGTGAGATTATCATTTTTTGAAGAACCATTGATATCTTTTGCTAGAACGATACTTGTCAAGAAAAGTAAAATGGTTACAAATAGTATCCCTGGACTAATTGCGAAAATTATGCACAACAATGACATATTTTAGAACTAGATAGTGCGAAGTAAATTAATATTTATATGTGTTTTCACTATTAAAGATACTTATTTAGCTAATTTGATTCAAATACGTTAAGTATTATGTAATTGTGAACGCGTAATGATTATGCTTTTACACAAAAATTAGCATAAAATTAGTAATTAATCGTGAGACATGAGAATTTTGATCAAGCTCGATTAACAAAAATACATTTGTTAATAAATTAGGAGAATGATTATTATAGTTCTCTCAATGTTAGCAATTTGTGATATGTAGACTCCATATTATCAAGTTGACGCTCAAGATTGTATATTTTCTCGACTTTTAACCTACCCTCTCTTCCCATTCTTTCACATACGTGCTTTCTAGATAAAAGGAAAATTATTTTTTCAGCCCATTTTCTAGCATCATGAGTGGGCAGAATAAAACCATCGACGCCTTCAGTAACTATTTCGTAACTTGGTTCTATATCGGAAACTAAAAGCGGTTTACTCATTGCGAAAGCTTCTAATGCGGCTATGGGTTGACCCTCCACGGTACTAGGCAATACTAACGCAGAACACTTACTCAATAAATCCATCTTATCCTTTTGAGAAATGTAGCCCGTAAATTCTATAGTTGAATCCAATCCCATATATGAGACCATTTTCTTCCATTCACCCATCTTAGGTCCAGAACCAATTACAATAAGTTTTGCGTTTGGTATTGTACTTATGACCTCCTTAAAGGAAGATATTACAGTATCAAGATTCTTATTTACCACTAACCGCCCTATGAATACTACATACTTTTGATAATCAATATTAAATTTTAAGTTATCATAGTTTGATAAGTCTACTCCATTAGGTATCACTGTTATTTTCGATTTAGGATTGACCTTGATGATGTCCTTTTTTGTCGCATGGCTAACTGCATGAATAATATCTGCATGTAATCTAATCGTAATTTTTTCAAAAAGTGGTCCTACGATCCGCAACACGGAGGAAGCATTAGTTTGAGAAGACCACTTCCTCCAGAAATCGGGAGATGTACAATATACAGCGTGGATAGTTTTGATAAGAGGTATATTGAAAAGTTTCGATAAGATGCTTCCGACGATCACTGGACTAAAATTATTAACGTGTATGATGTCCATCCTTTCTTCCTTAATAAGTTCCGACCCCATGCGAATAGCGTTAATTATGAATCTCATATTTTGGTTGAAATTCACCCTTTCATACTTAATAATTGGTTTTACTCTATGGATATGCAGGTTTTCTATGTCATTGCTTATTTCAAAATTTGAAAGCATTTGACATATGACATGGACATTATGACCTTTGTTGGCCATTGCATTTATCAAGTTAATGAATTGTACTTCACCTCCTCCACCAATGTAGGAGAACCATTGTGTAATGTAGACAATATTCATTTTATAGACCCAACTATTAGGCTCAGCACTGATATTATAATTGTGCTGGCAAGATGCCTGAAAATATTTACTCTATCAATTAGTCCATTATTATTTGAAGATGTAACTTGAACCACCTAAAGTTCCCTTATAAATAAAACATCTTCAAATGATTGGATGAGCCTGATGTCTATTTCCAAGTAAAATGAGATTGGAGGATAACCAATATGTAACATTCACACAAATTTTGCAAATCATAATAAATCTCTATTTTATACATTATGAGAATGAGCAAGATTCTAGTAACTGGTGGAGCAGGTTTTATTGGCAGTTATCTAATAAACGCGCTTATGCATTCAAAAAACTATCAGGTAATAGCATTCGATAATCTATCTAGTGGCAAAAGTGATAACATCGCAAATTGGGTTAAACACGATAATTTTAAGTTCTTACAAGCGGATGTTCTTGATAATTTATCACTTGAAAAAGCAGTAAATGCTTCTGATACAGTCTGTCATCTAGCTGCAAATCCGATTGTATCATTAGGAGCGACTAATACCAAAATAGACTACGAACAGAATTTGACAGCCACATTCAACTTACTTGAAGCGATGAGAAAAAGTCCTAGCTGCAAGAAAATAATCTTTGCTTCAACCTCTGCCATTTACGGCGAAGCCGATATCATGCCAACATCTGAAAGATATTCACCTCTAAAGCCAATATCATTATATGGTGCAACGAAACTTGCATGTGAAGCGATGATTTCAAGTTATTGTTACATGTTTGAAATGTCTTCTATTGTAGTAAGGCTAGCTAACATCATAGGTCCTGTAAGCATACATGGAGTAATTTATGATTTTATTAATAAATTAAACGCTAATTCTGAATATCTTGAAATCTTAGGTAACGGTAAGCAAAACAAATCTTATTTACACATAAATGACTGTATCAATGGACTGGTACAACTGCTTGGATTATTGGGAAAGATGAAATTTGAGATCTTTAATATGGGTTCAGACGATACTATTACAGTTTCAGAAATTGCGGAAATTGTAATTGATGAACTTTCGCTTAATTCAGTAGATAGAAGATTCATGGACAAATTTGATGGTCGTGGGTGGAATGGAGATGTTAGAGAATATTTGTTGGATTGTTCAAAACTTAAGGCTCTTGGATGGAGAGCCGAACTTAACAGCAAAGACGCAGTAATCCGGAGTGTTAGAGAATATATAAATAAAAAAATTAATGCATGAAGCGCAGGATATGAATTCTGTCCGGTGTGTATTTGAACCATAACTTTGATATTTTGTAATAAAATCATTTATTGATAACTAATTGCCATGATGAATGAATTTATTTTATCTTCCACTAAAATGCATAAATTCAAAAATAATACTTTATAGACATGGAATAAATTAGCAAAAGTCTATATCTCTCTCAAAAAATCTTACGTCTAAATTAGTGCGAGATCATGTCCTTAACGAGATTCAGAAATTTTGTCAGTAGGATCCTTTTACGTGCTAAACTGGATAGGACTCTAGTAGTATATTTGCCTTTACTGCTATTGCTTCCACTCTTCTTTATTGCTTTTTCTTTACGTGAGCCAGGAATTTCGATTACTGGAGATTTTCCATATCAGGATACACCAGACTACGCAATTACCAAACTATGGTTATGGATCGAAAGAGGGAGCAGAGATGGGCTTGAAGTGTTGCCAAGGATTGCGATAAATGGATTATGGTACTTGCTCGGTTTTGCGAATGTGGACTCTTCATTGGCGTCAAAAGTATTGATAGTTCTTGGTTTTTTATTGTCCTCATTTTCATTTTATTTCTCATTCTTGTTATTTTTAAAGGGCAGGTTGACCTATTCAAATTTCCCATTAAAATTATCTGCAATACTTGGTAGTTTATTTTACGCCTATAATGTATGGGCGTTTAACAGAATTCATCATTGGTACCTTTGGATAGGTTACTCCGTGTTCCCATTATTTTTTGTCTCCATTCTTTTCTCTTTTAAGGAACCTAAGAATTGGAAATTCATTGCTTTAGCCATATTCCTGTGGTCACTTGCTTCTACCACTCCACATATGGCTATTTGGTATGGGGCTGTCTTAATTTTTAGCTTTTTATATTTTTTTGTTTATGCTTTCATTAAAAAAAAGGAATCAACAATTCATTTAATCATAACTTTGATTTCGATTATAGTTTTCTATTCTCTGGTAAACATGTACTGGATATACCCTACGATTTTATATTCACACAATCAATTACTTTCTCCTAATTATGTATATTCAGAGAACAATGTAGAACTTTTAAGCAGAGAAAGTAATTTCTTGAATACTTTTAGACTAATGGGCTACTGGATTAGTTCAGAAGTTCAGATGCCACCAGAACATTCACTGTTATTCTACTTATTGTTATTTTCGAGCTTTGTGATACCTATCTTAGCCTTTTCGACACTTTTTTTAAAAAAATCAATAAAATACGCATTAATCTTTTCTATCATTGCATTAATTTCGATTCTATTCGCCATGGGTACGCAATCACCTCTTAATTACCATAAATTAGCAATAACTACTCCTGTACTATCTAATTTTGTGTGGCTTTTGCGAGATGCTGATAAATTATCATTCATTATCGCATTTGCGTATTCCTTTTTGCTGGGAATATTTAGCTCCCATGTCTTTTCAGTCTTTACAAAAGAAAAAAATAATGATAAAAAATACTTGATCATCGCAGGTTTGTTCTTTTTATTGATAATAGGCTCTATCTATTCATCTTACCCTTTTTACAATGAAAACTTGAAACCATTAAAACCATTAGTATTGCCCACAGAGTTTGATAGATTGAATGCTTATTTGTCAACTACCAATACTGACAAAGTTTACTTCATGCCTTATCCGCAGGATCGGACGGACTGGCATAAGGATGGGTATGTAGGAGGTATTTATCAGACACATTCGATTATACCTAGCTTAGGCAGTGGAGATGAGGCAGTTACCAATAACTTTTACAATTTTCTTGTAAACTCAATCGTCGAAAATCATACAAAGAATGTCGCTAACTTGTTTTACCCCTTAGACAAACCATATGTAATTTTTCACAATGATACTTGGACTGAATGGAGAAATTCCTACAACACTGCTAACATGGATCTTTTAAGAAAGCTCTATTCATTAGAGGATCTCAAAAATATAGGCAATATTGGATTTTACAAAATATTCAAAACTATTAATGATGGCGATAATCATACCGTTAGTCAGACTAACATCCCTTCACAGAATTTCGCCGTCCTTGGAGGATTGGATACCGAGACTTCGTTAAATGCATTACCATCATTCAATACACTACAATCATCTATTTTGTTCTTAGACCAGTTAGGCACAGGAAAAACAAACACATCCAGCAAAATATTCGATAAATTAATTTTAGATCGATCCTTTACGCATAATGAATTGTTACTTTCCTTTATTAACGACAAATATGTTACAGCGCCAATTGATGCCACTAATATGCATGATCCGTCACGAGTTTGGTCGAAGTCAGGTAGCAGTGATCCGAATGGAGGAGAATTTCATCCCTACCTTAAGGATATTGGGATAGATAATTGGGATTTTGATTACGGAAAAGGTCTTGTGATAACAAAAGCAGCAGGAGCAAAACTTTCAATACCATTTAAAGTTGAAGAGGCTGGTGAACATGATATCTTTTTTAGATATATGAAAAGCCAAAAGGGAGGCCAAATAAAAATAGATCTCGATGGAAAATTAATGAAAGAGATTGATACCTTTAAGAAGATTTCAAACGACTTCGTATGGGAAAAATCTGACACTGTTAACTTGACAGAAGGAAAACACACATTAACCATAGAAAATGTTGCTGGCTTTAATGCCATTAACATTTTTGCTATCGTCCCACCTGAAGAAATGAATAGATTAAAAGTAGAAGCAGCTGGTTTATTGGAAAACAAAACACAAATTATCTATGTGCTAGAGGCAGAATCAAATCTTAATAATAATAAAGGAATTGATACTAGTTTATATAATAATCTTTTAGATGGTAATATGTCTAAGTATAATGATAACGACAATAGCAAATTTTCCAAATTATTTACAGGCCAATTTAGAGTCCCAACAAATAGCAATCTTGTTGCTTTAGAGTTTTTGGGAAAGGAGAATCCAAGTCGAGAAAGCTCTTATTCAATTAAGAACCTTGAGATTGTCCCTGCATATGAAAAATATAATGTGTTTAGCTCAGATTTTGAACGAAAAGAGGGAGTTACTATACCTCTGGCAACCTTACGAAATTTAGAATGGTTGAATTACGATGAGGCTTTTATTTCTACTGCCTTAGAGAAGGATAGACCCATCTATGGAAACAACTCTCTAAGGGTGAATCTTAAGGAAGGTGATAGGGAGGGATGGAATATTATTTCAACAGACTTTATTCCAATAAATGAAAATGCATATTATGATGCAAGTATGGATATTTCTGCTAAAGACGTAAAGCAGCTTCATTCAAAAATTATTTATTTTGATTCGGATAAAAAACAAATGAGGGGGGTTGAGGATTATATTTTTAACGGGAGAGATGGTACATTTGATGATCTATACTCCTATAGCCTTCTACCACCGAGGGGAGCAAAGTATCTAAAGTTTCAAGTATTGGAGGTCGCCAACAACCCAATACCAAGTAGTTATCTTTTAGATAATGTAAGATTAGATGAGATCATCATTCCTGATATCTCATTAGGAACTAAGATCGTCGACAGTTTCAACAAAGAGGATGTAAAAGACCAGAATTTAACGAGTAATATAAATAAGGACTCATTAGGGAAACAGATAGTACTAGATAACTCAACATACTATTTGGTAGCATCTAAACCATTTCCAGTAAAAGAGAATCATATTTATAATTATACAATGACCGTTGAAGGAGAGAATATGAATTCCTTGAATGCTCGTACATCTTTTAGAAATTCTGATGATGTTTCAGAAAACTCAACCATTTATGGCACAAATGCGAGTAATGGTAAGGTTCTATCATTAGGCGGAGGATCCGAATTATCGACTCAGTTAGAGATATTAAAACCATCAAACTATACAGTCGCTCTACGGGCGAAGACGTGTGACTCTTGTACATTTTTAAGAACGAGCATACTTTCAGCTGAAGATAATAATATAAGTACTAATACTAGTATCAAAACCAGTAATATTTCCTTAAAACGTACAGGGTCAGAACTAAATTGGGTGTACTCTAATAGTACTTATCTTAAACCTGGAAAATATGAAATCAGAATTTATTCAGATTCCAAAACAGATTTGGATTCTCTTGTGATTTATTCTACCAACCCCTATATAGATATCTATGACAGAGCTGGTAGTAAAATTACTTATGGAAAATATAACGAAACAGTAGAAGACCTATTTAGGCCAGGAAAAAATTCAACCCCAGCGAAGATAGTAGAGTACACGAAAATCAATCCCACTAAGCATATTTTCAAGATAGAAAACGCAACAAAGCCGTTTATAATTTCTTTTGCCGAATCGTACAACAAGCTCTGGAATGCGCATATTGATAATAGCCTTTATAATAACACTCAAGATAATAATAAAAGTAGCAAGACAAATAGCGTTCCGCTGTATGGTGTAATAAATGGATTTTATGTAAACAAAACTGGAGATTATACACTAGTCATTGAATATGAGCCACAAATATGGTTTACCCAGGGACTGGCAATTGGTGCATTCTCGTTAGTCGTAATTTTAGTAGCATTATTACTTGTAAGAAAAAAACTAATATTACGACTAGGGTACGCAATAAAAAGGAAATCTAGTTCTTAAAAATAAGCGAATGTTTTTGCAATAAGTAAATACCTATCTTGAGATGATGTACTAAGGAAGGACAAGAATTCATCCATTTCAATTTGTAGATAGTCATTCCTTTTATCAAGTGTATGAATTTACTGAAGTAAACAAGCTAATGTATCCGACTACGAATCAATCGGGTTTTAAAAAATGGGGATTTAGCAACTAATGGCTAATCCAAATCCCGATATAGAATTTTGAAAGGTTACCTATTGTTATCTTAAGACTTAAGATCACTGAAAGGCGATGAGATTGCTTTTAAAGCACGGTCGTTTTCACTATTAATTTGCGCACAAGGGATTTCAGAATTAGGCGTAGTACGCCGTCTCAAGTGGATTTTATATACTACCTATGACTTATTTTATATATCGCGCCTTTACCAAAAGACAGGACATACAAGTTGCCGTCTGGACCCACATCCATGTCCGATATTCCCCCAAAGCCCGATCCAAATATTAATTTACCAGCCTCTTTGTCAGAATTTGCCACTTTATCTGCAAGTTTCCCTGAAAGAACCAAGCTGTCCCTCTTGTCATTTAATTCAAAGTGATATATTCTTCCGTACCTTATATCTGACACAAAGATATCGTTTTTATATTTGTCTCCTAATTTGTCAGAATTTAAAAACTTTATTTTAGTCGGGCCCACTGTCTCCATCCAAGAAAATTCCGGATTACTGTATTTTCCTTTACCATCAAAATTCACTAACTGAGAATAGTCAAAATCGTCAGGAGCCTTCCCTTGAATTTTGTTCCATCCACTATTGAAGCCTGGCCTCACAAGATTAATTTCATCTCCGTAATCAAAACCATTTTCGGTATCCCACAAGTTACCAGTTAGAGGATCAAAATCTAATCCAAAGCTATTCCTAATCCCATATGCATAGTATTTGTTAACATGTTCGGGAGTGCCTAGAATATTTGCATAAGGCACACCGTTGGTGGTAATTGTTAGTATTCCTCCAGTATCGTCTGGAGGTCCTCCGTGAATAGCATTTTGAGCCTCAGTATTCGAATAACCAGCTGCATCACCTATGGGTACATAGAGATTATTATCCGGGCCAATAATAAGGGCCCCACCATTGTGATTGAACCCTTTGTTGTTAGACAAATTAAGCAATTGTACTGCATTTGTCAGTTTAGAATCAACTAAGTCATACTTGAAAAGATAATTTCCAGCCGTCTTCTCATCCGTATCTGTCCCGTTCGTATCTATGTTCTTAGTCGATTTGGTAAAGAATACGTATACATTTCGAGGATTGTCTGTATTACTGATGGCTTTGTTCTTATCTGAAACAGCAATTCCTAACATTCCTCGTTCTCCTCTTGTAGCAACGTTAACATCCAGTAGCGGATCGTACTGAATCGTGCCGTTAATAATCCTCTGGATTGTACCATTCTTTTTCTCTATTGCCAATATATCATCTTGACCCAGAAATGCCATATTAGAAGGAAAACTAAGACCTTCCACAACCGTCTCTACCTTTAGGTCTGTGTCATTTACCGTAGGAATGCCATCTATTCTTTCAGGTTGAAATTGTACATCATCTGTGCCAGCACCATTATTCAGCGTCATGGTATAGGCAATCAGAGTTATCAAAAGAGATAATCCGATAACAAAAAGTCCATTCAAAATTTTCCTTCAACTCTGCATATTTTCAAAGACTTTATTAATCTTGTCTAAAAATGCATATGTGCGATCACAATTCCAGAATTCATATTGTCTATACTAGATGCTAGCCCAGGCATGAAGCTTTTTTCTAATGAAAAAAGTCAAAATCTTTATAGTAATTTATCTCTATATGGCAAAACTTAAAAGGAATTTTAGATAAAGTCTAGTCATATACTTATGGTAAATCCCCAGAGTAAAACTTTAGCAGACGATTCTGAAACTAAAAAATCTAACAAGATTTCGGTAGTTTTGTTGACCCAAAACCCGCTGAAACCTATGTTTCAGCCTCCGCATAAAGTAATGTCCTCAATACCAAGAGAAATCTCGAAGGAAATGATTGTCGTGCACTATAATAGTAGAAAACGAACTGGTGATTTTGATCAAGCCTTAGAGTCAACCAGTGCTGACGCCGAACATGCAGATGAAAAAATATTGCATGTAAGGGTTGAAGGAGAGTTTGTCTCCGGAGTAATGAAAGGGATAGAGTTGTCAGTAGGAAAATATATTCTAGTCATGGATGCAGACCTTCCATATTCAAGGGACATTATACCCGAGCTTGTCTCTGCTTTAATAGCAGAACCAAATTTCATAATTGTTGCTTCAAGATATGTTAAAGATGCTCATGTGCAACGAATACCTTTTATACAAAACGCAATTGGAAATGTAGCTAGAGTCATTGCCAGATACGGATTGAAAGTCAAAAACGTTAAAGACCCGACGTCTGCATGCTTTGCATTTTCACGTGATGTGGTTAAAGACATAAAATTTGAAGGAAAAGGAAAAGAAGCACTCTTGGAAATTCTAGTTAAAGTAAATACTAAAAATAATAATAAAAATAATAATGTTGCTGTAAAAGAGATTCCAATTAATCAGCACGATACCGTTATTACAAGAAAACTTGACCGTAACCGAATAGTAAACTACTCAAAGGATGTATGGGAATTATACCGATATGGTACAAAATCTAACCTGAAAAATCAAAGAGCCAAACCAGAACAAAGGAAAAGTAGGTCAGTAACATTCTTGTCGAAGGCAGGTAGATTCTTTACCGTAGGGGCAAGCGGTCTTGTTGTAAATTATGCGGCTTCCTTTTTGATATCAGCTATAATACCAAACATCTGGTATATTCACGCAACACTGTTTGGCATAATACTTTCAATAACTTCAAACTTTATTTTGAATAAAATTTGGACATTCGAAGATAAGAATTTTTCACCAAGACATTTCTTTAAGCAATATGCACTCTTTTTAGCACTGTGTACATTGGGCGCAGTGATTCAATTATCACTTGTATTTGTTTTTGTAGAATATTCTCATATCGAGTATGCCATATCATTATTACTGGCTGTTTGTATTGCCTCACTCAGTAATTTTTTGCTCAACAAGAAGATAACCTTTGGAGAAAAAATCTGGGAATAAACTTAATATCCACAAGATCTTAAAGCTGAAATTTCTGTATTAGCTTTGGGTATCTCAGATTTTTGTACTTGGATTTAACCAGAGATATCTCAGAAATAGGAAAACTGAAATAATCTTTGTCCAGCTTTCTATATTGTTTAAAGATATCTTCTAGGACAGTATCAATTTTAAACTTGTCTTTATTGTTATAATAGCCTAGTGTAATCCAAACATTCGGTAATTTTCTTCTAAAATTTTTACCCAAAACAGATTTTATGTTTTTGTCATTTAAAAGATATTTTGTCAGCCTGTTGCCATATTTCCAAAATTCAATATTGTGTGAGACGTCTCCTATTGCTATTACAGTTCCATTGCTTAATCCCTTGATGGGTTTTAGGGTTTTGTTACCATGGTAAATGGATCCCGGCCTTATTGAATCGAAATTGATCTTCAGTGCTGCTTTCTGCGTTTTTGTGAATAATTGTATTTGTGCTCTAATCCTCTCGCAATCTTGTTTACTCATTGGGCCAAAGCCAAATAATGTTGCGTGGAGATTTTTGTTTTGATAAAAGTCCTTGTTGTTCTGCTTGAGGCGTCTGCATATCTTGACGAAAATTTTTCTCTGATCTTTATTTAGAAATGCAACCAGGGAAATTTTTTCAATTTTTGTCTGCTGCTGTTTTCTCGCTTTCGAGGGATATATAGTTTCGATAGCCAGGTCATACTCATGGATACCAAATCCTCGTTCATATTTCCAATTTGTTTCGCTGTATTTTAACAAATTTTAATTAATGATGATAAACTAGTGTAAGATAAATTCCGTTGCTTTTATCTCAGGTTATAAACCAGGATTAGTTTCGTATAGTCTAATTTCATATATTGCTTATCCAAAAAATGTCGGCGAGGTGGTTATTTAGCTTATTTATATAATCTAACCAAATCTAGACCTGTCAGTCTTTATTATAAAATTGTATTGGATGACATTCGTTCTGGGTGTGAGCCAGATGAGGTTTTAAGGTAGATTATTAGACTGGTATTTTTTAGTATATAAAGAACCCTAACTCACTTCCGGAGCGAGATTTCAGATAAAGTAATAAATGGGCAAACAGTAAGTTAAACGAAAATTTATGTTTAATACTCCAATTTATCGACAAAATTTATTATATGTAGCTTTCGCCTTGAGTCTGGTATCAGTTTTCCTGATTTTCAATATCCAATCATCGTATTCTCAGAACCCTGAGATAAGTTATCTTGATGTGAATGACACAAGTTCTGTTTCAAAATTCAGCGTTGCAGCGTGGTTTAGGACATCAGCTGATTACAAATCAGATGCTTTCATTGTCAATAAACCAGGTTCCTCTAATCACATGAATTATGGAATTTGGATGACTGATAAAGAAAAAGTAAGTGGAGGATTTGAAACTTCAGATGGTAAATCCGTTTATGCAACTTCGCCGCTTTCATATAGCGATGGAAAATGGCACTATGTGGTAGTTACGTTCGATGGATCAGTTCTCAATCTGTATGTTGACGGAGTTTGGATAGATACCAAAAAAACTTCAGCATCCCCTGATAACGATGGCGATAATCCAGTGAGGGTAGGTGCTGATTCCGGTGCAGTAGGCGACTTCTTTGATGGCAATGTGGATGAGATAAGAGTTTACAGGGTTGCATGGACGCCTGATCAAGTCAATGATGCATATCACGGTACTTTTGACACAAAATACCAAGAGCTTTATCTTGACTTTTCAGACCCTATTATGTTAGTTAATGCAACTTTACCAATCAATCAAACAGCTCTTAATCAAACAGCTCTTAATCAAACAGCTCTTAATCAAACAGCTCTTAATCAAACAGCTCTCAATCAAACAGCTCTCAATCAAACAGCTCTCAATCAAACAGCTCTTAATCAAACAGCTCTCAATCAAACGGTCACTGAAGGATTAAACGATACAGCTACCACTAATGAAACCTCAACTCAGACTAACGGTACCCTAGTAAATGAAACTGGTGTTATACCCGGTCCAAGTACAGAGAATGATACCGGAACCAGTAACGAGACAATGAGCAGCATCCCACCAGTACAAGATATACCTAGTGTAAACGACACTGCTGTCACCAATGAAACACAGGAGAACCAAACAGGACCTCTGCTCACAGAAGAGAACAATTCCCCAGAGGCGTTTGGTCAAAGCGTTTCTGTAGATAACGGCGGTCAAACCGATATTACTTTACGCGCCACCGATGAAGATAACGATCCGCTTAAATTTGACGTTACTGCAGATCCGGTGCAAGGTACTTTAGAGAATTTTGATGGTGAAAAAGGAACAGCTACATATGTTCCCCAACAAGGATATTCTGGAAGTGACCAGTTCCGGTTTAGAGCGATAGATGATAAGGGTTCTGAAAGCAATGTAGCTCAAGTAGACATTACTGTTAACGAGGAAAGTCAATCCAACGAAACCCAGGTTGATGATTCAACGGAATCTTCAGAAGATACTAGTAATGAGACTAGTACTGAACAGGATACTGGGACGAGTGCTTTGGAGCAACCTAATCAGCCTCCCAATGCCGAGGCAGGAAACGATCTAAACGTAGAGATAAATACTAAAGTAAATCTTGATGCCAGCGAGAGTACCGACGAAGATGGCGAGATTGTTTCATACAAGTGGGAACAAACAGGTGGTCCTGAAATTGACCTTAAACAATCGAACGCACAAACTGCAAGTTTCGATGTGCCAGAGTCGGCTGCTGATTCAACACTTACATTCAAACTAACAGTTGTCGATGATAAAGATGCCTCAGATACTGATGAAGTTACTGTGGAAGTTAAAAGTGCAGTAAATAATGAAGCTCAACAATCAGAAACCGACACTAACACTAACACTAACACCAACCAACAATCAGAAACCGACACTAACACTAACACTAACACCAACCAACAATCAGAAACCGACACTAACACTAACACCAACCAACAATCAGAAACCGACACTAACACTAACACCAAGGAACAAACTGGAACTGAACAGGTAGAACAAGAGAACATCCCTCCAAAGGCTGATGCCGGAGGAGATAAAAATGCAGAAGTAAATACCGAGGTAAAACTAGATGGAGGCCAGAGTTCTGATGAGGACGGAGAAATTGTTTCATACAAGTGGGAACAAACAGATGGTTCTCAAGTAGATCTTAAAAACTCTGATGAACAAACAGCAAGTTTTGATGTGCCAGAGTCGGCTGCTGATTCAAAGCTTTCATTCAAACTAACAGTTGTCGATGATAAAGACGCCTCAAACTCTGACGACACTACTGTAGAAGTTCAAGGCAATCCTCAAGAGTCCGATGAAGAGTCTGATGCCAACGATAATTCAGATGCCAATGGCAATTCAAACAACAAAGGTAAATCAGGTTAATTACCTACTTTCTTTTTACTAATTTCTGAATTCGAATGTTTTGTTGATCTCATGCCGTTCGTATCTAGAAGAAGAATAGGAAGAAATCAACACCAGCAGTGATGACGAAGAAGAAGAGAAGTGCGGTGCCAACAACAGTAACGATCAAGAAGAGAAAGAGCAGAGCAACAGCAACAACAACAGCAACGATGAAGACGAAGATGAAGAAGACGAAGATGAAGATGAAGAGGAATATGTTAAGACAGGGCTATCTATAACTACGTATTTTATCGTGCCTAGCCTAGTAAACAAAAGGAGAAAAGGATAGCTAATTAATAATAATTATCCTCATTGTCTTCGATAAAGGAAAGAATATGTGTGGAGAGTTATGATATTGAGTAAAATGAGAGGTAATTAATTGAAGAACTGTTATTTATATTATAAAATCCTACAAACATTGTAATGAATGAAAAAACCATGAAAATGGCCATCTTCGCATTGGTACCCGCAATATTCGGAACTGCCATATTAACTCATCCAGAAAATAATGCATTAGCACAAACACAAGGTAACGTAACAGGTAACTTAACGGCAGTAATTGATGTCGATACTTTGAGCAACAACTTAAAAGAGAGGCATCCGATTCTGGCTCAATTTGCAGGTGATGAAGATGAAGACATAGTTGTAAAAATTAATGCGATGGATCCTAAGGAAGCCGCCAAGACTGCGTTAGAGCTGAATATCCTGCGTATGCTACAACAATATAAGCAACTCGATTAACAACTCATCGAAGAAAGTTTACCTAACTAGCCTTTTTTATTATTAAAGTTAAAAAAGCAAAAGCAAAATCGCAAGCTGTAAAAATGCAGGATATTCTCGTATATTAGTTGCTTAGCTTATTCGCTTGTTCTTATCTGTGCCAATGGCACCTTGTCTGGGTTATTATAGTGAACAATTTGCGAGGCACCTGCCTTTGGATAAATTCCAAATATCTGTGATGCTTTTGCTACTGTGGATTCCTTCAATGTTACCATCAATATTTGACTA
>Ga0209382_10000148_pt1 | contig 106872 bp, 96 predicted proteins | sample SoiMetdeltSBSDD5_FD_187599 | JGI IMG/M metagenome (GOLD analysis project Ga0209382, IMG submission 187599) | Bulk soil microbial communities from a Populus tree surrounding site in Tennessee, USA - Soil MetaG P. deltoides SBSDD5 (SPAdes) (version 2) | ecosystem: Environmental > Terrestrial >...
GGCGGCCCAGGGCGTCGGCGTCCGCGACTTCCGCGTTCGCGCGCACGGCGTCCGCGGCCTTCTGCTCGAGCGCGTCGAGGAAATCGTCGGCCTTCACGCCAAAACCCTTACGTCCAGACATCTCCACGTACGCGCGCGTCGCGTCCTCGTCCGAGAGCTCCATGCCGAGGGCCTTCGCCGTCGTGGGCGTGAGCGCGACCATCTCGTAGGCGAAGTGAATCGACGCGTGCGCGGCTTTCTCCCCCTCGACCAGACGCACGCCTTCCTTCACCACCTTCTGCAGATAGGCCTGGCGCGAGTCGATCACGTTCAGCACTCGCGAGGCGCCGCCGAACTTCGGCGCGGACGGATCGCCGTCGCCCTCGTGGGTCGTCTCCCACAGCGGGTACTCGAACGGGAACTTGCGGTACTCGAACGTGCGATCGAGACGACCCAGCTTCCAGAGCTGATACGCGATGTCCTTGCCGGTATAAGTGACGGTTCCGTTCGAGCGCACGAGGATCTTGTCGGGCTCGTTCATGCCCGCGAACTCGTCCGACTCGTCGAGCTTCATCACCCAGCAGCCCTTGTGCTTCCCTTCCTCCTCGAGCACGACCGCGCTCTTTTCCTTCAGCAGCTCGAAGGCGCGCTCCCAGAAATGCAGGTGAATGATGTCGCTCTCCTTCGGCAGGAGGTCGTACCGGATGCCGAGGCGCTGCATCGTCTCGAGATGGCGGCGAACGACCGCGCGCGAGATGAGCTTCGCGAGCCTGGCCGCGTCGCCTTCCTGATTCTCCATGTGATGCAGTGTTTCCCTGCGCCACTCCAGCGACTCGGGATGATCGGCGTAGTACTGCGCCATCTTCGAATAGACGTCCCAGCAGACGTAGTCGAAGCGCTCGTTCGTCTCGATCATCTTCGCGACGTCGGCGACGCTCTTCTTCTCGAGGTGCTGGAACGCGACCACGACGTCCGCGACCTGCACGCCGGTGTCGTCGATGTAGTTCTGCGTCTCCACGTGATCGCCGAGCCACTTCGAACAGCGGACGTAGGTGTCGCCGAGGACGGAGTTGCGGAGGTGGCCGATGTGCGCGGCCTTGTTCGGATTGATGTTCGTGTGCTCGACGATCACGCGCTCGCCCGAGGGCGGAGGTGGCGCCATCACCGCGCGATAGTGCGCGGCCGTGAATCCACCGCGGTCGAGGCGGAAGTTCAGATAGCCCGCGCCTTCGACGGACACCGACGCCACGAGCGCCGGCAGCGTCATGCCGTTCGCGAGCTGCTCCGCGATCTCGCGCGGCTTGCGCTTGAGCGCCTTCGCCAGCTCGAGCGCGAGCGGCGTCGCGAGGTCGCCCATGTTCAGTTTCGGCGGCGCCTGCAGCACGACGCGATCGACGGCGTGGCCGAAGAGCGCGAGCGTTCGCGACTTGAGGGTCTCTGTCAGTTGTTCGTGAATCGATTCGAGGATCATGTATTGCTCCGACAAACGATGAACGATGAACGATGAACGATGAACGATGAACGGGGAGCCGACTGGCCTTTGTTCATCGTTCATCGTTCATCACTCATCGCTTCATCATGTGTAGTTCCAGACCTTCAAAAACCATTGGTCGCCGCGCGAGACGAAGATGTTCACCGCGGCGTTGTCCTGCGCGAAACGCAGCGCGGACATCAGCGGAAGATTCAACAGCGCCATCGCGCCGATGCGAATGGCCGTGCCGTGCGCAACCAGGATGGGACGCTCGGAATTCACCGACTCGAACGCACGCAGCATTCGCCGACGCACGTCCGCGTGCGACTCCCCCTCGGGACACGGGCAGTCTTCATCGGCGATCCACCGGCGATAGATCTCCTCATCCTCCTCGCGGATATCGATGAAGGCGCGGCCTTCCCAGCGGCCGTAATTCATCTCGCGGAGATCGTCGAGCGGCACGACCTCGAGGCCGGTCGCCTCCGCGATCGCGCGCGCCGTGGACATCGCGCGGCCGAGGGGCGAGGAGTAGAGCGCGGTCGGCCGCATGTCTTTGAGACGCTCGGCGACGCGCTGGACCTGCTCGCGCCCGCGGTCGGAGAGGTCGCTGTCGCTCCAGCCCTGGGTGATGCGGTTGACGTTGTGCAGCGTCTCGCCGTGGCGGACGAGGATGAGCTCGCGATTCATGATGAGGTCACAACAACGACTCCGCGGTCATCTCATTCGGTCTCTCGATGCCGAGGATCGCGAGGATCGTCGGCGCGACATTCGACAGCACGCCGCCGCCGCGCAACGCACCGTAACGCTTCTTCGGGTCGAAGAGAATCAGCGGCACGGGATTCATCGTGTGCGCGGTGTGCGGCTGGCCGGTCTTCTCGTCGAACATCAGCTCCGCGTTGCCGTGATCGGCGGTGATGAGAGCGACGCCGTCGACTTTCTCGACCGCGTCGAGGATGCGTCCGACCGCGACGTCGGTGTCGTGCACCGCCTCGACCGTCGCGTCCATGAAGCCGGTGTGGCCGACCATGTCGGGGTTGGCGATGTTCATGATGATCACGTCGTACTTCTTCGACGCGATCGCTTCGACGACTTTGTCCGTCACCTCGAAGACCGACATCTCCGGTTTCTTGTCGTACGTCGTGACCTTCGGCGACGGGACGAGGACACGGTCTTCGCCAGGAAATTGCGTATCGGATCCGCCGTTGAAGAAGAACGTGACGTGCGCGTACTTCTCGGTCTCCGCGATGCGCAGTTGTCTGAGCCCCGCCCTCGAGAGCACTTCGCCGAGGTTGTTCCGCACCTCGGGCGGCGGATAGAGCACCGGCAAGTCGAACTTCTCGTGATAGCGGTTCATCGTCACGAGCTTCGCCTTCGGGTGCACCGCGCGCTCGAAGGGAGTGAAGTGCTCGTCCTTCAGCGCAATGACGATCTGGCGCATGCGGTCCGCGCGGAAGTTGAAGAAGATCAGCGCGTCGCCGTCTTCCACGCGGCCGAGGTGCGCACCCTGTTCGGTCACGACGGAGATCGGCTCCATGAACTCGTCGGTAACGCCCTGCTCGTAGAAGCGGCGCATCGTCTCGAGCGGATCTTTGGTCTCTGTGCCGACGCCGAGGGTCATCAGGTCGTAGCCGCGCTGCACGCGCTCCCAACGATGGTCGCGATCCATCGTGTAGTAGCGGCCGATGACCGTTGCGACGTGCGCGCGCGTCTTCAACAGATCGCCGAGATACTTCTCCGCGGACTTCGGCGGCGTGTCGCGGCCGTCGAGGATCGCGTGGACGAATACGTTCTCCGCGCCGAGAGCATAGGCCGCGTCGATCATCCCGTGCAGGTGCTCCTGCAGCGAGTGCACGCCGCCGTCGGAGAGCAGGCCCGCGAAATGAACGTTGCGCGAGCCCTTCACCGCGTCGACGAAGACAGGGTTGTGCTCGAGCTCGTGTTGCCGGATCGACTTGGAGATGCGGACGATGTCCTGATCGACGACCCGTCCCGCACCGATGTTCAAATGCCCAACCTCGGAGTTCCCCATCTGCCCCTCGGGCAATCCGACCGCGAGGCCGGACGCTTCCAGGGTCGTCCACGCCTGCTCGCGATACAGGGCGTCGAAGCGCGGCGTGTCCGCGCTGGCGATGGCGTTGTGTTGGGATTCCGCGCGACAGCCGAAGCCGTCGATCACGATCAGGATGAGGAAGGGGCGCGGCATGCGACCGGGGACGATATCAGCTCTTCAGTTTATCCCGCGCGTAGACGCGGGATCTCTGGTGATACCGGGAGGCCCTTGCTCCGAGGCACGGACCACGCGGCCGCACCGGAGATCCCGCGTCTTCGCGCGGGATAAATTGGATCAAGCGCTCTGAGGCTGCTTCTCCCGTTTGAAGACCATGCCGATGTGGTCGGTCGCGCCGGTCTTGAAATTGATGGAGGTGATGCTCACCAGCTCCCATCCTTCGTCGCCGAGGCGGTTGAGCTCTTCCGCGCGGCGCGGATCCATCGAGTAATTCTCCGACCGGACGTTGATGATCTTGTATTCCCAGGTCTTCATGTCCGTCGCTCCCTCCCGTGCTGGCTACAGTGGCGCGCAAGTGTAGCAAATTGAGCCGGCAAAGCCGGCTCATCCTGAGCGGAGCGCAGGATCTCGTCTCCACTCGACAGCCTCGGCCGGCAAGTCCGTGATCACTCCGTCGCATCCCGCTTCGCGCAGCCGATCCCACTCGTAGCGGCGATTCGCCGTCCACGGCACGACCTTGATCCCGCGCGCGTGCAGCGAGCTCACCATCAGAGCATCGACGTAGTGATAGTTCGGGAAGACCCACGTCGCGCCGACCTTCTCTGCGTACTCCGCGACGTCGACGATGTACCCGTAGATCGTTAAGCCGAGGGGCACGGTCGCTCCGCGATCGCGCATTGATGTGAGGACCGAGTGATCGAACGACGCGACGACGGTGTCGGGCCACGTGGAGACGTGCTCGAGCACGATGTCCTCCCACCGTGCGCGCTTCACTTCCAGGACCATCGTCGCGCGGCCCGCGTAACGGTCGAGGTCACTGAGGCGCGCGATCACCGCGCCGCGCTCCGCGCATTGCGTGAACGTCAGCGACTCGATCTCGTCCTCGTGCAAGTCGTCGTCGTGGAAGAGAACGGCGGTGCGATCGGCGAGGATGCGGAGGTCGGTTTCGAAGCCGTCGGCGCCGACGCGAAGGGCCTCATCGAAGGAGCGAAGTGTGTTCTCCGGAAAGCGTTTGGGACTGCCGCGATGACCGAGGATGAGGAAGGGCTCCGTCATGCGTAAGCTCTTGTCGCGTCTCGGTGTACGTGGTAGCTTGCTGACCGACCCCAGCGGAGCAAAACCATGCCGAAAAGAATCCTTCTTGCGGATGACAGTATCACCATTCAGAAGGTCGTCGAGCTGACGTTCAGCGACGGCGACTACGAGGTCACCGCGGTCAATAACGGCGCCAAAGCCATTACGAAACTGGCCGAGATGCGGCCCGACATCATCCTGTCGGACATCATCATGCCGGAGAAGAATGGCTACGAAGTCTGCGAGTACGTGAAGTCGCATCCGGAGTATCGGAACATTCCGGTCGTGCTGCTGACGGGCACGTTCGAGCCGTTCGATCCGGATCGCGCGGAGAAGGCGGGATGCGACGCGGTGGTCACCAAGCCGTTCGAGTCGCAGAGCCTCATTCACAAAGTCGAAGAGCTCATCACGGCGGCAGCATCGGCACCGGCACCTGCCGCACCGATTGCGGCCGCTGCGGAACCGGAACCGGACGCACCACCGCCTCCGCCGGCCGACGATTCGCCGTGGCTCCCCCCTTCGTCCCCGTCGATGGAGCCGGAGCTGAATCCGTCGCCGTTCACGACGTCCGGCGGCTCGTTCCCGACACCGCAGGAAGCGTACACGCACAGCAACGACATCTTCGGCGCACCGCCGCCGTCAGCAACGACGGAGATGCCTTTCGAAACGCCTCCCGAACCGCCGTTCGGCACTCGCGCGTATCCGAGCGTGAGCTTCGACGATAACCAGCAGGCGCCACCACCACCCCCTCCTCCTCCGCCAGCAGCAGAACCGTCGCCGTGGGACGAGCAGGACCTCGGCGGCGAGACCCGCGCGTTCGAAAAGATGTCGTTCGACGATCTGCAGTCGATGCAGCAGCCGCTCGACGACGCGGAGCCGACGTACACGGATCCGTTCGGCGCGCCTCAGGCCGTCGAGGAGTTCAGCGGTGAGACGCGCGCGTTCCCGCAAGTGAGTTTCGACGACGCTGCGACGACCGAGGCAGTCATGCCGACGATGGATTCGGCGCCGGCTCCCGAGCCGGAACCGGAGCCCGCCGCAGCCGCGCCCGAGACGTCGCCGTGGGACGAGCAGCCCGAGGAAGCGCCGTTGTTCGGCGGCCCCGAAACGCGCGCGTTCCCGCAGGTGTCGTTCGCCGACTTCCAACAACCAACGCCGCCACCCGAGCCCGAGCCGCAGGCCGAGACGTCACCGTGGGATGAGCAGCCCGTGATGGGCGGCGAGACCCGCGCGTTCGAGAAGATGAGCTTCGACGATCTGCAGGCGATGGCGCCGTCGCCCGAGCCCGAGCCGGAACCCGAGCCCGAGGCGTGGGAAGCTCCCACCGGCCCCGCGTGGTCGTCGGAGGAACCGGAGACCTTCGTGCCATCGGAGCCGCAGAGTTTCGCGACCGGCGCGGTGGAACCGTTCGTGATGCCCGAGGCGGAGGAGCTGCCGGAAGACCTGCTGTTCGGCGACACCACCAGCGAGCCCGAGCCCGAAGAAGCGGCGCTGCTCGCAGCCGACGACGCACCGGCGGCAGAGGAAGCGATCGCGGAGCCGGAAGAGCCGGTCGTGCCGTCTCCTGTCCTCGCTCCCGAAGCGCCAGCGATCCCGATCCGATCCGATCTGTCGGACGATCAGGTCGACCGCATCGCCCGCCGCGTCGTGGAGTTGATGTCCGACCAGGTCGTCCGCAACATCGCCTGGGAAGTGATCCCGGACCTCGCGGAGATGGTCGTGAAGGAACGGATCCGGCAACTCGAAAGCGAAGCCTGACCAGTTGGCAGTTGGCAGTTGGCGGTTGACAGGAGATCTCTTCTGCTCCTGTCGACTGTCAACTGCAAACTGTCAACTCCAATGAAGATCTACACCAAGACCGGCGACCTCGGCGAAACCTCTCTGTTCGGCGGCACGCGGGTCGCGAAAGACGACGCGCGCATCGAAGCCTACGGCACCGTCGACGAGCTCTCGTCCTTCCTCGGCGTCGCGCGCGCAAGTGAGATCCCCGCGGAAGTGGATCGCGTGCTCGAACAAGTTCAGCGTGATCTCTTCGACGTCGGCGCGCACCTCGCGTCGCCCGGAACGAGCCGCTTCGCGGGCGTCGATGCGCAACGCATCGCGGAGCTCGAACAGGGCATCGACGCGATGGAACGCGAGCTCGCGCCGCTCACGAACTTCATCCTTCCCGGAGGCTCGCTCGCGGCGGCACATCTCCACGTCGCGCGCACCGTCTGCCGCCGCGCGGAGCGTCGGGTCGTCTCCGTGCGTGACGAATCACCCGCCACGCTGTCGACGATCGCGTATCTGAATCGTTTGTCGGATTACCTGTTCGTCGCCGCGCGGTTCGCGAACAGGCGCGCAGGCATAGCAGACGTAGACTGGAAGTGATGTGGAGTGCGGCAACGGTTAGTTGCCGCTGTCCATCGCAGAATCACGGCCGGCGCATGTGGCAAGAACAGCGGCGACTAGCCGTCGCCGCACTCCACATGAAATTCGTTAGTAGGCTACCAACAAGGCTATGCCAACCAGCGCACCCGCTCGTAGCGGGTGGTCGGGGCAAGAGGACTTGAACCTCCGACCTCACGGTCCCGAACCGTGCGCTCTACCAGGCTGAGCTATGCCCCGATGATTTCCAGCAAACCGCGATGAGCATCGCGGCGAGAGGCGCGGATTCTAGGCGAATCCCGCCAAGCGGTCAAACTAACGGCGACCCCCTCAGTTTCATTCCGGTGACGCACGGAATCGCGTCCTCTCCCCTGCCGTTGCGGATCGACAGGAGGCAGTCCAATGAGACGTTTCGCTATCGTTGTCGCGCTGCTGGCGCTGGCACTGCCGGGGTTTGCACAACAGTTCGAAGAAAAGATCGACGTCAACGCAGTCCTGCTCGACGTGATCGTCACCGATAACCGAGGCAACCAGATCCTCGGTCTCACCAAAGACGACTTCGTGGTCAAAGAGGACGGCGTCGCGCAGGAAGTCGACTCCGTCGACTACTTCACCAACCGCCGTCTGTTGGACTCCCGCGAAGAAAGCGCGCCGTTCAAAGTCGAGCGCGTGCGCGAGGACCGCTACTTCATCTTCTTCTTCGACAAGCCCGAGGACCCGGGCGTGCTCTTCGATCAACTCACGCAGGCTCGATACGCCATCCGCGAGTTCATTCGCGAAGACATGAAGGAGAACGACCTCGTGGCCATCGTCGGACACGACGTGCGCCTCAAGGTCTGGAGCGACTTCACCAGCGACAAGGCCGTGCTCGAGCGCGCGCTCGAAGACTCCGCGCGCTTCGGCAAGGGTCAGCTCACCGCGCCGGCGGGCGAAGGTCCGTCGATCCTGCGCAGCATCGACAAGTCGTCCATGAACAAGCGCACCGGTTCCGTGTACCAGGCGCTCGACCTCCTCGCCGAGGCTGTGCGGCCGATCCGCGCGCGGAAGAACCTCATGCTCTTCTCGCCGGGCATCGTCGAGATCGGGGAGACCGTGCAGCAAGGGATGATCGTCGGCCGCAGCCGCTATCTCGATCCCGCGCTGCAGTCGCTGAATGCGGCCAACGTGTCGGTGTACAGCGTTCAGCTCCAGCGCCCGCTCGATTCCGAGGTCAACTCGACGCCGCTGTTCCATCAGCGCCTGACCGAGCTCGCGAGCGAGACCGGCGGCGAGTACTACCAGTTCTCGACGAGCTTCAAACCGGTCGTGAAGAAGGTTGAGCAGACCAACGCCGGCTACTACCTGGTGACCTATCGCTCGCGCAAGCCGCGCGGCGAAAAGGGATTCCAGAAGGTCAACGTGTCGCTGAAGAACCCAGAGTTCAAAGTCGTGGCACGCTCGGGCTACGAGTTCGGAACCTAGCCGGCACGGCCGGCTGCGCTGGTTGGCCTAGCCTTGGGCACGTGCGGTCCCTCCGAGGCTAACTTGTGGCGATCCTAGATCAGAGCGAACGTGATGCGCTCGCCCGGCACGAGCTGGGCGAGCTTCCACCGCTCCGTCGAGAGCACGGTCATCGGCTGGAGATAGCCGCCGGTGATCGGGTGATCCGGACCCATCGCCACGAGACTGCCATCCGGGTGGAGCTGCACCGTTCCGCACTGCATGCCGATGCTCTTCAGATCGGCGGGGATGCGGGCGTCGAGCGCGCGCATCGGACGGAGACGAATGCCGACGCGATCGAGCTGCGGCGTGACTTCGCATTCGACGGTCGTCAGTCCGAGGTCGTGCGGACCGTTCATCGCGCGGATGATGTGGCGGTCGCCGCGCTCGACTCTCACGATCGGACCTTCGTGTGCGCCGATCGCGAGATACGCGCGCAGGCCGTTCGTGATTCTGCCGAATGCGCGCTCGTGGCCTGACTTCACGCGCTCGGTGGTGATGTTCAGATCCGGCGTGCACCAGGCGATCACTGCGTCGTGCGTGAAACGCACGCGCGGACCGACCATCGGACATTCGAGGATCGCGGCGCGCGGGTCGTTGCCGACGGCGCGATTCGCGAGCGCGGCGGCGATGTCGTCGAAGGGCGTGTCGGTCCAGGTCGCGAGAGGCGCGGTGACTTCATGACGTAGGGTGGGCTTCAGCCCGCCTCTCCGCGGTGGAGGCGGGCTGAAGCCCGCCCTACGTTCCTCGATCCGAACCTCATCTCCCGCGGCGATCGCGTTCTCCAGATCCACGTCCGTCCTCCCCAGCACATTCCATCCGCCCGGCGTGTCGATCGGATAGAACCCCGCAACGTTTCCCGCGATCGCGAACGACCCGCGCGCGACGGGACGCGACGTCGCGCGTCGCGGTATCGCCCACTCCGCCGGCCAGCCGTCGAGATAGGCGAAGCCGCCGCGGAATCCGAGGTAGCGCGCGATCAGGCGCACGTTCACGACGCGCGACAGGAACTCTTCGCGAGTGATGCCAACGTGCGCGAGGAACTCGCTGAAGTCGGCGCCGTCGAAGGCGACCGGGATCTCGTGAACTGGAGTTGGTTGGCGGTTGGCGGTTGGCGGTTGGCGGGAGAGCGCAGCTTTCAGAGCATCGTGATCGGGACCGTTTTCGAAAACCACGTACAGCGACGAGTGTCCGGGCGTCGCGCGGATCACGCCGGGGACCGCGCTCACGCGCGCATTTGCCGCGTGCAGTTCAGCCGCGGTCACATCGCCGAGCTCGACGAGCACGGCCCGATCGCCGGCGGGAGCGAGTTGCATCGCTTGGTGATAGCCTCCTCGGACATGAATCGCAAGCACGAACAGCTCCTCGTCGAGATCGCGCATGAGGTCATGATCGATAAAGGCCTCGAGCCGGACTTCGACCCCGCGGTCCTCAAGCAGGTCGACGAGATCCACGCGCCGGCGCGCGACGAGGACGCCCGCGACCTGCGCGATCTCGCCTGGTGCTCGATCGACAACGACGACTCGCGCGACCTCGACCAGCTCACCTGGGCCGAGGATCGCGGCGACGGTGACACACGCATCCTCATCGCCGTCGCCGACGTCGACGCGCTCGTGCGCAAGGGCACACCCGTCGACCGCCACGCGCACCACAACACGACCTCGGTCTACACCGCGGCGAAAGTCTTCTCCATGCTTCCCGAGAAACTCTCCACCGACCTCACCTCGCTCAACGAAGGAGAGGACCGGCTCGCGGTCGTGATCGAGATGACGGTCCACGAGGACGGCTCGATCGCGGAAGGAGACGTCTACCACGCCACCGTGCACAACAAAGCCAAGCTCGCGTACGACCGCGTCGCGGCGTGGCTCGACGGCGAGGACGACGAGCCGGAGGCGATGCGCCGCGTCGAAGGTCTCGCCGAGAACATCCGGCTGCAGGACCGCACCGCGGACAAGATGCGCGATCTACGGCACCAGAACGGAGCGTTGGATCTTGAAACCATCGAGGCGCGGCCGGTGATCCAGGACGGGAAGGTCATCGACCTCCGCCAGGCGAAGCGCAACAACGCGCGTCTGCTGATCGAGGACTTCATGATCGCGGCAAATGGCACGACCGCGCGCTTCCTCGCGGCGCACAAGCTCCCGAGCATCCGACGCGTCGTCCGCTCGCCGGAGCGCTGGGACCGCATCGAGCGCATCGCCGAAGACCTCGGCGACCGCCTGCCGCCCGAGCCCGATCCGATCGCGCTCGAACAGTTCCTCAAGCGCCGCAAGAAACTCGATCCGATGCGCTTCCCCGATCTCTCGCTGTCGATCGTGAAGGCGATGGGCGCGGGCGAATACGTCGTAGAAGAGCCGGGCGACAAATCCACCGGACACTTCGGCCTCGCGGTGAAGGATTACACGCACTCGACCGCGCCGAACCGCCGCTATCCCGATCTCATCACGCATCGCCTCGTGAAGGCCGCGCTCGACGGACGCAAGCCGCCGTACAGCGTCGACGAACTGGCCGCGCTCGCCGAGCACTGCACGGCGCAGGAAGACGCGGCGAACAAAGTCGAGCGCCACGTGCGCAAAGCCGCGGCGGCCTGCATGCTCTCCGGCCGCGAAGGCGAGCACTTCGACGGCGTCGTCACCGGCGCCGCGGACAAGGGCACGTGGGTGCGCATCTTCCGCCCGCCGATCGAAGGAAAGCTCGTGCGCGGACGTGAAGGACTCGACATCGGCGACCGCGTCCGCGTGAAGCTCCTCGGAGTCGACATCGAGCGCGGATTCATCGACTTCGGGAGAGCGTAGCTTGCGTTCGGACCGCCGGCGTCCCGCCGGCTGACGCGCGGGCGTCCCGCCCGCGCGCGAGTGCACGCGAGACGCGTGCACGTCAGCCGCCGAGACGGCGGCGGTCCGCTACGTAGTGAGGACAGCCTGCAAGGCCGCACCCGCGGCAGCTCGATGCTGCCGCACTCCAAACGCTTCGCATTTACGGCGCATCATCTGCGCGTCATCACGAACACCGCCGCACCGCCCAACGCGATCGCCAACATCGCGAGCATTCCCATCGAGAGCGTCGGAATTGCCGGCTCCGCGTTGCTGATGACGGGACCGCCCACCGCGAGATCGCGAATCGTGCCGACGGGGAAGCTGCCGACGGGTGTGACCGCGGCCGTCGCGAGATTGACGGTGTACAGCTGGATGGGGCTATTGATGGCCGCGTACGCGGTGCCGCCCGCGCTGATGTCCAGGCCCGTTCGGAGATTCGAAAAGTTGAGCAGCCCCGTGGAGCCGACGGTGAACATCTGTCCCGTGTTCGGCGAGACCGGAGCGCCGTTCGGCGAGCCGACCGTGACGAGGATGACGGCATTCGCGTAGTTGATGCCGTAAAGAGTCGTGGTGACCGCACCGACGAAGTTGTTCGAATACGCCAGCGCGCTCGACACGTTGCCGGTGCCCTCGTTGGGATCGCCCGGCGCGTAATCCGCGTTCGTGTCCGGCGTGACCGCGCCGGTGGCGGGATCGATGCGCAGGTTGGTGCCGACGTTCGAGATGACGCGGAGACGGTCGGCGACCGGATTGAAGTCCATTCCGACGACGGTGGAGGCGTTGAGCGCGAACGACGCGCCGATCGGCGTGGCGGCGCCCGTGGTCGTGCTGATCTGGTAGAGCTGCGCGACGGTGCCGGCGGCCGAGGCGCCGAGGCCGTACAACAATCCATTCGCGGGACGGAAGTCGATCCCGGAGATCACCTCGCCGACCTGCAGACCGGTAATGGCGACGCTACCGAGACTCACGCTTGGCGCGGCGCTGTCTATGAAAACGAGCGACGTCCCGTCGTCGAGCAGGGTGATCGTCTCGGCGGAAAGCGAGCCGGCCACGATCAGACCGAGGGCGAGGAACACCAATTTCCGAGTCATGTTCAATCGATTCCTCCGAAGCGATTGCAACTATACCCGAGCGCGCAAGACCCTCACGTTGTCGATCAGACGCGTTCGACCGATGCGCACGGCGCCCGCGAGCAGCACGTCACGATCGAAATTCACCGGCGCCTCGAACGTGAGCGGATCGATGACCACGAGATAGTCGACGTCGACGCCGCCTTCTTCCGCGACGACGCGATGCATCAGCTTTTCGATCCCCGCGATCTCGCGTATGCCGTGCGTGAGCGCCTCTTCGCCCGCGCGCAACGCGCGATGCAGCACCGGCGCCTTCGCCCGCTCCTCGGCGGACAGGTAGCTGTTGCGCGACGACATCGCGACCGAGTCGTGCTCGCGCACGGTCTCGCCGAACACGAGCCGCACGGGGATGTCGAGATCGTGCACCATCCGCTCGATCACCGCGCACTGCTGCGCGTCCTTGCGGCCGAAAGCGGCGAGATCGGGCTGGACTATGCTGAATAGCTTTGCCACGACTGTGGCCACGCCCTCGAAGTGTCCCGGACGGCGCTCGCCTTCCAGCGGTTGCGAGACGCCGCTCACGACGATCGACGTCGACGCGCCCTCCGGATACATCACCTCCACTGGCGGGAGGAACAGCAGATCGACGCCGGCGTTCTCGAGCAGCTCGCGATCGCGCTCCTCGTTGCGCGGGTAGCGCGCGAGATCCTCGTTCGGGCCGAACTGTTTCGGATTCACGAAGATCGAGACGACGAGGAACGTCGCGCCCGCCGCGCGCGCGGTCCCGATCAGCGAGAGATGGCCTTCGTGGAGGAAGCCCATCGTCGGAACAAAGCCGATCGTCGCGCCGTGGATGCGTGCGGCGCGAATGGCTTCGCGGACTTCCTCGATCGTGCGCGCGATGTTCATCGAGGCATTTCGACCACCACGCCGCCATCATCGAGCGACGCGTACAGCCGTTTCAGCTCCTCGTCCGAGGCCATGTGGAACGATTCCTTCTGCTCGTCGGGGAACGCGCCGCTGCGCACGTCGGCGAGAAATACCTCCAGCGCGGCCTGCATGTCCTGCGCGATGTGCGCGTACTGGCGGACGAACTTCGGCGTGTGGCCGTCGTAGATGCCGAGGACGTCGTGGAAGACGAGCACTTGTCCGTCGCACGACGGACCGGCGCCGATGCCGATCGTCGGGATCGCGATCTGTTCGGTGATCATCGCCGCGAGCTCGGACGGAACGCATTCGAGCACGAGTGAAAAACAACCCGCGCGCTCGAGCGCAACCGCTTCGTTGATGAGGCGGCGCGCGTCGTCCGCGCTTTTTCCCTGCAGCTTGAATCCGCCGAGGGCGTTGACGGACTGCGGCGTGAGGCCGATGTGGCCCATCACCGGGATCTCCGCGTCGAGGATCGACTCGATCACTTTGATGCGCGACGGCTTCGCACCTTCGATCTTCACCGCGTGCGCGCCGGACTGTATGAAGCGCCCCGCGTTGCGAACGGACTCCTCGACCGACACGTGATACGAGAGATACGGCATGTCGCCGACGATGAGCGACGACTTCGAGCCGCGCGCGACCGCGCGCGTGTGGTGGAGCATGTCGTCGACGGTCACGCTGAGCGTGTCGGGATAGCCGAGGACGACCATGCCGAGGGAATCGCCGACGAGGAGGATGTCCGCGCCCGCGGCGTCCGCGACCTTGGCGCTCGGGTAGTCGTAGGCGGTGAGCATGCCCACGCGCGATTTGCCTTTCATCGCGCGCACCACGGGCACCGTGACCTTCTTACGCTGATCGTTCATTTTCTCCTCCGTGGGGACCGGAGGAGCGGTAGGAACGATGAGCGATGAACGATGAACGATGAACACCCCGGTTCATCGCTCATCGTTCATCGTTCATCGTTCTACGTTTCGTCCCGGTCCGTCTACTCAGGATCCAAGCGGTACGTAGTACTGAGTTCCCTTTTGAGCATTGCGAACCTGCTCGACGAGCTGTTCGAAATGCTCGGGTGTGTTCACGAAATCGATCTCCGTTGAATTCACCACTAGCAACGGCGTCTCGTCGTACCTGTAAAAGTAGTGTGAGTACGCCTCGCTGAGCTCTTGTAAATACGACGGCGAGATCGCCTTCTCGTAAGCACGCCCACGCTTCTTGATTCGCTTCAACAGTGTATCAAGACTGGCCTGAAGGTAAATCACCAGATCCGGCTTCGGCACCTGCTCGTACAGCAGGTCGTACAGCCGGTTGTAGATCATCAACTCCGAGTCGTCCAACGTCAGATACGCAAAGATCTTGCTACGCGCGAAGGTGTAGTCCGTGAGGATGAGCTCCGTGAAGAGATCCCTCTGTGCGAACTGCCTCATCTGGTCGTAACGCGAAAGGAGGAAAAAGAGTTCCGTCCGGAACGCCGCGCCGCGCTTGTCCTTGTAAAAGTCGTCCAGGAACGGGTTGTCGGCGTCCTCGAGCACCTTCGTCCCGCGGAAACGCTTCGCCAGAAGACTCGTCAGCGAAGTCTTCCCCACTCCGATCGGACCTTCGATGGCGACATGGCGCCAGGGGAGGGAGCTCACGGGGCGCAAGGATAAACGAAGAAGTTGACAGTTCGCAGTTTGCAGTTGGCAGGAGAGCTCCTGTCGACTGCCAACTGCCAACTGCCAACTCAACTCGTGATAGAACGCCGCCCATGCTGAAGATCGAAGACTATCGCCTACCGAACGGCCTCCGAGTGGTCCTGAACGAGGACCATTCCGCGCCGCTGGTGGCGGTCAACCTCTGGTATCACGTCGGTTCGAAGAACGAGCGCGTTGGGCGCACCGGCTTCGCACATCTGTTCGAGCACATGCTCTTCTCCGGGTCGCTGCACGTCGGCAACAACGAGCATTTCCGCCACGTGCAGTCGGTCGGCGGCGTGCTCAACGGCACGACCTTCTTCGATCGCACGAACTACTTCGAGACCCTTCCCTCCAACTACCTCGCCCTCGGCCTGTGGCTCGAGTCCGACCGCATGGGCTGGTTCCTTCCCGCGCTCACGCAGGAGAAGCTCGACATCCAGCGCGAGGTCGTGAAGGAAGAGCGCCGCCAGCGCTACGACAACGTGCCGTACGGCACGGCCTTCGAGCGCCTCCTCGGCCTCGCGTTCAACCCCGAGTATTCGTACCACTGGCCAACCATCGGCTCGATGCAAGACCTCGAGGCCGCGTCGCTCGACGACATCCGCGAGTTCTTCGCCACCTGGTACCGCCCCGACAACGCGACGCTGACGATCGTCGGCGATTTCGCGCCGGATGAAGCGAAGCGCCTCGTCGAGCAGTACTTCTCCGAGATCGGTGCCGGCGGTTCGTTCCCCCGCTTCGATGCACAGCGCGTCCCGCCCGGACACGAAGTGCGCGAGACGTTCGCGTCGCAGGTGCAGCTCCCGCGCATCTATCGGCTCTATCACCTCCCGAAGATGGGCGCGCCCGACTGGGTGGCCGCGGACCTGCTCACCACGATCCTCGCGTCCGACAAAGCGAGCCGTCTCGATCGAGTGCTCGTGCACGAGAAGCAGATCGCGCAGGACGTCGCCACGTACGTGCTGCCGACGGAATCGACGGGCATGATGTTGCTGCAGGCGACGGCTCGTGAAGGCATCGCCATCGACGAGATCGAGAGCGCGATCGACGAGGAAGTCGCGAAGATCGCGATCGACGGCATCAGCGAAGACGAGCTCACGCGCGCGAAGAATCGCGCGGAGATCGAGCTCGCGCACCAGGTCGAGACCTTCGACGCACGCGCCGACCTCCTCGGCATGATGTCGACCTACTTCGGCGATCCGTCGTTGATCCACACCTGGCTCGATCCGTATCGCGCCGCGACCGCCGACGATCTCGCGCACGTCGCGCGCAAGTACCTCATCCCGGAAAATCGCGTGACCAGTCTCTTCATCCCCGATCGGAGCGCCGCATGAGCGGAATTGATCGCAGCAACGCACCCGCTCCGACCGAGCCGCGCCCGTATCACTTCCCACAAATCACCCGCACGACCTTGCCGAACGGCTTGCGCGTGCTCGTGGCCGAGAATCACAACGCGCCGCTCGTGTCGTTCCGCGCACTGATCCGCTCCGGCGCCGATCACGATACGCACGGCACCGCAGGCCTCGCGTCCGTCACCGCGGATCTGCTCGACGAGGGCGCCGGCACGCGCGACGCGATCGCCCTCGCGGAGGACATCGGCCTCCTCGGCGCAGCCCTCGGCACAGGCGCGGACTGGGATGCCTCGTACGTCTCCGCCGACGTCCTCGCGCGCAACAGTGAGGAGGCGCTCGAGATCTTCAGCGACGTCACCGCGCGCGCGACGCTTCCTTCGGATGGCCTCGAGCGCGTGCGCGCTGAGCGGCTGAACGAAATCCTGCAGCAACGCGACGAGCCCGGCGTGATCGCGGGCAAGCGCTTCGCGCACCTGCTCTACGGCACGGGCGCGTACGGGAACTCCATCGTCGGGAACGCGGACACCGTCGCGCGCATCACCATCGACGACGTGCGCCGCTGCTACGAACAGCACTTCGTGCCGAACAACAGCACGATCGTGGTCTCCGGCGAGATCGACTCCGCGCGCGCGATCGAGCTCGTCTCGAACGCACTCGGCGCGTGGAAACGCGGCGAGGAGCCGCCGCGCGCGGTCGTCGCGCCGCGTCCGATCGACGCGAGCCGGGTGTACGTCATCGACCGTCCGCAGGCCGTGCAGTCGGAGATTCGCGTCGGGCACATCGGCGTGTCGCGCTCGACCGAGGATTACTTCGCGCTGTCGGTGATGAACGCGATCTTCGGCGGCGTGTTCAACTCGCGCATCAACCTCAACCTGCGCGAGCGCCACGGCTACACCTACGGCGCGCGCTCGCAGTTCGCGTTCCGCAGACACGCGGGACCGTTCGTCGTCGCCGCGCCGGTGCGCAACGAGGTCACGCTGCAGTCGGTGTCGGAAGTGCTCGCGGAGCTGCGACGCATCCGCACGGGCGACGTCGAGGATCGCGAGCTCGACGACGTGAAGAACTATCTGATGGGCGTGTTCCCCGCGACCGTGCAGACCGCATCCGACATTGCCAGCCGTCTCGTGGACATGGAGCTGTACGGGTTGCCGGAGGACTACTTCGACCGCTACCGCGAGAACATCGCGAAGGTGTCGAAGGAGGACGTCGAGCACGTCGCGCAGAAGTATCTCGATCCCGATCGCGTGCTGATCGTGATCGTCGGCAACGCAACCCAGATCCGCGAGCCCCTCGGCACCCTCGGCATGCCTGTGCACGAGATGGACATCGACGGCAACATGCTGCCCGTGGGGTGAATGTAGGGCGTGGCTTCAGCCCGCCTCCCACGTGGAGGGGCGGGCTGAAGCCACGCCCTACGTTTCGCGTTCCCTCGCCGCCACGACCACGCCCGCCGCGATCGCCTGCAACAGCAACAGCAGCATCGACGCACCGTGCAGCGCGCCGAACCGCTTGCGCACGGGATCATTGCGGTCGAGCGACGAGATCGACACCGGCGACGTCGCGCGGATCGTGCGGATGCGCAGGTCGACGAGCGCCTGCGCGGCGGCGAGCGTCAGCGCGATGAACAGCACGATCAGCACGACGCGCCGCAGCCTTCGCAGCTCGAGCGCGAACAGGAGCAGCGGCGCGCCAAGGGCGATGTAGTGCCAGCGCGCGAGCATCGCGCCGACGACGTCCGCCGCGGCAGTTGGGTTGGGCGCCGCGCGGAACGCGGCCGAAGCCGCGAGCATGAGGAAGAACGCGCTGCCGAGCCACAGCGCGGCGATCAGGCGTTGAAGAGGCTTCGTATCCCCTCCTCGAATGGCGCGCGCACGACGCCGCGCTCGGTGATGATGGCCGTGATCAGCCGCGCCGGCGTCACGTCGAATGCGGGATGCCGCACGTGGATTCCCTCGGGCGCCATCCGCGAACCGAGGATGTCGGTCACTTCCTCCGCGCTGCGCTCTTCGATCGGGATCTGCGAACCGTTCGGACACGCGGGATCGATCGTCGACATCGGCGCGGCCACGTAGAACGGCACGCCATGCGCGTGCGCGAGCACGGCCACGGTGTAGGTGCCGATCTTGTTCGCCGCATCGCCGTTCGCCGCGATGCGATCCGCGCCGACGATCACGGCGTCGAACTTCCCCTGCTGGAAGAAGTGCCCGGCCATGTTGTCGGTGATGAGCGTGACGTCGATGCCGTCGCGCTGCAGCTCCCACGCGGTGAGCCGCGCGCCCTGCAGGTACGGCCGCGTCTCATCGGCGAAGACGGCGATGTGCTTGCCGCCTTCGATCGCAGCGCGGATCACGCCGAGAGCCGTGCCGTAGCCGGCGGTTGCGAGCGCGCCCGCGTTGCAGTGTGTGAGCACGGTCGCGCTTTCGCCGAGGAGCTCCGCACCGAAGCGGCCCATGCGCATGTTCCCCTCGACGTCTTCGCGGTGGATGCGCTCCGCCTCGGCGACGTCGCCGTTTACAGCCATCATCCGATCGACCGCCCACGCGAGATTCACCGCCGTCGGCCGCGCCGCCTTCAGCTCGCGCGCGGCGGCCTCGATGTCGTCGCCTCGCAACGCCGCCATCGCCATCCCGTACGCGGCCGAGACGCCGATCGCCGGCGCGCCGCGCACGACCATCGTCCGGATGGCCTCGGCCACCTCGGACGCTGTGTGACATTCGATCCACTTTTCCTCGCGCGGGAGGAGCCGCTGATCGAGGAGGGAGAGGGTGTTACCACGCCACGATAGAGGTGTGACGTGCACGGACTTCGCACTCGGATTCACCTCGATATACTACCGCCCCTGATGTTGGAGGCTCTTTCATGGTCAAAGTAGGAGTAAACGGCTTCGGCCGCATCGGACGGAACGTCCTGCGGGCGGCGCTCGAAAAGAAATACGACATTGAATTCGTGGGCGTGAACGATCTCACCGATGCAGCCACGCTCGCGTACCTTCTGAAGTACGACTCGGTCCACAAAACGATTCCGAATCAGGTCACGCACGGCGCTACGAGCATCAGCATCGACGGCAGGGAGCTGCGCGTCTTCTCGAGTCCCGATCCCGGCGAGATTCCGTGGGACGAGCTCGGCGTCGAGATCGTCATCGAGTCGTCAGGACGCTTCACCACGAAAGACAAAGCGTCGCGGCACCTCAAGAAGAGCGTCGAGACGGTCATCGTCTCCGCGCCGTCGAAGGACGCCGACGCCACGTTCTGCATGGGCGTCAACGAGGACGCCTACGATCCCTCGAAGCACAAGATCATCTCGAACGCCTCCTGCACGACGAATTGCCTCGCGCCGGTGGCGAAGGTGCTCCATCAGAAGTTCGGCATCACCATGGGCATCATGACCACGATCCACTCGTACACGAACGATCAGGAGATCCTCGACCTCCCGCACAAAGATCTGCGCCGCGGCCGCGCCGCCGCGTTGTCGATGATCCCGACCAGCACCGGCGCCGCGCAGGCCGTGGGTCTCGTTCTGCCGGAGCTGGCGGGAAAGTTCGACGGAATCTCCGTGCGCGTGCCGACGCCGAACGTCTCGCTCGTCGACCTCACGTTCGAAACGGAGAAAGAAACGAGCGTCGACGAGATCAACCAGGTCGTCCGCGAAGCCGCGAACGGCGAGCTGAAGGGCATCCTCGCCTACTCCGACGAGCAGCTCGTCTCGATCGACTTCAACCACAACGCGAATTCGTCGATCGTCGACACGACCTTCACCCGCTCGGTGAATCCGAAGATGCACAAAATCCTCGCCTGGTACGACAACGAGTGGGGATACTCGAATCGCATCCTCGATTTGATCGCGCACGTGGCGAAGGTGAAAAAAGAGGCGCTGACCGCGCGATGATCACGATTCGCAAGGTCGAGCAGCTCCCGCTGCAATCGGGGTCCCGCGTTTTTTATCGCGTGGACTACAACGTTCCGCTCGAAGGCTCGCGCATCACCGACGCCACGCGCATCGAGGAGACGCTGCAGACGCTGCGGTTCCTCCGCGAGCGCGGCGCGGCGATCGTGATCGCCAGCCACCTCGGCCGCCCGAAAGGAAAACGCAGCGCGAAGGACTCGCTCGCTCCCGTTCGCGAAAAGCTCGCCGAGCTTCTCGGCGCGGACATTCAGTGGGCCGATGACTGCATCGGCGCCGAGGCCGAGGAGAAGGCGTCGAAGCTCGGCGCGGGCGAGGTGTTGCTGCTCGAGAACCTCCGCTTTCATGAAGGCGAGGAGAAGAACGATCCCGCGTTCGCCGAGGGGTTGAAGAAACTCGCGGACTTCTACATCAACGACGCGTTCGGCGCGTCGCATCGCGCACACGGCTCCATCGACGCGTTGCCGCGGCTCTTTCCGAAGGAAAGCACCGCCGGCGGATTTCTCCTCGCGAAGGAGATCGAGTTCCTGCAGAAGATCACCAACATCGAGGAGCGCCCGTTCGTCGCGCTGATGGGCGGCGCGAAGATCGCCGGGAAGATCGAGCCGCTCGAGGCGCTGGTCAACCTCGCGGACAAGGTCCTCGTCGGTGGCGGCATGGCCAACACGTTCCTCGCCGCGCGCGGTGTGCCGATGGGTGGATCGCTCGTCGACAAAGACTCGATGGAAGTCGCGCAACGGATCATGACGGGCGATCACCGCGCGGAGCTGATTCTGCCAGTCGATCTCGTCGTCGCCGATTCGCTCGACAACCCGACGAAGATCGATCCCGACGCCGAGGTCGTGGATGGCTACACGGATGACCAGAAGGCGTTCGACATCGGTCCGAAAACGATCGCGACATACGAGGCCGAGCTCCGCGACGCGAAGCTGATCTTCTGGAACGGCCCGATGGGCGTGTTCGAAAAGGAGCACTTCGCGAAAGGCACGATGGCCATGGCCCGCGCCGTCGCGAACGCCGACGCAATCACCGTCGTCGGCGGCGGCGAGTCCGTCGAAGCGATCAAGGCCTCGGGATTCGCAAACAAGATCACGCATATCTCCACGGGTGGAGGCGCGAGCCTGGAGTTCATTTCGGGTGCGTCGTTGCCGGGAGTGGAAGTACTTCGAGAAGGATGAAGGCGGAAGGATGAAGGATGAGCGGCTTCGATTCCGCCTTCATCTTTCATCCTTCATCCTTTCACCATGGCCCAGGAAATCGAGATCAAGTTCGCCCTGAAGGATCGCAACGCGCTTCTGCGCAAGTTGCTCGAGATCGGTGCGCAGCGGCTCTATCCGGAGACGTTCGAAGACAACATCGTCCTCGACCGGCGCGGCGAGTTGCGCACGAAGGGCTCGTTGCTGCGGGTCCGCAAATTCGGGCGCTACGCGATCGCGACGTTCAAGGGTCCGGTCGCGTTCGACGGAACGGTGAAAACGCGCGAGGAAGTGCAGACCGGCGTGGAGAGTTTCGAGCTCGCCATCGCCCTCTTCGACTCCCTCGGATTCAAGCCCGTCTTCCGCTATCAGAAATACCGCGAAGTCTGGCGCGTGCGTGACACCGAGGTCGTGCTCGACCGCACGCCCATCGGCGACTACTTCGAGATCGAGGGACCGCTCGACGTCATCCGCGCGGTCGCGGAAGAGCTCGGGATGAATCCCGAGCACGGCATCCGCCAGACCTACGCGGATCTCTACCGCCAGCACCGCCGCACGCGTGCGGACCTGGGGGAGAACATGGTCTTTCCGCCGGAGCAGTTGCCCTCCGCATGAAGGGCATGATCCTCGCCGCGGGCCTCGGCACGCGTCTGCGGCCCATCACCTACACAATCCCCAAGCCCATGGTTCCGCTGTGCAACCGTCCGCTGGTCGCGTGGGCGGTCGAGTCATTGCACGCGGCAGGCGTGCGCGATCTCATCGTCAACCTGCATCATCTTCCCGAGACGATCGAGCACTACCTGCGCTCGCGTTACGATCGCATCACGTTCTCGTACGAGCAGGAAATCCTCGGCACCGGCGGCGCGATTCGTCGCGTTCGCCCGCTGCTAGAGAACGAAGACGCGTTCTTTCTCGTCAACGGCGACACCGTGCAGTTCCCGCAATGGGATGCGTTGCGCGACGCGCTCGGCGACAACATCGCCGCGCTCACGTTGCGGCATCCGCCCGAGAACGATCGCTTCACGTCCGTCTTTCTCGCTGACGGACGCGTCACGGGATTCGGTCAGGGTCACGGCGAATCGTTGATGTTCGCCGGCTCGCATCTGATCAGCACGCGCATCTTCGAGTATCTGCCGGACGAGGAAGAGTTCGGCATCGTCAATGCCGTCTACCAGCCACTGCTCGACTCGGGCCGCGAGACTATCGGCGGCATCGTCGATGACGGACTGTGGTTCGACATCGGAACGCCCGAGCGCTACATCGACGCGTCGCGCACGCTGCTCGAGGCCATGATCCGCGGCGAGCTCGCGCCGCCGAAAGGCTCGCACATCGACGGCGACTCCCTCGTGCACGAGACCGCCACCGGACGTGCGACGCGCTCGATCGTCGGCGAGCGGACGATGATGCGCGGCGAGGTCCGCGACAGCATCGTCTGGAACGACTGCGTGATCGACGGCACTATCGAAAACTGCATCGTCGCGCACGGCATCCGGGTGGAAGGCACGCATCGGGACGAGGTGATCACGTAGGGCGTGGCTTCAGCCCGCCCACCCCCGTGGAGGCGGGCTGAAGCCGCGCCCTACGTCCGCGGGTGTACCATCATTCTCCAATCCCATGGCGCCACAAGTCGATCTTCAGCTCGCGCGGCGGCGTGTCATCTCGGTCTTTCTCATTCAGGGTTTGACCGGGTTGCTGGTCATGGTTTGGATGACGTGGCTGCGCCACGATCAGACCCGCGACGTCCTCAACGCCCTCGGCAGCGACGCGCCGATCCTCATCGCGATCTTCATCGTCTTCGCGACGACGCTCGCGCTTCTGAAGTTCGAGCTCACGGATCTGGTCTACGTCGCGCTGGTCATCACCGCGTACATGGCCATGTTCCCTATCCTGGGAATGGTGCTGTCGTCGTGGATCGCCGTCGGCGTGTCGATCGGCACGCGCATCCTCGCGCTGCAGCAGATCGGCCCCGCGAAGATGGCGCGCCAGGATCCGGTCACCGACTGGGTGAAGGCGTTCGGCCTGTTCGGCACGTACGGCCTCCCCATCGTCGTCGCTGCGTCGGTTTACGAATACCTCGGCGGCTCCTTTCCGGTGATGAGCGCGACTCCCGCGAACGCCGCGCGCCTCGTGGCCGGCGGCGTGGCGCTGGTCATCAGCAACAGCCTGTTCATGTTTCTCCCGCAGCGTGCCTACGGTTACTCGATCGACAAGATCTTGAAGGTGTACATCATCGACGGCGGCATCTCGTTGATCGCACTGCCCTACGCGGTCGTGACGTCGCTCTCGTTCGGAACCATCGGTTGGGGCGGCGTCGTCGCGCTGGCGTTCACCGGCAGCGTCGCCAACTGGATCGCGCGCAAGCTCGCGCTGACGCGCTCGAAGACCAACGACCTGCTGCAGCGCCTCGCGTCGCTGACGAACATCGGCAAGACCATCTCGCTCCGCTACACGACCGACGAACTGCTGATGGCGATCTATACCGAATGCCGTACGACCATCGACTGCTCGCTCTTCTCGATCGCGCTGCTGAACGAAGCGACGAGCGAGCTGGCGTTCGAGCTCGACGTCCGCGACGGACAGATTCTCCCGAAGGAGCGCATCCCGCTCGGCGAAGGACTCAACTCCTGGGTCGTGCAGCACCATCAGCCGCTGCTCCTCGGCAGCACCGCGGAAGAGCGCCGCTTCGGCGTGAAAGCGGTCATCGACACGAAGGCCTCGGAGTCGTGGCTCGGCGTGCCGATGACTGCGCGCGACCGCGTGATCGGCGTCATCGCCATCGAGAGTTACCGCAAGAACGCGTTCACCGCGGACGATCTGATCCTCCTCACCGCGATCGCGAATCAGGCCGCAGTCGCGCTCGAGAACGCGCATCTCTACCGCGATCTCGAAGGCCTCACCTACGCGCTCGAAGCGCGCGTCACCGAGCGGACGAACGAGCTGCGCGAGGCGAATCTGCGCCTCCTCGCCGCCGATCGCTCGAAGAATCAGTTCCTCGCGAACATGTCGCACGAATTGCGCACGCCGCTGAACTCGATCATCGGATTCTCCAGCGTACTGATCGAAGCCACGCGCGGCGCGGTCGCACCGCGGCTGCATCGATTCCTCGAGAACATCCACGCGGCCGGCAATCACCTGCTCGAGCTGATCAACGACATCCTCGACCTCTCGAAAATCGAAGCGGGCAAGATGGAGCTGCGCGCGGACCACTTCGATCTCCGCGACACCATCGCCGCCGTCGAGCGCGTGATGAAAGGCATGGCCGCGGTCGCGAAGGTGCAGATCCTCTCGAAGCTCGATCCCGCGCTACCGAAAGTTCGTCTCGACGAAGGACGCCTCAAGCAGATCCTCTTCAACCTGTTGTCGAACGCGGTGAAGTTCTCGCCCGCGGGCGGCATCGTCGTCATCACCTGCCGTCTCGTGTCCGAGGAGGAGTCGCCGCTCGATCTCGAGACGGTGCGCATCGACGTCGCGGATCAGGGCATCGGCATCCCGCCGGACGAGCTGCAGCGGATCTTCGACGAGTTCTATCAGACCGAGGATGGACGTCGCGCGCGCAGGGGCGGGACGGGCCTCGGATTGTCGCTGACGCGAAACTTCGTCGAGCTGCATCACGGGAGGATCGAAGTGCAGTCCAAACCGGGACAGGGATCGACGTTCTCGCTCTATCTCCCCATCGATTTCACGGTTGCGGTTGCCGCGGCTTCCGGCAGCGCTGTGGTGCGGGCGTCTATGCAATAATCCGCGCCCTATGTCCAATCGCACCTTCACAATCATCAAACCCGACTCGGTACGCAAAGGAAACTTCGGCAAGATCATCAGCCGCATCGAGGCCGCCGGCTTCCGCATTCTCGGCGTCAAGAAACTCGCGCTCTCGCCGCGCCAGGCCCAGGCGTTCTACGCCGTCCACAAGGAACGCCCGTTCTACGGCAGTCTCGTCGAGTACATGACCTCGGGGCCGGTGTATGTCGCCGCGCTCGAGGGAAACGACGCCGTCGCCAGCCTGCGCAAGCTCATGGGCGCGACCGATCCGACCAAGGCCGACGAAGGCACGATCCGCAAGGAGTTCGGCGAGTCGATCGAGCAGAACGCGATCCACGGCTCCGACTCGGATGACAACGCGAACATCGAGATCGCGTTCTTCTTCGCGGAAAGCGAGTTGATTTAGGCGTGTGGAGTGCGGAGGCAACGCCTCCGCTTTCGTATTCACGCGATTGGAAAGCGGAGGCGCTGCCTCCGCACTCCACACTACTCCGCAACGATGATCGCCGAGATCCCCTGGGCCTCGAGGCTCGACCTCGCTGCAAGAGCCTGATCTCTCGTGGTGAACGGGCCGAGGCGGACGCGGAACAGATCGTTGCGATCGATCCATGCGTTCTGGCCGATGGTCGCCAACTGTTCCTGCAACGATTTCGCATTTGCTTCGATCGAGAACGCTCCCACTTGCACGATGAACTGACCCTTGCGCACGATCGGCGCGGGGCGTTCGCGTCGTGCAGCGTCGAGACGTGCCGCGGACGGCGCGGGCGCTTCTCCGGTGATGGGCACCTCCTCGAGCGTGCGTCCATCCTCCGCGACCTGCGTGCGCGTAACGACGCCCGCTCGCTCGGTCTGAACCTCGACGCGGTCCACGACCACCGGAGCGACCGGCTCCACTGCAGGCGCGTCGCTCGGCGGCGGCACGATCGGCATGACCTGCGGCGCCTCGGCGATCGTGGCCTCGAACGGCGCCGGCGGCTCGCGCTCGCCGCTGCCCATGCGCACGAGCGCGATGTCGACCTCGCCGACGCCCGGCTCGATCAAACCGATCTTCTGCGCCGCGGCGTACGAGAGGTCGATGATCCGTCCGCCGATGAACGGTCCGCGATCGTTCACGCGCACGCGAACGGTCTGCTGCGTCTTCCGGTTCGTGATGTCGAGCACCGTCCCGAACGGGAGCGTGCGATGCGCGGCTGTTAGCTGCGCGGGATCGAAGATCTCGCCATTCGCGGTCGTACGTCCCGCAAACTCCTCGCCGTACCAGCTCGCGACACCGTGCAGCGCCTCCGGCGCCTGCGGTGCAGTGGGCGTCGTCGTGCGGCAGCCGTACGCCAGCGCGCCGATCACCACCAGCACGGCGACGCGCGCCTTCATACGCGAAGTTCCTCCGACGCGCTCATGACGTTCGCGGCTTCCTTCGCGAGAATCGGATCGACGTCCTCGGTGAGGAACCGCTCCGTCTGCTGCCGCGAGAGTCCCGTGTAGTCGTCCGGCTGAGCCATGCGCTCGATGGATGCGCGGTCGATGCCGAACAGCGGATCGCTGGCGATGCGGTCGAACAGATCGTTCTGCGCGGCGCCGCTTTTCAGCGCGTCCGCGGCGCCCATCGCGTGGATGCGGAAGCGCTCGTGCAGCACCTGGCGATCGCCGCCGCGCGCCGCTCCTTCCATCATCAGATTTTCAGTCATCAGGAACGGCAGCTCGCGGCGCACGTTCGCGGCGATCACGTCGTCGTGCACGACGATGCCGCCGATGATGTTGTCGTAGATCAGCGCGATCGCATCCGCGGCAAGGAACGCCTCGGGGATCGCGATGCGGCGGTTCGCGGAGTCGTCGAGCGTCCGCTCGAACCACTGCGTCGCCGCCGTGAACGCGGGGTTGAGCGAGTTCACGATGAGATGCCGCGCCAGCGCGTCGATGCGCTCCGCGCGCATCGGGTTGCGCTTGTACGGCATCGCGGACGAGCCGATCTGGTGCTCCTCGAACGGCTCCTCGATCTCGCGCAGATGCTGCAAAAGGCGCAGATCGTAGCCGAACTTCGACGCCGACTGTGCGAAGCCGGAGAGCACGCTCACGACCTGCGCGTCGACCTTGCGCGTGTACGTCTGACCCGTCACCGGATAGCTGCGTTGCATCCCCATCTTCTCGGCGACGAGCTGTTCGAGACGATTCACCTTCGCCTCGTCGCCGTTGAAGAGACTGAGGAACGACGCCTGCGTCCCCGTCGCGCCTTTGACGCCGAGGAGGGCGAGCTGCGATTCGCGGAACTCGATCTCGCGGTAGTCGAGCAGGAGATCGTGCAGCCACAAAGTCGCGCGCTTGCCGACCGTCGTGAGCTGCGCGGGCTGGAAATGCGTGAACGCGAGCGCGGGCGTCGCGCGCCACTGCCACGCGAAATCGCGCATCTTCGCCATCAGACTGACGACGCGGCGGCGCAGGATGCGCAGCCCCTCGGCCATCTGCAGGATCTCGGTGTTGTCGGTGACGAACGCCGATGTTGCGCCGAGGTGGATGATCCCTTTCGCGCTCGTCGCCTGGAGGCCGTACGCGTGCACGTGCGCCATCACGTCGTGCCGTACCTCCCGCTCGCGCCGCTCCGCGTCCTCGAAGTTGATCGTCTCGGCGTTGTCCTTCAGGTCCGCGACCTGTGCGTCCGTGATGTTGAGACCGAGCTCCTGTTCCGCTTCGGCGAGCGCGATCCAGAGCCGCCGCCACGTGCGGAACTTGAAATTCGGCGAGAAGAGGTAGGACATCTCCCGCGACGCATATCGCTCGGTCAACGGGTTCGAGGCGTTGTCGTGCTTCACGGAGGAATTATATGTGCGTACACTATCGCGCAGTGCTTCCTTCGGTGTCCGTCTCCAGTCACGAGTCGCGTCGCGCGACGCAGGTCACGCTCAAGGTCGTGGTCCTGCTCGCCAGCGTCTTGTTTTTCGTTTTCGCGATTTCCTTCATCTTCAGCGACCGCGGATTGCCGGAGCTGCAGAACGCGCGCACGCGCGTGGGCGAGCTGCACGCGAACATCACCCGGCTCGAGAACGAGAACGCGCGCCTTCGCGCGGAGATCGAAAGCGTGAAGAAGTCCTCCTACGCGATCGAGCGCATCGCGCGAGAGGACCTCGGCATGTCGAAGACGGGAGAGACGGTCTACATGCTGCCTACTTCTTCTCGATCAACTCCGAATAGCCATTGATCACTTTCGCCAGCACCACGATCTGCGCGTTCGCCTCATCCCACTTCTTCAACTCGATCGCCTCGCGCACCGCGGGGAACGTCTTCACGCCGTAGCCGGTGTAGAGCCCGGGCGCGTAGACGTAATGGCGATACCACGGACGCTGCGGCAGTCCTTCGTCGCGCGTCAGCGCGCGCTCGAGCTGCATGGCGATGCGGTCTTCGTGTGACGCGCCGCGATCGTACGCGGCGGCGGCCTTCTGCAGACGATCGAGCGCATTGCGCAGCGGCGCGAATTCGAGATACGGCCCGAGCGCCTGCGCAGGTGGCGCGACGAACGGCTTCGTCGGATCGGCCGCGAGCTCCATCGTCCGCTCGCGGAGTTGCCGGTTGCGCTCCTCGATGTCCGCGCGCGTTTTCTCCGCCAGCTTCGTGACCTCGTCGAGATAACGCGCCGCGGTCGCGGCCAGCGTCGTGGTCTCGAACGGGAGGAAGTCCGCGTTCGCGAAGCGGAGCATCATCCGCCCCGTCGTCTTCGCCTGCGTGACGCCGTACTCGAACGTCGGATCGCCGAATCGGGTGTAGTGATCGAACGAGTCGTACGCGGAGTGATAGACGCCGTATTCTCCTTCGCCGCTGTAGCCGACGTTCAGCGCCGCGATGCCGGCGTGCTGCAGGAACGGGGTGAAGTCGGACCCCGAGCCGAGCGCGCCGAGCCGGAGCAGCGGCCGCTCGCGGAGCTCTTTCCGTTCTTCCGCGTCCTCTGCATTGACGAGCTGCCTCGCACGCGAACGCTCCAGCACGGACACGCCGCGCTCCGGATCCTGCACGTCCCGAGCAACCTCGGTGACGAAGCGCTCCAGCGTGTGCGATCCCGCGGCCTCGAAGAACCCGCGGTCGGTCGAGTCGGAGTTGATGTACGCGACAGCGTGCTCGCGCAGTTCCGGCAGATGGGTCTCGACCCATTCCGTCGATCCGAGGAGGCCCTGCTCCTCGCCGTCCCAGGCCGCGTAGATCAGCGTGCGGCGCGGACGCCAGCCACTCTTCGCCAGCTCGCCGACCGCGCGCGCTTCTTCCAGCAGAGCGACCATGCCGCTGACCGGATCGGCCGCGCCGTGCACCCACGCGTCGTGATGGTTGCCGCGGATGATCCATTGATCGGCGAGGTCCGTGCCGCGCAGTCGCGCGATCACGTCGTACGCGGGCGCGAGCTTCCAGTCGAACTCCAACTTCAAATGCACGCGGGCCGGGCCGGGACCGATGTGGTACGTCATCGGCAGTGCGCCGCGCCATTCCGAGGGGGCGAGCGGGCCGCGGAGTGCGCGGAGGAGCGGGAGCGCATCGGCGTACGAGATCGGGAGGACCGGGATCTTCGTCAGCGTCGTGGCCGCGCTGCGATCGAGACGCTTCGCGTCTTTCGTCGCGCCGACGCCGGGCGTGAGCGGATCGCCGGAGTGCACCGGCATGTCCGCGACCGAGCCTCGCTGCGCGCTGTGCTCGCTGCGATAGGCGCCGACCGGATAGACATCGCCTTCGAAATAGCCGTCGTCGCGCGGGTCGGAGTAGATGATGCAGCCGATCGCGCCGTGCTCCGCCGCGACCTTCGGCTTGATGCCGCGCCACGAGCCGCCGTAGCGCGCGATGACGATCTTCCCCTTCACGTCGATGCCGTTCTGCGCGAGCACCTCGTAGTCTTTCGGGACGCCGTAGTTCACGTAGACCAGATCGCCGGTGACGTCGCCGTCGATCGAGTACGCGTTGAACGGCGGGAGGATCTCGTCGGCCTGACCCGACGTCGCGTCCTCCGCCAGCGCCGGCTCGTTGAGCTTCGCCGAGTACCGCTCCGGCGCGAGCAGCTCGACCACGCGCGTCTTCGGCGTCGGGAAGAGCACGTCGAAGCGCTCGATGGCGGTGTCGTAGCCCCACGACTTGAACAACGCGGCCATGAACTCCGCGTTTTCTTTCCCGTTCGGCGAGCCGAGGTGATGCGGCCTCGCGGTCATCCGCTTCATCCAGCTGCGCAGGTTGTCGCGATTCAACTTCGCGTCGAACTGCTTCTCCAGCGCGTGCTGCTTCGCGGAATCGCTGAAGCCGTAGATGGGCGGAAGGGCGGGTTGGGCGGTGAGGGTGGTGGTGAGAAGGAGCGCGGCGGCGATGAGTCGGCGCATAGGTGGGGGGATTCTACGCGTCGTTGGGTCCTTCTCTCACGCGCGTTCGTCCCTTTTCGACAACGATGATCGCGCCTGCCGCGAGCTCGCGCGCGTAGAACGACACCACTCGGCGACACGTCGTTGTGGTCTCAGGTGGCGGAACGTCGACGAGTCGCACGAGTCCGACGTGAGGATGCTTGCGCGCGACGGCCAGCTCGCCGAAATCGTTGTCGAGCGTGATGAGCACTCGGCCTTCTTCGTATGCTCGGGCGAGGATCGCCGGATCTCCAGGATCCCGCGGCCAGTCTCCGACCCAGACGACGTCGAAGCCCTCAGTCCGGAGCTCTTCCGCGACGACTGGAGACATGCAGGAGTCGAATAGCAACTTCACTTCAGTGAAACCGCGATATCGATTCGCTCGCGCTCGACGACGCGCGCTGCGTACAAAAGGCAGGCCTGCACGTCTTCACGTTCCATCCAGGGGTAGTAGTGCAGCAGCTCATCGACCGAGGACCCGGCACCGAGCAACTGCAGAACATGGGCGACGGCCATCCGATGGCCGCGAATGATCGGCTTTCCCGCGTAGATGGCCGGATTCGCCGTGATCCGCTTCAGAAGCTCCTCGGGGTCGCTCATAGGCGCATTCTACTCCCCGCCACTACACTCCTCGAGCCTCTCACCCGTACTGTTTCGCGGGTCTTTGAAACCGACGATGGGATTGCGGAGTATTAGGTGTGGCGCAGACGTCGTGGGATTTTTTGGAGGGTTGAATGAAGGTTCGTGCCGTAGTTGCGGGATTGCTGTTGATGGTCGCGGGGCAGTTGCTCGCTGCCACGAAGGCGGAAAAGATCGATGCGCTGCTCACCAAGGCCTACGAGTTGCGGCAGTTCAATGGCAGCGCGCTCGTCGCCGACGAGTCGGGAGTCGTCTTCAAAAAAGGCTATGGCTACGCGAACTTCGAGTGGCAGATCCCCAACGCGCCCGACGTCCGCTTCCGCCTCGCCTCCATCACCAAGCAGTTCACCTCGATGGTGGTGATGCAGCTCGTCGGCGAGGGAACGCTGAAGCTCGACGGGAAGATCACCGACTATCTGCCCGACTACCGGAAAGACACGGGCGATCGCATCACGATCACGCAGCTGCTCAATCACACCAGCGGCATTCCGAGCTACACGTCGCAGCCCGGTTTCTTCGCGAACGACTCGCGCGATCCGTACACGCCCGCGGAGTTCGTGAAGAAGTTCGCGAGCGGCGATCTCGAGTTCGAGCCGGGCTCGAAGTTCGTGTACAACAACTCCGCCTACTTCATCCTCGGCCTGATCATCGAAAAGGTCACCGGCAAATCCTACGCAGACGCCGTGCAGGAGCGGATCTTCACACCCCTCGGGATGAAATCGTCCGGCTACGACGTCACGGCGACGGTCCTGTCGAAGCGCGCGAGCGGCTACGAGCCGCGTGAAGGAACGCACGTCAACGCGGCCTACCTCGACATGACCATTCCGTACGCGGCGGGCTCGCTCTACTCGACCGTCGAGGATCTCTATCTCTGGGATCGCGCGCTCTACGGCGACAAGCTCCTGCGCGAAGATCTGAAGAAGCAGCTCTTCACGCCGGGCAAAGAGGACTACGGGTTCGGCTGGGTGATCAAGAAGACCGCTCTCGACGATGGGAAGTCCGAGGTCGAGACGATCAGTCACGCGGGTGGCATCCATGGATTCAGCACGCGAATCTTCCGCGTGCCGGCAACGAAAGAACTGGTCGTGCTGCTCGACAACACCTCGCGCGGCGACAAGCTCAACGCGTTCGCGGCCAGCATCTTCAGCATCCTGCACGGCCTCGAGGCGCGGATGCCGCGGCCTTCGATCGTCGAGGTGTTGAAGCAGGACGCAAGCGGCGCAGCGATCGTCGCGCAATATCGCGAGCTGCGGAAAACCAGTGCCGACGCCTACGACTTCCGAGAGGCCGACTTGAATACCGTCGGCTACAGACTCCTCACGCGGGGACGGGTGGACGACGCGATCGAAGTCTTCAAGCTGAATGTCGAGATGTACCCGAAGTCCGCCAACCCGTACGACAGCCTCGGGGAAGCGTATGCGGTCAAGGGCGACAAAGAGCTGGCGCTGAAGAACTACCGCAAGTCCGTCGAGCTCGACCCGAACAACAAGAACGCCATCGATGCCATCGAGCGCCTCGAGAAGCCGCCCGCGCCCGCAGGCGCGAGCTACCCGCTCGACGCATTCGTGGGACGCTACGAGCTTGCGCCCACGTTCATCCTCTCGTTCTTCATCGAGGACGGGAAGCTCAGGACCCAAGCCACCGGCCAGCCAAAGCTGGACCTGAAGGCGGACTCCGCGACGGAATTCTCCGTCGTCGGTGTGCCGGCCCGGGTCGTCTTCGAGATGGACGGAATGAAGGCGAAGGCAGTCACGCTGTTCCAGGGCGGAAGAGAGATGAAGGCGAAGCGGATCGAGTGACATTACACTCCGCACGCCATGTGCGGCATCAACGGAATCTTCGCGTATCGCGACGACGTACCACCCGTCGATAGCGACGAGTTGTTGCGGTCGCGGGAGTGCATGCGGTCGCGGGGGCCGGATGCGGCGGGCGTCTGGATCTCGGACGACGCGCGCGTCGGGCTCGGGCATCGGCGACTCGCGATCATCGACCTCTCGCCCGCGGGCGCGCAGCCGATGCGGCGCGGCGAGCGCGTGATCATCTTCAACGGCGAGATCTACAACTTCCGCGAGCTGCGCGCGCGGCTCAAGGCGAAGGGACGCACGTTCACTTCGCATTCGGATACCGAAGTCCTGCTGTACCTGTACGACGAAATGGGCGAGAGCATGGTCGGCGAGTTGCGGGGCATGTTCACGATCGCACTGTGGGACGGCGCGAAGCGGCGGATGCTCCTCGCGCGAGATCCGTACGGCATCAAGCCGCTGTATTACGCCGATGACGGCGGAACCGTGCGCATTGCGTCGCAGGTCAAGGCGCTCATCGCGGGCGGACGCGTCGACAAACAATTCGAGTCCGCGGCCGCCGCCGGATTTTTTCTCCGCGGCACCGTGCCGGAACCGTTCACGATGTACCGCGCCATCCGCGCATTGCCCGCGGGCTCGTTCTGCTACGTCGATGCGAATGGCGTCGGCGAGCCGCGCACCTACTTCTCGATCGCGGCCACGCTGCGCGACGCCGTCGAGAATGCGCATCGCGTGAACGACGCCGAGCGCGAGGAGCTCGTCCACGACGCCGTGCTCGAATCCGTCCGCTATCACATGGTCGCGGACGTCCCCGTTGGCGCGTTCCTCTCCGCGGGCATCGACTCCAGCGCGATCGTCGCATTCGCGCGCGAATCGGGCGCGACGGACCTGCAGACGATGACTCTTCGCTTCGAGGAGTACCGCGGCCGCGACAACGACGAAGCGCCGCTGGCCACGCTCGTCGCGCGACAGTACGGCGTGCGCCACACGATTCGCGAGCTCACGCTGCCGGATTTTCGCGCGGAGCTCCCGCGCATCTTCGCGGCGATGGACCAGCCGACCGTCGATGGCCTCAACAGCTACTTCATCAGCAAAGCCGCCGCGGAGCTCGGACTGAAGGTCGCGATGAGCGGCACGGGCGGCGACGAGCTGTTCGGCGGATACACGTCCTTTCGCGACATCCCGCGGTGGATGCCGGTGACGTCGGTTCTGTCGCGCGTCCCGGGACTGGGCGAGAGCGTCTATCGCCTCAACACCGCGCTCGCGAAACGGAGCCGCCACATCAGCCCGAAGATGGGCGAGATCCTGCGTCACGGAAAGTCGTACGCCGGCGCGTATCTCGTGAAGCGCGGACGCTTTCTCGCGTCGGAGCTCCCCGACGTCCTCGGAGCCGCGATCGCCAAGGAAGGCGTCGAGCGATTGAACCTGATCGAGATCCTCGAGCGCGCGGTGACGCCCGATCCCGGCACGCCGTACGCGCGCGTGGCCGCGCTGGAGTCGTCGCTCTATCTGCGGAATCAACTGCTGCGGGACATGGACTGGGCGAGCATGGCGCACTCACTCGAAGTGCGCGTGCCGCTCGTCGACGCGCATCTTCTGCGCAAGCTCGCGCCGGCGCTCGTGACGCGCAAAGGGCGCGGCAAGGGCATCCTCGCCAACGCACCGCATCCGCCGCTTCCGCCCGAGGTGCGGACACGACGCAAGACCGGCTTCACGCTGCCGATCAAAGAGTGGCTGAAGCAGGAAGGGCTACGTCAGGGAGAGAAAATCGAGTTCGGGAAGAGGAGTTGGGCGCGCAAGGTGTACGAGATGATGTTCTCGAGCGAGATGGGGTACTGGTGAAGCGCGACTGGAAGTTCATCGCCGCGATCGCGGTGCTGACCGTCATCGCCGTCGTGCGCGTCGCGTCGACACACCGCGTTTTCAGCGCGACGGTCGACGAGCCGATCCATCTCGCGGCCGGCTACGAATGGTTCAAGGGCGAGCTCACGACCGACATGACCCATCCGCCGCTCGCGCGCATCCTCGGCGCGCTGCCGCTGCGGCTCGCGGGACTGCCGTATCCGAATGCGAAGGGCCTGGTCGACCGAGGGAATCAACTGCTTTATCACGGCGATCGGTTTGTGAAGAACCTCGCCCGCGCACGCATGGGAAATCTCGTGCTGCTCGTGCTCGCGATCATCACCGTCGCGGCGTGGGCGCGGCGGATGTTCTCGCGCGAGGTCGCGATCGTCTCCGTCGCGATCTTCACGTCGATGCCACTGATCCTCGCGCATGCGGGGCTGCTGACGACGGACCTCTCCGTCGCCGCGACGCTTCCGCTCGCGCTGCTCGCGCTCGATCTCTATCTCGAAGCACCAACGTGGAAACGCGCGACGTTCCTCGGCGTCGCGATCGCGTTGGGCATGCTGTCGAAGTTCTCGTTCATCGTTTTCTTACCACCGGCCGTGCTGGTGGTCCTCATCCTCAAACGCCCGATTCGCGCGCGCGTCGCAACGCTCGCTGCCGCGATCGCGATCGCGTTCCTCGTCACCTGGGCCGGATACCGCTTCGACTTCCGCCGCCCCGCGAACGTCGTCGACCGCGGCGCGGACATCCTCGAGTGGGCCGCACCCGGGCCGCTCAAACCACTCGCGCGTCTCGTCGGACGAATCCCCGTCCCCGCGCCAACACTTGCTCTCGGCGTCGCACAGGTGCGGCTCCATGAGATCGGCGGCCACACCGCGTACCTGCTCGGACGCGAGAGCCGCCATGGCTGGTGGTATTACTTTCCGGTCGTTTTCTTCTACAAATCGCCGCTGCCGTTCCTGATTCTCGTCGGCTGGGGTGCGGTGCTGCTCTCGAGAGATCGCCGGGGCTTGCAGATCGTGCTGATTCCCGTCGCGATCCTGCTGACGGCGATGACCGCGTCGCTGAACATCGGCGCGCGGCACATCCTCCCGATCATCCCGCCGCTATCGATCGTCGCCGGCTACGCGGTCGTGCACATCTGGCGCACGAGCCGCGACGCGTTCGGACGCGCCGCGCTCATCGCGCTGCTGGCGTGGCTCTCCATCGGCGTCGGCAAAGAACATCCCGACTATCTGCCGTGGTTCAACGAAGCCGCGCAGCCGAATCCGTCGTGGTTCGCCGCGGACAGCAACATCGATTGGGGACAGGACGTCCTGCGTCTCGCGAAAGTGGTGGAAGAGATGCGGATCGATCATCTCAACGTCGCGATCATGAGCAGCCTGCAGCTCGAACGGCACGGCATCCACGCGACCGGGCTGTTGCCGCATCAACAAGCGTCGGGGTGGGTCGCGGTGAGCGAGAACTGGCTGCGCTTCGGCGAGGCGAACGGCGACTATGATTGGCTCCGGAATTACCGACCGGTGCGGCAGGTCGGAAAATCGATCCGCCTCTATTACATCCCATGACGAGTTCGCAGTCGACAGTTGACAGTCCGCAGGAGCGGGAGACCGGGTCTCCTGCAAACGGCAAACTGCCAACTGCCAACTGGCGTTCCGATGTCGCGGCGCTCGTGCTGATCGCGCTCTCGATGCTGCGCATCGCATCGACGTGGACCGTTTTCTCCGCGACCGTCGACGAGCCGATGCACATCTCCGCGGGGTTGCAGCTCTACACGCAGCATGCATACACCTATCAGCCGGAGAATCCGCCGCTGCCCCGTCTCGTGCTCGCGCTCGTGCCGTGGCTCGCGGGGATGGACTTCGATCCCAACCGCGGGATGGAAGAGCAGTTGCTGCGCGTCTTCTACTCCGATGGCCGGTACGAGACGAATCTCGTCCTCGCCCGCGCGGGGAATCTCGTCTTCTTCGTGATCGCCTCGCTCGCGACGTGGTGGTGGGCGCGGCGCGAGCTCGGCGCGGTCGGCGGCTTCATCGCGATGCTGCTCTTCACCTTTCAGCCGATGATCGCCGGGCACGCCGGCCTCGCGACGCACGACATGGCCACGACGGCGAGCTTCGTCGTGTCGCTGCTCGCGTTCCTGCGCTGGCTCGACGAGCCCACCGCGAAACGCGCCGCGATCTTCGGCTTCGCGTTCGGCGTCGCCGTGCTCTGCAAGTTCTCCTGCATCGGCTACGTCCCCGCGGCGTGCGCGGCGATCTATCTCGTCCGCGTGATCCGTGACCGCGACTTACGCAAGCCGTGGATCGCGTTCCCCGTCGCCCTCGTGACGTCGCTGGCGACCATCTGGGCAGGTTACGCGTTCACCATCGACACGTTCATCCGCGGGATCGAAGGCCTCGCCGACATCGATCGCGCGGGCCTCTTCAGCTTCGCATTCGGACGGGTCACGACGACGGGCTGGTGGTGGTATTTCCCGGTCGCTCTGGCCCTCAAGAGCACGATCGCGTCGCTGCTCCTCGGCATCGGAGCGATCTTCGTGAAGCGCCGCGTTGCGGTCGAGGCGCTGGCCGCCGTCGTCGCCGTTCTCCTCGTGGCGATGCCGAGTCATCTCACCCTCGGCGTCCGCTACGTCATGCCGCTCTACGCACCGCTCGCGGTCGCGGGTGCAGCGGCGGTGGTGGCGTTGCGGTGGAGATGGATCGGCATCGCACTGCTGGCCTGGCACACCGGCGCGTCCGTGCTTGCACATCCCGACGCGTTCCCCTACTTCAACGAAGCGGCCGGACGCGAGCCGTGGCGGCTGCTCCTCGACAGCAACATCGACTGGGGACAGGACATGCTGCGTCTGCGCGAGGTCGTACGCGAGAAGAAGATCGACCGCATCGGCCACGCGATTCTCGGCTGGCACGACTGGAACGCGCTCGGATTTCCGCCGCACTATCAGGCGCAGCGCGACATCCCCTCGCAGGGATGGGTCGCCGTCAGCGAGCACATTTACGGCCTGGCGCGCGGCGCGCCGTGGCTCGAGGGCCGCCGTTACGAGCGTGTCGGCAAATCGATCCGGCTTTATTACGTCCCATGACCGAAACCCGCTGGCGAGTGCTGCTCGCACTGATCGTCGTCTTCACGCTCGCGCGGATCGCGACCACGCACCGCGTGTTCTCGCAGACGATCGACGAAGCCTCGCACCTCATCGCCGGCTACGACATCCTGACGAAGCACGACTTCACGACCGACCCGCACCACCCTCCCCTCGCGAAGGTCCTGTTTGCGCTGCCGTTCATCACGACACCGGAACCGGTGGCGCAGGGCCCGATCTCGCGCGGCACGATCCTGCTGTTGCGGAACGATCGCTACACGCAGAACCTCGCGCGCGCGCGCATGCCGAACCTCCTCTTTGTCGCCATCGCGATCGTCGGCGTCGCGCTGTGGGCGCGTCACCTCTTCACGCCCATGGCAGGACTGCTCGCCGCGCTGATCTTTGCGTCACTGCCGCCCGTGCTCGCACACGGTGGCCTGGCGACGACGGACATGGCGCTCACGGCGATGTTGATCGTCGCGCTTTACGCTCTGACGCTGCTGCTCGAAGAGGCGACCTGGCCTCGCGCGATCGCCCTCGGCATCGCGGTCGCCGGTGGGCTGCTCGCGAAGTACTCGTTTCCCGTTTACTTTCCCCCGTGCGCGCTGGTGCTGATCGCGGTGCGGCTGCGTTTTCCGTTCACGAAGCTCCTGGCGGCGATGGGACTGGCCCTCGCGATCACGTTCATCGCCATTCCGCCGCGGGACTTTCTCGCCGGCATCAGTTCCGTGGCCGCTCAGGCGGTGTCTCCGCCGAAGGGGATTCTGTTCGGTGAAGTGCGCGCGGGTGGCTGGTGGTATTACTTCCCGGTCGCGCTGTTCTTCAAGACGCCGATCCCGTTTCTCATCCTCGCCATCGCTGGTCTGCGAAGGCGCCTGGAGATCGCGCTGCTCGCCGCCGTGATCCTCGCCATCGCAATGACCAGCAACATCAACCTCGGCGTACGCCACGTGCTCCCGATCTACGCGCCACTCGCGATTGCGGCCGCGGTGGCGATTCGCGTGCGCTGGCTGAATGCGGTGCTGATCGCGTGGCTCGTCATCGGCAGCGCGCTCGCGCATCCCGATTACCTCGCCTGGTTCAACGCCTTCGCGGGGAAGGAACCGCACCGCATTCTCAACGACAGCAATCTCGATTGGGGACAGGACGCGCTGCGGCTGGTGCGCCTCGCGCGGAAGGAAAAGATCCCGAGCATCACGACTTCACTGGGATGGTCCGCGCCGCTCGATCGCATCGGGCTCCCGCCTCGCAAAGAGTTGCAGGCCCTGCAACCGGTGCACGGCTGGCTCGCGATCAGTGAACTGAACATCGCACTCGACCGCGATTACAGCCCCGAGGTGCGGCAGTGGCTCGACGCGCTGCTCGCGAACAGGCCGTACCGGCGAGTGGGGAAATCGATTCGGCTGTATTACATGTAGGGCGCGGCTTCAGCCCGCCCCTCCCGGGGGAGGCGGGCTGAAGCCGCGCCCTACGTTTGTCAATTCACGCTCGCCGGTTCCGGCTCGAGCGACAGCTCGAGCTTCCCTTCCGGCGTCGCGTTCACGAACACCGTGTCGCCCGGCTTGAACACGCCTTCGAGCAATCGGATCGCGAGCGGATCGATGATCGACCGCTGCAATGCGCGCTTCAGAGGCCGCGCGCCGAACGCGGGGTCGTAGCCCTCGCGCGCGATCGCTTCCTTCGCCGCGTCGCTGATCTCGATCGAGAGACCGCGGTCCTCGATCAGCTTTGCCAGACGCTTGAGCTGCACGCCGATGATCTGCTTGATTTGTCCGAGGTTGAGCGTGTGGAAGACGATGACGTCGTCGATTCGATTCAGGAACTCCGGACGGAAGCGCTGGTGCAACTCCCCGTCGACCGCGCGCCGCATGTCCTCCTCGGACAACTCACCCTTCGCGTAGTCGTGGATGAACTGCGAGCCGACATTCGAGGTCATGATGATGACCGTGTTCTTGAAGTCGACCACGCGGCCCTTCGAGTCCGTCAGACGCCCGTCGTCGAGGATCTGCAGGAACACGTTGAACACTTCCGGGTGCGCCTTCTCGATCTCGTCGAACAACACCACCGCGTACGGCCGGCGGCGGATCGCTTCCGTGAGCTGGCCGCCCTCCTCGTATCCGACGTAGCCCGGAGGCGCGCCGATGAGACGCGAGACCGCGTGGCGCTCCATGTACTCCGACATGTCGATGCGCACGAGCGCGTTCTCGTCGTCGAAGAGAAACTCCGCGAGCGCGCGGGCGAGCTCGGTCTTGCCGACGCCGGTCGGTCCCATGAAGATGAACGAGCCGATCGGACGGTTCGGGTCCTTCAGTCCCGCGCGCGAGCGGCGGACCGCATTCGCGACGGCGTGCACCGCGTCCTCCTGCCCGATCACGCGGCGCTGGAGGTTGTCCTCCATCCGCACGAGCTTCTTGATCTCCGACTCGAGCATCTTCGTCACCGGCACGCCGGTCCACTTCGACACGATCTCGGCGATGTCTTCTTCCGTGACTTCCTCGCGAAGCAGCGCGCCGGACTTCTGCATCTCGGCGAGCTTCGCCGTCTCCGCTTCGACCTGCGCCTGGATCTTCGGAAGCTCACCGTAACGGAGCTCCGCGGCGCGATTGAGATCGCCCTCGCGCTCCGCGCGCGTAGCGTTCTCGCGTACCTCCTCGAGCTGCTTCTTCAGATCGTTGATGCGCGTGATGACCGCCTTCTCGCTCTCCCACTGCGCCTTGAGGCCGGAGATCTTCTCCTGCAGCTCGGAGATCTGTGCGCGGACCGCATCGAGGCGCGACTTCGTCGAAGGGTTGTTCTCCTCCTTCTTCAGCGCCTGCTCCTCGATCTGAAGCTGCGTCAGACGGCGCGTCAGCTCGTCGATCTCCTGCGGCATCGACGTCAGCTCAATGCGCAGACGCGACGCGGCCTCGTCGATCAGATCGATGGCCTTGTCCGGCAGGAAGCGATCGGTGATGTAGCGATGTGAGAGCGTCGCCGCGGCCACGATCGCGGAGTCGCGGATGGTCACCTTGTGATGCACCTCGTACCGCTCCTTCAGACCGCGAAGGATGGCGATCGTGTCCTCGACCGTCGGCTCGGGGACGTACACCGGCTGGAAGCGGCGCTCGAGCGCGGCGTCTTTCTCGATGTGCTTCTGGTACTCGTTGAGCGTCGTCGCGCCGATTGCGCGCAGCTCGCCGCGCGCGAGCGCCGGCTTGAGCATGTTCGACGCGTCCATCGATCCCTCGGCCGCACCCGCGCCGACGAGCGTGTGCAGCTCGTCGATGAAGAGGATCACCTCTCCCTCGCTCTCTTCGACTTCCTTGATGACCGCCTTGAGGCGATCTTCGAACTCGCCGCGGTACTTCGCGCCGGCGATGAGTGCGCCGAGGTCGAGGGAGACGACTCGCTTGTTCTTCAGGCCTTCGGGAACGTCGCCGGCGATGACGCGGCGCGCGAGTCCTTCGACGATCGCGGTCTTGCCGACGCCCGGCTCGCCGATGAGCACGGGATTGTTCTTCGTGCGGCGCGAGAGCACCTGGATCACGCGGCGGATCTCCTCGTCGCGGCCGATGACCGGATCGAGCTTGCCCCGGCGCGCGAGCTCGGTGAGATCGCGCGCGTAGCGCTGGAGCGCCTGGTATTTGTCTTCGGGATTCTGATCGGTCACGCGCTGCGTGCCGCGCACCGACTGCAGCGCCTTCAGTACCGCGTCGGGCACCACGCCGTGACGCCGCAGGATCTGCGCGGCGTTCGATTCCTTCATATCCGACAGCGCGAGGAGGAAGTGCTCGGTGGATACGTATTCGTCGTTGAAGTTCGTCGCCGCGCTGAACGCGGAGTCGAACACTTTCCGCAGCGTGCTCGAGACCATCGGCTCCGCCGACGCGCCGCCGACCTTCGAGTACTTCGACACCGCGGCCGCGACCTCGGCCTCGATCGTTCCGGGCGGAGTGCCGAGCTTGTTGAGGATCGGCGCGACGATGCCGCCGTCCTGGCGGACGAGCGCGAGCAGAAGATGCTCGGGCGTCACTTCCGGATTGCCCGCGCCGCGAGCAAGGTTCTGCGCTTCGGCGACCGCTTCCTGCGCCTTGACCGTAAGCTTATTGAAATTCATGGTTTACCTCACATTGAGTCCATCAGACTCAGATCGCATAACCGGCAACTTTTACCGTTCATTCCGAGGTGCAAGAAGTTCGCTGGCTCGGATGGCCGAGGCACCATGAGGGCATGAGCAAAGTGGTGTTGGTCGAATATGACGCTGCGGAGAAGGTGCTCCGACTCGACGCCCCGCTCGAGGGAGTGGAGGACCACGCGAAGTTGCAGGCGACGTTGGATACTACCGCAGCGCGCAATCGGTGGGCGGACCTTCGCCGCGCAGTGACCGAGGAGCAACTCGATGAGCTTGCAGCAATCATCGAAGAAGAGTTCCCGACCGAAAAATGAACGCGCGACTCGCAGTCGACGCTAACGCGGTCATTGATTCGCTGCGGTCCCGTCCTGAACATCGCGCGCCGCTCGACACGGACGCGGAGATCGTGTTGCCGCTTCCGGTTCTCGGCGAGTTGTACTTCGGTGCGTTCGCGTCCGCGAAGCAGGAGGCCAACGATCGATGGCCTCAACGTCATCCACTGGTAACGTGGACCATTCATTCCGGGTGCAAGAAGATGTCCCTGTGATTCAGCGGCTTTCGGCGAACGCCGAGCTCTTCCTCGTCAACGTTCTCTGCTTCGGGCCTTTCGCGGCGCTCAGCATCATCGGACTCATCGAACGCAAGGAGCTCACTGTCTTCGATGACCGTCGCGCGCTGCTGACGCTGGGGATCGAGATCGTCTGCGGATCGATCGCGCTCCTGCTCCTTCGCGCACGCGGCTGGAAGCTCTCCGACCTCGGATTTCGGATCACGCTGCCGCAGACGCTCGCCGGGATGCTGCTGCTGTTCGGCTCGAACTTCATCGTCGCCAGCATCGTCGAGCTCGTGCGCGCAGCGACCGGCGTCGATGCGAGTGCGGTCACCTCATCGGAAGCGCATGTCACGTGGCCCGTGCTGATCGTGCTGACACTCATCAATCCGCTCTACGACGAGATCCTCAGCGTCGCGTACAACGTTGAAGCGGCGTCGAAGGCGCACGGCGCCGCATTCGCGATCACGCTGAGCGCGACGGTGCGCTTCATCTGCCACCTCGAGCAAGGCCCGATCAGCGCCGTCACGATCCTGCCGTTCGGACTGATCTTCGCGTTCGTCTACTGGCGCTGGCGAGTGGTGTGGCCGCTCGTGGTGGCGCATGCGGTGATGGATTTTGTGGGGCTGGTGCCGAGGTAGCATCGGAACGCCGGCGTCCCCGCCGGCTGAGCAGGCGGCGTCTCCGCCGCCCGCCCGGAGCGAGGACGCTCCCTGCTCAGCCGGCGGGACGCCAGCGTTCCCAAAACCGGGTAGACTCGCCGTCCGGAGACCCGCAATGAGCGTCCAACCGATCGAATCCACCACGCCGCAGACCGCCCTGTTCGACAGCATCCTCGAGCTCATCCGCCGCACGTCGACGCAACTCCCCGAGGATGTCGTCAGCGCCGTCACCGGCGCGCGGAAGCAGGAGGAGACCGGATCGAACGCGGACGTTGCGCTGGACGTCATCGGCTGCAACATCGTCCTCGCGCGCGACAACTCGCTGCCGTTGTGTCAGGACACCGGCACCATCCTCTTCTACGTCCACACCCCCGTGAGCTACGACCAGATCGAGTTCGAGGAAATCGCCACCGAGGCCGTGCGCGCGGCGACGAAGAAGGGATACCTGCGGCAGAACAGCGTCGACAGCGTCACCGGCAAGAACACGGGAGACAACACCGGTCCAGGCTCGCCCGTCTTTCATTTCCACCAATGGCGCGAGCCCCACGTCGAAGTGAAGCTGATGCTCAAAGGCGGCGGCTGCGAGAACATGAACGCGCAGTACTCGCTCCCGCACCCCGACCTCGGCGGCCGCGATCTGAAGGGCGTCGAGAACGCGATCCTCGACTGCATCCTGCAGGCGCAGGGACAGGGCTGCGGCCCCGGCATCCTCGGCGTCTGCATCGGCGGCGATCGCGCCACGGGCTACGAGCACGCGAAGGAACAGCTCCTTCGCACGATGGAAGACGCGAACGATGACCCGGAGCTCGCCGCGCTCGAACAGCGCGTCGTCGAGAAGGCCAATCAATCCGGCATCGGCCCGATGGGCTTCGGCGGAAAGACCACCCTGCTCGCGTGCAAGATCGGCAAACGCAATCGCCTTCCGGCATCGTTCTTCGTCTCGATCGCGTACATGTGCTGGGCGTTCCGGCGCCGCGGAGCGGAGATCGATCGGAACGGCGAAGTTTCGAACTGGCTCTATTGAGCGTCTAAGCGAGCATGAAGTACATGCTCGCGCTCCTGGTGTTCGTCCTCGGCCTCGAGGCCGTCGACCGCGCGTTGCTCCAGCGAGCGATGGAGTCGATGAAGCCGCCCCGCGAGCCCAGCGCTTTTCACGCGCTCACCAAAGGGCCGCTGCTTCCGGAACCACCGCCACCGCCGCCTCCTCCTCCGCCGCCTCTCGGCGACTATGCCTTCCCTTGAGGAATCATCCTGGACTCGGGCGGTTCGCCCGAGACGGTTCAGCAGGCGTGCAACGAGTGTCATGAAGGCGATGTGACCGGAACCCTACCCGATCGTCACAAGATGCATGCGAAGACACCAACGCATCTCGACGAGAGTGGCGGCGGCGGTGGCAGGTAGCGTGTTCATCGCTTTGCTGATCATCGCCGTTCCCAATCTCCATACCGCACTCCAGCGATCCCGGCAGAAGCGAACGATGAGCGACCTCCGCACACTCGCTCAGCTCATCGAGAAAGGCGGTCAACCCGCCGCGTCACGTGATGGATGGGGACATCCGTTGCGCATCCGACGAGCGGGACGGCACTACTCGATCCGCGCCGCGGCCGCCGACGGGATTTTCGAGTCCGGCTCGCCTCGCGGTGCCGTGGATGGCTTCGACTCCGACATCGTGCTGATCGACGGCCAATTCCGTCAGACTCCGGAAGGCATCTGAGGGAACGATATCCCGTCGGACGGTCCGCCCGACCCCACCCTCGGACGCTGTGCGTCCTGCCACCCCCACCGCATCGCGAAAGCGATAGGATCTTCGCGCCATGGCGCTCGTAAAACTCAACACCCCCATCGATGAAGCCACCATCCGCACATTGCACGTCGGCGACACCGTCGCGATCACCGGACGCCTCTACACCGGTCGCGACGCGGTGCACCATCGCATTCACGAAGGCGTGAAGCCGCCGGTCGATCTCGATGGCCAGATCATTTACCACTGCGGTCCGGTGATGGTGAAAGAGGGCGATCAGTGGGTGTGCAAGGCCGCGGGGCCCACGACTTCCTCGCGCGAAGAGCCGTACCAGCACGAGGTCATCCGCGACTACCGCATCCGCGGCGTCATCGGCAAAGGCGGCATGGGTCCAAAGACGCTCGCCGCGTGCAAGGAGTATGGCGCCGTGTATCTCCATGCGATCGGCGGCGCCGCGCAGGTCTGCGCGGCATCGATCAAACGCGTCGACGGAGTCGACTGGATGGACCTCGGCTCCCCCGAGGCGATCTGGCATCTCTGGGTCGAAGACTTCATGGCCATCGTGACGATGGACGCGCACGGACAATCGCTGCATCAGAGCGTCTACGAAGAATCGCGCGCGCGCCTTGCAGCACTGAAGGCCTGATGCGAAGCGAACGGGACACCCTCGGCGAAGTCCGCGTCCCCGATGACGCGCTGTACGGCGCGCAGACGCAGCGCGCGGTCGAGAACTATCCGATCAGCGGACTGCGCGAGCATCCGCAGTTCATCCGCGCCTTCATCCTCCTCAAGCGCGCGGCGGCACTCGCGAACCACGAGCTCGGCGTACTCGACGAGACCATCTCCGGCGCGATCGTCAACGCGTGCGACGCCATCCTCAACGACTTCGAGAACTACCGGCAGCACTTCGTCGTCGACGTCTTCCAGGCCGGCGCCGGCACGTCGTTCAACATGAACTGCAACGAGGTTCTCGCCAACCTCGCCAACGTCGCCCTCGGCGGCAGCCTCGGCACGTACAAGCCGGTCCATCCCAACGATCACGTGAACATGGCGCAGTCGACGAACGACGTCTTCCCGACCGCGCTGCGCATGGCAACGCGCTTCCTGCTCGACCAGCTCTTCCTCGAGCTCGACGCTCTCGGCGACGCGCTCGATGTCAAAGGCACGGAGTTCAAAGACGTCATCAAGTCCGGCCGCACGCATCTGCAGGACGCCGTGCCCATCACCCTCGGACAGGAGCTCGCAGCGTACGCCGCCGCCATGCGACGCGCGACGCGCCTCCTGCGCAACGTCGGCGAAGAAGTCGACGAGCTCGGCATCGGCGGCACCGCTGTCGGTACGGGCATCAACACCTCGATCGGCTATCGCTTCGCCGTCATTCGCCACCTCAACGCATCGACCGGCATCCACTTTCATCCGACGCCCGATCTGCGCGAGGCGATGCAGTCACAGCTCCCGGTCGTCGCGGTCTCCGCGGCGCTGCGCAATCTCGCGCTCGAGCTCACGCGCATCACGAATGACCTCCGGCTTCTCTCCTCCGGACCGATGACCGGACTCGCGGAGATCCTTCTTCCGTCCGTGCAGCCGGGCTCCTCGATCATGCCGGGCAAAGTGAATCCCTCCCTGCTCGAGTGCATGAACCAGGTGCTGTTCCACATCATCGGCGCCGACACCGCGGTCGCATACGCGTCGCAGGCGGGACAGCTCGAGCTCAACGTGATGATGCCGCTGATGGCGTTCGAGGTCTCGTTCTCGATCGAGATTCTCAAGAACTTCCTGCCGGTCTTCACCGAAAAATGCATCCGCGGAATCGAGGCGAATCGCGAGCGCTGCGAGGCCTACTACATCAGCTCACCGTCGCTGGCGACGGCGCTCAACCCGCTCATCGGCTACGCGGCCGCGGCGGAGATCGCGAAGGAATCGGCGAAGAGCGGAGAACGGATCCCCGATCTTTTGCGTGAGAAGAAACTCCTGTCCGAGGAAAAGATCGCCGAGATCTTCACGCCGGAGTTCCTCGCCGGACAGGCCGATCGCAAGGAATGAAGCGTACAATCTCGCGGTCCGCGGTCCATGCGACTCTTCATTGCTGCCCAATTTCCCGAGGAGGTCCTGCGCGATCTCAACGATCGTGCTGCGCACCTCAAGACGCGCCTGCCCGCGGCGTCCTGGGTTCGTCCGGAAGCGCAGCACCTGACGTTCGCCTTCCTCGGTGAGCAGCCCGAGGCGCTCGTCGAGAAGATTGCGCAGCCGCTGTCGGATGCCTGCGGCGCGATCGCAAAATTCGGAGCGCGGCTGAGCGGATGCGGCTTCTTCCCCAATCCGCGGCGTGCGCGCGTCGGCTGGGTCGGTCTCGATCCGGAGACCCAGTTCGAGCAGGTCGCGCACGCCGTCCGCGAAGTCGTGAAGACGAACGGCGTCGTGCTCGACGGCGGCGTATTCAAACCGCACCTCACGCTGATGCGCATGCGCGACGCCTGGCCGCCGGCGTCGATCGACCTCTTCACGAGATCGCTGCGGGACTACGAGTCCGCGCCGTTTTTCGTATCCGAGGTGACGCTCTTCTCGAGCCAGCTCCATCCGAAGGGCGCGGTCCACACGCCGCTACAGACGTTTCCGCTGTCATCCTAAGGACCGCCGGCGTCCCGCCGGCTGACGCGCACGCGTCTCGCGTGCGCACGGCGGCGAGACGCCGCCGTGTCAGCCGCCGAGACGGCGGCGGTCCGCTTGCGCTTCGCCGCGAGTCGCGCGGCTCTTCGCGACTTCCTTGCCCCGCAACTGCCCACATGCCGCCGCGATGTCGCGTCCCTTCGAGCGGCGCACGGTCACGCGCACGCCGTACTGCACGAGCGCGTCGACGAAGCGATCGATCTGCGCGTCCGATGGACGCTTCATCCACTTCGGGAGGTTCGTGTCTTCGTTGAACGGGATCGCGTTCACCTTCGCGTGAATGCCGCGGATCAGTTTCGCGAGCGCCGCCGCGTCGCGTGGCGAATCGTTGTAGCCCGCGAGCAGGACGTACTCGATCGTGATGTCGCGCCCGCGCTCGAGCGGGAAGCGCCGCAGCGAATCCATCAGCTCCTCGAGCGGATACTTCACCGTGATCGGCATGATCTCTTCGCGGCGCTTGCGGTCCGGCGCGTTGACCGAGATCGCCAGGTTCGGGCGGCGCTCGTAGCTCGCGAGTTGCTCGATGCCCGGAATGATCCCCGACGTCGACACCGTGATCCGTCGCGGCGCGAGATTGCGATAGAGGATCTCCAGCGTCGCGATGAGATGGTCGTAGTTCAACAACGGCTCGCCCATCCCCATGAACACGACGTTCATCTGTTCGCTCGGGATCTGCTTCTCGCGCTGAATGACGAAGAGCTGCCCGACCATCTCCGCCGGCGTGAGATTGCGTCCCGCACCGAAGAAGCCGGTCACGCAGAACGTACAGCCGACCGCGCAACCGGCCTGCGATGACAGACAGATGCTGGTTCGGTCTCCCATCGGCATGTACACCGATTCGATCTTCTGCCCGTCCGCGAGTTGGAACAGGTACTTCTGACTCCCATCCGGCGCCGGCTCCGTGCGCGACAGCACAACAGGCATCGCGATCGTGAACCGCTCCGCGAGCTTCGCGCGAATGTCCTTCGGGATGTTCGTCATCGCGTCGAACGAGTCGACGCCGCGGACGTGCATCCATTCTTCGATCTGCTTGACGCGGAAGGGAGGAGAGACGACCTCGGAGAGCGTGCGCGCGAGTTGCGCGGGACTGAGGTCGTAGAGGTTCAGAAGGTCATTCGTCACTGGTCTGCGCGAGAGGAGTGACACGCCTCGCGCCTTTCACTTTTCGGGTCGGATCGATGCCCAGGGAACGGAGCATCGAGAGATCGTTCACGTTGATGCGGAACTGCACTTCCCGCGGCGGCTCGGCGACAGCCACCACGTCGTCGCGATCACCCGCGTCGGGCTCTTGCTTGTTGAGACCGATCGTCGCGTCCAGGACGACGTAGAGGTCGTAGCCTTCGTCGCGGATTCGCTGGATGTGGCGATTCACGTCGTCGGAGCCCGAGATCGATTCGTTGATCGCCGTGCCGAGCTCCTGGAGAAGCTGCTTGATCTTTTCGTCCACGCGGTCTCCGTCCAGAACACGTAAACCATTGCGGAATAAGCAGCTTACATTTACGTGCGTCAGGTCGAATTATGCAAACGGGACCGCCCGCGGTCAATATTCCGAATCGCACGCGAGCGGAGTACACTACTTGTCCTCGTCCGCCCGCGCCTGCCTAGACCGATCGCCAGAGCTCCGACCAGTACGCGAGGTACTTCCACCGTCCCCACTTCGCGTAGCGCCGCACCATCGTCGCGTCGCTGACCTTGCGGCCGCCGTGATACGTCTCGCGCACGAAACGGCGGAACTCGGTGTCGACGGCGATGAAGTCGTGGCGGCCGTCCATCGCCAGAAGATGCGCGGTGCCGTACGGACCGATGCCGGGAAGCTTCAGGTACTCCTCGCGCGACATCGCCTCGGTGCCGATGACCTCCGCGAGCGCGCGCACGGACTTCGCGCGATAGCCGAGACGGCAGTCGCGCTGGAGCTCGTCGACGTCGAATCGCGCGACCTCGGCGGGCGTCGGAAACGCGCCGTCGCGTCCGCACTTCGCCACGAGCAGGTCGACCATGCGCACCGTCTGCGACCACATCGTGTTCGTCGTGGCGATGATCTTCACCGCGTCTTCCCACAGCGTCGTTCCGCAGAGCAGCCGCCCGAAGCCCGCGGGCTCGACCCACGCGTGCGCCGGAGAGTTGCGCGTCATCGCCAGGAACTCGGAGAGATCGAGATGAAGCTGGAACATGCGCGAGACGCGCTTCCTCAACTCCTCGGAATCGCGCGCGCCGCGCACGTGCAACGCGTTCCCGCGATGCGTGATCTCCAGATCGACGATTCCCTCCGGTAGCACCTCTTTGCGGCGCAGCACCTTGCCATCCCAGCGGAACGGCGCGAGCCGGTACCAGCCGTGCGACTCCACGGTGGCGGCGAAGGCGAAGTTGGGGGGAACGGGAAATTTGGAGGCGACGGCCGGAATCGAACCGGCGGATAAAGGTTTTGCAGACCTCTGCCTTACCACTTGGCTACGTCGCCTCATCCCGAAGGGCGAAAAAGACAGCGAGTCTAGTGAACCGAGGCAGGAGCGTCAATATTCAGAGAAACCAGAATTTTGCCGCCACGTCCGTCCCTTAACGACATAGGCGCATCCGCGCTAAGCTGAGCCACTCGCGGGAGGGATCGTGAAACGAACTCTGGTTGCCGCCGCCCTGCTGATCCTTGGTTTCAACGCGCACGCGCAGTCGTCGCAAGGTCCCGAAGGCAACGAGGGACTGAAGACGCTGACGATGCGTTACCAGAGTCCCTTCCCCGCCAATATCCCGATCACCGGCACCTATCAGACCGTCGACGGCACCGCGACGGCCGCCGACAACGATTACATCCCGACGGCGGGCGTGTTCGTCATCGACATCGGCCAGACGCAGAGCAATGAGATCTCGGTTCAGATCGTCGGGGATCGCAAGATCGAGGCGAACGAGTCATTCACGATCGTAGCGAGCAACGTCGTTGGCGGCGTCGCGCCGCAACCGCTCACGTTGACGCTCATCAATGACGACATTCCCGTCGTGACTGTCGCGAATGCGCAGGTGATCGAAGGGAACAGCGGCACGACCGCGATGACGTTCCCCATCACTCTCACGACCGCCGCGGCGATTCCCGTGCAGGCGTCGTACTTCACCTCGGACGGCACGGCGACGGGCGGCGAGGACTATCAGCCGACGCAAGGAACAGTCATCTTCGAGCCCGGAATCGCGCAACGGAGCGTGACCGTCAACGTCATCGGCGACACCAACTTCGAAGCCAATGAAACGCTGACTCTCACCGTCACGCCGGCCGGCGGCACCGCGGCCACGGCCACTGGCACGATCACGAACGACGACACACAGCCCGCGTCGCGCGTCGTGATCGTCAGCGGCAACAAGCAGCAGGGCAGACTCGGACACGCGCTCGCGCAACCGCTCGTCGTGCAGGTGCTCAACGCGAATGAAAGCCCCGTTGCCGGCGTCGTCGTGCAATGGAGCGTCACGGCTGGCGAAGCGCTCCTCGATCCGGCGACGAGCACCACCGGCGCGGACGGACGCGCGAGCACGAACGTCACGCTGCGCAGCGTCGGTCCCATCGAGGTGCGCGCGACCGTCGCGAACCTCGCGCCGGTCACGTTCACGATCAACGCGCAGACGTCGTTCGAATCACGCGCGAAAGGTCCCGTGGCCGTGCCGATCGCACGCGCCCTCGATAGCGTCTGCGCGCGCAACGAACAGGTCTTCGCCGGCGCCTGTCGCGCTCTGTCGCTGCTGTCGGACGGCGACCTCACGCCCGCGCTGGAGCGCGTTGCGCCGCAGCAGTCGGGCGCGCAGTCGAAGGTCGCGGGCGAAGTCGTCGCCGCCGTCACGACGGGCGTCGGCGCGCGCCTCTCGGCGTTGCGCAACGGCGTCGATCGCATCTCCGTTCAGCAACTCGCGCTCAACGTCAACGGCCAGACGATTCCCCTCGGCGCGATCGCGCACGCACTGTTCCCGCAGGACGCGCAAACCGACGCCGGTGGCGAAGAACCTGATTACAACGGCTGGTCCGCGTTCCTCAGCGGCAACCTCGGCGACGGCGAGCGGATCGGACGCGACGGGCAACTCGGCTTCGACCTCGAATCGCAGGGCCTGATGTTCGGCGTCGATCGCATGTTCGGCGAAAGCGTCTTCGGCGCGTCGCTGAATCTCATGCAGCTCGACGCGGACCTCAGCAGCGACACCGGCTCGCTCGATACGAGCGGCTACGCGCTCTCGCTGTACGCAAGCCGCGGCGGTTTCTTCGCGAGCAGCGCGCCGAACGCGAGCTTCGACGGCATCCATTTCGACGGCAGCATCACCCTCGGACGCAACAATTACGAGTCGAAGCACCTCGCCGAGGCTGGGGGATTTACGCTCATCGATGCGACGAGCGAGAACGACGCGAACGTCTTCGCCGTCTCCGGCGTCACCGGCTTCGAGGCTCATCGCGGACGGACGGATTTCGACGTTTCGCTCTCCGGCACGTGGTCGCGCGCGAGCATCGACGACCTCACCGAGGAGGGCGACGGACCGCTGATTCTGTTCGTGCAGGGTCAGGACATCGATTCCCTCGTCGGCACCGCGGGACTGAACGTGAGGTCGGCGTTCAGCGTTCCGTTCGGAACGCTCCTGCCGAGCTTCCGCGCGGAGATGGTCCATGAGTTCGAGGGCGGCGCGCGTTTTGTCACGGCGAGATTCCTGAAAGACCGGCTCGACAATTCCTTCACCATTCCGCTCGATCGTCCCGACCCGAATTACGGCAGGCTCGGTGCGGGACTGCAGGGCGTTTTCCCGTATGGCTGGTCCGTGTCGATCGAAGCGATGCAGGATGTTCTCCGCTCCGACTTGCACTTCCGGATGGTTCAGTTCACCTTGTACAAATCGTTCTAGAGGATTCGATGCGGCGAACGAACGTAGGGCGTGGCTTCAGCCCGCCCGCCCCCGGGGGTGGGCGGGCTGAAGCCGCGCCCTACGTTTTGCTCGTCATGCTGTTGATCGCGCTGAACGCCAGCGCACAAAGCGTCGACGACCTCACGCTCGTCGACTGCCGCCTGCCGCCGAAAATGAAACGCGTCGGCGGCCGCACGTACCCGATGGCGTCGCCGCCGCGGCGCACGACCGCGGTCGACTGCCGCATCCGCGGCGGTGAGTACACGGTGTACGACCGCGGCAACTACGCGACGTCGTTGAAGATCTGGCTGGCCGAGGCGGAGAAGGGGAACGTCGAGGCGCAGTACTACGTCGGGAAAATCTACGAAGGCGGGCTCGGAACGCCGCCCGACTATCCAAAGGCCGCGAGCTGGTACGAGAAAGCCGCCGCCAAAGGTCACAGCGCATCGCAGTTCAGCCTCGGGTCGTTGTACGAGAAAGGTCTCGGCGTCACTGCGGACAAGACGAAGGCGTTCGCGTTCTATCGCAGCGCCGCCGGACTCTCCGGCGATTACGTCTTCGTCGAGAGCGCGAAGTACGAAGAGCTCGAGCGCGCGGCCGAGGAGCTTGCGCTGCGCGAACAGGAGATCGAAGAGCTTCAGCGCCAGCTCGACGAGGCGAAGAAGCAGCAGAAGCGCGATGAAGCGCGCGAGCGCGAGCTCCTGCAGAAACTCGATTCCCAGAAGCAGAAGATCGACGCGCAGAAGACTCAGATGGCGCGGATGCAACAGAGCCTCTCCGCGCCGGCCGTTTCGGCCGTGCCCGCGAAGCCGCTGCCCGCATTGAAGAAGGGAACGCTCGGACGCTTCTTCGCGCTCGTCATCGGCAACGGCAAGTACGCGAGCTTCCCCGCCGTTCCTTCCGCCGAGAGCGATGCAAAGGCGATGGCCACGCTGCTGCGCGATTCGTACGGCTTCGAAGTGACGCTGCTGCTGAACGCGAAGAACGCGCAGATCCTCTCGACGCTCTACCAGCTCAGCCAGAATCTCGCCGAGAACGACAACCTGGTCGTGTTCTACGCCGGCCACGGCAAACGCGATCTGCGCAACCGGCGCGGATGGTGGCTGCCCGTCGACGCGGTCTCCGATACCGTCGCACGCACGAACTGGCTGCCGAATCAGGAAGTGAGCGACCGCCTCGCGCTCATTCCGTCGCGGCACATCCTCGTGATGGCCGATGCGTCGTACGTCGGCGACATCACCCGCGGCACACCGCAGGCGGCGACCGAGAAGATGACGCCCGCTCAGTGGACGAAGTACGTCGAGACGACGAAGCGGAAAAAAGCGCGACTCGCGCTCGCGTCAGGCACCGACGGCGCGAGCTCGCGCTTCACGAAGACGCTCATCAGCGTGTTGCAGAAGCAGCAGGGCGTCGTCCCGGCGTCGCGCATCCATCGTGAAGTCGTGAACGCGATCACCGCGGACAACCGCGTCACTTCGGCCGTCCCGACATTCGCGCCGCTGCAGTCGGCCTTCCACGACGGAGTCGATTTCCTCTTCGAGCGTAAATGAGCGTTCTTCCGGAAATCGAAAGCCGCTTCGACGTGCTCGCCAAGCTCGGCGAGGGCGGCATGGGCACCGTGTACAAGGTGCGCCATCGCGATCTCGACGAAGTGCAGATCGTGAAGACGCTGAAGGCGACGCTGAGCTCGAAGGAAGGACTGCGCGAGCGGTTCGTCAACGAGGCGCGCCGCGGAATGCGCCTGCGCCATCCTCATATCGCCGGAGTCCACGACTTCGCGGTCTGCGCCGATGGCACCGGCTACATCGTCATGGAGTACGTGCACGGGCACAACCTGCGCGACCTCCTGGCCACGAAGGGCCCGATGCGTCTGCAGCTCGTCGGCGCGATCGCCGCGCAGACGCTCGACGCGCTCGGCTATCTCCACAGCGAGAAGTTCATCCATCGCGACATCTCGCCCGACAACCTGATCCTCACCACGACCGCGGACGGGAAACCGTTCGTGAAGCTGATCGACCTCGGCATCTCGAAATCGCTCGAGTCGGGACAGACGATGACCGAAACGGGCCAGTTCATCGGCAAGGTCAGTTACGCGTCGCCCGAACAATTCGGCGGACACGCCGACGCGCGCAGCGACCTCTATTCGCTCGGCGTCGTGCTGTACAAACTGCTGACGAACGCCGAGCCGTTTCCCGGCGAGAACTACAACCAGATCATCGCCGGTCATCTCTTTCAGCCGCCCCGTCCCTTCGAGGAAGCCGCGCCCGGAATCGAGATCCCCGAGGCCGTGCAGCACGTGGTGTATCGCGCGCTCGAGAAGGATCCGGACATGCGTTATCGCGACGCCGCTGAATTCGGTGACGCGGTCGCGGACGCGTTCGGCATCGAGGAGCCGCGAACCACGCGGCCCGCGCCAACGCGTCCGGCATTGACGCAGCCCGGGGCAGCGGACAGCGCCACGACGCTCGTGCCGCTCTCCGACAAGACGGAAATCAGCACGCCGCCGACGCAAGTCGACACGACGGTGATCGCTCCCGCGCGATCCTTTCGCTGGCCCATCGTCTCTCTCGTCATCGCGTTGTTGCTCTTCGTCGCCGCGGCAGTCGCCTGGCAACGGATGCGCGCCGCGAATCTCGCGAGCTACGGGAAGTTCTACGCCGTCGTCATCGGCGAGTCGCAGTATCAAAAGGACGAGTCGCTCCCGACTGCGGTGAACGACGCGCGCGCGGTCGCGCAACTCCTCGAAAGCAGATACGGCTACGACGTCGCGCGACTCGAGAACGCCAGCGGGCAGCAGATCGTCGCCACGCTGCAGGCCACGGCGAAGCGGATGACCAACGCCGACAACCTGCTCGTCTTCTACGCCGGTCACGGGACGCTGCTCAACGATAAAGGCTATTGGAAACCGGTGGATGCCGACTTCGAGATGACGAACTGGATCTCGCCGGCGATGATCAAGGACCTCCTCCTCGATCATCCCGCGCGGCGCACGCTGGTCATCGCCGACTCCTGCTATTCCGGCGCGATTGCGCGAGGCACGCGCTCATCTCCCTATTCGCGCGAGAGTAAAGAGAAGCGCTCGCGCATCGTCATCAGCTCCGGCGGCAACGCTCCGATCGTCGACTCCGCCGACGGCCAGCACTCGCTCTTCACCCGTGCGCTGCTCGACGTTCTCGGCAAACCCGACGACAGCGTGACCCCCGTGCAAAGCGTCTTCGCGCGCATCCGCGAGCGCGTGAACGACTCCGCACGGCGGGCGGGACGCGAGCAGAATCCGGATCTCGCAGTGATGGCGGAGGTGGGCGACGAAGGAGGCACGTACTTCTTCGTCGTCCGGTAACCGTGCTGCATCTCCTGCTCGCCGCCGCGATTCAGGGGCCGACCAGCTCCGCGTCGCCGTATGTCGTTCCGCTCGCGGAAAACGTCCTCACGAAGTCGATCCTCACCGTCGGCGACTCCGTCAATGCGAAGCCGGACGGTACGCCATACCGCATGGTCGGGTACCCCGATGGTCTCGGCGCGTACGACAACGGCGACGGCACGTTCACGCTGCTGATGAATCACGAGCTCCCCGAGGGCATCGGTGCGGTGCGGGCGCACGGCGCGCGCGGCGCATTCGTTTCGAAGTGGACGATCCGCAAACGCGACCTCGCCGTGATTCGCGGAGAGGATCTCATCCGGAAAGTCGCAACGTGGAATCGCGGCATCCGCGTGTACAACACACCTGCATCCGGGGTCGTGCTCCGCAGATTCTGTTCGGCCGACCTCGCGCCGAGCAGCGCGTTCTTCGACGCCGCGTCCGGCGCCGGTTACGACGCATCCATCTACATGAACGGCGAAGAGGCGGGCCCCGAGGGACGAGCGTTCGCTCATCTGCTCGACGGCACGAGCTACCAGCTCCCTCGCATCGGCACGGCGAGTTGGGAGAACGTCGTCGCAAATCCCTCCAGTGGCGAAAAGACGATCGTCGTTGCGCTCGACGACAGCCTCCCCGGCTCGTTGCACGTTTACGTCGGACGGAAACGGAGCGTCGGCTCACCGATCCAGCGCGCGGGACTGACGAACGGGAAAACGTACGCCGTGCAAGTGCCCGGCTTCACGATGGAGCTTTCGGAGAGCGGCATTCCGTCCGGCGCCGTGTTCGCGCTGAAGGACCTGGGCGACGTCGAGGGGATGACTGCGGCGCAACTCGAGAGCGCACGCATCGCCGTTGGCGCGACGAAATTCCGGCGCCCCGAGGATGGCGCGTGGGATCCAACGAACCCGCGCGACTTCTACTTCGCCACCACCGCGAGCTTCACGACGCAATCACGCCTCTGGCGCCTTCGCTTCCACGACATCGCACATCCGGAGAACGGAGGAGTCATCGAGATGCTCCTCGACGGCAGCGAAGGGCACAAGATGCTCGACAACATCACGGTCCGTCCGAACGGCGACGTGATCCTGCAGGAAGATCCCGGAGAACAGCCGCGCCTCGCGCGCATCTGGCGCTACGTGCCGTCGCGCGACGAGCTGACCCCGCTCGCCGAGCACGATCCGCTGCGCTTCGGCGCCGGGGTCGCGGGGTCCCTCGCGATCGGCGAAGAGTCCTCCGGCATCATCGATGTCTCCTCGATCCTCGGCACAGGCTGGATGCTGTTCGTCGTGCAGGCACCGCACTCCCTCGGCGGGGAGTTGGTCGCCGGCGGTCAACTCCTGGCGATGCGTTTTCCAGCGACGACCCGGCGAAGAAGCGTGCGCTAGACTGCACCGCGCATGACCACACCGCTGCTGGCGACCCTCGAGCGTGGAACCGTTCGCGTCGACTATCGCACCGTCGACTTTGAGTCCGCGGTGCGCGGACTGCTCGCGCAGTCGCTGATCGCGCGCGGCCTGAGCTCCGATCGCATCGATCAGATCGTCGAGGCCGTGCAGCGTCGCGAAGAAACCGGCTCGACCTGCTCCGGTCCAATCGCTCTTCCGCATGCGCGCGTCGATGGCATTCCGGGAATCGTCGCCGGCCTCGGAATCAACGCCGGCGGCATCTGGCCGCAGGCGGACACCCGCGTCATGCTCGCATTCGTGTCACCCACCGACGCCGCGGGAGAGCATCTCCGCTTTCTCTCCTCCGCCGCGAAGACCCTGCGCGATCCGAGCCTTCTCTCGCGCATCCTCGAAGCGCCGTCGCGCGCCGACGTCCTCGCGTTGTTGTGACGTTGCACGAACGTAGGGCGTGGCCCGACATCCACGACGACGATCTCCGCGACTGTTTTTGGGATGGTCTGGATCCCCGAGGCCATCGAGCGCAAGATCCCCCACCGTGCCGAGACCGTGGGGATGGCAATGATCTTCCCGGCGATCTCGCCGTGGAAAGAGCCTGGTGGGTTGGAGGGCCACCATCACCTCCATGAGAGCATCCTGCAGCGGGCCGTCAAGAGCGCTGCAGGCGAGGCCGGTCTCGACACGCGCGTCACCTGTCACACCTTCTGCCATTCCTTCGCGATGCACGTCATCGAGCGCGGCCACGACATCCACACGGTCCAGGAGCTTCTCGGCCACCGCGACGTCACCACCACGATGATCTACACCCACGTCCTGCATACGGTGCACGCGGCGTGTCAGCCCACTCGATACTGTGTAGCGCTTTCCGGTACGCGGCCCGACCGAAAGATCCCGCGCGATGGTTCGGTCCAGCGCTACGCGACGCGCGCTCGCGATGCAACTTCTCGCGCTATACGGTCTCCCGCGCTCAAACTCGCCGCGCTACGGGTCGTTCTCGCTTCATAGCGCTGCATGTTCTATCGCGTTGTTACAAACGCGACGAGACCGCCCCTGCTACGTGGGCCAAGCAAAGTACAAGTTAGCCGGACGCAAACAGAGATGTTGCGTTAGCATCTGGATGATGAGCGAAGAAACGAATGAGGAACTGTCGCTCGGGTTCGGTGTCATCGTGCCGGTCTTTCTGTGGAATGCGGTCGAGGAAATCCAGAGACTCACGAAGTTCGGTCGAATGGTCGACCTAGGCTTTCTGTTAGGAGCGAACTTATCGGCGTTGGAGTCGGCCTTCCGCTCCTGCGTAGAGGACACGCCTGAAGCGAGAAACGGATTGGAGTTGTTCACCTCTCTTGGTGAAGAGTTGCAGAGCTACGCGAAGGAGCAGTCGGATGCCGGGATGCCTTATCTCAGAGCGTTGCTTACCATCCGATTAGTTATAGTAACCGAGACCGTTATCCAAGATGCGGTTCTCACGTCACTTGAGAGTGTTCCCGGTGTGCTCGAACGCGAGGAGGTTAGGCGCATCAAAGGGCCAGTCGCTGAGCTCCTCGCCGCATCGCCTGCAGAACGGGCCGAATTCTTTGCAATGGCGTTGGCTCGAGACGGAAAAGATCATTCGCAATCGGGCATCGGCAAATATGAACGTCTCCTTCAGGCCGTCGGATTAGGAGGTGCGATTGACGATACCGTGCAGCGAGCACTTTTCGAACTTGTTCAGGTTCGGAACGCCCTGGTTCATGCTGGTGGTAAGGCTGACGCCAAATTCTGTAAATCCTGCCCGAGCTTTAAACTCGTTCCCGGCTCAGCGATCAGCATAACGAGTGAAATGTCCCAGCGGTACCGAGTGGCAACGATCTCGTTTCTGTTTGAACTCATGCAGCGCTGGGCTGCACGGAGAAGCCAATCAGCTGATCTCACGATTTTACGTACACTTAGCGAACAGGCGATCGCAAAGATCCGCGGCGCGGAAGCCAGCGCCGACTAACTCAGGCGTCATCACGCGCGTGGCGTCCTCGACCAAGTTGCCGTAATTGCGGACCATCTCTTTGAGAGGCAATACCGAAGCAGCTCCGTGGTACACGCCCTTCAGGGAGCCGAGACGAAGTCGTTCAGAGAGCGAATCGGAGTCGATATCGTCGTTCTTGTTGACGAGCTCCTTCTTCCTGCGGACGTTGCACACGATCACCCGCTCGGCGATCGGTTGCAGCAGATCGTGCAGCCACTGCGCTTGCGTACCCTCTTCGAACGCAACATGCACTCGAGGTCCTTGCCCGCGGACCAATCCGACGATGGCCTTGGCCTCCGTCGGCACCGTTGCCTTCAGCACGATGGCACCCGACTCGTTGCGACTCGTCGCGACGATCGTTGCCTGATGCACGTCCAAACCGAGATAATGTGTCGCCTGATGTTTCATGGCAGCCGTCCCTTCCTTTCGTTTGGCCTTCGAACGATCCAAACTTACAGGAAGGGGCGCGCTTCAACACGCGTTAGGCGGATCAGCACGCACAGCCAAACCGCCAGTTCCTCCGCCCCTACTCATTCGACGAAGTAGTCCGGTGATTGCTACACTTGATGCTGTGGAATCAGCTCTGGCTGTACTTGCCGCCGTGGTTGGAGCTCTTCTGATGAGTTGGTCGGTTTTGCTATATCAAGCCGAAGAACGGCTCATCTCTGACTCTCTTGCGGCTTGGTGGATCAGGATCAACGATGTCAGCACATCGACCGCCGCTCGCAACAGGATTCTCATGAGAGATGTCGCGACGGCACTAGTCCGTTGGCTGGATAACGTCTTCGGCGAACGCCTGGTGTCGTCTCGGGCAATCGCGGTGTCGATATGTCTCTCATTTTCGTCCGCGTTAGCCTTCGCAGGCATCGTCGCGCTCGTTGACCCGACTCCTGATCCGATGAATCCGAAGATCGTCGTCACTTGCCTTCCATTGAGCTATTCCTTGTTTGCTATTGCCGTGGGGCAGCGCTGGCGACATCTGTTGACCGTGACCTCGTTCATTCTCGGCGGTGGCGTCATAGGCCTTTCGCTTACAGCCCTAGCGATGAACCCGGAACCACTGCACGCGCTAACGATCCCGGCTAGCGCTCTGCTTGGCATGAGTTGCGATTTCGTGGTCATTGTGCTTGCGAGGCGTCTCGTCATGGTCGCTACGTCAGTAACCATCCTTAACGCTTCGGCCATTGCGACGGTGAGTGCGATACTTGGTACCGCGCTGTTGTGTACTCCGGTGTTAGTCATGTACAACGATGGTGCTAACTGGGACTCTTGGGCAGCAATTGGCTTTGCCGCTGGTCTGATGAATCTATACGCTGGTGTGGTTGCGATTGCGTTCTTTGCGCTAAATCTGATGTTCGTACTACAAAGAGTATTGTGGTCAGCGATAGAACGTCCTATTTACGCCATGGAGCGGTTTGGGCTGTTCCAGCGACGTCGCACATTGTTCTACTGTGGTGCCCTCCTGATGGCGCTCGGCTTTCCACGAATCGCAGATTCATTATTTAGAGCCTTCGATTTGTTCCAGCGCTAACATCGACCGCCTAACTCTTGCGTCCGGCGCTGAAGCGCCTCGGCCGACCACCAGCGTCGCGGCGACTTCGGCACGCGAGCCCTGGCGCTGCAGCTGAATCAACGGACGTTGGGCGGACGAGGGGCTCACCGAGCGACCGGTCGTGCGTCGACAATTTCCGCAAGATACTGCTGCAGGCCGGGCAGTCCACGTAACAACCGACATCGGTAGCGCTTCGTCACTCCGCAGCGCCGAAGAAGATCGAGTAGTGCCGTGTCAGAGGATGCGAAAGCGGCGGAATAGGGTACGCCGAGCGACGCGTGGTCGTGGTCAAACTGGTCTTGTCGTTTGACCGGGTCACGAGCGAGTCGTCGCTGCACATGCATTTCACAGCCGAGCCACACGGAAGGCATTGTCTCGACCACGCGAGCCAGCACTGCCGGGCTACCTTTTGGCGAACGTTCCTCAAACTTGCGCGCCGCGAGCATCATCGCCGCTAGTCCAACAAGATACGGCAGCCGCTTCAGAATGTAGTTTTGAAGAACATAGACATGTTCCTCGAGTCGCAGTTTTGGGGCGCTGAGCGATCCGTCACTATTGGTAAGAACGGCCAGCGCTCGCTCGCGCCTGGTGACGATCTCATTCACCCAGTCCTCGTCGCCCTTTGTATATCGCTTACGGAAGTTCTCCAACGGCAGGTGCTCTTGCAACCACCCGACGCCGACTGTAATCAGCTCCTTCGCCAAGAGACGTGTCATGTCGGCGGCTTCTCCCTCCGAAACGCCGGGCGGATACTGCAATGTGCCGTCGCCGATGTAGCATGCGGTTGCGGTGAATACCTCATCTACACGCGACCGTACCTCCCCGGTCATCATAAAGTCGTAAACGCCGTGGATCTCCAAGTCACGAATGAACGCTTCTCCGCGGAATGAAACAAACTCGCTGAGATCGTCCATAATGTGCCCTTGCCGCCGACTGGTAGCATTCACTTGCTGACGAATGAACTCCGTAACGGCTGGATACGATAGTGGGAAAATCGCCGTCCCTGAGGTTTGCGCGAGCCGGGCAAGCTCCAACGCTTCAACGGCCAAGCTTGTCCGCGCTTCGGCCAAATCGATCCATATGTTCGAGTCTAAGTAGACGACGAGCCGGTTGGCTGCCTTCGCCTCATAAACCTCCCGCGGTCTGACAACTTCGTGTTCGATCATACGCGCAAGAGAACGTGTCAACTTGACCGCTGCATTTGCCGGGCGGCCTAACTTCGGTGTGAAGGTGTCGCGGCCCGAGGCTGGCCGGCAGCCGAGCTACCTAGGGCGTCGCCAGCGTGACGGCGGCTTCGGCACGCGGGCCTGGCCGCGCAGCTTACACCGTGAGCCGTTAGACGGACGAAGGGAAAGATACCGAGGAACGTCGCACCGGTAGGGATCTGGCCCTTGCCGTCACTCCTTAAAGTGGAGGGAAGCACGTGAAAGTGACCTGCGTTCCCGGCGGACATCAGATTGGTCTTTCCGAAGCGTACTGGTGCCGCATCTGTGACTACTACATTTGCTTCCATCACTTGCTCTCAAGTCTCACCGACTACCTGAAGTGTCGCAAAGGTCATCGGGTAGTCCGAGCACGGTAACGGATCACGCGCAAGAGGTCAGCATGGCAGACAAGTATCAGGAGCTCTCGTCCGAAGCGATCGTACTCTTCGGCAGTCGCCGATATCAGGAAGCTGCGGAGAAGTTTGAGCAAGCCCTGGCCATCCCATCAGATGCGCCGGATCGTATTCGGATCGAATGGACAGCGGGTGTTACGTACACGCATTTCATACAACCGGGCGTTTCGCTATCGCAGCTTGTGCGCGAGCCGTACTTTCTTCGGGCGATCGAACTCATGGAGTCGGCGATCAGGCATGATCTTGGCCGCGGCGGCGCGTATTTCCGTGAACCGGCCAACTGGCGTCGCACCTGCCAACTCGACGGCCTGTACGCGTCCGTAGCCGACGTTCTGCAGGAGAATCAGTCCGATGCGGCCGCGCTCGCGTACCTTCTCAATCACGTGGAAGTAATTCGAGCAGGAGCCATGCTTGAGTCGTCTGCGCGTCTCGGGCAGTACTCCACCCGCACCGGCGACGATGCGGCGGCGATGGAGTGGTATCAGCGGGCGACGACGATGCCTCCTATTACCGGCGATTCCAACGAGAGTCGAACTCGCGGATTCGTCGCGCAAGAACTTAACCGACTCACGAAGAAAGGCGGGTGCTTCATTGCAACGGCGGCGTATGGTGACGCCGACGCTTCGGCGGTCAAGACTCTACGAGAATTTCGCGATGAATGCCTACAGCGCTCACGAGCCGGGCGTTGCGTCGTGCGCGTTTACTACGCTTCGTCGCCGACATTGGCGCACCTGATTGCCCGCTCGCAATCGCGACGCCGCATCGCACGAGCATTGCTTTGGCCAGTCGTGCGCTTAGCGCGGGCGTTACGTCGAAACGCCGTCTAACTCGACACTAAACGCCGTCGCGCGCCGACGTCCTCGCGTTGTTGTAACTCTCATAAATCGAGAACGGCCTTCGCGATCAGCAGATAGATCGCGAGACCGGTGGCGTCGACGAGCGTAGTGATCATCGGCGCCGAGACGACGGTCGGGTCGATCTTCAACTTCTGCGCGAGCATCGGCACCAGCGCGGCGATGATGTTCGCCCAGAGGCAGACGCTCAGGATCGTGAGACCGACGACGAGCGAGAGCTGCGGTCCACTCTTCCAGAGCAGCGCGCGCACGATCGCGAAGATGCAGAGGAGCGTGCCGAGGAGCAGGCCCGCGGCCATCTCGCGGAACAGCACGCGGCGTGCGTCGCGGAGGCGCACCTGTCCCAGCGCCAGCGCGCGGATGATCGTCGACACCGTCTGACTGCCGGCGTTGCCGCCGGTGCCGATGATCAGCGGGATGAAGAACGACAGCGCGATGACCTTCGCCATCTCGCCTTCGAAATGACGGAGCACGTTGCCGGTGAGCGTGCCGGCCACGAACAGCAGCAGCAGCCATCCGAAGCGCATCCGCACGACGCGAAAGATCGACGTCCCGAAGTAGGTCATCGATCCCGATGCGTCCTCCGCCGCCGCGACGCCGCCCATGCGCAGCATTGCTTCGGTCTCGCCCGCGACCAGCACGTCGACCACGTCGTCCACCGTCACGATGCCGAGGATGTGATTCTGCGCGTCGACGACCGGGAGTGCGTTGAAGCTGTATTTCGAGACCAGTCGGGCCACTTCGTCCTGCGGCGTGTCGGCGCGTGCGGAAACGATCTCGCGCGTCATGAGCGACTGGATCGCGGTGCGCGGAGCGGCGGGAAGGAGTCGTCGCAGCGACACGACGCCGTGCAGGACGCCATTGCGATCGACGACGTACAGGTTCGCGACCGTGGCCACCTCGGGATCGATGGTCCGCAATTCGTCGAGGACTTCCTGAACGTTCTGCTCGGGACGGATGCGCACGTACTTCGACGTCATCAACCGCCCCGCCGTGCCGGGCTGATAGCGAAGGAGCTCGCCCGCCGCGCTGGCGTCGCTCGCCGACATTCGCTGCAGGATGGGCGCGCGTTTTTCCTCCGGGATCGCGGAGAGAATGCGCGCCGCGTCATCCGCCTCGACGTGATCGAGCGCCGCCGCGAGGACCTCGGTGCGCATGCGGTTCAGCGCGGTCTTGACCGTCTCGCCGTCGGAGTAAATCAGCGTGTTCGCGAGATGCGGTGGATCGAGTTGCTCCAGGACGCGCAGACGATCCTCACGCGGCAGCCCGCCGATCACTTCCGCGACGTCCGCGGCATGCATCGACGACAACGCCTCGCGAACCGCCTCAGGCGACTCGTGCAGGATCTCGAGAACGTCCGGTCCAAGAAGTTCGCCGAGGTTCATGGCGCGAGTCTACATGTGGAGTGCACGCGGCAGCTCGACGCTGCCGCAAATGAAAGCGGCAACTAGCCGTTGCCGCACTCCACATGACGCTCCTTACGGAATTCGGACATCCTCTTCGAAGAATTCGCGTACCATCACCGCCTCGGTCAGACCGCATGTTCGAGAGAGCACACCGCGCGTTGTACGCGGCGTTCGATCGCTTCCCCTCGCGGAAAGGCGCGGCGATTCACATCGACCGCTTCGCCCGTACGCTGTTCGACACCTTCGACGGTGGTGCGTTGCTCGTCCTCGGCGCCAGCGATCTTCCCGCTCATCAGCTCGAAGGCCCGGTCGAGATTGCACGCTTCACGCGCGACGTCCCGAACTTTCTGGAGCGCGCCGTGCTCTTCGGAGACTGGATCGCGCGCGCCGTCGACCGCATGGAAGGCTCGCTCGAGATCTGTCACTTCCGCGATCCCTGGTCCGGCGCGCCGATCGCGCTGCGGCCGCGGCGAAAGCACGCCGTCGTCTACGAGGTGAATGCGCTTCCGTCGATCGAGCTGCCGTCGCTGTTTCCTCTCCTCGGCTCGCGAACGCTGGAGAAGATCCGGCGCGTGGAGATGGACTGCTGCGCGGCGGCGGACCTGATCGTCACCCCCTCGCATACGACCGCCGAGCTCCTCGAATCCGTCGGCGTCGCGCCCAACCGAATCACCGTCATCCCCAATGGCGCCGATCTCGATTCGCCAGCGCCGCGACCGGACGACGCTCCGGACACGTACATTCTTTACTTCGGCGCCGCGCAGAGCTGGCAGGGCATCGATACGCTCCTGCGCGCTTTTGCGCGCCTCGCCGACTTCGAGTCGCTCCGCCTCGTCTTCTGCGCTTCGCGCGAATCGAAGTCGTGGCGAGGATACGAAAGGCTCGCGGCGAAGCTCGGCGTCGCGGACCGCATCGTCTGGAAGTACGCGCTCGACGAGCCGGAGCTCGCGCGGTGGCGGCAGCATGCTCTCGTGTCCGTCGCGCCGCTGACCGACTCCCCGCGCAACGTCGTGCAGGGTTGCGCGCCGCTCAAGATTCTCGAGTCGATGGCGTCGGGCACCGCGGTGGTCGCGTCGGACGTTCCTCCGGTGCGTGAGATGATCCGCGACCGCGAGAACGGCTGGCTCGTTCATCCCGATCGACCCGCCGAGCTGGCGCGCGCAATCCGCATTCTGCTCGAGCATCCGCAACGCGCGCGGGAGCTCGGCGCGCAGGCACGCCGCACGATCGAGGAACGTTACACGTGGACGCAATCCACCGCCGCGCTGCGGCGGGCGTATGTCGAAGTGGTACAGAAAGGAGTCCCGGCCAATGAGTGTGATCCAGGTCTGGCGCTCTCTCAACGCTGAACAGAAGCAAATCCTGGCGGACAAACGCATCGATGCTAGTCGTCCCATCGACGAGCTGCTCGCGCTGATGAAACCTCTCGCGGCGTGCGACACGCTCGCGGACAAAGCGCGCACGAAGTTCGGTTGTTCATTTGCACTTGCAATAGTCGTCACGATCGTCGGCGTCATCTTCCTGCTGAATGTCGGCGGGATCGTCGGAGGCGCAACTGCGCTGCTGCTCGTCGCGGTGACGATCGCCCTCGGCTACTTCTACTTCTGGATGAAGAAGATCGACATCTCGAACAACTTCCGCCAGTTCGTGCTTCCGGTACTGAGCGTGTTCCGCGAGGACATCGACGCGAGCAAGCCGGTGAACCTCAAGCTCGATCTCTCCTCGCCGACCGACAAGTCGAAGCTGCAGAGCGAGAGCGCGCCGTACGCCGCGGGCGTGTATCACAAGGTGATCGACTCGATGTATCGCGATCCGTGGATGTCGGCAGATGCCGTGCTCGTCGACGGATCGAAACTGTCCTGGAGCGTCACCGACTCCATCCGCGAGCGCAAGAAAACCAAGCGCAATCCGCGCGGCAAGTACAAGACCAAGACGAAGTATTCGAAGAAGACGAACCTCGAAGTCACCCTGCGGATGCGCAAGAAAACGTACGACGTCGCCGCGCCCGCCGAAGCGGAGCTGACCGCCGACGAGAAGCACAGCACCGTGAAGGTCGAGAGACAGGTGCAGTCCGCGTCGCTCGATCCGGTCGTTCCCCGCGCGCTGATCGACCTCATCGCCGACGTCTATCGAAACGCGAGCCTGACCAAGAAGGAGGCCGGCGCATGAACTGCGAAGCGCGCAAAGGATTTCTCACGCTCAGCGGCTGCGAGAACCCGGTCGCCTCGGCCTGTTCGAATTGCGGCCGATCGATGTGCACCGCACATCTCGCGCCGCAGACCGGCTTCTCGATGTGCTACGACTGCGCCGCGACCAATCAGAACGTTCAGGAAGAGGAGTACGACGACGTCTGGTCGCATCGCTATCGCAACGACTACTACACGACCACCGGCTACACGCCGCTATACAGCTCCTATCGCGGCAGCGGTTACTACGACAGGCAGGACGCGAACTCGTTCGACGACACGGTGCGGGACAGCTCGGAAGACGACGTGGATCGCGGCGGGTTCGGCGAGAGCTGACGATCATGCGCCTGCTCTTCATCACCGAGAACTACCCGCCCGACCGCGGCGGGATGGGCGAGTCGTGCGATCGCATCGTGCGCGGGCTCGGACGCGCGGGCGTCGCGATCGACGTCATCCACTTCGATCGCAAGAGCGCCGCAGCGGCGTATCACCAGACCTCGAATGGCTCGCTCACGCGCGTGCCTTCCGAGGGTGACGCCGCGCATGCGATCAATCTGCTGTGGAACCGCGTGCAGCGGACGATCGATCTTCGCGCGGTGACGCACGTCGTCGCGTTCGGCGGAACACTGCCGTTGCTCGCGGCGCCGGTGTTCGCGGCGTGGATCGAGCGTCCGCTCGTGACGCTGATCCGCGGCAACGAGCTCGACGCGGGACTCTTCGATCCGCGGCGGCGTCCGATTCTCGACGACGCGCTGCGCCGCTCGGCCGCGATCTGCACGGTGACGCAATCGCAGGCGGAGAAGATCGCGGCATTGCATCCGGAGACCGAGCCGCACGTCGTAGCGAACGGAATCGACTTCGATCTCTGGCAGGCGACCGACGCCGATCGCGCGCGCGGCGCGTCCTGGCGCGAACGGAACGTCGAGCCCGCGCGCCGCGTCCTCGGATTTTTCGGTCATCTGAAGAACAAGAAGGGCGTGCCGTTTTTCGTCCAATCGCTCCTTCGCTCCGGACTCGCCGATCGATTTCATCTGCTGCTCGTCGGCGAGGTGGAGGAAGGGATGCAGGCGATGCTGTCCGAGGTTTCGCCTTCACTCGTCACGAGCGTGGATCGGTTCGATCTGCTGCCGTACTACATGGCCGCGGACTGGATCGTGCTCCCGTCGCACTACGACGGATTCCCGAACGTGCTGATCGAAGCCGCATCCCTCGGCAGGCCGCTTCTCGCGTCCGCCGTCGGCGGAATGCTCGACGCGCTGACGGACGGAGAGAACGCGTTCCTCTTCCCGCCCGCCGACGAACACGCGTGCCGCGAGGCAATCGCGCGCGCCGCCGCAGTCGACGACGTAGAGCTGTTACGCATGGGCGCGGCCGCGGCGACGCTCGCGCGGCAGCGGTTCGATGCACGAGATGAAACACGACGCTATCTGGAGGTTTTCGATGCGAATGCCGATCTTGATCGCGATGTTGATCCTGCTGCTCGCCGCGTGTGGCGACGAGCCCGTTGAAACCGTTCAGCCGCAGGCCCAGCAAACCGCGCCTCCGGCTGAAGCATCGCCGAGCGCGACGACCGTTCGCGGCGCCGATGGATCCGAAGTGCTCACGATCAACGCGTCCGGCCGCGGGGTCGAAGTCTCGTTCCTCGAGAACGGAACGAAACGCACGCTGCGCGGCGAGGACAAGGAGAGCGGCAAGCGCAAATACAGCGTCGACGGCGGTCCGGTGCTGTTCGAGATCAAGCCGGACGACGACAGCGAGGGATTCAAGCTGCGCAGCCCCGACGGCAAACTGCTGTGGAAGGTGAAAGTCACACCTGAAAAAATCAAGATCAGCGACAACGAGCAGAACGCGAACCCGTTCGAGCTGAAGATGCGCGAAGGCGATCGCCTGAAGGTCGTTGCTCCGGGTGACCGTGAGTTGGGAAACGTCCGCTTCGACCGCGCGGCGACGAAGACGGAGATCGAGACGGCGAGCGGCGCGACGAAGTTCGTGGTCGAGGGCTCGCGGCCGTCGCGCGCCTACGGCGTGCTGCTCCTCGATTCGATCCCCGACTTGCAGCGGTACATTCTCGCGGGCGAGATCCTTTCGCGCGGACGATGATTCTCTATTACGCGCTCGGCGGCGGCCTCGGCCACCTGACGCGCGGCCGCCGCGTTCTGGAGTTGCTCGGGCTCGCGGGCGACGCCGCGATCGTAACGGCGTCGCCGTACGCGCGCGACGCGCGCGTCACCGGCGGCATTCCGATCGTCGAAGTGCCGCCGCATCTCGAGCATGCCGTCGAGGAGCATCGCGCGTGGATGCGCGCTCTCGACGCGGAGCGTTTGATCGTCGATACGTTCCCCGGCGGGATTCAGGGTGAGCTCTGCGGACTCGAGATGCCGATGGATCTCGTGGCGCGACTGCTGCGATGGGATGAATACCGCCGCGCGGTGCCGGGCGAGTTGCCGTCGTTCGAAACGACGTGGGTCGTGGAAGCGCTCGCGCCGGATCACGACGCGTTCGTTCGGGCGAACAGCCGACGCGTGGTTTCTTTGGAGTGCGGAGGCAACGCCTCCGCTTTCCGATCCGCGCGCCAATACGAAAAGTTCTGGCTGATCGTGCACTCCGGACCCGAAGACGAAGTGCGCGAGTTGATCGCATACGCCTCCGAGTTGCGCGCTCTCGCGGACGACGCTCCCGAGCGCATCCTGGTGGCTACGCGATGCGACACTCCATTCCCCTCGGGCTTCGAGCGCATCGACGCGTACCCAATCGCCGACCTCTACCCGCGAGCCGCGCGCATCATCTCCGCAGCCGGATTCAACGTGATGCTCGAGACCGAACCGTGGAGGCACAAACACGACGTCGTGCCGTTCGCGCGCAGATACGATGACCAATACGAAAGAGCCGCGCGGAGGCGGCAACTATGAACAAAGCGACCCGTGTTGTGTTGGCGCTGGCGCTGGCCTCGACGTTGACCGCGGCCGGGTGCAAGAAAGAGGAGACCACGGAAGCAACGGCTACGGTCGCGACTACGGCGACCACCACAACGGTCGCGGAGTCGACCGGCATCGCCGAGTGCGACGCGTATTTCGCGGCGATCGACAAATACATGCAGTGCGAGAAAGTGCCGCAGGTGGCGCGTGACGCACAGAAGCAGGCCAGAGAGCAGATGCGCGCCGGCTGGAACTGGCAGGGTCTTCCCGAGGAATCGCGCACGCTTGCGCAGGAAAGCGCGAAAGCAAGTTGCACGACCGCACTGACCTCGTTGAGGGTCGCGGCCGGCGCCTCGGGCTGTCCCGTCGTATAGCAGTCTCAGACGTAGGGCGTGGCTTCAGCCCGCCCCCCGGTGAGTCGGAGCGGTTTGCGCAACAGGTCCGTTCGCCCGAGGGGGCGGGCTGAAGCCGCGCCCTACGTCTGTTGAGGCTCGCGCCGTGCATTCCATGAACGCATGCGCAAGGTGATCGTTCAGGAGTTCGTATCCATCGACGGCCGGGCCTCGGGCCCGAACGGCAGCGTCGACTTCGTTCCCCGCTCCAACCAGGGTGATCAGAGCTTCGGTAATCGTCAGTTGAAGTTCATCGATTCCATCGACACCATGCTCCTCGGCCGCGTCACGTACGAGATGTTCGCCGGCCACTGGCCGAACGTCCCCGAAGGCGACGACAAGCCATTCGCGGACAAGCTGAACAACCTGCAGAAGGTCGTGTTCTCCCGCACTCTCGATCGCGCGCCGTGGGGCACATTCGGCGACGCGCGCATCGTCACGAGCGATGCCGCGCTTCAAGTGGAGGCCCTGAAACGCGAAGAGGGGAAGGACATGGTGATCTGGGGCAGCCTCTCGCTCGCGCAGTCGCTCGCAGACGCGGATCTCGTGGACGAGTATCAGCTCATCGTCTGTCCCGTCGTCCTCGGCGATGGGAAGACCCTCTTTCGCGAGAAGGACGCGCACGACTTCGAGCTCGTGGACACGCGCAAGTTCGATCGCGGAGCGGTGCTCACGACTTACCGGCCGCGGCCCTGACTCGCGTCCGTCAATGCCAGCGCAGCTCGAACGTGCAGCGATCGTCGTTGGCGCACTGACAGGCGGACTCGGTGACGCTCGCCGACGTGCCGCCGTGCGTCGCGATCACCTGCTCGAGATATCCCGCCTCGCTGGAGCAGTAGGCAGGGCTGAAGCAGACCGCGTTACGAACGCTGATTCTGCCGTGGCCTTCGCCGACATTCTCATACTCGCAGTCGCCGAAGTCCTGAAACTGCCGATGCAGCGTGGCGCTGTTGCGGAAGAACTCGTGAATGTCGTCGCGATGAAACGCGCGATAGATCGTGGATAGATTGATCCGCGCGGAGTAACGACCCAGCTCGTGCATCAGCTCGCGCTCGTCGCGACCGGCCACGCGCGCAATGGTCCTGTCGAGAACGATCAAGCTCTCGAACGCACACCACGTCGACGCCAGAATCCCCTGAACCTCGGTAGCGACAGCAGGTGGAAGGGACTTCAGCGTGAGGGCCAGGGCCGGCTCGCCGAGCTGGTCTCGGACGAACTGCAAATGCGCGCGCACCATCGCGCCTTTGACCCGACCGCCGGCGAGCGACTCGCGGAGAAGACTGGGGGTGGTCGTCATGATCCGTGGAGTTTAACTCCGAAGGGGCGCAAGTGCGGAAAGAAGGCGTCACAGGTGGAACGCCGGCGTTCCGAACAGCGTTCAGTGGCTGCAGGATGACGACCCGCACGCACCGCCGGCGGTTTCAAACGTGGCCGCGTTCCCGGCCTGATCTTCGAGCGCGATGGCGCGCGGGAAGTAGATGTTGTTCTCGATGTGCACATGCTCGTGCGTGCGCAGCTCGAATTCCGCCAGGCGGCGATAAAGCTCGCGGTAGCTGAAGCATGCGCTCTCCGGAGGAGTGTATTCGCCCGTCACCGTGCGTAGGCGCGCGAGCAACTCGCCGACGCGGTCGTGCTCGAGCATCATCATGCGGACCGGGTTCTTCACCGTGCCGAAGAACGGTGTCGGTGCGGCGAGTTGTCCCGCTGCCGCCTGTTCCATCTGCACGACGTACGGAAAGAGGACCTGCTCTTCCTTGAGCATGTGCGGCAGCAGATCGTTGGTGAGATCGCCGACGAGCGCAACGACTTCCGCGAGCTCCGGCCGGCGCTCGCCATGGACGCTCAGCACCTTCGCTGCCAGCGGAGCGAGCGTCTGCAATTCCTCGCGCGTGTACGTGTGATACATCGCGACGATGTTCGACGCCATGGACGTCAGCGTGTCCGCGCCCCAGTCGCGCTTTGCGCCGTCGGGCACCGCCGCCGCCCGCATGAGCTCGGCGATGAACTCTTCCACGTTCTTCCCGACCGCAGCGCAAGCCTCGGGCAAAGGTGTCCGTCCGCCGCAGCAGTAATCGATCTTCCACGTCTCGAAGACGCGGATCGACGTGGGCAATTCGGTCGCCAGCTCGCCAACCGTTCGTTCGTTGAATTCGACCATCGTGGGCATGTCCGCGTTCCTCCGTTCGTGAGCCCATGGTGGCCGACGCTGCGCCGCGAGAACATGACCGATGTCATGCGGCGTGCGAGTTTGTTTGGAGTGCGGAGGCAACGCCTCCGCTTTAGAATGCGCGCGAATTGGAAAGCGGAGGCGTTGCCTCCGCACTCCACACGCCGCTACTTCGGAGCAAGGGGAGACGTGGCCGGGCCGTTCAACACCTGACCGCGCGTGTCGAAGCGCGATCCGTGACACGGACAATCCCAGCTCTTCTCTGCGGCGTTCCATGCGACGGTGCAGCCCATGTGAGTGCAGGTCGGGTCGAGCAGGCGCACTTCGCCGTCGATTCGAGCCGCGGCGTATTTCGCTCCCTCCGACGACACGATCTTCCCCTCGCCTTCCTCGACCTCGTCGACGCTCTTCGCCTCCACGTCGAGGTGCGTCGCTTTTTCGATCATCCGCTTCGGAAACTCGATGGCTTTCGTCACGACGTTCTCGAGCACCGAGGCGACCTTCGTCCTCGTCGGAGCGTAGAGCTTCGCGAAGCGGTTCTCCCGCTCCAGCGCGAAGTCGGAGAACAGCATCGCCGAGAGCGTGCCGTAGGTCATCCCCGTGCCGGAGTAGCCGGTGGCCATCCAGACATTTTTTCCGTGCGAGCTCTCGCCGATGAACGGCAACGCGTCGGCGGGCTCGTTGATCTGTCCGGACCAGCGATGCGTGAACGTGCTCACGCCGAATCGTGAGCGGCAATACTCCTCCAGCGCGGCATAGCGGCTCTCGTCGTTGCCTTCCTTGCCGACGTCGCGGTCCTCGCCGCCCACCACGAGGAACAACCCTTTGTTCGTCTCCAGCAGCCGCGTGTAGTGATACGGATACGCCGTGTCCCAGAAGAGAGCATCGGTGACCTGGCCCGGCTCGATGGGAGCGGCGACGACGTATGTCCGAGTCATGTACATCTTGGCCCAGATCGCCCCGCGGTCATTGATGGGAACGTGCGTTGCGAGCAGCAAGTGCTTCGCGCGAACACTTCCGTGTTCTGTCTTCGCAACGCAGAAGCCGTCCTTCTCCCCGTTCTCGACATCGTTGACGAGCGAGTTTTCGAAAATCCGCGCGCCCTGTCTCACGGCGGCATCGCGAACGGCGAGCAGGTACTGTCGAACGTGAAAGACGTACTGATTGCGATAGTGCACTCCGCCCTTCGTCGGAAACGGCAGCGGTACGCGCTCGACCCATTCCGTCTCGATGCCCGCCTGCCGGAGAAACTCCTGCTGCCGCTGCAGGTACTCGCGGTCTTTCTCTTCTTCGGTGTAGAGATAGCCGTCGACGGCCTTGAATCCGCAGTCGATGCCGAGCTCCTCGACGACCGATCCGATCAGCGCGATGGCCGAGCGGATCGCCTCCGTGTTCAGACGAGCGCCGTCTTCACCGTGATTGTTGATCAGGTCGCGGTAGTCGGCGTCGGTCGCCTCGATGATGTGCGCGGTGGTGTGGCCGGTCTCCGACATCGCGATCCGGCCCTTCTCGATCACCACGACGGACTTGCCCGCCTTCGCGAGGAGATACGCGGCGGTGATGCCGGTGATGCCGCCGCCGACGATCGCGACGTCGGCAGTGAGCTCGTCCTTCAACGACGGATGGTTCGTCGACGGCGTCGTATCGATCCACAGCGAAAGCGATCCGTCAGAACCGGCCGGGAGCGTCATCTATTTTTTCTTCCCGCCGGCGCTGCTGAACTTCGACGGAAACTGGGCCACGATTCCGTCGCTCAGCGTATCGGCGACCATCAGCATGTGATCCATCGCCTGATCGTAGTCCTTGATGCTCGCGGCGTATTCGCCCTTGAGCTCGTGCGTCGCTTCATTGAGCGTCTGATCGAGATGCATGAACATCGCCGACTGGAGCGTGGCCTCCGGCCAGTGCTTCGGATTCGCGCCGTGCAGGAACTTCGCGATGTCCCTGGCGTTCTGGCGCCAGCGCTGGTTTTCACTGGTCACCTTGGCGTTGTCGCCGGCTTTGGCGGCGGTGACGATGTTCGCGGCGATGAGGATGTGGTCCTTGAGCAGCGCCGTGAGCTTGTTCCCTGCGTCGCGGCCGTAGAACTCGGCGACGGCGTTGCCGATGTCGGTCTGATTCTGAAGCAGGCGTTGCGTCGTCGCATCCTTGTCCGGCGCTCCCGCAGCCGCGCTCACGATGAAGAGTCGCGTGTAGGCGACGTGATCGGACCACAGTCTGCGCATCGCATCCTGAAACGACGATTTCGAGTGCGCGTAGGTGACGTTCGGAACGAGAAACAGGATTGCGATGACGAATGCGAGTCGAGCTCTCTTCAACATGGGCATGTCTCCTTCATCCCCGGGCGCCTCGTCCTGCGGCTGCAAGACTCGCGCACAATTTACAAGCTGAGGATTGGAGAAGCGGCCTGGAGGACCATGGAGAGAGGAATTGGCTGAGGCGGGAGGACTCGAACTCCGACCTCGGATTAGCAAGCCGCTTTGGACGTTGCACGGGTTGCGGTCGGTCGCAACGAGCATCAGCGCGATGCGATCCTCGAGATCGACCGACATTGAATGGACGCTCCGACGAAAGCCAAGGCTTCGCGCGTACCTGTCGTTCGGCTCGCCTCGCGCGCCGTCATTGTCTGTTACCGAATCTCAGCTCACGCGTTGCGCGACGCAACTTCGTTCGGACTTCGTCCGCCTAACGAAGCATCCTGTCGACCTCGGCACGCGTCAGCACCATGAAGTCAGTGTAACTCGCGAGAAATCTCCTCCGACTTAAGGCCGAATCGAGAGCGCCACGGCGGGATCGCCAAGGATGACGGTGCTTTGGATGTCGAGGGCGGAGAGCTTGAGGCGGAGCATCTCGTCCGCGTTCTGCGCGCCATTGATGTAAGCGCTTCTGGCTCGATCGTAACTCGTCAGAAGAACGCCCGCCTGCGATGCGCGATCCTTGAACGCGTAGCCCACTGGCTCGCCCCGATTGAGATTCTCGATCGCGCTCACGAGCATGTCGGTCAACGCCTGCCCCGTGTCCGGCCGCCGGACCGTCCAGTTGAAGGTCGGCTCGACGTGGCCAATGAAGGCACGCGCCGGGTTCTTCGCACCCAACAACGCGCGAGGAAACGGCGCCGTCAGCGACCCGAGGGCCGCGACCGTCTGGAGCAGTTTCGCGGTGGGCGTCTCCTTGGGGAAAAGACCGTCGAAAACGGTGAAACTGTCGCTGCCGGCTGAACAGCACGCGTGCGCGTACCAGACCACGCCGTTCGGCTCCCAGCTTTTCATGAGCTCATGCGGATTGATGGCGGTCTTGTTCTGATCCACGAGCCATCCGAGGTTGCGCCGCATCTCCGGCGGATCGTTCGCCGGTGAGGTGCGGCCGTGACTGGAAGTGACGACGACGCCAGGGAGTTCGGCGAGGTGTTCGCTCAGCGACTGCTGCGTGGCGGCGCGTCCTGCTTCATTCCCGGCCAGAAACACCGACATCGCCTTGCGCTCGTCGTCCTCTTGGAAACGCGCGTACAGGGGCTCGGCGAGGACCGCGCGAATCATTGTGGTGATGTCGCCGTGGTCGGTCGCACAGATCAGCGTTCGATACGGGTCGGAGCGCGCGCCGGCGAAGTTATTCAGGACAGCGCTAATGTAGTTGTCCAGCGCGTCCGCTTCCAGGTCGAGACGGCCCACACAATGACGCATGCCGAGGATGTATTGCAGAGACCACGGAACCACTTCCGGCGACCCATAGATCATCAGGTAGTAAGGCAACGAGCCTCGCTCGATCCCGGACGGTGAGCCGGCGATGTCCAGCACCGGACCGCGGTCGTCACGGAGCGTGCTGAGCGACTGCGAAGTGTTGCTCAGGTAGCGAAGGATCGGCGCCTTCCGTTTGGCGATGAGCTTCTTGAGCGCGGGCGGAGGATTGTCCGACTCGGCCATCACCACTCCCCACCCGACTTTCGGGTCGTTCCACTTGGCGAGCTCCGACTTAGGCGGAGGCTTCATCGCGACGGGCTCGCGTCTCAGGTAAAGCGTCCTCGCTGCGGCCCACTTCGCCACGTCGTGCGAAACCATCTCCGGCGCATGCGGCCCGTGGTCGCCGAAGGCGTTCATCTGCAGTTCAAACGGCATGGGCTCGCTCCTCGCGTTATCCGTTCAACTTCTCTCTCACGAGTTTCAAGAACTCTTCGGCCCCGGCATGCCCCAGCAGGCCTTCATGGAACGAGCGCAGAACGTCGTCCTTCGCGACTTTCCTCGGATCGCCATGACTACGCCTTTTGAACAGAAGCTCGCCTCGCCGCACGTAGATCAGAGGCAACGTCCATTCGAGCGCGTTGGCCGGCTGATCCGGCTTCAACGCCCGGCGTGCGTAAAAAAGCGCTCCAAGCCACGTTTCGTCCGGCACGGCGATGGGCTCGTCATCACCACCTGCGTTCGCCGCGAGACAAGCGCGCAACTGGGTGAGAAGCTCGGCGTAAAACGCTTTGGTGAAGACGCTCGCTGCAGCGTCCGTGATGATCTCGCGCATGGCAACGACCGCCGGCAGACCGGCCTTCACGAGCTCGCGCGCGATGGAGCCGGCATGGTCGTTCGGATCGGCGCTGCCGCCGAGGCAACAGTTCAGGACGACCAGGCAGAGACTCTCCGATTGACTGAGGGGGAGGAGATCTTCGCTTCGAAGCTGCACCGTTTCATGAAGCCGGTTGATCACGGAGAGAGAGCCGCCATTCTGGCTCGTGCCGTGGCAGAAGAAGTGGATGATGTTCGGCGCGTATGTCCGGATCTTCTGAGTGACATCGGCCGCAGTCTCGCCGACATACGAGCATTGCACTCGCCGCGGACCCGCGACCGCTTCGATCTGAGTTTTCAGGCGGTCCGAGGACACCATCACATGCATGTCGATCTCGCCGCCGAAATCCTGGAGGAGCGCTTCGAATCCACGCCACTCCCCTTCGACGTCGGCGTCTTCCGCGGCGATGACGGCCATGATCCGCGGCACGTCGTCGATCACGCGCTCCACCTGCCGCGTGTCATTAGCAGCCGAAGCGAGCCGCGCGATCGGCCAGTGCTCTCCCAGAGCGAAAAACTCGACAGCTTTCCGCCACATCGCTTCCCACGGCAAGTTCTCGTGCTCCGGCTGGCCGATCGATACGTAGATGGGATGACGCGTGTCGGCGGCCGGCGTTTGAAACCGGTCGAGTGTCGCGAGCACGCCCGGATTCGACATCAGCGATGTGCAGAGCTTGTCGCCGCACTCGCGCACGAGCCCTTCCCGCAGGGGGCGCTTTTTCAATTCCACGTACGGAACGTCCGCAGCACGCGCATCGAGCTTCGTCGGATCGCGCGACACCCCGTTCACACCAACCGAGTCGACGCGGATCCATGACGCATCGCCTGCGGTGAAGACATCGATCACAAGTGGGTCGCTGTTCACAGGATGTCTTCCCTCGTTTTCCCGAGCTTTGCCAGCGTCGCCGAGACGAACCGCAACGCGTCCCGCGCGCCTTCACGCGACGCCTGATCTTTCGAGTCACTCGCGGACGGTTCCAGATAGAGCATCGCCGAACTCTCCAGGATGCGATGCGCCGCCGCCAACCATTCCGGCACTTCCTCGGTCGTCTCCAGTTGCTCGGGCACCTCGGCCGTAAGGATGCCGGCCCAGAACGGATCCGTCGTCGTTTCCTTCGCGGCGAGTCTCTTCGGATTGCAATACACGGAGAGCGCGTCGTTACGCGGAGCCTTCTTTGCGCCTTCGCTCAGGAAGCGATAAAGATCCGCCACACCACTGAGAAAGAGATCCGCGGCGGAGTCATGCAGTGCTACGACGCCAGGCCGGCAACGTGCGACGCCATCCGCAACGGCGGCCGTCGCGGTGCGCTCGTCCGCACTACCGAATGACGTAAAGACCGTCGCCCATGCGCCGAATTGCGCGCAGAACTGAGCGTGCTCGTACGCCGAAACGAAACGCACCGGCACAGGAGAGTCACGGCTGATCTCGGAGATTGCGGGGAGACGCGCAACGATCAGGAAAGCCTCGTCCTGCCCGGAGAAACGCGCCGGCGCGACGGTGTGAAACACGTCGATCGCACGTCCCTTGAGCTCGTCCACCATCCATCGCCGCCACGGATGTGCACCGGGCGCATCAAACGACACGGCGGCTTTCAACGGATCGTAAACGTGGATCGGCAGATTATCCGGGATCTGCTTTTTCAACTCCTCGTAGTAAAAACGGTCGGCAAAAACATGCAGTTCGCAGTGCGCGGCGGCGCGCGCCGACGACACGATTTTCTCAGCCAGCTCGCGCAGCTCCTTCACCGACGGGCGGCTGTCGGTGGCCGGGGCGGTGCAGCAGAACGCGATCTCGAGGCGCGAGTTGTTGACGATCAATGGGACGCGCGAATACGGGAGCCGCAGAACGGGCTGGGCCGTGACCGTGCGAAGAATGCGCTCCCATCCGACGAGCGGCATCAGTCCGGTGGAGTCGGCAAACTCAAGCCACAACTCCACGTCTTCGGCCCCCTCTTCCGGCCGGTTCTCCGAGAGTGCCGAGCTGAGCCCGCGCCGAATCCGCAACGGGAGCGATGTGAACGGCAGGGAATGACGCACGGCGTCGACGCGGCGATCGCCGATCCAGTCGAAGGTCTGGAAACAGCGTTCGATCGCGTGCGTTGTCCGAGGAAAGCGGTCCGCTACTTTCTTGAAAAGCTCATGCGGCTGGAGTCCCATGTCTTGCGGCGTCGCCGTCCAGCAGCCGACCAGCTCGCCGCCGACGCAGAGCTCGAACATGATGGATTCCGGAAGTACCCTTTTGCCAGCGCGCGCATGCTCCGCCGAAGCCATCGAGGTGATTCTCAGAACCGGGATCGAGCGCCCGCTCAAATCGCTTCGATCGTCCATGAGTGACCCTCTCTGTCTATAGAGGGCCGCGAAACGGGTCTTTCCCTACCTTCCACGTTACGAAATGGGATCGCCGCCCTCACACCGGCTGAACGTTGCGCTGCGCGATGCCGTTGTCGTTCGGCACGAGCCTCCAGTCTTCGATCGGTCGCGCGGCGGTGAAGAGATCCGCGTTACTCGGATCTTCCGTGGCGGTGACGATCATCAGCATCGCGTCATTGCCAGCGCCGTTCCGAACGGGCGTCCACGCGAACGGCCCGACCACACGCTCCTGGGCATTGTTGCCGTTGAGCGTGCCCACCGCGATGCTTCCCGTGGTCATCGGCTGAAAGTCACTCGGCCAATTAGCGTTCGCTCCGGCGCGCGAATGGAAACCGCGAACACGCACGCCAGAGGCAGGGTTCGGGCCGCGGTTCTTGATCTTCACATACGCGTGATTCGCAACACCGAGCCTCGGCTGCTGGTGGATCGTGCCGTTGTCCGCAGCAAGCCGGTTCCAGATCGTGCTCGTGTTCGCGTGGTTTGGCTGGAATTCGTACTCGCCGTGGCGGCCGTCGTCGATGTAGACGTCAACGTCGGGTGGCATCCCGGCGGTCATCACAGGAATAGGCGCGCCAGGCCGCTGATAGCTACCCTGTTTTTCGAATGCCCAGCGAATCACTTTGGCGTATGCGCCGCCGACGACGCTCTCGGTCGTCCAGTCGGCAAGGTCGGCGGTGATCAACGCGTTTGCGAACTTCAGCGGGTGATTGGGATTCGTCGCCGGCGTGAGCGAGCCGATGGCGCGCAGGATCAGATACAGCATCATCCGCGAAGCGAAGCGGCGCCGCGCGAGGTCGGCGGAATCACCGCCGATCGCCAGATACGTGCGGAACATCGTCGTTGCCAGGATCTCCTCACTCTGATACCCGCCGACATCCTGGGGCCCTCCCCACGCCCATCCTAACGCGACGTCCCTGTCGTTCCTTCGCTGATTCGTCGCCGTCCACGGCGCGTACCGGCGGCCGTCCGGTGCCCGCGAGTCAGGCGCGTGGAAGATCGCAGACAGGCTGTCGCCGGCGCTATGCGCGAACCTGAAATTCGGAGAGTTGACGAACTCGTAAAGGACTCCGTGTCCGCCGAGCTCGTGCCAGTAGACGCGCGAGTCACAGGCTCGACCGAGAGGATGCGCTGTATCGGAGAGATCACCGAGAGCGAAACAGACGTGTCCGATGCCGCCGGTTCCGTTCCCACCGCAGTGGGCATTGATCTCCAGGCCGTTGGCCGGAAGTGTGTTGCTGATGTGTGCGCGGTGATCGACGTCAATCGGAAATCTCGTGCCGTTGAAGTACGTGGACAGCGGAAACCCGAGACCCTCTACCGTGTGGAAGAACTGCTCGACGTGGTAGTACGCGCTGACGGCGGCGAAGTCGTTCGTACGCACGTCGAAATCGAAGTTCTGTCCCGCGGGACGTGTCGGCGCTGCGATGTTAGGCGGATGTTGATCGGAGAGTACCGCCCGCGATCCGCGCAGGATCTGCGTGGAATTCACCGGCGCGGCGAGGTTCGACAGGACGACGGAAGTGCGTAGCGGATTGAGAACAGCGTTCGTCCGGTCGGGGGTATTCGTCGCGACGCCGGTTGCCGTCAGAGGGTCGGTGAGGAGAACCATCCCGTTCACGGAGGCGAACATGGGACGGAGAAGAAGAACGGCCTCCGTTTCGAGCTCGACGAGCGAGTCCCACACGAGGTTCCGGTGCGAGAACGTTATCTCCGCCACCACGTAATAGGCCCCAGGCACGATCGTCGCGGGCACCGGCGGCAGGTCGAACGGAACCTGCAACGGTGTTTGATCGGCCGATTCAGGCGCAGCCTCGAGGTAGGGCAAACGGGCAGTCGGGTCATACCGATAGACGAAGAAACGTCCGCGGATCACCCACACGTCATCGTTTGCGTGGAAAACCCTGCGGACGAACTCCGCGGTCCGCGGTTCGGCTCCTGACCCGGCGACTTCGACCGCGTTTTCGCCGAATTTCTTTTTCGTATCGCGGAGCTTCTGCTCGGCCTCTGCCGTCGCAAACAACCTCTGATACGACGTAATCACTTCCTCCGGGGGCAGCTTCGGATCGGGCGCCATTTCGGCGGTGTTGTCGTCCGCGCTCACGACCCGGTACGGACCGTGTTTGACGACGACGCTGATGCCTGAATCCCAGACCGGGATCTCGTGCACGGTCTGCGCGAAGCCGATCGTGGTCGCGTCGAAAAGCGACTTCTCCTGCGAAACGCGATACTGCACCGATCGCTCCTGTGGTGTGACGTTCGTCGCTGACTCCCCGAGCGCCTCAAGCTGCTCGGAAGGAACCTGGAGCATCTCCGCCATCTGCTCAACATAGGCGATGGCGACATCGCGCGCGGTCACGCTTTCCGCGCCACCTGCCGCTTCCTCACCTGCCATCGCCTCCGGAAACGCCATCACCGGCTGCGGCTCAACATGCGTGATGTTGCGGACGCGATTGTCGTCGTCGTACGTGACCTGCGCGCGCAATTCCGCGTTATAAACCGTTCGCATCGCTCTGCCTCCAAACCGTGGCTTGACTCTGGTACTGGCCCAAGATGAGAGGACCGCGCGGCGATTTTTCCCATGCGGGACTGCTCATCGCAGACCGGCCACGACGGCTCACAAACCCCGCCAGTGGTTCACACCTCTCAGTCGCCTCTTTAGGAGCGGACGAAAGCGGCGATTCCTTACCTTAACCGACGTCCGTAGCTTTCTCACGCATCCTGAGGCAAGAGTGGGGCGGAGGACGGTCGCGCTCAGTGGGCACGCCGCACGCGTCAACTCACTGCAGTCATTGAAAACCAAATTGGCTGTGGCGAGTGGGCGAACCTCCAACCACCCGATTAACAATCCGGCGCTCTACCAACTGAGCTACACCACAGCTTCTGGACGACCAAGGAGAGAGGGTAATTGGCTGCGGCGGGAGGACTCCGTCTGCGCGAAAACGAAACACTGGCAAAGCCGCGTGGCGACTGGAGTCGGAATCCAGCCGCCACCGATGAGTCGTCGTTGCGCGTCAGTCGCGGAATGCCGCCCAGGCCGCCTGCATGCGCGCGGTCTGACCGGCAGTGAACTCGAACATGCACGAGTCCTGGGTGTAGTCCATGAAGTTGAAGATCGGATCGAGTCCCGGCTGCGAAGCGCCGGCGCACGAGTCGCGGCCGATCGGGCAGTAGAACGCGGGACTGAACTCCGCGGGCGTGTCGGCGATGTAGTCGCCCTTGGCGCCGCACTTTCCGTCGAACGTGTGGTAGAGCGCGAGCCAGTGACCGACTTCGTGCGTCGCGGTGTCGCCTTCGCTGTAAATCGCGAACGACCCGCCCGGCAACGAGCGCCAGTCGAGCACGACGCCGTCGAGGATCGCGTACGTCGGGTCGGTGAGAATGGACGGGAAGTAGGCGAATCCGAGGTACGGACCGCCGTCGACGGTGTAGATGTTCAGCGTGCCGTTGCCGCCGCGTCGCAGCGCGGTCTTCGCTTCCAGCTCGACGGACAGATTCGTCACCAGCTGACTGAACCATGTCGCGTTCGTCGTGCGCGTGACGCCGACCAGATCGAAGGCGAAGCCGGTGTTCGCGCCGCCCGTCCTGCCGTTGTACGACTCGTTGAGCACGCGGATCTGCTCGCGAATCATCGTGTCGGAAAGATCGCCATTCGCGAACCCGCTTCCCTGACTGATGACGTGGACCCATACGTCGATGACCGCCGACGTCTTGCCCCTCTGTCCCTTCTTCACGCCGGCTTCGATCTGCGCGATCTCGTCATCGCCGGGCTGCTTCGTACCGCAACGCTCCGGCTGGGCCGCATACATCGGCGCGACAGCCAACAAAAATACACACACCAGGATCGCCAGTCTCCGCTTCATTCATTGCTCCTTTGTGAAAAATCAGCCTGAGGGCCTGCGAGTGGAATGCCATGACGCCGCGCCCGTGGTTTCAAAGACTTAGCGGCAAATGCCGCCGATGCCTGGCGTCGTCGTTGACCCTTTGCAGGGTCAAAGGGTCAGAAGTTGGCTGTCGGATGCCGTTCAGTACAACGCGACTCTCACCATTCCCGGAGTTTTGTCGTGCGCCGATCCTTCGGTCGTGCCGATGATGGTCGCGTTGCCGGTGACGACGTTCGCCGTCACCTTCCCTGCTTCGTACACGCAGCTGTCTTGCTGCACGTGGACGACGTAGGTCGATGAGCCGAGGTTGAAGGTGATGTTGCAGTCGGGACCATTGGTCACCGACTGTGCGAGCACGATCGTCTCGACGCGCGCACTGGAAGGATCGATCGACACCACCGAACCATGGCTGCAGAGAATGACGTCGTCCGGGACGACGATTGGCGCGCGCTGCGTCGTGGTCGGATCAACGCGAAGCAGTTGGCAACCGGCATACTTCGGCGTGCCTGGCTGGGGAACGGTCGATTGCGCGGTTCGGCAGGAGGCGATGAGTGTGAAGGCGAGGGCGAGCGCGGCTACGGATCGCATCGTGCGCACGATCTTAAACGGTGTGATCTTCGCGAGACCTCCGTAGGCCGCACATTCTGCGCCGGATCGCTCGAGGGCGGCGGCAACGCGCGGCCATGGCCTGCTCGCCGAATCGCTTCAACTCACGCGTTGCACGACGCAACTTCGTGCGGACTTCGTCGGCGTGACAAAGCATCTTGTCGACCTCGGTGCGCGTCAGCTCCACGAGCTCAGAGTCTCACACCTCGGCGAGCGCGACGACCAACCCCTCGCGGAGCGACACCTTCTTCCGCGCGCGGAAGTTCACGCCGAGCGTTCCGAACGTCGCCGAGTTCTTGTCCTGCGGTGCGCCGCGGAAGACATCCGATCGCCACGGAACCTCGATCTCGTCGAAACCACATTCAGCCAGGAGCGCGATGAGCTCTGCTTCCAGCAGAGCGCCCGCGATTCAACCGGCCCATAAATCAATGTTGCGTTTCGCGGACTCCGGCACCGCCTTCTGCACGATGATGTCGCCGATCTGCAGACGGCCGTCCGGCTTCAGCACGCGGTGCATCTCGCGGAAGACGCGCTTCTTGTCGGGAGCGAGGTTGATCACGCCGTTGGAGATGATCACGTCTGCCGAAGCATCGGGCAGAGGAATGTTCTCGATGTAGCCGAGATGGAAGTCGATGTTCGTCGCGCCAACGGCGGAAGCAGCGGCGCGCGCTTCGTCGAGCATTTCCGGCGTCATGTCGATCGACAGCACGCGCCCGCTCGCGCCGACCATGCGCGAAGCGATGAGCGTATCCATTCCCGCGCCGCACCCGAGCTCCACGACGGTATCGCCGGGATGCAGCGGACCGAGAGCGAAGGGATTCCCGGTTCCGGCGAGACGACTGATGGATTCTTCCGGGATGCCCTCCAGCAGTTCGTCGGAGTAACCGAGCAGCGCCGCCAACGTGCGGCCGGTGTGGAAGTGAAAGCCCTTGGTCGGATTCGTCGCGACTTCGGCGTATTCGCGCTTGATCTCGCAGCGAAGCGTCTCGAGAAACAACGCCGGCGCCGGTGCAGACGGGTCGGGAACATAGGCGGGCTTTTCGGGCGACGAATAGACGTACGTGAGGACGGCACCGATGCCGTCGTAAGTCTCCTCCCCTTTCGACAGCAGCGTGAGCGGCAGTTGCAGGTCTTGCTGTGCCGCTTCGGTGAGGAGGACGTACTCGTTCAATCCGACGGAGTTCTTGAGCAGCCGATGCACGACGATCACGTCGACACCGGACAGCTCCGTCAGATTGGCGATCTGGTAGAACGCGCATCGGCCGCTGTGGACGACCACTTTCAACTTCAGCCGCTCGATGTTCGTGCACGCGCCGCACTTGCAGAAGCTCGACAGCGTCAACTCCGCGACTTTGTTCGCGAACACGTGGAAGAAACGAAGCACGCGTGCGCCGAGGTCTTCGGCCCGCTCGGCGAAGGACGCCTCTTTCACCGCGTAGAGGAAGACCGCATCCCCTTCGAGTTTCGCGAGTGTGAGCGGAAGCTGGACCTCGCCCAGAATGGTCTCGATCAGCTCACTGATGATGATGTGGCTGTGCTCCAGCGACTTCTCGTTCGCGAGCATGAAGTCGGTGTACCCGCTGATGTCGGCGATCAGCAGAAGGACCTTCTCTTCGCGCAACGCCATGAGCGGCCTCCTCGCGGCAGGATTCGATGTTCGGGATTCGTTCATGCTACGGCCGTGCGGTGCCGGCGGATTGCTTCTGGGTCACGATGTCGCCCTTGGTCGAGCCGACGATCGTCAGCAACTCTGCCTGCTCCGCTTTCGGCACCTTGAACTGGTCGAGTACCGCGACGAAGTCACTCGCCATCGCATTCCATTCGGCCTCGGTGATGTGCAGATGGCGGTGCGCGTCTTTCATGGACCTGCCGGTATACGTCTGCGGCCCGCCTGTGACCTGACAGACGAGCGCGGTGACCTGAAACTTCAGGCCGGCTTTCGGCACGCGCGCTCGCGCTTCGCTGATGGCGGGATTGGCGTTCAACGTGTCGTTCACCAGCAGCTTCTCAATGAATGCATCAACGACGGTGGCGATGGCGTACGCACCTCCGAGGCGGTCGTAAAGAGACTTCTTCTCCTCGGCTGCGTGGACGATGGCGGCGTTCAGCAGGACAATGACGGCAAAAAACGCGGCGGCTCGGTGTTTCATCGGCTTTCTCCTCTCTTGGATGAAGGAAGGATAGGGAGCGGACCTCCCGCGTTTCTTACTCGCTATACTCGGACGCATCGCACTGAGCATCACTCTCTTCGGACGGTTCGAGGTATCGCTCGATGGCGAGCGCATCGAGGCGGACGCATTCCGCAAGCGCGCGGCCGACCTGCTGAAGCTGCTGGCGCTCTCCGCGAAGCATGTGCTGCACCGCGACCAGCTCGTCGAGATGTTGTGGCCGGGCAAGCCGCCGGCCGACGGAGCGAACAACCTCTATCGCGCCGTCCACGATCTCCGCTCGGTTGTCGGCGAGGAGCGAGTCACGTTCCGGCAGGCGATCGTCGAGCTGCACGATGCCGTGGTGGACATCGATGTCTTCGAAGCCGAAACGCGGTCACCGGACAGCGAACGCGTTGCGCGCGCACTCGACCTCTACACGGCGGATCTGCTCCCCGAGGATTACGACCTCGAGCTGGTGACGCGAAAGCGCGAGCTGCTGCGGCGAACCTTCGTCGATGCGTCGTTGCGCGTGGCGGCGGCGCGGACGCTCGACGACGGGCGGACGCTCGACATCCTCCGCCGCGTCGCGGCAGTCGATCCGGCGAGCGAAGAAGTCGTCGCGCGGATCGCAGAGCGCGTGCGGACGTTCGAGCGGCCCTTCAGCTCCGCTCAGGGCAGGCCATCGGCGCGAAGCACGGCGGCGGTGGCCATCCCGAAGACGCGATACACGAAGAGCGGCGACGTGAACATCGCCTATCAGGTCGTCGGCGACGATATCGATGACAAGAAGCCCGATCTGGTTTTCGTGATGGGATGGGTCTCGCACGTCGAATACTTCTGGACGCATCCGCGGGTCGCGAGCTTCTTTCAGCGCCTCGCCGCGTTCTCGCGGCTCATCCTGTTCGATAAGCGCGGCACCGGCCTCTCCGACCGCATCACGACGATGCCCGATCTGCGTCAGCGGATGGACGACGTTCGTGCGGTGATGGTCGGTGCCGGTTCCTCGGAAGCATTCGTCATGGGCGTGTCCGAAGGCGGGCCGATGTCGGCGCTCTTCGCCGCAACGTTTCCCGAGCGAACGAAGGGGCTCGTGATCTACGGCGGCTATGCACGCCGCACGTGGGCACCGGACTATCCGTGGGCGGCGAAGCCGGAAGCGCGCGAGGGATTCTTCCGCGACATCGAGCAGAATTGGGGCGGCGTGGTCGATCTCGACACGATTGCGCCCTCGGAGATGAACGATCCGTCGTTCTGCGATTGGTGGGCGACGTATCTGCGGATGTCGGCCAGCCCGGGAGCGGCAGTCGCGCTCGCGAAGATGAATACGAACATCGACATTCGGGAAGAGCTGGCGGCGATTCGCGCGCCGACGCTCGTGCTGCATCGGAGCGGCGATCGCGACATGAATATCGAGGAAGGACGGTATCTCGCCCGTCACATTCCCGGCGCTCGCTTCGTCGAGTTGCCGGGCATCGACCATCTTCCGTTCGCCGGCGATCAGGAGCCGGTGCTGCGCGAGATCGAACAGTTCGTCCGCGATGTCTCGGTGCGGGAATCCGGGAAGTCTCACGCCACGTAGGAAAGGCGAATGCAATCGGAACAGATCACCGATGACCTTCGCGTCGCGGACGTGCTGCGACGCTGGCCAGGCACGTATGAAGTGTTCTGCCGCTTCGGGTGTCCCGACATGCGCGGCGGATTCTTCGGATTCATGGCGCGCATCATGCGGCTGCGGTGGGCGGCGCGCGTCCACCGGATTCCGATCGGCGAGCTGCTGGATGAGTTGAACGCGGCCGTGCAGCCGCGGTTCTGAGTCTCTGAAGGAAAATTGGCTGTGGCGGGAGGGCTCGAACCTCCGACCACCGGATTAACAATCCGGCGCTCTACCAACTGAGCTACACCACAGCAATGGCAGGTCGGGCATGGTCGCCGATGGCGCGTTATCTGTCAATCGCCCGGCGGATGGCACGGAGACGGCCGACGGCGCCGTCCATGTCGGCGTGGATGCAGAGCGTGTCGAAGGCGATCGCCACGCGCGTGCCGTCGCGGGCGATGACGACGCCTTCGCGGGCGAGCAGCGCGGCCTGCGCGGCGGCTTCTTCGATCGTCAGTGTCGAGCCGGGGATCGAGCGGGGCGTCAACGAGCCGTCGGGCTCGTAGCGGCGGTCGGCGAAGGCTTCACGGATCACCGGGATCCCGGCGGCGCGGGCGGCGGCGGCCATCTGCGAGTGATTGGGCGCGACGATGGACATCGACGGGTTGAGGACGGAGACGACCACGTCGGCGAGTCCGCGGTCCCTGTGCGCGTCGTTGTAGAGCGCGCCGTGCGGTTTCACGTGATGGACCGTGGCAAATACCGATAGCGCGGCGATCTGCCAGACCAGCGTCGCGAAGAGCTCGTCGTGCGGTATCGCGAGCGAGCGGCGTCCGAAGTGCTCACGATCGTCATACGACGGATGGGCGCCGAGGATCACGTTGTGCTCGCGTGCGCGCTGCGCGGCGTCGCGCATGGATTCGGCATCGCCGACGTGACCGCCGCAGGCAACATTGGCCCGATGAATGAGCGGCCAGATCTCGTCTTCGCCAGGCGAGCCTTCACCGAGGTCGGCGCTCAGCTCGATCATAACTCCGTTCCTTTCGTTTCGGGCAGGAGCCAGATCAGCACCGCGCCGAGGGCGAAGAAGATCGCGTCCGCGGCGATGGAGAAGCCGAGGCCGTACGTCGTCGCGGCGGCGCCGATTGCGTACGGCGCGGCGGCCGACGCGAGGCGGCCGGTGTTGTAGCAGAAGCCCTGCGCGCTCGCGCGGATGCGCGTCGGGAACAGCTCCGCGAGCATCGCGCCGAACAGCGAGAAGTATCCGTGCGCGAAGTAGCCCACGAGCGGGCCGATGATCAACAGCGTCAACGTCGACCGCGCGCCGAAGGCGAAGAGCGGCACGACCGCCGTCGCGGCGATCATGAACAGCGTGAATGCCGGGCGGCGTCCGATGCGGTCCGCGATCCATCCGAAACTGATGTAGCCGCAGAACGCGCCGAGTTGCAGAACGATCAGCCACAGCGCGGACTTCGTCATCGTCAATCCGGCGCCGCCTTCCGCGACCGGCGTCGCGAGGAATGCGGGCAGCCACGACGTCACGCCCCAGAACGCGACGAGCACGCTGCTCGCGACGAGCGTCGCCAGAATCGTGCGTCGCCGGTACTGCGCGTCGAAGATCTCACTCCAGCGCGACGGCTCGCGACGATGCTCATGCCACAGCGCCGGCTCTTCAACGTTGCGGCGGATGATGAACGCGAGAATCGCCGGCGCGGCGCCGATCAGAAACAGCAGGCGCCATCCAAAACGCTCCAGCACGAGCGCGGACAGCGCGGCCGCGATCAGCGCGCCGATCGCCCAACCTGACTGCATGATGCCCATCGCTTTCGCGCGATGCTTCGCCGGCCACGTCTCCGCGACGAGCACGGAGCCGCACGACCACTCCCCTCCCATCCCGAGTCCCACCAGCACGCGCCACGCGATGAGCTGCCAGAGATTCTGCGCCGAGGCCATGCCCGCGGTGGCGATCGAATAGAGAAGGATGCTGATCGTCATCGCGCGCACGCGTCCGATGCGATCGGCGATGCGCCCGAAGGCGATGCCGCCGATCGCGCTCGCGATCAGGGCAGCGACGATCGGCAGACTGGCCTGCTGATTCGTAAGCCCGAACTCCGTGCGGATCGACAGGAGCGCGAAGTTGAAGAGGAGGAAATCGGTGGCGTCGAGCATCCAGCCGAGCTGCGCCGCGAAAAGGGCGCGCCAGGCGGAGCGAGGGACGTCTTGCATTCGTCGAGTTTACGAGCGAATGCGCGACAACAGGAACGTTTCCAGCCCGACCTCCACCGGCAGCCCTCCCGACTTCCGCTTGATCTCCAGGTCCGCGACCTCGGCGAGCGCGCGGAAGAGCTCCGCTTCGCTGTAGCCGCGCGCGGCCTCGAACTTCTTGTGCAGCGGGAACGGGTGGGGGCGCTGGCGCACGAGGCCGTGGGCCTTGAGGTAGTCGCCGAGCTTGTCGGCGATGGTGTCCTTGAAGCGGTTGTAGTTCATCGAGGCGCGGAGGTTCACGTTCTGCGCGCGCGCCCACGAGTGGATGCCGATCATCTGCCGCAGCTCTTCCGGAATCGCGAAGAGGTAGCGGCCGTAGTGAATCTCGACGGAGCCTTTCGGATCTTCGCGACGCGCCTGGGCGACGAGGTCGCGCAGCTTCGCGATGGCCTCGACGATTTTCCCTTCCGTGAAGAGCGAGCCGAGCTCGTAACGCGCGCCGCCTTCGACCGCGGAGATCTCGCGATCGACGACGTCCGCGGTCACACGACCGCCGCTGCCAACGAGCGTCGCCAACCGCTCCGCCTCGGACGCCGCAAAGCGAAGCGGCGGCACTTCCTTGGAGAACTTGTCGGCTAGGACGCGGTCGATGCCGAGGCGTTGGCGAAGTCGCGCGATCGCGTTCGCGTCGAACTTCACGTTTGCGTCCGACGCAATCAGCGTGATGGCCTGATCGAGCGCCGCGTTGAATCCTTCGCGCGTAAGATCCGCGACTACGACCGCGCCGTGTTTGTCGATCAACTCGATCGTGGCAGAGTCGCGCGGCACGTCGCCGGTGCGCATCAGGAGAAACGCGCCCGCGGCGCCGCCGCGCGCGATCGCTTCCATCAGCAGCGCGGCGTCGTCTTCGCCACGACCCGCTTTCTTGCCGGACGCGCGGCAGAAGGCGAGCATGTCGGTGAGCGTGTTGTCGAGCGTGACGCCGAGGGAGTCCGCGATCGTGCGATCGGTCATCTCGAGGTCCGCGCCCGCGAGTCCAAGGACGTGCAGCAGCTTCGCGACGGCCGTGGTGCGCTTGCGATCCGTTTTCGCGCCGCGCCAGTCGGTGAGCGCCTTCTCGTACAGCGACGCGATCTCTTTCGCCGAAACGAACGCGTTGACCTCGGGGACGATCAGCAGGCGCGAGCCGCCGAAGAGCGATCCGGTGCGATACGAGTCGAGGATCGACGCGAGCTCGGTGCCCGGCTCGTACGTCTCCAGCGAGATCGCCGGATCCTTCGCGACGATCGCGTCGCGGATGTCATGGAAAGCCTGTTCCGAAAGGAAGTCGGAAGAGCCGCCGACCAGGAGGACGCGGGGCGTCTTCCCCTGGCCGATGGCGGTGAGAACGCTCTCTAGTTTTTTGGGCATTGCCGGCCCGGGGAGGCGGGCTGAAGCCACGCCCTACGTCAGCATCCCCTTCTCCTGCAGCTCCTGACAGTCGATGCAGAAGGGCGTCCAGGGAACGGCGGTCAGGCGCTTCTCGCCGATGACGGTGCCGCAGTTGGTGCAGGTGCCGTAGGTTCCGTCGCCGATGCGGTTGAACGCTTCGTCGATGAGCATGAGCAGGTTGCGCTCGCCGTCGGAGAGGGAGAAGTTGAGCTCTTTCGAGTAGGCGCTGGCGGCCTTGTCGGCGAGATCCTGAATGCCGTCGTCGGGCGATGCGTTGCCGGCGGCCTTGTCGCGCTGATAGGAGTCGATGAGCTCACGCTGCTTGGCGCGAAGAGCATCCTCTTGCGCCTGGTACGGATTCGGTTTGGTTTTCGTTCTCGCCATTTTGGGAGCCTCTTACTTGTGGTACGGAATGTTCCGCATCAACGTGCAGGCCCGATAAACCTGTTCCAGCAGGATGACGCGCGCGAACTGGTGCGGGAGGGTCATGGGGGTCAGGGCGAGCAGTTTGTCCGCGCGTTTTCTGACCGTGTCATCGAACCCGACGTCGCCGCCGATCACGAAGTTCACTCCGTGCGGACTGTCGATCGTCAGCCTCTCGATCCACTTCGCAAACTTCAAAGAATCAAGTGTTTGCCCTCGTTCGTCGAGGACCACCGTGTACCCGCGATCGGGGATCGCAGCCAGCAGGCGCGCGGATTGAGCGCGCATGATAGCCACATCACTCGAACCTTGTCTACCGCGCTCCGGTGCCACTTCGGTGACCTCGATCGGAAAGAAATGCTTGATCCGATTGAGGTAACGCTCCGCGGCGCCCGCTAGCTCGGCGTCGGCATGGGAACCTCCCCAGATGAAGCGAAATTTCATGACGTAGGGCGCGGCTTCAGCCCGCCCCTCCCGGGGAAGGCGGGCTGAAGCCGCGCCCTACGTTGCTCTCATTCCAAGCCATACTTGCGCCTCTTCTCCAGCAGAGTCTTCCGGTTGATCCCCAGCAGCTCTGCCGCTTTGGAGTAGTTCTTCCGCGTGATCTGGAGAACCTCACGAATGTAATGCGATTCGAGCTCATCCAGCGTCCACGCGCCGCGGGCGGCCGTGGTCACGAGGTCGCTGCCCAGGGAGAAGGACGCTGCGGTGAGGCGATCGCCGTCTTCGAGGATCGCGGCGCGCTCGATGGCGTTGCGGAGCTCGCGGATGTTGCCAGGCCAGGGGTAGCTGACGAGCAGGCGCTTCGCGCTTTCGTCGAGGCGCTTGCGTCCCAGGAACTGCTTCGCCAGCGAGAGCACGTCCTCGCCGCGCTCGCGCAACGGCGGCAGGGTGAGCGTGACGACGTTGATGCGGTAATAGAGATCGCGGCGGAGCACCTCGCGCGGATCCTCGCTCGTCGAAGAAATCACACGCGCTTCGAACGGCACGCTTCCGCCGCCGCCGAGGCGCGTGAAGCGGCGCTCCTCGATCGCGCGCAAGAGCTTCGCCTGCAACTGCGGCGCGAGCGCGGAGATCTCGTCGAAGTACACCGTGCCGCGACGCGCGGCTTCGAGCTTGCCGACCTTGCGCGTGTGCGCGTCCGTGAACGTGCCGCGCTCGTGGCCGAAGAGCTCACTCTCGAACAGATCCGCTGGGATGCTCGCGCACTCGATGTGCACGAACGGCTCGTCGCGGCGATTGCCGGTCGCGTGGATGGTTTCCGCGAGGTAGTCCTTCCCGACTCCCGACTCGCCGAGGATGAGGATGCTCACGTCGTGGTCGAGGACCTTCTCGACCGTCTCCAGGACGTTCCGCATCGCGGCGTTGCGCGTGCGGATACGCAGGGCGGGACGGGCTGAAGCCCGTCCCACGTTGTCAGGACGTCTTTTTGAAGGCACGCGGCTGCTCGGTTTCTCCGGTGAATTCGGCCGTGGCGTTCGGCGCGTCGCCCCAGAGCCGTTCCAGTCCGTAGAAACGCCGCACGTCCTCGATGAAGATGTGCGCGATGAAATCGCCGTAGTCGAGCAGGATCCACCGCCCCGGCGTCGTTCCTTCGATGAGGAGCGGACGCACGCCGAGCTTCTCCTTCAGCTCTTCGACGATCGAGTCCGAGATCGCGGCGGCCTGCCGCTCGTTCGTCGCGGACGCGAGGATGAAGTAATCGGCGATGGACGTCAGCTCGCCGACCGACAGCACGTCGACGTCGAATGCCTTCTTCTCGAGCGCCGCGTTCACTGCCACGCGGACGCGTGTTTCAATCGAATCGTTCACGAGTGGCCCTTTCGATAGAGATCGTAATGATGAATGTAACGCGACACCGGCGGCGGGACCAGATCCTCGATCGGTTCGCCCGCACGGACGCGTCTGCGAATTTCAGTGGATGAGACCGGAACGGTCGCGTTTTCAGCGAAAACGATCGCTCCGTTCTTCGACCGCGCATGCGCTTCGACGACCCGGGCTCGCATCGACGCCGGCACTTCGTGCGAGCCGCGCGTCAACACGACGAAGTTCGCCAGCTCGAAGATCGTGTCGATCGACTTCCATTCGCCGAGCTTCGGGAGGTTGTCGTCGCCGATGATCCAGTCGAGCGTCGCGTCGCGATACTCGCTGCGCAGTTGCTGGAGCGTGTCGACCGTGTACGAGACCGCGCCGCGCTCGAGCTCCAGGTTCGAGACCAGAAGCGCGTCGTGATCCAGCGTCGCGATCGCGGCCATCGCGAAACGGTGATGGCCCGGCGCAGTCTCGCGTTCCTGCTTGAACGGCTGCACGAACGCGGGGACGTAGATCACGCGATCCCACTGCATCTCCTCGCGCACGGCGAGGATCGGGTCGAGGTGGCCGCGATGAAACGGATCGAACGTGCCGCCGCAGATGCCGATGTTCATGCTGGTGGAGAAGCAGTCATTGCTTCCTCTTCGCGCGCGGCGTGCTCGCGCACGATGCGCGCGAGCATGCGCACGAGCTCGCGCACGCCGTCGCCGACCACCGCCGAGATGGCGTGATAGGGAAAGCCGTGTTGCCGCGCGTACTCCCGCACTTTCTCGGAGTTCCCCGGCACCTCGGAGTCGAGCTTCGAGCCGACGACGATGCGCGGCTTCTTCGCGAGCGTCTGCGAGTAGAGCTCGAGCTCGCGCGCGATGACTTCGGCGTCCTGTTCGGGCGTTTCGTTCGCGGAGAGATCGACGAGATGCACGAGCACCGAGCAGCGCTCGACGTGCCGCAGGAATTGATCGCCGAGGCCGTGGCCCTCGTGTGCGCCTTCGATGAGACCAGGGATGTCGGCGACGACGAAGGTCTGAGAGTCGTCCGCGCTGACGACGCCGAGGTTCGGGACGAGCGTCGTGAACGGATAATCGGCGATCTTCGGTTTCGCGGCGCTGATGACGGAGATGAGCGTCGACTTGCCCGCGTTCGGGAGTCCGACCAGTCCTACGTCCGCGATGAGTTTCAGCTCGATGAAGAGCTCGCGCTCCTCGCCGACATTGCCGTCCTGCGCGAAGCGCGGCGCCTGACGCGTAGCCGTGGCGAAGTGCTGATTGCCCCAGCCGCCGCGGCCGCCTTTCGCGACGAGCACGCGCTCGCCGTCCTGGGCGAGGTCGGCGACGACTTCCTCGGTGACCTTGTCGCGAACGACGGAGCCGACCGGCAGCTCGATGGTGACATCCTCGCCGTCGTGACCCGAACAGTTCGAGCCCATGCCGTGCTGTCCGCGGCCGCCCTTCCACTCGCGCTGGAACTGGAGGTGGTAGAGCGTGTTCAGACGCTTGGAGGCGACGATCCAGACGGATCCACCCGTTCCGCCGTCACCGCCGGAGGGACCGCCTTTGGGAACGAACTTCTCGCGCCGGAACGCAACGCAGCCGTGTCCGCCGTCGCCGGCTTTTACCCGGATGGTTGCATGATCGATGAACATGGCAGAAAAGAAATAGGACGAATAGGACGGATAGGACCTATAGGTCCCATACGTCCTATTCGTCCTATGGGTCTTATCGGGTCCTATTCGGCGGCAGTCACGCTGATGAAGCGTCCGCGCTCGCCCTTGTCGTGGAACTGAACGACGCCGTCGATCTTGGCGAAGAGGGTGTGATCGCGGCCGATGCCGACGTTCACGCCCGGCTGGAACTTCGTGCCGCGCTGGCGGACGAGAATCGATCCACCGGTCACGAACTGACCGGCGAAGCGCTTGACGCCGAGCATTTTCGGCTGCGAGTCGCGACCATTGCGCGAAGAGCCCTGTCCTTTTTTATGAGCCATGGGGATGCCTCCGTTAGAGCTTGATGCTGTCGATGCGCACTTCGACCACATCCTGACGGTGGCCGTGGGTCCGCTTCGTGTGGTTCTTACGGCGCTTCTTCTTGAAGACGATGATCTTCTCGCCGCGGGACTCGCGGACGATGGTTGCGAGCACCGATGCACCCGAAACCGTCGGGCTGCCGATCTGCGGCTGATCGCCGCCGACCATCAGAACTTCGCTGAATGTGACTTTGTCCTGATCCGCATTGCCGAGCACGTCACGCTCGACCTGAAGGCGATCGCCTTCGGCAACGCGATACTGCTTCCCACCGGAACGAATGATGGCGTACACAACGTCCTCCCAGAAAAACCTGCGTGTAACACACCCCTGCCCAAAGGGTCAACGGTGCGGATCGTGTTCAACTGCTTGAAAGTGAACGGAATTCCCGAACGTAGGGCGTGGCTTCAGCCCGCCTCTCTCGGGCGAGTGGACGAGTCACGTGAACCGCGCAGACTCACCCGGGGAGGCGGGCTGAAGCCACGCCCTACGCCGGCAAAAAGAAAGGCGGCCGAAGCCGCCTTTCTCACCGTACTGCGAGGTTCCTGACTAGAACGTGAACCGCGCGCCAACCTGGTAGCGGCGCGGGTCGAGAACCGTACGGGTCTGGCCGTAGGTGGTGAACGTTCCGTCGTTGTGGGCGATCTCGTTGTAGAGCGCGTCCTGGTTGTTCAGCACGTTGTAGACGTCGAAGAACAGGTCCAGCCCCGTTCCGCTGAGCAGCGGGAGCTGATAGCGCAACTTGAGATCGAGCGTGTGATAGCTCGGGTGCTGCTCGCCGCCGACCTGGGTGAATTTGAAGTCGGTGGTGTCGTTCGGGGTCAGATCATGAGGAATGACGATGCCGTAGGCGCGGTCGCCCTCGGTGTAGTACGCACCGGCGCTCCAGAACCACAGCGCGCCAATCTCGATGTTCCACGGGGTGCGGTACGAGCCGAAGAGTTTGAGGGTATGCGGGATCGTGCCCGGCAGACGGCCGTTCATGTAGTCATGGCGCGGGTCGACTTCGAGCAGGTCGCCCTGCAGGTCGGCGTCACCGTCGGAGCTGGTGTTGCCTTCGCTGTGCTTCCACGAGTACTGGACGCTGCCCGCCCAGTTGTTCGCGAAGCGCTTCTCGAAGGCGAGGTCGACACCGGTGTGGTCGCGCTTCGCGCCGACGAGATTCGCGAGGAAGAAGTTGACGGCGCCCGGGCCCTCAGGACCGTAGCCGAAGTCCTCGTAGGTGAGACCGAAACCGAGCGCGTCCGCGGCCGGGTTGTCGACGTACACGGCCGGATCGTAATCCTCGAGCAGGTTGCGGTCTTTGCGCTGATAGACCTGCGCGGTGAAGCCGATGATCGGAGTGACGTTGATGCCGTACGTGATCGCGTACTCGTCCTGATACTGGTTCTTGATGTTCGGCGCAAAGCCGGCGTCGAGAACCTCGGCCGAGCCGCGAGTACGGTAAGTGAACCACTCGCCGCCGATGAAAGCCTGCTCCTGCAGGATACGGCCCGAGACGTTGCCGCCGAAGTGAACCATGTTCATGCGGATCGGGTCGTAGTAGCGGCCGTAGAACGCGGAGATCTTCGAGCGACCCGCGCCGCCGATGTCGTACGTCAGGCCGAGGCGCGGCGCGTAGGTCGGATCGAGATCGACGATCGTGTCGCCGAGAGAGTTGATGTAGTGCAGGTCTTCCACGCGAAGACCGAGGTTGATCGCGAAGTTGTTGATCGTCCAGTCGTCCTGAACGAAGAACGTGTTGTACTCCTGCCGGACGTTGTTGGCGCCCTCGCGCGCAACGAAGTTGCGGAAGAAGTTGACGCCGCCGTTGTTGCCGCTGGTGTTCGAGAAGGTGATCGCTCCGAACTCGGCTTTCGACAGGACGCCGTCATGGTTGGTGTCGGCGGACTTGAAGGAGTTGCTGTTCGGCGCGGCGGCGAGCTTGTTGTAGATGTAGTCGTAGTCGCTGCGCTCGATGTTGCGGGCGTAGACGTCCGCCCACGACACGCCCGAGTACTGCGGGGCGATCGAGGTGAGGGTGTAGCCGCCGAAGAACTTGCTGTTGGTCAAATCCTCCAGCTCGTGCATCTGCACGCCGGCCTTGAGGGTGTGGCTGCCCATCGCGTTCAGGAAGTACGTGCCCGAGACGTCGATCTGGTCGCGCTTCTGAATGTTGGTGAAGTCGGTGGACGCGCCGCCGAGATTCTTCACGTAATTCGGGGCCGGGTCTCCGGCAGCGAAGCGAAGGGTGTTCTGCACGCCGAGCTCCGGATGCGCCGCGAGTTGGAAGAAGTCCCACTTCATCTGGCCGACGCGCGCGTCCACGAGGAACGAGCCGCCGAAGATGTGCTGCAGCGAGCCCCAGATGGTCTTCGGAGTGCTGTCGGTCCCAATGTAGCGATTCGGAACGGTGTTGACGTCCGTCGAGCCGGAGATCTCCTGAGGATCTTCGAAGTACTGGCCGATGAGCGTCGTGCTCGGCGTCAGCTTCGCGGTGAGCTTGCCGAAGTAGTTCTTACGCTCGTTCTTGTACGTTTCGTTGCCGCCGGTCGGCGACGCGGAGCTCGACAGCGCAACGTCGTCCTGATTCTCACGGAACTGGCCGGAGAGGAAGAACCAGGCGCGATCGCGCCAGATCGGACCACCGAGCGTGAGCGCGGCGTCGTTCTTGTCCTCGAGGTTCACCGCGAGCTTCGAGTCGTTGCTCTTGAAATCGGAGTAGAAGTCGGGGCTCATCATGTAGTAGTTCACGGAGCCCGAGAATTCGTTTCCGCCGGACTTCGTGACGATGTTGCCGACGAAGCCCTTGCCGCCCGCGAACTCGGCGGGGATGCCCGAGGTGATGACCTGCTGCTCGAGAATGACTTCGTTGTTGAAGGTCATCGAGCCTTCACCCGAGGTGATGTCGGTGATCACCAGACCATCGAGGTAGTACTGGTTGTCGCGCGAGCCCGTGCCGCCGGTGCGGCCTTCGGCCGTACGATCGCGATAGTTGTTGCCGCCCTTCGAAGACGGGTCGACGGCGACTTCGCGGCCGCCCTGGTTCGGGACGACGTTGATGCCGGAGACGAGCTGCGCGTACCCGCGGTAGTCGCGGCTGACCGGCAGGGCCTCGACTTCCTCGAGGGTGACCTCTTCGGCAATCGTGGCGCGCTTGGTCTCGACGATCGGCGCCTCGGCCGTGACGGTGATCGACTCGGCCACGCCGGCCATCGCCAGCTTGGCGGTGACGTCGGTAGTTTTGTCGGACGCCACGCTCGACGTCAGAGTCTGCGTCTGGAAGCTGTCCAGCGTGACCTTGATCGAGTACTTGCCCGGGGTCAGACCGGAGAGGTTCGCGACGCCGGTGGCGTCCGTGACTTCTGTTCTCGTGCCGATGAAAACCGGCGACGTTGCTTCCACCGTCGCTCCGGGCAGCGCTGCGCCGGATGAATCGGTGACCATGACTTTGATCGTGCCGTACGTGGCGCCGAATACCGGCACCGCGAGCAGCGCGAATACTGCGAGTAGAACGGAGAATCTCTTCATGAAGGGCGCCTCCTATCGTTTTAACCGTGTCCGGGCGGACGTGCCCTGGACACCAAATCCTCTGGACCGATGACCTTGAACCGGGGGCGGATTGTAACGACCCTGTAACGGGAGATGCAACGCGATGTAAAGAAAGGTTGGAATCCTTCGACCGGTATTCTTTACAGTCGCAACGGCTCTGCCAGTTCACGAAGACACGTAACCGCTGTCATTGCAATGGTTTCGCAATGACGCGCAACGCGTCGAGTCCAGAGGATTGGACCAGGCGGTTCGGAATTGTGATGAAGCGATGGGAAGGAGATTCCTTCGCGCTGTGTCAACGCGTCACGATGCCGCGACGCGTTGACAGGAGTTGCTCCGGGCTCAGCTCCCGGTCCGCTGGCCTCCCCACAGACCGCTGGTCAGTTCCTCCACCGTTGCGGCGACGTCGAGGTGCTCGTCTCCCGCTTCGATCGGAACGCGCATACTGAAGGTGCCGTTCAGCGCCTTGGGAGTGACCGTGCGATGTATGACGATGGGCGGCTTGTTCTTCCGGCCGACTGCGATCGTCACGCGGAAGACGGTCTGGCGATCGGACAGCAGCGAGGCGACTGCGGCGAGAGAGGAGTTGACCGTGATCTGACCTTCGCGCCGCGGGCCGATGCGTCCCGTCCAGGCTAGCGAGACCGTGGTCGGAAGATCGTCGCCGGACATCGGCGTGTCGGACAGCAGCGACAGCGTTCGGGTCGCGGCGAGCTCGTTCGGCGTGCTCTCGGTCGCCCATTTGAAGGACGTAACCTGGAGACCGGGACGCCGAGATTTGATCTCGATGCTCCGCGCTTTTCCGTCCGGCTGACGCGAGACTTGATAGGTGATGATGAGCGCCTGCTCGAGGCGCTCCACACTCTTGGCGATCATTCCGGGAGTGCCGGCCGTTCCGCCGGTCTCGGCCGCGAAGGCGATGAGCGGATCGTTGCCGCGCTCGGATGCGAAGAGCGCCTCGCGCGCACGTGGCTCGCTGACGCGACCCACCATGGTTCGCGACGCGTCGTCGATCCATTGCTCGCCTCCTCCGAGGGGAGCATGAACGCCGATCGTGGTCCAACCGGATGCGGCCAGCACGCGAGCGATCGAGTCGACCGTGTCACCGACGTTGTATTCCATCGGACTGGCGCGCATCTTCCGGATCTCTTCGAGATCGGTGGAGAATTGCTGGTAGTAGGCGGACGAGTCGAGCTCGAATCCCTCGCTCACGACGAACAACGCGCGCGGCGTGCGGCGTGGGAAGCGTCCGATTGCAGTGAGCAGCGCAGCCTGGAACCGCTCCACCGCATCGACCTCGGCGAGGATTTCCGCGCGGATGGACTCCTCCAACTGACGCGACAGGGCCAGAATCGAGAGATCCGTCGCCATCGGACGTCCACGCGCCATGTCGGTGCGGAACTGATACTGGCGGCGGTGGCGGACCAGCCAGTTCCGCGCAGACTTCGCACGCACGTTGCGGAGGCCGTCGCGGATCTCTTCGGCGCTGCGGGCGCCGAGGATCTTGACATCCAGCTCGGGATCCGCCGTCACGATGCTCACCTCCCCAAGACGCGCGAGCTCGTCAGCGCGTTCGATCAGTGAATCGACCGAGCTTTGGATCGTCGCCGCGCTGGAGAGGTACATGTCGAAGAAGATGACGATCTGCCATCCCGCCTCGTCCTGACGATTCGCACGCACTGCGGACGCAGGCTGTGCGGACGCCGCCGCTGCTTTTTGATCCGCACGGACCGAGGAGAAATAGTCGACGCCGATCACTGGCCGCTCGACACCGTCCTCGAGCACGATGAAGTCGGACGGTTTCAGGCCCGCCGGCACATCACCGTTTCCGTCGCGGACATTCGCGACGAGCTCGATCGCATTGACGTAAATGGGTTGCTGCACGACCGGCTGCTGCTGAGCGGCAAGCGAGACGGCGACGAGCACTGCGAGAACGAAGTATTTCAAGGATGACCTCCCGGGAACGGTTCGTAATCCGGAGAGTGGCGCAGCGGGTTCGATGCCTGCTTCCGGCTAGTCTACTTTCCGCGCGACTGACTGTGAGTGACGAAGTTGGTACGCACTACTCCGTCAGGCGTCTTCGAACAACCTCCTTCGGATACGAAAAAGGGCGGGACCGAAGTCCCGCCCTTCGTAAAACGTGAACTACGAAAGATCAGAAGCGGAGCTTCGCGAAAATACGGACTTCGCGCGGATCCTGGAACTGATTGGCCCGGCCGTACTCCGGACGCGCCGTGATACCGGCCAGGTTGCTGCCCGCGAAGAACTGCTCGGGCGTGCCGCCGATGGAACCGGTGTTGAAGTCGTTGTCGATGTTGACGGCGGTGTCGGAGTCGAGCAGGTTCAGCACGTTGACGCCGACTTCGAAGCCGTAGCGGCCCGCGAGGCGGAACTCATGCTGGATCTGCAGGTCGGTGCGCTTGAGGGTCGGGGTGCGACCCATGTCGCCGCGGCCATGCGCGAAGAACGGAACGCCGGCGTAGTAGTACTGAGTGGAGATCGGCGTACCGCTGCCGATGTACTGGTTCAGGCCGAAGCCCGTGCCCCAGGGCGCGGAGTAGGTGATCTGCGCCTTGAAGACGTGCGGACGATCGGTGGCCAGCTTGCCCTCGACCGGGTCGCCGTTCTTGTCGAAGCTGTTGAACAGGTTGTCGAAGTAACGGTTGACGTTCGGGGAGTTACGACCGTTCTCGTCCGAGCTGGCGAGACCGCCGTAGTTGCCTTCCAGCTCGCTGTACACGTAGCTGGCGTGGGCTCCCCAACGGTTGCCGAAGCGCTTGGTGGCTTCGAGCTCGAAGGCCTGGTAGTCACGCTTCGCCTTCGGCATCGCCGGGCAGGTCGGGCATTCTCCCTCAAGGATCTTCGTCGCAACGCCGAAGCCCGGATTCGCGATGAAGTACTCCTCAGCGCAAGTGCCCTGATCGTCGCAGACGAGGACGCCGACGTCTTCGATCGTGCGGACGAGGTGCTTGTTGACGTAGCGGAAGCCGACTGCGAGCTGGTTGCTCAGCTCATGCTGCGCGCCCAGGGTGAACTCGGTCGATTCCATCGGCTTGAGGTTCGGCTCGATGAGATCGAGAGACGGGTGGCGGAGGTCGACGTTGGTGTTGTAGACGAGGCCGCCGGTGCAGGTCGGGATCGTCGACTGGCTGGTGGTGACGTTGGAGCACTGCCACTTCGTCCAGTCGGGGTTCTCGATCTTGAAGTCGAACCAGATCCACTTGTCGCCGCCGAACGAGCCGCGCGGCATTTCCATCTTGGTGATGTCGTAGTACTTGCCGTAGCTGCCGAAGACCTTGGTGCGGCCGGTGCCGAAGAGGTCGTAGGCGAAGCCGAGGCGCGGCGCGAGCTTGTCCTGATAGTCGAACTCGATCGCGTACTGACGGAGACCGAGCGCCGGGTCGGCGTAGCTCGGAACCTTCTCCTGCTCCGTGCGGACGCCGAGGTTGAGCGTCAGGCGATCGTTCATGGTCGTCCATGAATCCTGGAGATAGAAACCGGTGTTCTCGCTCTCGACCTTACCGAAGGTCTTGAAGACGTAGACGCCAGCGTTGCCGTAGGTGCCCTTATTGGCGCCGGCAAACGGATCCTGCCCGTTCCAGTACGTACGGATGTAGTAGTTCTGGTTACCGCTGTCGACGTTGTTCTTCAGGTTGGTGAGCTGCACGCCAGCCTTGAAGCGGTGCGTGCCGGCGAAGGTCGGGAACCAGGACACGTCCGCGTCGACGTTGTCGCGCTGGTACGAGTCCTCGGTGATTGCCGAGTTCGTCGGAATCGTGTTGAAGCCCTGCGCTTTGCAGAGTGCCGGATCGAGGCCGGGGATGTTGCACGGTGAGCCGCCGCGGAAGTTGATCTGCGGACCATTGGGGATGCCGCCCTGGCTGAGGTTGTCGTAGTAGCGACCGCCGCGAGCGGAGAAGTACCACTCCGGAGTGGCGATGAAGTCGGCGTAACCGGAGTACGCCCAGTTCTCACGCTCGAGGGTGAGTCCCTCGTAGTTGGCGCGGTTGGAGCTACCGCGGCCGTTGACGCCCGGCAGGTTGTTGGTCTGTTCGTAACCGCTGTTGTTGCCGGAGAACTTGAACAGGAACTTCGAGCCGAGGCTGCCGTTGAGAGTGGCGGCCCAGTTCTGGCGGGTGAATTCCTGGTTGTACGTATCGGTCACACCGTTGACGAACGTCACGGTGCGGTCCGTGTCGCGCATGCTGGGAGCGTACGCGCCGAAGAACCAAAGGCGGTCGCGAAGGATCGGGCCGCCGAGGGCGACCGTCGGCTCGAGAACCCTCTCGTCGTCCTTGCGGTAGGTGATGTACTCCGCCTGACCCGCTGTGTTGAGCTGCAGCGTCGGACGGGAGTCACCGGCCCACGAGGTGTCGGTGAGCTGGGCACCGATGGTTCCGCGGAAGTCGTTGGTGCCGGTCTTGGTGACGACGTTGATGACGCCGCCGATCGCGCCGCCGAACTCGGCCTGGTAGCCGGCCGACTTGACCTGCACTTCTTCGATGAAGTCGGTGATGACGAGCTTGCCCTGAACGCCGGTCTGCGGGTTCGTGGTGTTGACACCGTCAACGACGTACACGTTCTCGGAGCCCGAGGCGCCGTCGATCGAGATGCCGCCCGATCCACCGGCGCCCTGCTTGGTCTCGAAGTTCGCCGAAGCAGCCTGGGTGACGACCGTCGAGAAGTCGCGGCCCTTCGGAAGCTTGTCGAACGTCTCAGCACTGATCGACGTCGCGGTAGCGCTCGACGTCGCGTCGACGAGCGGAGCCTCGGCCGTGACCGTGATCTGCTCGGTGACCGCGCCCACGCGGAGCGTGAGGTCGATCTTCGGCGACTGACCGAGGCCTGCGGCCACGTTCTTCGCGCCAGCCGGTTCCATCCCGGCGAGTGTGGCGGTGATGTTGTAACTGCCCGGAGGAATCGACGGGAAACGATACTTGCCCGAGGAATCCGTTTCGACCGAGTACTTCTGACCCCTGGAACTCACTGCTTCCACAGACACGCCGGGCAGTGCTGCACCCGACGCATCGGTGACAGTGCCCTCGATCGACGACGTCTGCTCCTGAGCGACGGCCGGAATGGCCGCGACCAGCAGAAGCAATATCGCGAAGAGAGCGAAATGGCCACGCTTCATAATGCGCCTCCTTAGAACTGCGGTTGGTTTTTGGGTGAAACGAACGGGATTCTAACCTTGAGAGTCCAGTTAAGCAATCGTGACGCCGGAGTGCCAGGTCCGTTAATCCTAATGCTTTCTATGGTTTAAACATGTTACGGGGGGTCGGCGATCCGGAATTTTGGACTCGGCGGCTCGAACCGTTGAATTTCCCGGCAGGGTCGTGCGTGAAAAGACACGCGGGCTCACAGCGGAATGTTTCCGTGCTTCTTCGGCGGGTTCTTGTCGCGCTTGTTGCGCAGCATCGCGAAGGTCGTGATCAACTTCCGGCGCGTGAAACGCGGCTCGATGATCTCGTCGATGTATCCACGCTCGGCGGCGATGTACGGGTTCGCGAACTTCTCCTTGTACTCGGCGACTTTCGCTTCGCGGTCGTCCGCCTCGCGGCGATAAAGAATGTTCACCGCACCCTCCGCGCCCATGACCGCGATCTCCGCCGTCGGATACGCGAAGTTCATGTCGGCGCGAATGTGCTTCGAGTTCATCACGCAGTACGCGCCGCCGTATGCCTTGCGCGTGATGACCGTGACTTTCGGCACGGTCGCTTCCGCGAGCGCGTACAGAAGTTTCGCGCCGTGAATGATGATGCCGCCGTACTCCTGTCCCGTTCCCGGAAGAAATCCCGGCACGTCTTCGAGAACGAGCAGCGGAATGTTGAAGGCATCGCAGAAGCGAACGAAACGCGCGCCCTTGCGTGAAGCGTCGATGTCGAGCACACCCGCGAGAAACGCAGGCTGATTGGCGACGACGCCGATCGAGTATCCGTTCAGACGAATGAAGCCGACGACGATGTTGCGCGCGTAGTGCTGATGCACTTCGAGGAAGTGCTCTTCGTCGGCGATGGTCTTCACGACGTCGCGCACTTCGTACGGCTGATTCGGATTTTCGGGGATGAGCGTGTCCAGTTGCGGATCGACACGGTTGATGTCGTCGTTGGTCGCGACGCGCGGCGCTTCTTCCATGTTGTTCGACGGCATGTACGAAAGAAGCTCGCGAATGAGCGCGATGCAGTCTTCGTCCGATTCCGCCGCGAAGTGCGCGACGCCGGAGACTTGATTGTGCGTCTCCGCGCCGCCGAGTTTTTCTTTCGTCACTTCTTCGTGAGTCACGGTGCGGATCACGTCCGGACCGGTGACGAACATGTAGCTGGTCTTCTTCACCATCAGAATGAAGTCGGTGATGGCGGGTGAGTAGACGGCGCCGCCGGCGCACGGTCCCATGATCGCGGAGATCTGCGGCACCACTCCCGACGCGAGTGTGTTGCGCAGAAAGATGTCGGCGTATCCGCCAAGCGAGACAACGCCTTCCTGAATGCGCGCGCCGCCGGAGTCGTTGAGACCGACCAGCGGCGCGCCGTTCTTCATCGCCAGGTCCATGATCTTCACGATCTTCGCGGCGTGGGTCTCGGAGAGTGATCCGCCGAAGACGGTGAAGTCCTGCGCGAACGCGTACGCGAGACGCCCGTTGACCGTGCCGTATCCGGTGACGACGCCGTCGCCCGGAACGCGCTGCTGGTCCATGCCGAAGTCGTACGAGCGATGCACGACGAGCTGATCGAGCTCCTGGAATGATCCGGGATCGAACAATAGATGGATGCGCTCGCGGGCGATGAGCTTGCCGTCGTGGTGCTGGCGGTCGATGCGAGCCTGACCGCCTCCCAGCTCGCTTTGTTGTTTGCGGCGCTCGAGCTCTTCGATCTTTTGATCCAGCGACATTAAAGGATGATGTCCCGTTCCGCGGCGATGCGACGCATCTCGCTCTCGATCTGTTGGTCCGACGCGCGCTCGCCGAGGCGCTGACGCGCTTCCTGCTCGAGCGCTTCGAGCGCGGCGAAGTTTTCCTCGAGCGCTTTCGTCACCACGAGAATCCCCGCCTCGGCATCGCGGAACTCCACGAGCCCGCGGTCTTCGAGGCGGTTGACGATGGCGCGGGAGAGAAACTCGACGTTCATGCGTTCTACCAGGGTCGAGATTAAAGCATCAACGACGCGCCGAAGGAACCGCCGCCGTACGGATACCAGATGCGCTCGTTCGAAACGGCGCGGATGTGCGTGACGGTCACGGCCGCGGGAAACACGCGTTGCCGGTCGACGACGAGCACGCGAAGAGCGAGGTCCGCGATCGGCGCGAGCAACGCGATGGCGACCGGCGCGTCGTCGTCGACGTGCGTGTCATCGCACTCGAGACGAAGGTTGAGCGGCATGCGCAGAGGACGCACGCGATAGGTGGGTCGATAGAAGTTCGGCCATGGACCCGCCGCTTCGACGACGTCGTTGCCGTAGCCGTCGACGCCGCCAGCGGTTTGAAGGAGACGCACATTCGAAGGCACGCGGCCGACGAGATGCGGAAGAAGCGCGGCGGTGACGTTGGGCGCGAGGCGAAGGGTCGTTGGTCTTGCACGTTCGGTTTGTTCACAGCGCTGGAGTGCGTCGGCAATCGTGAAGATGTCGTCGAGTCTTCGCGTCGTCGAGTCGACGAGTGCGCGCAGGCGACCGCAAACGAGTGAGAGATGAATGCGATCCGTTTCATCGTGCCAGGTGCGCTCTTCGCACTCGTGTTCGGCAAAACCGTGAGTGATGATCAGACGCTCGAACGAGAGGTCGCGCAGGCTCTGGACTGCGAAGTCAACGTAGGGCGTGGCTTCAGCCCGCCTCCCCGTGGGGGCGGGCTG
>Ga0209382_10000149_pt1 | contig 106182 bp, 110 predicted proteins | sample SoiMetdeltSBSDD5_FD_187599 | JGI IMG/M metagenome (GOLD analysis project Ga0209382, IMG submission 187599) | Bulk soil microbial communities from a Populus tree surrounding site in Tennessee, USA - Soil MetaG P. deltoides SBSDD5 (SPAdes) (version 2) | ecosystem: Environmental > Terrestrial >...
CGGGTTGGGAGGGAAACGGGTCGGCGGCCCCTCAGCCCAGCCCCCGCCGCGCGCCCTTCCCCCCGTGGCCAGGACCTGACTCGAGCGCCACACGCGTCGGACTCTCGGCGCAGAGCGCCTCAGTCCTCGGTTGGCGTCGGGAAATCCGGAATATCAATCGATACGAGCTTCACAACGCCCCGCTGCTTCGCGGGCGCTCCCCAGAACCGCACACACGAGAACGGCGCGCTCGACAGGACTGCGCGCTCCTCCAACGCTCTCGTCGACCGGGGCACCGAGCAACCGAGCACACCCTGACGTTCCACCTTCGAGCGCCGGCTTTGCCGGCGCAATCCTGCTGTTTGGTCTGGGGGGAGGCAGCGAGGAGCCCGCTCAGCGGGCGACGAGCGTCGGAAGGGGGGCAAAGCCCCCCTCCGAGCTCAGTCGCGACAGTTCGCCCAGTCGAAGGTGAGGATGCTGACGCGGTAGGAGGCGGCGGGGGCGACGCGGGTCGTGAAGTAGCTGCGGTGGAGCGGGACGACGACGCCCATCACCCAGGTGCGGGAGCTGCCGATCACTGTGCCGGCCGCGTCGAGGCGCTCGACGAGGAGCTGCATGCGATCGACCGGGAGGTTGCCGATGTTGTCGACGGAGCCGGCGATCTCCTGGCCGCGGGCGCCCGGCGTGGCCTGCCACTCGAGGCGGAAGTACTCCTCGATCGTCGCGGCGGCCTGGATCGGCCCCGCGGTGGCCGCCACCGGCAGCAGCACTCCCAGCACCGCGAGCGCGACGAGCGTGCGGATCACGTGACTATGTCTCGTAGGCCCGCTCGTACTGCGACCGCAGCCGCTCCAGCTCGTCGGCGTCGAGCCGCATGCCCAGCGACAGCCCCATCTCGCCCAGGATCGTCTTGATCTCGTTCAGCGACTTCTTGCCGAAGTTCTTGGTCTTCAGCAGCTCGGCCTCGGTCTTCTGCACGAGGTCGGCGATGGTCCGGATGTTGGCGGTCTTGAGGCAGTTGGACGCGCGCACCGAGAGCTCCAGCTCGTCGACGTTGCGGAAGAGGTTGTCGTTGAGCTCCGTGCGCGGCCGCGCCTCGTCGCGCGTGGTCTCCTGCTCCTCGGGGACGAGCTCGGGGAAGTCGGTGAGCAGGTTGAAGTGATCCTGCAGGATGCGCGAGGCCTCGCCGACGGCAATGGCCGGCGACACGCTGCCGTCGGTCCACACCTCCAGCATCAGGCGCTCGGACGGCTCCTGGCCGGCCGGCGTGGTGCCCATCGGCTCGACCTTGAAGTTGACCCGCTTGACCGGCGAGAAGTCGGCGTCGAGGAGGATCGCGTTGATCGGCAGCGCCTCCGGCTCGCGCTTCTCAGCCGGCACGTAGCCGCGCCCGCGCTCGATGCACACCTCCATCTCGAGCGCCCCGTCCTTGTCCAGCATGGAGAGCAGGACGTCGGGCGTGAGGATCTGGACGTCGGCGTCGGGCTCGAAGTCCCCCGCCTTCACCTGGCCGCCGCCCTGCGCCTTGAGCCGCAGGATCTTCGGCCGGTTGACGTGCAGGGCGAAGACCACCTTGCGGAGGTTCATGATGATGTCGAGGGTGTCCTCGGTGACGCCGGGCATATGCGAGAACTCGTGCAGGACGTTCTCGATCTTGACCCAGGTGGGCGCCGCGCCATGGATCGCCGACAGCAACACCCGACGGTAGGCGATGCCGACCGTCAGGGCGAACCCGGGCTCGAAGACCTCGATGGCCAGCTTGCCGTAGGTGTTGTCGGACTGGATCCACTCGTGACGCGTGGGGAGCTGAAGCTCGAGCATGAGACCCCCTTCAAAAGGTGCGTGGCCCGCGGGCGACCGACCGTATAGCTGCGAAATTCAAGGGCTGCCGTCCAGGCCCGTCAGTATATCAGACGCCCACGCTACGCGTCACGAACGGCCAGGAGGGGCTGTCAGGTAGACTCGAAGTAGCATGCTACTCCGCGGATTCATCGTGCTCGTCCTGGGGGGCCTGGCGGGGGCGGCCAGCCTGGCGTGGCTGGCCTTCAGCCCGACCCCGGCCGTCAAGGACGGGCCCCTGGTGGTCGAGATCCCCGCCCACGAGGGCGTCCTCGGCATCGCCGGCCGGCTGGCCGAGGCCGACGTCGTCCCGAGCCGCATGGCGTTCCTGGCGATGGCGGCGGGCCGGGGGCGGATCCGCCACCTCAAGGCCGGTGAGTACGAGATCCCGCGCGGCGCCACCACCCTCGACGTCGTCGACCTGCTGGCCAGCGGCCGCGTGCGACAGCACGTCGTGCTGCACCCGGAGGGCGCGACCATCGCCGAGCTCGCCCGGCTCCTCGAGAACGCGCGCCTCGCCCGCGCCGAGGACATCGTCCGCGCGGCGAGCGACGAGAAGCTGCTGCGCACGCTCGACATCAACGGGCCGAGCCTGGAAGGTTACCTCTTCCCCGACACCTACCAGTTCGTGCGCGGCCTGTCGGCCGAGGAGATGCTCGGACGGATGGTCCAGCGTTTGCGGAGCAAGATCACGCCCGACGTGATGGCGCGCGCCAAGGCCCGCGGCCTCGACGTCCATCGACTCCTGACGCTGGCCTCGATCATCGAGCGCGAGGCGGTGGATCCGGAGGAGCAGCGGCTCATCTCGGCCGTCTTCTGGAACCGCCTGCGTCTGGACATGCCGCTGCAGGCCGATCCCACGGTGCAGTACGCGGTCGCCAAGGAGCGGCGCGCGCTCACGCGGGCGGACCTCGCGACGGACCATCCGTACAACACGTACATGCGCCGCGGGCTGCCGCCGGGGCCGATCGCCAGCCCCGGTCTCGGCGCCATCCAGGCCGCCGTCGACCCCGCACCGGTGAACTATCTCTACTTCGTCGCCCGCGACGACCGCACCCACACCTTCTCCACGAACGTCAACGAGCACAATCGAGCCGTCACGCGCTACCGGCTGATGCGCCGCGCGTCGTAAACGGCGCGAGCGCCGCCGGACGTTCGCTGTGCGGGACGCGGCTGGGTCCGTGGACCCGCCGTCGCCCCCGTGCTATAAAAACCGGCGTCATGTCGCGCTCGACGGCCCTGTCTCCCACCTCCGGCGTGGCCGGCGCGGCAGCGCCGTTCCCCTTCGTCTATCAGGCCCTGCGCACCCCGGCGCGCGCCGCGCTCGCCCGGTGGTTCGACTTGCGCGTGGAGGGGCTCGAGCACCTCCCGGTCGAAGGGCCGTACATCGTCGCCGCCAATCACCACAACTACCTCGACGGCGTCGTGCTCGCGGTGGCGCTGCCGCGGCCGATCGCCTTCCTCGTCATGCCGCGCGTGTGGCGGGCGACGCCGCTGCATCCGCTCCTGCACCGACGGATCGGCTCGATCCTGCTCAACCTCGAGCGTCCCGACGTGGGCGCGCTGCGCCGGGCGCTGCGCACGCTCGACGAGGGCCGTGTGCTCGGCATCTTCCCCGAGGGCCCGTTCAGCGTGCGCGGCCGTCTCGAGCGCGGGCTGCCGGGCGTGGGGCTCCTCGCGCTGCGGGCCGGCGTGCCGGTGGTGCCGGCCGGGATCCGCGGCACGTTCGAGGCGCTCGTCGGACGCCGGGGATACGTCCCGCGGCGCCATCCGCTCGCGGTCACCTTCGGTCCGCCGCGCCGGTTCCCGCGCGACGGCGCGCACGGCCGTCCCGCGCGCGAGCGCATCACGCAGCGGATCATGGACGACATCGCGGCGCTGCTGCCATGAGCACGCCCGAGCGCGCCCTCGCGCGCGCCGCCCTGGGCAGCGCCGCCGACCCGGCGGCCGCGCGCTTCACCGGCTCGCTCGCGTTCGACCGGCGGCTGTGGCCGCACGACATCGAGGGCAGCGTCGCCTGGGCCCGCGCGCTCGCGCGGGCCGGGCTGCTCACGGACGCCGAGCGCGACACGATCGTGCAGGGCCTCGGCGCCGTCCGCGCCGAGCTCGAGGCCGGCACCTTCCCCTTCCGCGCCGAGCTCGAGGACATCCACATGAACGTGGAGCGCCGCCTCCTCGAGCTGGTGGGCGAGGTCGCCGGCAAGCTGCACACCGGACGCTCGCGTAACGACCAGATCGCGCTCGACGAGCGCCTCTACCTCAAGGCGGTAGCGGTCCGCACCGGCGAGGGGTTGCGCGCCGTGCAGGCGGCGCTGGTGGCGCGGGCGACGGAGACGGTCGACGCGCCGATGCCCGGCTACACCCACATGCAGCGCGCCCAGCCCATCGTGGTCGCCCACCACCTACTCGCCTACGTGTTCATGCTGCAGCGCGACCGCGAGCGGGTCGCCGCCGCCGCCGCCCGCGCCGACGTGATGCCGCTCGGCGCCGCCGCGCTGGCGGGCACGGCGTTCCCCATCGACCGCGAGGCGCTCGCGCGCGACCTCGGCTTCGCCGCCGTCTCGCCCAACAGCCTCGACGCCGTCAGCGACCGCGACTACGTCCTCGAGTACCTGGCGGCCGCCGCCATCACCGGCATGCACCTCTCGCGGTTGGCCGCCGACGTCGTCCTCTGGGCCACGGCCGAGTTCGGCTTCGTGGAGCTCGCCGACGCCTTCGCCACCGGCTCGTCGATCATGCCGCAGAAGAAGAACCCGGACGTCGCCGAGCTGATCCGGGGCAAGAGCGGCCGCCTCTACGGCAACCTAATGACCGTGCTGACGGCGATGAAGGGCCTGCCGCTCGCCTACAACTCGGACATGCAGGAGGACAAGGAGGCGTTCTTCGACTCGGTCGACACGCTGGAGGCGATCTGCGGCGTGCTCCCGCCGATGCTCACGTCGCTCACGTTCCGCACCGACCGGATGCGGGCGGCCGCCGGCGAGCACTTCGCGACGGCGACCGACCTGGCCGACTACCTCGTGCGCAAGGGACTGCCGTTCCGCGAGGGGCACGAGGTCGTGGGCAAGGTCGTGCGCTATGCGCTCGAGCGCGGGGTCACGCTGGAGCAGCTGCGGCTGGACGAGATGCAGCGCTTCTCCGACCGCTTCGCCGCCGACGTCCATCCGGCGCTCACCGTCGAGGCCTCGCTCCGCGCGCGCGCGGTCACCGGCGGGACCGCGCCCGAGGCGGTGCGCCGGGCGCTGACCGAGGCGACCGCGCTCGTCCGCGCATGAGCGGGCCGCAGCGCCGGGCACTGGCGCGCGTGCTGGCGACCGCGCTGGTGGCGGTGGCCGCGCTCGGCGCCTGCGGACGGAAGGGCCCCCCGGTGGCGCCGGAGCGGCGGGTGCCCCAGCCGGTCACGGACCTCCGCGGGCTCGTGCGCGAGGACGGCATCGAGCTGGCGTGGTCCGTCCCGCGCCGCCGGGTGGACAACACCCGGCTCATCGACCCCGGCGTGGCCCGCGTGTTCCGCACGGACGACGCCGGTCAGGGCGATCCCCGGCCGGCCCTGCTCACGCGCGACCGCATCCCCGGCTATACGGAGATCGGCACCGTCAAGCTCGGCGACGCGCCCTCGCCGCTCGTGCAGAACGGCCGGATCGTCTTCCCCGACCGCCGCGACCTCGCCCTCGGCCGCCGCTATACCTACGTCGTCGTCACCGACGACGCGCAGGGCCGTACCAGCCCTCCCTCGCCCCGCCTGAGCGTCACCTACGCGGCGGGCCCCGAGGCGCCCTCCGACCTGCGGGCGGAGCCCGACGAGCGCCAGGTGCGCCTGAGCTGGCAGGCCCCGACCCGGCGCACCGACGGCAGCCCGGTCACCGGGCCGCTGGTCTACGAGATCCTGAGAGCCCTGAGCCCCGACGCGCCGCTGACGCCGCTCACGCGCACGGCCCCCGACGTCACGAGCACGACCGACCGCGGGCTGGAGAACGAGCGCACCTACCACTACGCCGTGCGTGCCATCCGCGAGGAGGGCACGACGCTGGTCGAGGGCCCGGCCACGGCCCGGGTCGTCGCCACGCCGACCGACGTCACGCCGCCGGCGCCCCCGACCGACCTCGTGGCGATCCCCTCCGAGGGCGTCGTCCGGCTGTCGTGGACACCGGGGGGCGACACGGACCTCGCCGGCTACGTCGTCTACCGCGCGGCCGGCACCGGCCCCTTCATCCGGGTCGGCTCGGTCCGGGCTCCCGGCTCCACCTTCACCGACCGGGACCTCCGGCCGGGAACCTACCGATACGCCGTAACCGCGCAGGACACCAGCGTGCGCGCCAACGAAAGCGCCCGCTCCAACGAGGTCACGGTCACGGTACCTTAGTTGAGTGGGGGCCCCGACATGGCCCCCACACCCCCAACTGCTCGTCGCGCCCCGGCGAAGCCGTGGCGCTCCTCGGTTACGCCCGGGAGCCCCGTGCCTTGACTTCACGCTCGAAAAAGGCAACGATCACCTTCACATGTAGCGTCCGCCGGGGGGACGAAGATATGAGCCAGACCACGTTCCAGGGATCGTTCGTCGCGCTGGTGACCCCGTTCCGCAACGGTCGCGTCGACGAGGCGAAGCTGCGGGAGCTGGTCGAGTTCCAGATCGCGAACGGCACCGATGGTCTCATCCCCTGCGGGACCACCGGCGAGTCGCCCACGCTCAGCCATGACGAGCACCGGCGCGTGGTCGAGATCGTGGTCGAGACCGCCCGCAAGCGGGTGCACGTCATCGCGGGCACCGGCTCCAACTCCACCGCCGAGGCCATCGAGCTCACGAAGCACGCCGAGCGGGCGGGCGCGAGCGGCGCGCTCGTCGTCAACCCGTACTACAACAAGCCGACGCAGGAGGGGCTCTACCGCCACTTCCGCGCCGTCGCCGAGGCCGTGACGATCCCGATCGTCACCTACAACATCGCCGGACGCACCGCCGTCAACGTCGAGACCGCGACGATGGCCCGTCTGGCCCGTGACTGCGCCAACATCGTGGGCGTCAAGGAGGCCTCGGGCAGCCTCGACCAGATGAGCCAGGTCATCGCGGCCTGCGGCCCGAACTTCACGGTCCTCTCGGGCGACGACAACATCACGCTGCCGCTCATGGCGATCGGCGGCCACGGCGTCATCTCCGTGATCGCCAACATCGTGCCGCGCGAGACCGCCGACATGGTCCACGCCGCGCTCGACGGCGACTTCAAGCGCGCCCGCGAGCTGCACTATCGGCTCTTCCCGCTGGCCCGCGCCGCCTTCCTGGAGACGAACCCGATTCCCATCAAGGAAGCAATGGCGATGGCCGGCATGCTCGAGCCCGAGTTCCGCCTGCCCATGTGTCGCATGGGCGACGCGAACCGCGAGACGCTGCGCGGCATCCTGCGGCAGTACGCGCTCGTCAAATAACCCAGCGGACGGTTCGTCATGACGGTTGAGTCGACGACCGTCGGTACGCCGATCGGCCTCGTGGTCGGCGGCGCCGCCGGCCGCATGGGCACCCGCATCGTCGCCCTCGCCCGCGAGAGCGCCGACCTGCGCGTCGTCGCCGCGCTCGAGGCCCCGGGCCACCCCGCGCTCGGCAGCGACGCCGGGACCACCGCCCAGGTCGGCGCCGTCGGCGTGGCGATCGCGAGCGATCCCGCTGCGGCGATCACGGCCGGCCGCGTCCTCGTGGAGTTCTCGGTCCCCGAGGCCTCGCTCGAGCACCTGCGGCTGGTGGCCGCCGCCGGCGCCTGCGCGGTGATCGGCACCACCGGCTTCTCGGCCGCGCAGCGCGCGGAGATCGAGGCGCTGGGCCGCCGGGCGGCCATCATGCAGGCGCCCAACATGTCGGTCGCCGTCACGCTCGCCTTCAAGCTGCTGCCGATCATGGCGCGCGCCCTCGGCGACGACTACGACGTCGAGATCACCGAGATCCACCATCGGTTCAAGAAGGACGCGCCGAGCGGCACCGCCGTGCGCATGGCGGAGGTCGTGGCCGAGGCGCTCGGCCGCGACCCCGGCAAGGTCGGCGTCTACGGGCGCCAGGGGCTGCCGGGCGAGCGGACACCGAAGGAGATCGGCGTGATGTCGCTGCGCTCCGGCGACGTCGTCGGCGAGCACACGGTGTCGTTCGGCGCGCTCGGTGAGCGCCTCGAGCTCACGCACCGCGCCCACAGCCGCGACACGTTCGCACGCGGCGCGCTGCGAGCTGCCCGCTGGGTCGTCGGCCGCCCGCCCGGCCTCTACTCGATGGCCGACGTCCTGGGACTGGCCTGAGTGCAGATCGTCCGCGTCCGCATCGAGGGCATCGGCGCGCTGACGAGTCCCGTGGTGCGGCCGTGACGACCGACCGGCTGCTGCTCGAGGACGTCCGATTCTACGGTCACCACGGCGTCAGCAAGGCCGAGCAGACCGTCGGCGTCTGGTTCTCGGTCGACGCCGAGCTTGCCGTCGACCTGGAGCCGGCCGCCGTGTCGGACGACCTCGCCGCCGCGATCGACTACGGCGACGTGGCGCGACGGATCGTCGAGATCGGGACCGAGGGTCGCGTGAACCTCATCGAGCGGCTCGCCGGCTCCATCGCGCAGGCGCTCCTGCGCGAGTTCCCGACGCGCGAGGTCCGCGTGCGGGTGCGCAAGCTCACGCCGCCGCTGCAGGGCCTGGTCGGCACGCCGTCGGTCGAGCTCGTGCGGAGACGCTGATGCCCCAGGTCTATCTCTCCCTCGGCTCGAACCTCGGCGACCGGCTCGCGCTCCTGCGCGGCGCGCTGGCGCGGCTGCGGGCCGAGGGGCTGGCGCTCGTCGCCGCCTCGCCGCTCTACGAGTCGGAGCCGTGGGAGGCGGAACCGGGCCAGACCGAGAGCGAGCGCCCGTGGTACCTCAACTGCGTCGTCGCGGTGGAGACGTCGCTGCCGCCGCGCACCGTGCTGGAGCGCGTGCAGGCCGTCGAGGCCGCCCTCGGTCGCACCCGCGCGCCCGAGCTGACGCCCGAGGCCCGCCGGTTCGCGCCGCGCACGCTCGACATCGACATCCTGTTCTACGACGACGCGGTCGTCAGCGCGCCCGACGATTTGCACATCCCACACCTGCTCGCGGCCGAGCGCGCGTTCGTGCTCCGGCCCCTGGCCGACATCGCTCCCGACCTCACCCACCCCACGCTCTATCGCAGCGTGCGCGAGCTGCTCGACGACCTCGCCGACGAGCACGAGGTCCGGCGGGGTGCCTACCCCGCACACTGGTTCGAGGGCTAGCGGTGGCCGATCTGGAGTTTCAGCGGCAGGCCCTCACGCATCTCGACGCGCTCTACAACTTCGCGATGTACCTGACGAAGCGGCCCCCGGACGCCGACGACCTGGTCCAGGAGACGTATCTGCGGGCGTTCCGGTTCTCCCATCGGTTCCAGCCGGGAACCCACCTCCGGGCCTGGTTGTTCCAGATCCTGAGAAACACGTTCCTGACGTTCTATCGGGTCCGCGAGCGGGAGGCCCCCGTCGCGGAGGACGGCGTCCCCGAGTGGGACGTCCCCATGTTTCACCATGCCCCGGAGGACGATGGGACTTCGATGGACGCTCACACCGACCTGGAGCGGGCCATGCGCCGCCTGCCCGAGGAGTTCCGCTCGGTGCTCCTGCTCGCTGAGGTCGAGGGCCTCCCGCTGGAGGAGGTAGCCCGGGTGATGGCCTGCCCGGTCGGCACGGTGAAGTCGCGCATCTTCCGCGCCAAGGAGCGTCTGCGGGGATTGCTGCGCGACTACGAGACGAAATGAGCGAACGGTTCGACGAGAATTCAGACGAGGTCCTGAGCCGCCGGCTGGCCGGCGAGCTCCCGCGCTACGCGGCGCCGGCCCGACTGCGGGTCACGATCGTGGACGCGGCCACGCCGACGCCGCGGCGGCCGGCCTGGCTGGGTCCGCTGCTCGCGGCGGCGGCCACAGCGATGCTGCTGGCGCTGGTCGTCCTGCCGGTGTTGCCGCGCATCGTGCCCTCCGACCCCACGCAGCGCTACGTGCGGGCGGTCGTGAGCGAGCACTCGCGCACGCTCATGTGGGGTGCGCGGCACGGCGAGATCCTGCCGAGCGCGCTGCCCTGGCTGACCCAGGAGTCCGGCATCGCGCTCCCCAAGGTGTTCGTCGGCGACGAGCGTCTCGAGTTCGTCACGGCCGAGCCCGTCTACCTCGAGCGGCAGCGCGGCATCGCCATTCACTACCGGGACTCCGACGGCCACATGCTCACCTACATCGCGCTGCCTGCGCCGGGGCTGACCGTCCCCGATCCGGCCCGCGTGCAGATCGGCCGCTGGCGCCCCGCGCTCATGCGCGACAGCGGCTTCGCCGCCTGGGTGTGGAAGCAGGGCGACGTCGGCTGCTTCCTCGTCTCCGACATGGTCTCGACGGACGACGTGGAGCGGTTCAAGGAATACTTCACGCGGGTTCGCGCGACTACGGAGCCGGTGCCGGCGTACTAGCGCGTTGCCCGCGTGCCGCGCCGCCGGTGGGCTGCGCGGGGCGCGGGGCCTGGCCGGCTCGCCCTTCCCCCTCGTCCTCGCGGCCAGCCTTGCGTTGTGGGATCTGGCTTATCGATCCGCTCACTCCGAGCGTGACACCACACGCGCCTCGCTAGGCGGCTTACGGCTGCGGGCGAGGGGGAAAGGCTCGCCCGCCACCCGCGCCCCGCACAGCCCACCGGCGGCGCGGGCCGTGGGCGCACGGATAGCGCAGGCATCGATTCGAGCGATCACGCGAACCGTCTTATGTTCGGCGGCGGTGGGCGGTGAGGATGAGGTCGCAGACTTCGCGGATGGCGCCGTGGCCGCCGCCGAGGCGGGTCACATAGGTGGCGGCGTGGCGGACGGCTTTGACGGCGTCGGCGACGGCGACGGGGAGGCCGACGAGGCGCATGGCGGGGAGGTCGCCGACGTCGTCGCCGACGTAGCAGACGGCGGAGGCCGGGAGGTTGTGGCGGGCGAGCAGGTCGGTGATCGCGGCGGCCTTGTCGGTCACGTTCTGGTGGACCTCGGCGATGCCGAGGTCGCGGGCGCGGCGGGTCACGATGGTCGTCTGCTTGCGCGTCACGATCGCGGTGAGGAGGCCGGCCTCGCGCAGCAGCACGAGGCCCTGTCCGTCGCGCACGTCGAAGCGCTTCAGCTCGTCGCCGTTCTCCGCGTAGTAGAGACCGCCGTCGGTGAGCACGCCGTCGACGTCGGTGACGAGCGCCCGCACGGCGGCCCAGCGCGGGCGGCGGGCGGGGCTCACGCGCGGGCGCGACCGAGCGCGAACGGCAGCGCCATGAGCGCCATGGCGACCAAGAGCACCTCGGCGTCGCCGAAGTTGTACTCGAACAGGCCGGCGACCAGGAAGGTGACGATGGCGGCCAGCGAGCCCAGGACGAGGGCCCGGTCGCCGGCCGCGTCGGACGGGAGCTTCCGCAGGATCGCGACCCCGCGGACCAGGAACGCGACGAAGATCCAGAGCCAGAAGACCAGGCCGACCACCCCGCGCTCGACCACGACCTGCAGCGGCGTGTTGTGCAGGTGGCTCGTGGACCGGCGCATCGCCTCCGGTGGCGCCACCCGGGCGTAGGCGTGTTTGAGCTGGCCGGGGCCCACGCCGGTCAGCGGGTTCTCGATGCCGAGCCGGCGGCCGGCCTCCAGCATGGCGAGGCGATCGCGCGTGGTGTCGTCGGCGGCGTCGCCGATCGTCCTGAATCGCGCGCCGACCCCCGGGAGCCCGAAGACCAGCGCAGGCACCAGCACGACGAGCGCGGCGGCGGCGACGAAGCCTCGGCGGCCCATCCCGGCCACCGCGGCGGTGGCGCCCGCCGCGAAGCCGATCCACGCGCCACGGACCTGGGTGAGTCCCAGCGCGGCAACGCCGACGATCCACGCCGGCCCCAGCCACCACACCTCGGCCGGTACGCGCGCCAGCCGCGGCAGCGCGGCGGTGACCGTCATCGCCAGCACCCCACCCAGCGTCATATAGATGCTGTAGAAGCCACGCGCCCGTGCGCATTTCCTCAGAAACTGCCCGGCCAGCGTGGAGGCCGACGCGGTCGCCTCGGCGGCGGGACAGGCCGCCACCTGCACCACCGCCAGCGCCGCCGCCCCCACGAGCGCCACGAAGAGCCAGCTCGCGAAGCGTCGAGCCGTTCGCGCGTCGGGCAGCGCGCTGGCGATGACGAAGAGCGACGCGAGGTTCAGCAGACTCTTGGAGGCGTAGACGCTCTCGAAGGGGCGCTCAGAGGCGAGCGCGGCGACGAGGCTCCACGCCGCGAACGCGGCGATCGGCGCCAGCAGCGGCGCGCGCAGCGCGGGCAGGCGGCCCGTCCACCGCGCGAAGAGCACCCACGCGGCCAGCGCCCCGAGCGCGATCTGGCTCACGGAGATCGACAGCGCGAGCCCCACGATCAGGGCGACCAGCAGCCCGGTGTGCGCCCGCCCCATCCAGTCGTCTGCGGTGGGGGCGGCCGGGCCGGCCGCGCTCAATAGGCGTTGCGGTTGCGAAAGCCGAGCCACAGCGTGCGTAGCAGGATCGACAAATCGAACCCCAGGGACCACCGGGCGATGTACTCCAGATCGTACTCGATGCGCTTCTCGATCGAGGTGTTGCCGCGCCAGCCGTTGATCTGGGCCCAGCCGGTGATCCCCGCCTTCATGGTGTGCCGCAGCATGTACCCCGGCACCCGGCGGCGGAAGTCGGCGACGAAGCTCGGGCGCTCCGGCCGCGGCCCCACCAGGCTCATCTCGCCGCGGAGGACGTTGAAGAGCTGGGGCAGCTCGTCCAGGCTCCAGGCTCTGAGGAACGCCCCTACCCGCGTCCGCCGGGGGTCGTCGGGCACGGCCCACCGCGGACCGCTCGCCACCTCGGCGTCGGTCACCATGGTGCGGAACTTCAGCATGCGGAAGCGGCGTCCGTCCAGCCCCATCCGCTCCTGCCGGTAGAGGACCGGCCGGCCCGAGGTGAGCCCGACGGCGACGGCGATGCCGGCCATGATCGGCAGCGTCACCAGGAGGGCCGCGGAGCCCAGCACCAGGTCGAAGCCCCGCTTGAGCACCCGGTTCCAGCCGTAGAGCGGCGACTCCCGCAGGTGGATGAACGCGATCGACTCGAACTCCTCCACCCCGCCCCGCAGCGAGGCCAGGTTGAACAGGTCGGGCACGAAGTGGATGGCGACCGGCTCGTCGCCGATCTCGTGCAGCACCATGGTCAGCCGTGGGTAGTCGCTGTGGGGCAACGCGATGATGACGATGTCGACCTGGTGCGCCGTCAGGATCGAGCGGATCTCCTCGATGCCCCCGAGCCGGCGTACGGGCGCGCCCTCGGCCTCGGGCTTGTCGCTGAGCAGGCCGAGCACCTGGATGCCGGTGTCGCGGCGTCGGTGCAGGACGCGCAGGACCTCGGCCGCCGGCTCCCCACCACCCACCACGACCGCGTAGCGCTGGTTGTAGCCGCGCCGGCGGGCAAAGCGCAGGACCTCCCGGAACGCCGCCCGCGAGAAGCTCGCGGTGACGATCGAGGCGATCCAGAACATGAGGATCACGAGCCGCGAGTACTCGTACGCCCGGAACAGGAACGTCATGCCGGCGATGAGCACGAGCACGCCGAGCGTCGACGCCTTGGCGATGTCGAACCACTCGGCCAGATGGGAGCCGAGCCGGTTCGGCCGGTAGAGGTCGAAGGTCTTGTAGGCGACGCCCCACACGATCAGGATCGGCACGAGCTGCAGCGCGTAGTCGGAGAAGGGCGGAATGTCGCCGTGGCCGAAGACGTGGAAGCGCACGACGTACGCCCCGAGCCAGCACCCCGCGATCAGCACGAGGTCCGTCACCAGGGCGAGGTGCTCGAACAGGCGCGAGTGGGCCTTCAGCACGCGGCCCCCGCCGCGAACGCGCTCCACCGGCGCTCGACGTACTCGCGCACGCGCTGGGCGAAGATCGGACGATCGAACCGCGCCGCCCGGGCCCGCGCCGCCCGCGGGTCGAAGCGGTGCGCGGCAGTCTCGAACGTCCGCATGGCGCCCACCAGCGCCTCCACCGTCGGCTCCGCGAAGAAGACGGCCGTCGGCGGCTCCCGCCCGTCGTCGAGGCCGACCATCGTCTCCAGCGCGCCGCCGCGACCCAGGGCGATCGTCGGCCGACCGGCGGCGGCCGCCTCTAGCGGCACGATGCCGTAGTCCTCCACGGCAGGGAAGAGGACGGCCCGGCAGCGCGCGTAGAGCTCGGCGACCTCCGCGTCCGGCCGCCAGCCCAGGAACGTCACGCCCGGCCCCGCCATCGCGCGCAGACGCGCCTCCTCGGGTCCGGAGCCGACGACGAGCAGCCGGCGGCCGAGCCGGTCCGCGGCGGCCACCGCGAGGTCGACGCGCTTGTACGGGACCAGCGCGGACACGACGAGGTAATAGTCGTCGAGCGTGTCGGCGGGGCGAAACCGGGCGACGTCCACGGGCGGGTGGATGACCTCGGACTCACGGCCGTACACCCGGCGGATGCGCTCGGCGATGTGGTGCGAGATCGCCACGAAGGCGTCCACACCGTGCGTGCGGCGGTCCCAGCGCCGGAGCGCCGCCGCCAGCGGCGGCAGGGCGGCCCGGGTCAGCCAGCCGGCGCCGCGGGCGTAGTCGTCCTCGAGGTCCCAGACGTAGCGCATCGGCGTGAAGCAGTAGCAGAGGTGGAGCGCGCCGGTCGGGACCCGCACGGCCTTGGCCGCGCAGTGACTCAGCGAGATCACCAGGTCGTGGCCGTCCAGGGCCAGCCCGCGGACGGCCGCCGGGAACAACGGCAGATACTGCCGGTACCGGGTCGCGGCGCCGGGCAGACGCTGCACGAACGAGGTGACGATGCGGCGGCCCTCGATCGTCGGACTCACGCTGCCCGGCACGTGCAGCAGCGTGTAGAGCGGCGCCTCCGGAAAGAGCTCGCAGAAGACCTCCAGACACCGCTCGCCGCCCCGCATGCCGGTGAGCCAGTCGTGGACGAGGGCGACCCGGGGCCGGCGGGTCGGAGCGGGGCCGGCGTGGCGTCCGCCTCGTGCGAGGGAGCGGGTATGCGCCGTCGCCAATACGCGCGTATAGTACTACAGCCCCAGGACCTCCCTGTACACGCCGTCCAGCGCCGCCAGCATGTCCCGGACGTCGAATTCACTGCGCGCCCTGGTACGATTTTCAGCCGCCATCCGGCCCCGGAGCTCGGCATCGCCGAGCACCGTGGTCAGGCGCTCGGCCAGGGCGGCAGGGGTCCCGTCGACCAGGCCGGCGCTGCCCTCGCCGAGCACCTCCCGATGGGCCGGGATGTCGCTGGCGACGACCGGCAGCCCCAGTGCCATCGCCTCGACCACCGCCAGCGGCAGCCCCTCCTTCCGGGAGGGGGCCGCCAGGACGTCGAAGGCCGCGAACAGCCGCGCCGCCTCGGGGACCTCGCCGGCGAACCGCACCCGGCCCGCCACGCCCCGGTCGGCGGCGAGCCGGCGCAGGCGACGCTCCTCGGGTCCCCCGCCGACCAGGGCCAGCGTCAGCGCCGGGGTGGACGTCATCGCCTCGATCAGCAGGTCCAGCCGCTTCACCTCGTCGAAGCGCGCGGCGCAGCCCACCACGGTCGCCGTCGCGTCCAGACCGAGCGCCGCGCGCGCCTCCCCGCGTTCGAGCACGGATCCCAGGAGCCGCGCCACGTCCACCCCGTTGAGGATCACCCGGCTCTGGCGGGGCTGGAACAGTCCCAGCGCCAGCCCCTCGCGCTCCTGGGCCCGAGAGACGTTGACGACGACGCGGGTGACCGACGACAGTCGGCGCTCGAGCCCGAGGTAGAGGGCCCGAGCGGTGGGGCCGTGGCGCTCGTAGTGGATGCCGTGCAGCGTGTGGACGGCCGGCACGCCGGTGAGTCGCGCGGCGAGCCGTGCGTGCAGGCCCGCGCCCTTGCCGTGCGAGTGGACGAGCCGGACGCCGCGACGGCGGATCACGCGTACGAGGCGCAGCAGCGTCAGCGGCCCCAGACGATCGGCGCGCACCCGCATCGTCTCGACGCCGGCCTCGACGAACCGGGCGAACAGCGGTCCGTCGGCGGGACCCGCGACGATCGACCGCCAGCCACGCGGGCGCAGGCCCCGGGCCACGGTGAGGACGTGCTGGGGCCCCCCGCCGGCGCGGGTCGACACGAGCACGTGGAGGATCGGGATCGGCTCGCTCACGCGCGGGGCCCCGCGACGGCCGCCCGCACCGCGCGCCGCAGCGGCCGCGGCAGGGCCAGGGCCAGCGCGGGCCGCAGGGCAAACAGCGCACACCACGGCGGGTACGCGCCGCTGACCACCGCGCGCCAGCGCACCCGCGCCTCGGTCCGCAGGCGATCCTCCTCGCGCTCAACCGAGACGCGGCCCGCGCCCAGCCGCCGGACGACCAGCACCTCGGGCAGCGTCGCCAGCCGCGTCAGGCGGGCCAGCCGCATCCAGAGGTCGTAGTCCTGGGCGACGGCCAGTCGCTCGTCGTAGCCGCCGACGCGCGCGACCAGCTCGCGACGCACCATCACGGAGGAGTGCACGAAGGGATTGGCGCGGATCAGCGCGCGGCGCAGGGCGGCGTCGTCGACCGGCGGGCGCACGACCCGCACCAGCGCGCCGTCCGGATCCTGCTCGCGCGCCGCGGTGCCGAGCAGGCCGACCTCGGGGTGCGCGGCAAGGAACGCGCGCTGGTGGGCGAGGCGCTCGGGCAGCGCCACGTCGTCGGCGTCGAGCCGCGCCACCAGCGCGGCGCGGGACAGCCCGAGCGCCCGGTTGAGCGCGCGCGTGAGGCCGGTGCGCGCCTGACGGTGCACGCGCAGGCGGGAGTCGACGACGGCGGCCAGGCGATCGGGCGTGTCGTCCGTCGATCCGTCGTCCACCACGATCAGCTCGAGGTCACCGTCGGTCTGGCCGAGCACGCTCGCGACGGCCTCGCCGACGAACGGCCCGCCGTTGTGGACGCCCATCAGCACGGAGACCGCCGGCGGCGTCACGTCTTCCGGAAGAGCACGTTCAGGTACGGCAGCGCGAGCGACGGGGACCGCCCCAGCGCGCCGAGCGCGCGGGCGGCGGCGCCGAAGACCGGGACCAGCGCGCGGCGGGTTCGTGACTGCGCGGTGTCGCGGAAGAACGCGAAGCCGTAGCCGGCCTCCTCGGTCACGTCGTCGAGCCCCGCCCACCCGCTCGACGGCAGACAGTCGGCCAGCGTGGCGTTGCGCCAGCCGGTGCCGTCGGCCACGAACTCGTCGAAGCCGATGGTGCGGAACACGGCGGGACGGGCCAGGCGCGCGTAGCGCCACGCCAGCCGGGGCGGCAGCCATTGCACCAGCGGCAGTCCGACCGAGTGGGTCTCCAGCGGGAACCAGCGGTTCGGCGTGTCGAGGACGGCGACGTGGCCGCCGCGCGCGAGCACCCGGTAGTACTCGTCCACTTGCGCACGCCGCCAGCGCACCGGCAGGTGCTCGACGATGCCCACGGCCAGGACCAGATCGAAGGCGCCGTCGGGCCAGGGCAGCCGCCGGGTGCCGTCCTGGTCGAGGTCGCGCACCTCCCGCACGACGGCGAGCCCGAGCTCGTCGACCTTGGCGCGCGTGATCTCCACGAAGGCCCGGTCGGTATCGAAGGTCGCCAGCGCGGCGACCTCAGGCTGCTCGGCCAGGTACTCGGTCATGTGGCCGAACGAGCACCCGACCTCCAGCACGCGCAGACCGCCGATGCCGCGTCGGCGCAGGTAGTCGAACAGCGGGCGGAGGAAGTGCGCCCCGCGCGTCTCCTTGAAGTCGAAGTAGAGCGGCGCGCGATCGGCCCCCTTGCGCTCCACGAGTAACCGGATCACGCGGGCGCTGTAGCGCGTGGGGTATTGCCGGCCACCCGCCTCCAGCACGCGGCGGTCACCGAGGTCCACGATCCTGAACGGCTCGGCCATCGCGCCTATCGTGTCACGCCCGCCGGGCGACCACGAGGAGCATGTGGCCGAGCAGCCGGAGCGCCGGCTCGCTGTAGAGCGCGCGTCGGGCGAGCGCTCCCAGCCAGGGACGCCGTCGAGGTCCGCCCGGCCGCGAGGGCCCCGCGCCGTCCAGCCGGCGGGGCGCCGGGCGGCGCACCGCGCCGAGCGTCGTCCGCAGCACGCGGGCGGGGTCGTACGGATGGATCGCGAGCGGCACGAAGCCGTGACGGCCGAGCGCCGCGAGGAGCTCGCGGCGCGTGAACGCGTACTGGTAGAACACGCCGCCCCTCCGGGCCCGCGCCGCCTGCCGCAGGCGGATCCACGGCGCCCCGAGCCGCCGCACACCGTTGAAGTACGGCACCGAGATGACGAGGACGCCGCCCGGCGCCAGCGCGCGCCGCGTCTCGGCGAGGATCGCGTCGGGGCCGTCGGGGTCGTGCTCGACGACGCCGAGGGAGACGCACGCCGCGACCGCACCGCTGCGAATGGCGAGCGCGCGCAGGTCGCCGGCGAGCAGCGGCACCGCGGCCGTGCGTCGGCAGGTCACGAGCGCCTCGAGGCTGCCGTCGACCCCGGCCGCTCGCCAGCCGCGCTCCCGCAGCAGGATCACGTACTGGCCGAGTCCACACCCCGCCTCCAGCACGAGGCCGCTCGCCGGCAGCGCCGCCGTGATCAGGTCCGTGAGCGGCGAGGCCCGCGCGACGCTCAGCAGCTCCTCGACGGTGTGACCGCCCCAGTGCTCGGTCCAGAAGTCCTCGCGGGCCGTCGCGGAGTAGTACGTCAGCACCGCGTCCTCACCGCCGGCGCCAGACCGACCACCCCCCGCTGCCCCAGACCTGCTCGAAGTCGGCGGGGGCCGCGGCGGCGGCGCGCGCGAGGCCGGGATCGAGCACGGCGTAGTCGGCCTCGAGGCGACGACCGAGCTCGAACCAGCAGCCGGTGCCGCCGGTCGCGCGGCACGCCAGCCGCTCGCGCTCGAGCGCGTACCACGCGGCGAGCGGCCCGCTGCCGGCCAGGAACATGAAGGCGCCGTCCTTGAACGAGCCCGTGATCGAGCGGCGGGTGCGCCGGCGGAGCTCGAAGTCGTCCGTGAAGATCAGCGCGGTCGGCGGCGTCTGGGTCGCGACCCAGGTCAGCATCGCGTCCTTCGGCGTCCGGTCGACGGCCGCGATGAACGCCGGCTTGGGGCCGATCCCGAGCGCGTACTTGACCGCGTCGCGGGTCTGCGGCTCGAAGGCGTGGATGAGCTCACCGGGCGGGATCAGCGACGCGAGCAGCAGCGCGCCGACACCGGCCCACGCCCACGGCCGCGCCCTCCGGAGCCACGTGGCGTAGAGCACCGCCAGCCCGCCGAGGAGGATCGGGTACAGCAGGCGCGTGATGCGGAGCTGCTGGATGTCGAGGTAGGGACGATCGAGCCAGACCCCGAGGAGCTGGATGGCGGCCGTCGCCCCGAACGCCAGGACGACGATGGCCCCGAGCACCGGCACGAGCGGGGCCAGCACCGCGTGGGGCTCCCGCCGCCGTCGCCACCAGAGCCAGGCGCCGAGCGGCAGGGCCATGTGGAACGCGACCGACAACAGGGCGTTGGGCGCGATCGGATAGAACAGGTACGGGAAGCGGTAGTCGAGCGCCGCCCGGACCTCGGCGGGCGCGCCCCCGCCCTCGCGGCCGGCGAAGAACGGCACCGTGTAAGGCAGCGTCCCCAGCACGAACAGCGCCACGCCGAGCGCGATCTGGACGAGCGCGCGCGGGCGGAAGCGCTCGCGCCACGCGTGGCCCAGCGCGGTGACCTGGGCCAGGTGGTACGCCGAGACCGGATGCACGTTGAACAGGAGCCCCAGCAGGCCCCAGTACCCCGGCAGCCACGGGCTGCGCCGCGCCGCCACGAAGAGCAGGAGCAGCGGCGGGATGAGCCCGGCCAGCATCGTCCGGGTCGAGGCCGTCCCGACGCCGTTGAATCCCCAGATCTCGCCTCCGAGCGCGTTGCGCAGCGTGATCGCGCCGAGCGTCGCCAGCGCGGCGGGGGCCGGGTGACCGGCCACCACCCGGAAGAAGACGTAGTGGCCGACGATGAACACCGCGCCGATGACCCAGCCGAGCCAGGCCAGCGCGAGCTCGACGTCGCCGTCCAGGCGCCGGGCCAGCGCCGCGTGCAGGTCGAGGAACCACGGCACGTGCAGCTGGTCGGGGTCGTGGTGGTAGAGCGCGTCGCGGGTGAACAGGGTCGGGTCGAGCTTCCGCGCGACGAGGAGGTTGTAGGCGTTCTGGTCCGCGCGCAGCTCGCCCGCGTCGCCGAGCAGCACCAGGACGCCGGAGACGACGAGGGCGACCAGCGCGACGAGGACGGCCTCGCCGACCCCGCGACGGATCGTCAGCGGCGGACGCGCGGCCGCGCCCACTCGCGCACCAGGAGGGCGCCGAACTTCAGGCCCACCGGGATGGCGTTGAGCTTGGACACCCCGTGGCCGATGCGCGGCGCTTCCTGCGTCGGGATCTCGAGCACGCGGAGCCCGAGCTGGAGCGCGCGGATCGACATCTGGAACTCGATGGCGTAGCCCTCGGCGTCCGGCCGCAGCCGCGCGAACGCGGCCCGGGTGATGGCCCGGTAGCCGTTGATCGTGTCGGTGATGTAGACACTGCCCCGGCACAGCACGTTCACCAGCCAGGTGAACATCAGGTTGCCCCACCGGCGGCTGGCGAACAGGAACTTGTCGTCGTCCTCGGAGCGGGCGCCTTGCATGAAGCGGGACGCGATGACCATGTCGTAGCCGGCCGCCAGGCCCTCGATCAACCGCGGGATGTCGTCGGGATCCTCGTTGCCGTCCGGGCTGAAGAACACGAGCAGGTCGTTGCGGGCGTGCTGCGCGGCCAGCCGGAACGCCTCCCCGCGACCGCGCCGCTCCTGGCGGATCACCCGCACCCCGCGCGCGGCGAAGAACTCGAGCGTGCCGTCGGTCGAGCCGCCGTCGATCACCAGGACCTCGTCGAGGCAGTGCACCGGCAGCTTGGGGAACACGGAGGTGATGCCGTCGATCTCGTTGAGCGTCAGGACGACGAGCGTGACGGCCGCGCTCATCGGGCCACCGCCGCGTGCGCTCGGTACCACTCGATCGTCCGGCCCAGGCCCTCGCGGAAGCCGACCTCGGCCTGGAAGCCGAACAGGTCGCGGGCGCGGGAGACGTCGGCGCAGCGCCGCCGCTGTCCGCTCGGCTTCGAGGCGTCGAAGACCAGCCGCCCGCGGTAGCCGGTGAGCTCGGCGAGCAGCCCGGCCAGGTCGCGGATGGCGATCTCGAAGCCGGCGCCCAGGTTCACGGGGACGTCGCCGTCGTAGCGCTCGGCGGCGAGGAGGATGCCGCGGGCGGCGTCGTCCACGTAGAGGAACTCCCGCGTGGCGAGGCCGTCGCCCCACACCACGATCTCGGGCGTCCCGGCCTCGACCGCGTCGATGAAGCGGCGGATCAGGGCGGGGATCACGTGCGAGCGCTCCGGGTCGAAGTGATCGCCGGGGCCGTAGAGATTCATCATCAACAGGTGGACGGCGCTGAAGCCGTACTGCGCGCGGTAGGCCTGCCCCTGCACCAGCAGCATACGCTTGGCCGAGCCGTACGCGCCGTTGGTGGGCTCGGGGTAACCGTCCCACAGCTCGTCCTCGCGGAACGGCACGCGCGCGTGCTCGGGGTACGCGCACACCGAGCCGACCGCGACCAGCTTCCGGACGCCCGTCCGGCGCGCGTGCTCCATGACGAGGGCGCCCATCATCGCGTTCGCGTAGAACGTGCGGCCGGGGTTGGCGAGGTTGTAGCCGATCCCGCCGACGTCGGCGGCGAGGTGCAGGACCAGGTCGACCGGATGGTCGGCGAAGAGCCGCTCGACGTCGGCCTCGCGCGTCAGGTCGTACCGGGCGCGCCGGGGGACGACCACCGTGCGGCAGCCGGCCGCCTGCAGCCGGGTCACGACCGCCTGCCCCAGGAAGCCGGCGCCGCCGGTCACGAGCACCCGCGCCTCGGCAAGGTTCATGGCACTACCATCTCGCCATGAACTCGTCGATGCACTCGAGGACGTAGGCGCGCTCGCGGTCGGGGATGGCGTGGTGGTTGCCGATGAAGAACGACTGGCGCATGACCGTCTCGGCGTTGGGCAGCGGGCCGCCGATCCGGTGCGGGAAGAGCCCGATGGCCGGCTGGTCGCGGAAGTTGCCCGCCATGATCGGTCGCGTGGCGATGTGGCGGCTCTCGAGGAAGCGGACCAGCTCGTCGCGCGAGAACGGCGCCTCCGGCCGCACCGAGATCGGGTACCCGAACCACACCGAGCGCGAGCCGTTCGTGTCACGGCCGCGGCACTCGCGCAGCCAGCGGGCGTGGCGACGCAGCCCCGCGTTCCAGTAGTCGACGTTGTCCCGGCGGATCTTGATAAACGGCTCCAGCTTGGCCACCTGGTGCAGGCCGAACGCGCCCTGCAGCTCCATGGGCCGCAGGTTGTAGCCGAGGTTCACGAACAGGAACCGCTCGTCGATCGGTGCATTGACGATCGCGGGCTTCTTCTTCACGTCGCGAGTCCAGCCGTGGGCGCGCAGCATGCGGGCGAGGTCGGCGAGGGCAGGGTCGTCGGTGACCAGCATCCCGCCCTCGATCGTGCTGATGTGGTGCGAGAAGTAGAAGCTGAACGTCCCCATGGCGCCGAAGGTGCCGACCATCCTGCCCTCGAAGCGCGCGCCGTGGGCCTCGCACGTGTCCTCGATCATCACCAGGTCGTGCCGGGCGACGAGCTCGCCCAGCGGGCGCATGTCGCACGCGTTGCCGAGCAGGTGCACGGGCAGCACCGCCCGCGTGCGCGGCCCGACCGCTCGCGCCGCCGCGGCGGGGTCGATCGTGAAGGTGTCGAGGTCGACGTCGACCAGCACCGGCACCAGCCCCACGTTCACCAGCGGGAAGTACGTCGTGGACCACGCCACGGCCGGGACGATGACCTCGTCGCCGGGCATCAGGCGACGCGGGAAGGCCGGGTTGACCAGCGCCGCCGCCGCCACCAGGTTGGCCGACGAGCCCGAGTTGACCATCACCGCCTCGGCGACGCCGAGGTACTCGGCCCACATCGCCTCGAAGCGACGGACCTTCTCGCCCATCGTGACGCGGGTGGAGAGGAGGCAGTCGAGAGCCTCGTTCACCTCGTCGGCGCCGAAGGACGGCACGTGCAGGGGCAGGCCGACCTCACCCGGAGGCTCGGGCTGGGCGAAGTACTCCTCGATCAGGGCGCGAATCTGCGCGGCGAGGGCCGGGCGCGATGGTGTCATCGGGACTGGGCGGCGAGCGTGGTTATCGGGCGTCTCCTCCGGCGAGCCGGCGCCACCGCCGGCGGGTGAAGCAGATATCCATGAACCACTTGGCGTAGCGAGTCTCCTCGCGGCCGGTCAGGGCCGCGCGGCCGAGCGCGTAGAGCACGCGCCAGGGCCGGAGCGCGAACGAAATCACGTAGAAGTTCACGAACAGCCACACCATCGTCCAGTACAGCCGGCGGGTCGACACCGCGTCGGCGTAGGACGGGGCCTTGGCCGTGTAGAAGTCCATCGGGGAGACGAAGAACTCGTCGTCGAGCTGGATCTTGCCCTCGCGCTGCAGCCGCCGGAACAGCTCCGACCCCGGGTACGGCACGAACTTCGACACGGCGACGTCGTGGACGCCGAGCACGGCCATGCGGCGGATGAGCGAGAGCGTCTGCCGCAGGGTGGCCGGGGTGTCGTCTGGGAAGCCGATCACGATGAAGCAGGACAGCTTGAGCCCACCCCGGACCGCCGCGTCCATGGCGGTCAGCATGTGATCGAGGTCGACCTGCTTCTTGACCGCCTTCAGAATGGCCGGTGAGCCGCTCTCCGGCGCGAAGGCCAGCGCCCGGCAGCCCGAGCGGTAGAGCAGGTCGGCCACCTCGTCGTCGAAGACCTCGGCCCGCGTGCCGCTCGGCATCTGCCAGGTGATGTTCAGGCCGCGGCCGATCAGCTCGTGGCAGAAGTCCACGATCCACTGTCGCTTCACGATCGCGGTGAGGTCCTGGAAGTCGAAGTTCGTCACCCGGTACTTCTGGGCGTAGTGCTCCATCTCGTCGACCAGCCGCTTGGGGTCGCGGGCGATCCAGCGCTGGGTCCACATGCTCGGGTTCGAGCAGAACGTGCAGCGGAACGGGCAGCCGCGGGTGCCGAGCATGGGCATCGAGCGCCCGAGGTTGATCCCGTTCGTCTGGTGGCGCGCGATGTACTCCCCGATCGGGAAGACGTCCCAGGCGGGCGCCGGGATCTCGTCGATGTCGCGCCGGCGGGCCGACAGCCCGGTGGTCACCACCTGGCCGTCGCGGCGGAAGGCGAGCCCCTGCACCGTGTCGAGCGGCCGGCCCTCGGCGCGGGCCTGGAGCAGCCCGACGAAGGTGTCCTCGCCCTCGCCCAGCACCACCACGTCGAACGGGCTCGTCGCCAGCACGTGGTCGGGCACGGCCGTGCCGTGCTCGCCGCCCAGGACGAGCAGCGCGTCGGGGAACTTCTCCCGCACCGCCACCGCGACGCGGTGGGTCAACGGCCAGAGGGTGCTGAACATGCACGAGATGCCCACGACGTCGGTCTCGGGGTCGATCCGGTGCACGATCTCGTCGAGCGTGAGGCCCTGGACGAGGAAGTCGTCGCGGTCGGGATACGGCGACACCGCGTGCAGGGCCTCGCCGGTGGCGTCGATGACACGGTACGGGAAGCCCGCCTCGGTGAGGGCGGCGGCGACGTACGCCAGACCCAGCGGCGGATTCGGGGTGTGCATCTGCAGCCCCGAAAACGTCTTGATTCCCGGAGGGTTGATGAGGGTAATCATGACTCGGAGCCTGGGCGATTATACAGCAGTGATCCGCCTCAGCAGCGCGATCTCCGAGGCGACGAGCTTCCCCAGATCGTACCGGCCGACGACCAGCCCCCTCCCGGCCCGCCCCAGCGACTCGGCCAGGGCCGTGTCGGTCAGCACGCGCGCGAGCCGGTCGCCCAGCTCGTCGGCCCGGCGCGGATCGAACAGCAACCCGGTGCGTCCGTCGCTCACGAGGGAGCGGTTGCCCTCGCAGTCCGAGGCCACGCACGGCACGCCGGCGGCCATGGCCTCGAGCAGGACCTTGGGATGGCCCTCCGTGAACGAGGCCAGCACGAAGGCGTCGGCCCCGGCATAGACCTGCGGCAGCCGCTCCTGCGGGATCACGCCGGGCAGCTCGACCTCCACCCGGGCGGCGAGGGCCTGCTCGCGCAGCTTCTCCCGGAGCGGGCCCCCCCCGACCAGGACGAGGCGGACGGGCACGCGGCGCTTCAGCGCGGCGGCGGCGGCCACGAGCGTCTCGAGGTTCTTCTCCGCCGAGAATCGGCCGACGTAGAGCACGCGCGCCGGCCGGCCGGGGCGCCGGCGCTCGGCCGGCGGCGCGAAGCGGCGAGTGTCGACCCCGTTGGGGACGAGGTGGACCTCGCGCGCCACGCGGGCGGCGCGCGCGCGGAGCGCCTCGGTCGTGGCGATGACCGCGGCGGCGCGGCGCAGTCCCACCCGCTCGACGGCCGCCTTGAGCAGGCGCGTCGGACCGGGCCGGGAGAGCTGCGCGTAGGAGAAGCCGTACGTGGTGACGTACGGGACGCCGAGCCGGGCCCGGGCGATGATCGCCGGCACCGTGCCGGTCACCTGGAAGACGCGCAGCACGCCGCACGACTTCAGCCGCGCGCGCTCCGTCCAGGCCAGCGTGGCCGCGCGCCGTCCGCGGCTCAGCGCGCGCGCCGGCGCGACGACCTCGGCGCCGGCGAGCAGCGCTTGGTCGCTCGTGAAGTCCCCGAGCGTCTCGACGAGGTACGTGAAGTAGTAGACACGCTCGAACGCCGCGACGTACCGGGCCAGGTAGCCGTCGAGCAGGCGGCTGGTCTGGCCGGTCCGGGCCAGCTCGCCGAGGCCGCCGCCGAGGGCGGGCAGCAGGCCGACGTTCACGCCGCGCGCACCGCCGCGTAGAGGGCCACGAGCCGGTCGACGCTGGCCGCCGGCGAGAAGCGCGTTTCGACGCGACGCCGCGCGCCCTCGCCGAGCCGCGCCGCGAGCGCGGGGTCGTCGAGGAGCCGCTCGACGGCGGCCGCGAGCGCGGCCGGCTCGTGGCGGGGCACGAGCAGCCCCGTCTCCCCGTCCTCGATCAGCTCGGGCGTGCCGCCGACGGCGGTGCCGATCACCGCCCGACCCGCCGCCATCGCCTCCAGCACCACGCGGCTGAGCGCGTCGGGGATGACCGAGGGCACCGCCACGACGTCGGCGCCGGCGTAAAGCCGGAGCACCTCCGCGTTGGGCAGCGGACCGAGGTGACGCACCCACGGCACCGCGGGGACCGGGACCTGTCCGTCGCCGACGAGCACGAACAGCGCGTCGGGGCGATGCTCGTGGACGCGCGCCGCCGCGGCCAGGAAGTCGTTCGCGCCCTTCCCGGGCGAGAGCTTGCCGACGAACAGGACGATCCGTCCGTCGAGGCCGTGGCGACCGCGCGCCGCGATCCCCTCCGCGGGCGTCGACGGGACGCCGAGGGGCGGGATCGTGTACACGGTCACCACGCGCCGGGCGCGATCGAGCAGCCCGGAGCGCCGGTAGACGCCGAGGATCCCGTCGCTGACGCCGACGACGGCGTCCACGCGGCCGAGGAAGCGCTGCTTGAAGCAGGCGTCGAGCCACCCGTGCAGGAACGCCAGCCGGGTGCGCAGGCGGCCGCGGCGTCCGCGCATCCAGCCCTCGAAGTACTCGAGCGAGCACTCGCGCCAGAGCTTGCGCACGCCGCAATCGGCCGGTCGGCGGTCGTGATGGTGCAGGCACACCGGCGCGGCGTCGATCAGGCTGCCGTCGCGCACGGTGAGGAGCGTGGGTCGCCGCACGAGCCCGCGGGCGAGGACCGCCGGCACCAGCATGTGCTTGTTCTGGACGTGCACCACATCCACGCCCTCGTCGCGCACCAGCCGGGCGATCTGGAAGCCGGCGTAGAGGTGGAAGAGCGGGTTGGCGAACACCTTCGCCGGCACCACCGCCCGTCCGGGCGGACGCTTCACGGGGAACGGGAAGCGCCGGATCCGGAAGCCGTCGCGCTCCTCGATCGCGGGCGCGCCCCAGTTCGGCGTGATGACGACCACGCCCTCGCCGCGCGCCGCCAGCGTGCGGGCGAGCGCCTCCACGCTCCACTCGGCGCCGCCCGGCGCGTGGGGCGGGAAGTACTCGTTGACGAGCGCGATCCTCACGGCTGCGGGCGCGCCAGCACCTGGAAGCCGGTCGACCCTTTGTGGTGGCGTAGCGCGGCTTCGCTCATCGGGGCACGCGCGCCGCGGGCCCCCGGGCGGCCACGAGCTCCTCGTACACGGCGGCGGTGTCGGTCACGCACCGGTCCCAGCGGAAGCCGGCGTCGATGCGCGCCCGGTTGGCGGCGCCCAGCGCGGCCCGTCGCGCGGGGTCGGCGAGCAGCGTCGCCAGCGCCTCCGCGAACCGCTCGGGCACCGAGGGATCAGCGAGCGTCCCACCCTCGCCGTCCACCAGGATCTCCGGGATGGAGCCGCGGTTGGAGGCGACGACGGGGAGCCCGCACGACATCGCCTCGCCGACGGCGAGCCCGAATCCCTCCATCGCCGAGGGAAAGACGAAGACGTCGGCGAGGTTGAAGTGGTCGACCTTCTCCGCCTCGGTGACGTAGCCGGTGAACACCACGCGGCCGCCCAGCCCCAGCTCGCGCACGCGGCGCTCCAGGTCCGCGCGCAGCGGGCCGCCCCCGGCGATCACCAGGCGGGCCGTCGGTGCGGCCGACGCCACCCGTGCGAAGACCTCCAGCAGCAGCGGCAGGTTCTTCCGCGCCTTGAGGCCGCCGAAAAATAGCACGACGGGGGCGCCGCCGAGGCCGTAGCGCTCGACCAGGTCGGCGCGGCGCGGGCGCGGCGCGAAGCGTGCGTCGACGCCGTAGGGGACGACGGCGACGTGGTCGGTGCGACAGCCGAGCTCGGACGCGAGCTGACGGCGGGCGAAGTCGCTGCCGACGACCACGCGGTCGACGGCGTCGACCACCCGGCGCTCGATCAGTCGGTTGAGCGGGCTCGGATCGAGGTGGTGGTGGTGGGCGACGATGGGCACGTCGAGGCCCCACCGACGGCGGGCCCAGAGCGCGGAGGGCCCGATGAAGCGCAGCGAGTGGACGCGCAGCAGGTCGAAGCGGCCACCGTCCCACACCCGCTTGATCGCCGGGGGCACGACGGCCGGGGCCACCCACCAGCGCAGCCCGCGCCGGATGCCGAAGCGGTGCACCGTCCAGTTCGGGGTGTCGGCGGGGTGCCGCTTGCCGCGGGCGAGGACGACGTCGAGCCGCACGCCGTGGTGGCCGAGGCGCACCAGCAGCTCGCGCTCGTACGTCTCGCCCCCGGACGTCGTCTCCGGCTCGACGCCGCAGTGGGGCGTGCAGATCCTCAGGGCGTCCTCGCCGGTCCGGCCGCGCGCGGCTTGACGTAGCACGCGCGGTGCTCGTCGCCGTGGAGCGGGACGATGGGCTCGAGCGTCTGGTCGAGGTAGGCGAGGACGGCGCCGCGCTCGGCGGCACTCTCGACGAGGTTCTCCTGGCCGGCGTCGTCGGAGAAGTTCAGGAAGAGGGTGCCGCCGGGTTTCAGGTGGTCCACGAGGTGGCGCACCACGTCCAGGGGGTTGACGACGTGCTCGAGCACCTCCAGGACCGCGATCCCATCGTAGGCGCGGCGCAGCGGCAGCTCGCGGCCGAGCCCGGGTTCGAGGAACTCGACGTTGCCGGCGTCGCGGAACCGCCACCGGGCGAACTCGAGGGTGGGGCACGGCAGGTCCACCAGCGTGTACCGCCAGCGTGGGAACCGGGGCCGCAGCCAGTTCGTCACCGGCCCCACGCCTGAGCCGTACTCGCAGAAGTCGCCCACCGGTCCGACGCCGCGCAGCACCCGGGCTACCCAGTGGAAGCTGCTGTGGCGATGGTAGAAGACCTGCCTCAGGACGTAGTAGTCGGTCTCGCTGAAGAACGAGCGATAGTCGGTCTCGCCCGCCCGCGGCTTGCTGTCCCACAGCCGGGCCGCCTCCATGCGGAGGACGGTGTAGCGGACCCAGAACTCCTGCATCGTCATGCCGCGGTAGTACGCCGACAGCTCGTGGAACCAGCCGCGCCGCAGGCCGAGCCGCTCCAGCACCTGCGAGCGGCGCCGGGCGAGCAGGTCACGCCACGTCATCTCGGGGTCATCCGCAGCGGGGGAAGGCCGACGGCAATCATCGCGAGCCACGCTCGCCGCGTACTGTGGCCGATGGCGCGCCGCGGCGTCAAGGTCGGTGGCCCCCCGGCTTCGCCGCCAGGGCGAGGAAGCCGGTGGCGAAGCTCGAGAGCAACGGGGAGCGGCGCACACCGCCGACGCGATCGAGCGAGACCAGCACCACCCCGAGCGGTACCGTGCACCCGGCGAGCGCCCAGCGCAGGGGCCGGAAGCCGACTCCGGCGGTCGCCTGCCGTAGCATGTTGGCGAGCGTCGTGAAGAACCGTCCCTGGGCCACGATCTCGACCACCGTGAGCCCCGCCTGCTCGAGGAGCTCGCGCAGCCGGGTCTCGGTGAACCGGTGACGGTCGGTCGCGGCGTCGGCGCGGTGCAGGAACGGCACCGAGACGACGGCGTGACCGCCGGCGCGCAGCACGCGCGCGAGCTCGGCCACGGCGCGCTCGGGCGCCTCCACGTACTCGAGCGTCTCGATGCACACCACCCAGTCCGCGGAGCCGTCGCGCAGCGGGAGCGCCTGCGCGTCGCCCACGACGTCGGGCCCCTCGCCCGGGTCGACGTTGACGCGCACCGCCGCGACCCCGGTCGGCAGCCGGAACGTCCCGCGCGCCTTGCGGCGGCCGCCGACGTCCAGGACGCGGCCGCCGACGCCGGCCGTCGCGCGCGCCAGGTCGGCGTCGAGCAGCCGGCGGCGATAGCTCGTTCCCAGGGCCATCATGACCGCACACCCCTCACCCGCCCCGCTCCCCCACCACCCGGACCGTCGTGAAGCCGCCGGCGGACCGGGCCAGGACACGCGAGAGGCTCTCGATGCCACCGAGCACGAGATCGCGATCGTGCAGGATCTCGACGCGCGCGTCGTCGACGAACGTGAGCCCGGCCACCGGCCCCCACCGCCCCGCGTCGTAGCAGGAGAGGATGCGCAGGCCGTGCTCGACGGCCATCTCCGCGGTCGCGCGCGTGAAGGCGTTGCCCGGCGGGACGAACGTCACGACCGGCGTGGCGAAGTAGTCCTGGAGGATCGCCTGCGAGCGCGCCAGGTGCTCGCGCTGCAGCGAGTCGGGCACCGTGTCCAGGAACTCCCGGTGATAGGACCGGTTGCCCGCGAACGCGCGCGGTCGGAAGGCCCGGCCCGCCAGCACGCAGTGCGTGTAGCCGTGGTTGGCGACCTCCAGCAGACCCCGGCGGACGCCGTCCCGGATCGTCGCCGCCTGCGCGGGGAACTTTTGTGGGAATGGCACCACGCGCGCGCTCCACTCGACCCAGCCGGCGGTGATGGCGACGGTGAGCCGGGCCCGGGCCGCCTCGAGAACCGTTAGCAGCCGCTCCCACTCGGCGGCCCCCAGCTCTCGGTAGGGCCCCCATCGTTTGATGCCCGGCACCCGCTTGAGGAAGAGGACGTTGCCGGGAAACGGCAGCGGCCCGACGCGCGTACGGCCGTAGATCTCGTACAGCTTCGAGGAGGCCCCGACGTCGTCCAGCCGGAGGGCCACGCCGTTCCCGTTGATCACGACGCTACCCGCGACGCGCGACGAGCTCGACGTGGGGCCGGATCCCCAGCGTCCGGTAGTAGGCGCGGACGAGCGGCCAGAGCGGTCCGCCCACCCGCCGCGGCTCGCCGCCGTCGAGCACCCGGCTCACGCGCCCGCCCGCCCGCGCCACGAGCGCGTGCGCCTCGCGCTCGGTGAGCGGCCGCAGCGTCGCGAGGAACGCGGGCGGGCGCCCGCGCGCCCGCACCCACGCGCGAGCCGCCCACGGCGGCAGGCCGGGGATCCAGAAGATCTTGTAGTGGCCCTCCTGACAGGACCACCGATGCGGCATGTGCAGGTAGAGCGCGCCGGTGGGCTGCAGCACGCGCAACATCTCGGCCACCGTGCGCGAGGCGTCGGCGACGTGCTCGAGCGTGGAGTAGCAGTGGACGACGTCGAAGGTGCCGTCGGCGTACGGCAGCGCCTCGGCCACCGCGCGCGCGATGCCCGCCCGCTCCACGCGCCGCGCGGCGATGGCGACGGCCTCGGCGGAGCCGTCCACGCCCCACACGCGCGCGCCGGCCTCGACCGCGGCGGCGGCGAAGCCACCGGGTCCGCAGCCGACGTCGAGCAGCCGCAGTCCGCGCACGGATCGGCCGAGGGCTTCCTCGAGCCGAGCCACGCGGCGGCCCTCCTGCGCGCGATCGTCGAGGCGCGCCGCCACGTGGGCGCGCCAGTCGGGGATGCCGAGCGTGTCGCGGTAGTAGCGCGCGTAGTAGGCCTCGAGCGCGACGCGGGTCGAGGCGGCGTCCGGCGCGGGGGCGAGGTCCGCGGCGCCTGGGGTCGCCCTCAGGTGTTCCATCCCGGATCTCGCCCGATCAGCGACGCGAGACGCGCGTTGTAGGGCTCGAAGGCGGCGACGAGGCGCGCGCGGATCCGGGGCTCCAGCGACTCGTAGCGGCCGGTGTTCAGCCGCGGGTAGTCCGGCAGGTGGACGGCCGGCAGGCCGAGGAACTCGTGCACCTGCGCCAGCACGCCGGCGGAGTCCGCGGCGAGGTCCTCCGTCAAGAGGATCAGGATCCGCTCCCGTTTGAAGATCCGCAGGAAGGGCTCGAGGTGCTCGACGTAGCGGCCCCAGCCGACGTACGAGTGCAGCCGGTAGCCGTGGGCGACGAAGTTCGGGTCGGCCGCGAGTCTGCGGTACTCGTCGCCCACCCGCTCCGCCTCCTGATCGAGCGCCGCCTCGAACGACAGCGGCTCACGTCCCTTCCGGCTCTGGTGGTGGTACGCGGAGTACGCGCGGTCCACGGGGTTACGGAGCAGCACGATCAACCTCGCGTCGGGCGTCGCCGTGTGCACGCGTTGGGCGCCGAGGGGATGCACGAGATACGAGGGCGTGCACTCACCGACGAGCGGACGCGCGGGCGGGGCCGTCCGCCCGGGCGCGAACGGGAAGTGGGCGCGGTACCACATGAGCCCCTTGTCCCAGTTGGGCCCGTGGTCGAAGAACTTGATCGAGCGCTTGGTGGCCGGGACGATCGTGGGATGGCGGAGCAGGTAGTTGTAGAGCGACGTGGTGCCGCACTTCTGGGCGCCGATGATGAGGAAGTCCGGCCCGGGCCGGCCCCAGGCCGTCGCCATCCGCGTCAGCATCCGCGCGCGATGCGCGAGACGCCCGGCGTCAGGCACGGCGGAACACCGGCTGGATCACGGGCCCCTCGAGCCGCTCCTCCACGCGGTCCTCGTCGAGCGCGCGGGCCATCACGCCGAGCGCGGCCCGGCATGCCTCCAGCGTCCGCTCGACGTCCGCGTCGCTGTGGCGGTAGCAGATGTTGAAGCCACCGGCGTTGAGGATGCCGCGCCGGATGACCTCCTGCTGGAACAGGCTCTTGAGGACCAGCGACTCGCGTCCCTGGCGATCGGTGAAGGTGAGCACCGTGCGCGGGGGAAAGCCGACGCAGCCGGTCACGGCGCCGAGTCCGGCCTCGGCGGCGAGCGCGTTGTAGCCGTCGCGCAGCCGGGTGCCCTGCCGCCACAGGTGCTCGATGACGGGCTCCCGCCGCAGCGTCCCGATCGTGGCTCGGGCCGCCGCCAGCGAGATCGCCTCGCCGCCGAACGTGAACGAGAAGAAGATCTCGTCGAAGACCTGCATGATGTCCCGGCGGCCGGCCACCGCGGCCAGCGGATAGCCGTTCGCCATCGCCTTGCCCAGGCAGGCCAGGTCGGGCACGACGCCGAACAGCTCCTGGGCGCCGCCCAGGGCCAGGCGGAAGCCGGTGACGATCTCGTCGTAGATCAGCACGGCGCCGTGGGCGCGCGTCAGGTCGGCCGCCCGCCGCAGGAAGCCGGGCGCGGGCGCCACGACGCCGACAGGCTCCATGATGACGGCCGCGAACTCACCGGGGTGGGCGGCCAGCAGCCGCTCGAGGGACACGGCGTCGTTGTAGGCGAACGGGTGCGTCAGCTCGCGCACGGCGACCGGCACGCCGCGGTTCCGCGTCGTGGTGCCGATGTACCAGTCCTGCCAGCCGTGGTAGCCGCAGCAGGCGACGCGCTCGCGCCCTGTGTAGGCGCGGGCGGCGCGCACGGCGCCGGACGTCGCGTCGGAGCCGTTCTTGCCGAAGCGCACCATCTCGGCGCACGGCACCACCTGGCCGAGCAGCTCCGCGACCTCGACCTCGAGGGGATGCGGCAGCGAGAAGGCCACGCCGCGCTCGAGCTGGGCGCGGACGGCCGCGGTGACCCCGGGGTCGGTGTGCCCGAGGACGACGGGGCCCAGCGCCATCGGATAGTCGATGTACTCGTTGCCGTCCACGTCCCAGACGTGGCTGCCCTCCGCGCGGTCGAGGAACAGCGGCGCCACACCGCGGACAAACTGCGTGTGGCTCTTGCTGAACGTCTGCGCGCAGGACGGGATGACCTTCTCGGCCCTGGCGAACCACTCCTCGGAGCGCGACAGCGGGCGTGGCGACGGTTCCATGGAGCCTCCCGAGGCGGCGGCGTCGGCCCGCAGCGATTTGGCGTAGCCCTCGTTGCGGTCGTGTCCGCGGTTGATCGTGGCCAGCGCCGGCTCCGCGGCGAGGAGCGCCAGGACGTCGTCCATGCCGAACGTCTCCGTGCCCAGCCGCGCGTACACCGCCCGCACGAAGTCGAGGTCGGTGGCCTCGTCCACCGTCCATCGCAGGTGCGAGAGGTCCCGGTCGTGGACCACGTTGGCCAGCCGGAACCGGCCGGGGCGCTTCCAGATGAACGGCGTGACGTGCTCGCGTTCGGACGTGAGCCGGGCCTCGCGCCAGGCCGTGTCGAGCGCGTCGAACGAGAACACCTCGGTGTCCTGCCCGTCGGGGAACGTCGGCGGCTGCGTGTTGCTCACGTAGTCGAGCGCTCCGGCGGCCTCGCGGAAGCGCGTCACCACGCGGCCGGCGACGGCCGGATCGAGCAGCGGGCAGTCGGGCGTGACGCGCACGATCACCGAGACCCCGAGCTTGGCGGCGGCACCGTGGACGCGGTCGAGGACGTCGTGCTCGCTGCCCCGGTGGACGGGCAGGCCGGCCGCCTCGGCGAAGGCCACGATGGCGTCGTCGATCGCGGTGTCGGTCGTCGCGACGATCACGCCCTCGACGCCCGGGATGCGCCGCGCGCGGTCGACCAGGCGGGCCAGCATCGGGCGGCCGCCGACGTCGGCCAGCGTCTTGCCGGGCAGCCGGCTCGAACCCATCCGCGCCTGCACGATGACGGCGATCATGGTGTGAGCTTCACCGGCTTTCCCTCGACGGCTGATCGCTTGGCCGCGAGCGCGATGCCGAGGACGGTGCGCCCGCCGGCGGCGTCCAGCTCGGGCGTGGCGCGCCCCTCGACGCAGTCGACGAGGTGGCGCAGCTCCTCGACGTACATCAGGTTGCGCTCGGCGTTGATCGACTCCTCGTAGTCCTCGGCCCGGCGGTCGTCCTTGCCGTACACGCGGACGAGCTGGCTGATGTAGTCCCACACGATGACGCCGTCCTCGCCGATCAGCTCGCACGAGCGACGGTAGGTCCGCTGCAGGTAGTCCAGGTGGACGTTGGCGACAGCCCCGTAGTCGAAGCGCAGCAGGATGTCGGCGCTGTCCTCGGTGTCGATCTCCAGCGTGCTCACCTTCCCGGCGTAGCAGAAGACCTCGCGGGGCTCGCCGAGGAGCCAGCGCAGGTAGTCGAACTCGTGGATGGAGTCGAGGATGATGCCGCCGCCGGTGGCCTGGCGGGCGGCGTAGCCGCGCCGGTAGTCGGTGTGCGGGCGCCAGTGGGGCAGGTAGTAGCCGCAGTGGGCGCGCGCCGAGAGCGGCGTGCCGATCCGGCCCTCGGCCAGCAGCCGCTTGACGAGCCGCAGGCTGGGCAGGAAGTGCAGGTTGCAGCCGACCAGGACCGTCCGCGCGCCGGCCGCCGCGTCGGCCACGAGGCCGTCCACACCGTCGAGCGTGTGCGACAGCGGCTTCTCGATCAGCACGTGGAGGCCCCGCGCCACCGCCGCTCGCGCCTGAGCGACGTGGGCCGCCGTTGGCGAGCAGACGAGCGCCACGTCGGCGTCGACGGCGAGCGCGTCGCGCTCGGCCGTCGTGAGCACCGCCCCGTCGCCGGCCAGGGGGCGCACCTCGGCCAGTCGCGCGGGGTCGGGATCGTACACGGCGGCGACCCGGTGGCCCAGAGCGGCCGCGTTGGCGAGATGACGCCGCCCGATCGATCCGGCGCCGAGCAGCAGGAAGCGCATCGGCTAGACGTCCGCTCGGGTGGCGCCGCGCACGGCCTTCGTCCGACTCTGCGGCTCGCCGGTGTGCGGATGCCGGACGGTGTTCTGCCCGCCGAGCTCGGTGACGGCCCGCCACGACAGGTCGATGATCTCCTCGTCGGGCAGATCACTGAAGTTCGTGCGCACCTCCTCGCCCTGCTCCCCCAGCCTCAAGAAGTACTGCTCGATGATGTCCTCGTCGGCGGGCCCCAGCTCGCCGGTCACCGCCTTGCGGATGAGCCCGCGGTCGAGGGCGAGGTCCCAGAACGTCGTCCCCGGATAGGCCGTGGTGAAGAAGAAGACCTCGGGCTTGAGGCCGACCTTGCGGCAGAAGTCGATCGTCTCCTGCACGGTGTGAGCGCTCTCGCCGGGCGAGCCGATCATGAACGAGCAGTCCGCGTAGCCCAGCACGCGCTGCGTCTCGAGGATGGCGATCTCCATCTTCTCCAGCGTCTGGCCGCTCTTGTCGATGTTCTTGAGGATGGTGGGGCTGGCCGACTCCACGCCGTAGCCCGCCTGCCGCATGCCGACCTCCCAGCCGAGCTCGAGCATGTGCGGGCGGCCCTCGCGCCGGGCGCGGATGACGTCGTCGGCGACGATGTTCGTCCGGCACGTGCCGCCCCACAGCACCTCGAAGCCGGTCGCCCGCTTGCGGTCGCGCAGCGCGCCGAAGAACTCCAGCGCCCAGCGGTAGTCGGTCATGAGGAGATCGTCGAGGAAGTGGACGTAGACGGCGCCGTAGCGCGTCTTGAGGTACTCCATCTCGTCGACGACCTCGTGCGGGCTCCGGAGGCGATACGTCTTCCCCAGGTACGCCGCGTAACAGTAATCACAGGCCTTTGACGCGTACGGGCAACCGCGCGAGGCGATCATCGACAGCGAGTACTGGCCCGGCGCCACCGAGGCGCCGTCGATCCACTTCGTCTGCCAGTTGAGATGGCCGACGGGATTCTGCTTGTACACCTCGTCCTCGGGCCACAGCGCCCGCAGCGGCCACGGCAGCGCGTCGAGTCCCCGGTCGCGCGACTGGATGGACGGGCGCAGCCCGTTGTTGCGGACGTCCCAGTCGCCCGGCCGGATCTGGTGCCGGTAGGCGGCGCCGGCCACGCCCTCCAGCGAGGCGCGACGCTCCAGGCGGTGCAGCACCTCCGAGAAGGTGATCTCCCCCTCCTCCTGCACGACCACGTCGGCCGGCAGGCGGCGGACCATGAACTCCGGCATCGACGAGGCGATGCCGCCGCCCAGCACGATGGGCACGTCGGGGTGGACGCGCTTGCACAGGGCCGCGATGCGTCGCAGCCAGCTGTACTGCGTGATGATGCCGCCCAGCCCGATGACGTCGGGCCGGTCGGCCGTCAGCTTCTCGACGACGCGCGCCTCGACCTGGCGGACGTAGTCGGCCGTCGAGCCCTTCACCGGCCCGCGCCGCTCGGCGTTGAGGTCGAGCACGTCGACGGTGTGGCCGTCCATGGCGGCGACGGCGGCGACGTAGCCGTGGCCGATCGGCATGATGTTGGGATAGGACCACTCGCGGATGGGCGCGTTGATGAACAGGACGCGGAGCCCCTCGCGCCGCGGCTCGAACTGGCGCGCCGAGGCCTCGGTGGTGATGCGCGGCCAGTCGCCGAGCACCTCCCCGCTCGCGAAGCGTTCGTGGAAGCGCGCCGGCGCCGCCGCCTTGGCCGTCCGTCGGATGGACGGCAAGGGCACGGTCACGATGCGCGGGTCAGACGTCGTCGCCATGTCGCCTCCTGCTCAGGATCGGATCGCCCGGATGAGCTCGAACGCCTCGGCGTAGGGCAGCCCCACCACCGAGCCCCACCGACGGGCGATGGCCCGCAGGGCCTCGCCCGAGCGCGGATGCGGAAACGGCCGGTGCTCGCCGCGGTAGCGCTCGAGCGCCGCCACCTTCAGCTCGAGGGTGGACGCCACGTCCTCGAACACAGTCGGCGAGAACGGGGCGGCCAGCCGGCCGAAGGCCCACTCGCTGGACGACGCCACCTCGAACGTATAAAGCTCGCGCACGCGGCAGCCGGGCACGGGCCGTGTCGCAGTGAGCACCGCCTGGAAGGTCAATCGGTGGTCCACGTTGAGATCGCCCGGGTGGTGCGTGTAGACGACCTCCGGGTCGAGGTCACGGACCCAGCCCTCCACGCACTTGACGATGTCGAGCAGCGCCACGGTGTCGAAGCGGTTGTCGGGCAGCGCGCCGAACACGACGGACTTGGCGCCGAGCATTGCCGCCACCGCCCGCGCGTCCTCCTGCAGCCCCGCGACGGCCGCCCGGTCCGCCCCGTCCCGCGACGTGATCCCCTCGCCCAGGATCGCCACGTGCACGCGGTCGCCGGCGGCGGCGCGCCGGGCGGCCGTGGCGCCGGCGCCCAGCACCTCGTCGTCGGGGTGCGCGGCCACGACGAGGACCACGCTCACGGGCGTGCCTCCCCCTCGAGCCCGTCCAGCCGGCGGGCGAGCTCGGACGGCGGCAGCGCGGTCAGATCGGTCCGGAAGAACTCGCGCGCGCGCCAGAGGCGCCCGGTCGGCCAGTTCCACCAGGCGAGCCGCCGCAGCCGCTCGATCACGGCCGGCGGGAAGCGGTGGCGGAGCAGCCGGGCCGGGTTGCCGGCGTAGATGCCGTACGGCTCGTCGAGGCTGCGCGTCACGACGCTGCCGGCCCCCACCACGCAGCCGTCGGCCACGTGGACGCCGGGCAGCACGACGACGCGGGTGCCGAACCACACGTCGTTGCCGACGACGATGTCGCCGACCTTGTCGGCCGGCTCGCCCAGGAAGGCATAGGGGCCGCGGCTCACCGCGAAGGTGGACGGCAGGTGCAGCGTGTGCCGCGACCCGATCGCGGCGAAGTACGACGAGGTGTGGCAGAACTGCCCGATCGTGAGGCGCGCCGTGAAGAGGTTGAGCTCGGCGTCGGCGCCGAGCAGCGAGCCCCGGCCGATCTCGACCGGGCCCTCGTTGTGGATGACCGCGCGCGGGTTGATGCGGGCGCCGTAGCCGAGCACGATGCGCTCGGGTCGCGTGATGACGACCGGCTCGCCCTCCATGCGCGAGTACCAGCGGCCGCCACCGCCGGCGCCGTCGTCGCCCGGATAGACGTCGTCGAAGACGGCGACCCGCTCCGCCTGCTCCGCCGAGTTCACCGCGCAGAGGCCGCGCTGCCAGGCCTTCACGACCAGGGCGCCGGCGCCCGGCCCGGCGGCCAGCAGCGCGTCGTGGGCGTCGAGCAGCGACGCCGGTGGCTCCGCCGTCACGCGGAGGTCGACGCGGCCGGCGGCGGGGACCAGGTCGGTCACGGCGCGCCGGAAGGCCTCGGCCGCGTCCGGCGGCGCGGCGGACAGCGCCAGCGTGAACGCGCGGGCGCCGCCCTTGACCAGCGCGGCCAGGCGGGCGTCGGCCAGCAGCGTGTCGAGCGCGTCGGCCGCGAGCAGGAACCGCGTCAGCGCCAGGCGCGGCGGCGTCACTTCGGCTTCCTCAGCACGAACTCGTCGAGCACGAGGACGTCCAGCCCGGTGCCGCCGAAGCAGCGCAGGGCGTCGCGCGGCGAGCACACGATGGGCTCGCCCTGGACGTTGAACGACGTGTTGATGAGGACGGGATGGCCGGTCCGGCGCCCGAACGCCTTGAGCAGCGCGTAGAATCGCGCGTTGTGCTCGCGGTACACGGTCTGCGGCCGGGCGGTGCCGTCGACGTGCACGATGGAGGGCACGCGGTCCCGGAACTCGGGCCGGACCGGGTAGGCCAGGATCATGTAGTCGCTGTCGACGCCGTGATCGAAGTACGTCCGGTAGTCGTCCGCGGGCAGCGACGGGCAGAACGGACGCCAATCCTCGCGGTGCTTCACCTCGCGGTTCAGCTTGTCCCGCATGTCGGGGAAGAGCGGGCTCGCGAGGATCGAGCGGTTGCCGAGCGCGCGCGCGCCGACCTCCATGCGGCCCTGCAGCCAGCCGACGATCCGACCCTCGGCCAGGTCCTGGGCGATCTCCTCCACGACGTCCGCGGAGCGCAGGTAGGGCAGCTTCGACTCGCGGATGGCCGCCTCGATCTCCGCGGCCGTGTAGGCGGGGCCCCAGGAGGCGTGGCGCATGCGCTCGAAGCCGGTGGCGCCGGCGCGCTGGGCGAGCACCCAGGCCGCGCCCAACGCGATGCCGTTGTCGGCCGCCGCCGGCTGGACGAAGATCTCGCGCACCTCGTCGAGCTGCGAGAGCTTGCCGTTCATGCAGCAGTTCATGGCCACGCCGCCCGCCAGGCACAGCGAGCGCACCCCGGTCAGCGCGATGAGGGAGCGCACCAGCCCGGTGACCACCTGCTCGAGGCGCCACTGCACGTTGAAGGCGAGGTCGCGGTGATGGTCCTCGAGCGGCTGGTGGGCCAGCCGCGGCCGGCCGAAGATCTCGACGAACCGATCGGTGAAGCGGCGGCCATAGGTGCGGGGGCCCAGGTAGCGCAGGTACGGGTTCGTCCGGAAGTCGCCGGTCGTGCGGTCGTACGGGAGGATCTCGTCGAGCTTGGCCTGCAGCGCGTCCGAGTAGCGCCCGTAGGAGGCGAGGCCCATCAGCTTGCCCTCGTCCTGGTAGGCGCGAAAGCCGAGGAACTCCGTGAACGTCGCGTAGTAGCCGCCGAGGCTGTGGGGCAGCTTCACGCTGCGCAGTTCCTTGATGCGGTCGTCGACCCCGTGCCACATGAACGTCGAGAACTCCTCGCCGCTGCCGTCGACGGTGAGGATCGAGGCCTCCGCGAAGCCGGAGGCGTAGTACGCGCTGGCCGCGTGGCAGAGGTGGTGCGGGATGAACCGCAGGCGCTCGGCGTCGAGGTAGACGCCGCGCTGGGCCAGCCCCTGCCTGAGGTCGGTGGCGATGCGCGTCGGGTGATAGAGGTTGAGGAGGTAGTCCTCCTGCAGCCGGTTGTAGGGGTCGCCGTCCGGGTAGGCCGCCCGCGTCTCGTCGTAGAAGCGCGGCATCGCGTCGACGTACCGGTCGGACTCCCAGCCGAAGCCGATGCCGTCGACCGCGTCGAGACCGATGCCCGCCTCGCGCAGGCAATAGAGCAGCGCGCTCACGGGCAGGCTGTTGGGCGCGGTCTTGATCCTGTTGAAGCGCTCCTCCTCGGCGAAGGCGACGATGCGGCCGTCGCGCACCAGCGCCGCCGACGGGTTGGGGCCGTAGCCGAAGAGTCCGAGGTAATAGCCCATGCTCAGGCGCCGTCCTCGCGCAGCTCCAGCACCACTGCCTCCTCCCCGTCGCGCTGCTCCACCCCGACCGCCACGAAGCCGCAGGCCTGGAACATCGCCAGCGAGCGCGCGTTGTGCGGGAGCACGGCCGCCCGCGGCCGCACGCGGCAGCGCTCGGCGCGCAGCGCGCGGACCGCCGCGGTCAGCATCGTGCGGCCGTGGCCGTGGCCGCGCCGCTCCGGCGCGACCGCGATGTCGATCTCGGCCACGTCGTCGGCGAGGTCGAAGCGGACCTGGCCCACGGGGCCCTCGTCGTCGGCGAAGATCCACAGCCGCGTGGCGCCGGAGTCGAGCCGCGTCCGCAGCCACGCGACGTGCGACTCGTAGGGGATCGGCGCCTTGCGGAAGGCGTTGCGCCGGGTCTCGGCGTCGTTGGCCCAGCGCCAGAGCAGCGCCGCATCGTCCATCGCCGCCTCACGCCAGCTCAGCGCCATCCTGCACCATCGTCGCGGTGATCGGCGCGTCGGCCGCGATGGCCCGCGTCGCCCGCCGTCCGAGCACCCGCGCGTACGCGCGCGGGGGCAGGCCGGGGGCGTTCGCCCCGTTGCGCAGCACGCGCACGTTGTCGGCCGTGAACGTCTCGCCGGCGCCGATGGGGCGGACGGCGAACACGGAGCGCAGCGCGAACTGGCGCAGCTCGTCCTCGACGGGCAGGACCTTCTTGTCGCCGGTGCCCAGCACCGCCTCCGCCTCGCGGACCGACTGCACCAGGCGCGCGAGCTCGTGCGGCTCGACGGCGAAGCGCTGGTCGGGCCCCGGCATGCGGTTGCTGAGGGTGAAGTGCTTCTCGATCACGCAGGCGCCGAGCGCGACGGCCACCACCGGCGCGATGACCGGGTCGCGCGAGTGGTCGGACAGGCCGACGAGGTGTCCCGTCGCCTCCCGGAGGGTCACGATGGCGCGGGCGTTGACCGCGTGCGGCGGCGTCGGGTAGGCCGCCGTGCACTGCAGCACCACGAGCCGGTCGTTGCCGACCTCGCGGGCCACCTCGAGCAGCGGCCGCACCTCGTCGATCGTGTGGGCGCCGGTGGAGGCGAAGACGGGCTTGCCACGGCCGAGCACCGCGCGCGCCAGCGGCAGGTGACTCATCTCGTAGGACGCCAGCTTGAAGGCCGGGACGTGCGGGTCCAGCAGCTCGACCCACTCCTCGTCGAACGGCGTGCACAGGAAGTCGACGGCCCGGGCGCGGCAGTGCGCGGCCAGCTCGGGCAGCCACGCCGTCGACAGCTCCATCGCCTCGATGATGTCGTAGATCGGCCGCGGGTCCTTCAGGTAGTCGGACATGCCGGCCGTGCGTGGGTACAGGGTGCGCGCCCGGAAGCCCTGGAACTTCACCGCGTCGGCGCCGGCGTCGGCGGCCACGTCGATGAGCGCCAGCGCCTGTCCGAGGTTGCCGTTGTGATTGGAGCCCGCCTCGGCGATGACGTAGCAGGGCTCGCCCGCGCCGATCCACCGGTCACCGACCTTGATCCTCACCGGCCGCCTCCGCCGTCGTCGAGCGAGCAGGCGAGGTCGAGCAGGCGGTCGGACGCCTTGCCGTCGTCGCTGCCGACGAACTTGTCGAGATACTGCGCGCGGGCGGCCGGCTCGAGCGGGAAGTCCGCCAGCCGGCGGCGGGCCAGATCGTTCACGATCTGCGCCACGCTCAGCGGATAGGTGACGCCCGGGAAGTTGAAGCTGCTGCCCGCCGCCGCCGTGAGGAACCACTCACGCCAGATCGGCGCGAAGCCGAGATCGTCCGGGTCCGCCGTCACGCAGATCGACGGCACCCCGGCGTAGGCCGCCTCGTAGGCGACGGTGCTGAAGAAGTGCAGGCACAGGGACGCGATGCTCATCAGCTCGAGGATCGTGGCCGGGTAGTCCGTCTGCTCGTACAGCACGCGGTCGGCGACGCGCGCCAGGTAGGCCGGCACCGGATCCTTGGGCCGCGCCTTGACGACGAGGACCGCGCCGTTCGCGTCGCAGAAGGCCCGCACCGCCCGCGTCACGCCGCGGTCGTCCCAGCCGCGGGCCACGTGCTCGGCGTACCTCCGCCCGCCGCCCGCCCACACCGCCAGCCGCTGGTGGAGCCGGCCCGCCTCGTACACGTGGCGCACCCAGGACGTCCGCGGGTTGCTCAGGAACGGGAACGGGCAGTACACGACGACGGGGACGTGGGGATCGAGCCCCATCCTCCGGCGGACCTCGGCCGGCTCGACGGTGTGGAACTGGTCCATCTCAGGGAAGCCGACGATCGTCGCGCGCCGTCGGATCGTCGCCGCGACGGCATCGTCGTCGACGGTCGGCGGCGTCGTGCCCTCGGCGCGGGCGCGATTGAACTGCAAGATGCGCAGCGAATCGGCCGTGCGCGTCCGCCAGTAGTCCGTGTGCATCCCGAGCGCGTCGAAGGGCGTGCGGCCGGCCGGATCGATGAGCGCCCCGATGTTGAGCGTGTACTGCATCCCCACCCAGCGCACCCGGCCGTCCGGCACGACCCCGGCCGGCAGGCGTTGCGTGACGAGCGCGTCCGGCCGCACCGCGTCGAGCTGGCGGGCCAGGTCGTCGCCCTCGCGGTAGGTCCGCACCCGGGGACGTCCGTACCGGAAGGCCGGCGTGGCCTCCCGCTCCTCCAGCGCCCGTCGACCCTTCAGGGGCTCGTCGTCGGCGTGCCAGCACTCGGTGTCCCAGCCGCGGGCCATGGCGCGGTCCACCACCGGGCCGAGCAGCCGGTAGTGATTGCGGCGGTGGATGAGGAACGCGATTCTCACCGGACGCCCTCCGGGAGCGCGGCCCGGCACGCCCGCGCGATCTCGAGCGCCACGCGCGTCGCGCCGCGACCGTCCACGGCCTGGCGGCCCTGCGCGGCGAGGCCTCGACGCAGCGCCGCGTCACCCGCGACGCGCGCGACGGCGGCGGCGAGCGAGGGCTCGGCGGGGACGATGAGTCCGGCCCGGCCCATCTCGGCGACGTTGGGCCGCTGGTTGTCGGCGAGCACGGTGGCGACGACGGGCACGCCGGACGCCAGGCACTCGTAGAGGGTCATGCCGCCGCCGCTGACGACGAGGTCGGCGCTCGCGATCAGGCCTCGCAGCGACGGCACGCCGCGGTGCACGGTGATGCCGGGGAGGCCATCGAGCCCGGGCGGCGCCGGCGCCGCCATCGCCACATCGATCGCCGCCCCCGGGACCACGCGCCGGACGTCGGCGACGGCGGCGACGAGGGCGGGAATGGTGTCAGCGTCGCCGCCGAAGCTGACGAGCACGCGCCGCACCTCGGCCGCCGGGGGTCGCGTCACCGGCTCGGCGAACGCCAGGTCGAGCAGCGCGTACTCCGGCCCCAGCAGGCACACGGTGTCGGGGTCGACGCGATACGACAGCCGGGCCGCGTACCAGGCGCCGTTGACCACGATCGACACCGGGAGCACCCGGTCGGCGAGGTCGTCGAGCGCCACGACCGTGGGCACGAGCGCGCGCAGCCGACGCAGGAACGCCTCGTCGGCCCCATAGGAGTCGACGACGACCGCGTCCGGCCGGTGGGCGGCCAGCGCCGCGCGCAGCGCCGCCGCGTCGCCGAGCCAGTCCAGGGCCACCGCCGACGCCGCCTCCCAGCCCGTCCCGGCCACCGCCACCTCGACCTGGGCGCCGGCGGTGGTCAGCGCGCGGCCGAGGGCCTGGCACCGGCGCAGATGACCGAGGCCCACGCCGCGACCGGCCTCGGCCAGCATCGTGACGGCGAGCGGTCTCATCGCCGGTAGTGCCCCAGCACCTTCCAGACCGCGGTGACCACGTCCTCGACGTCGGGTCCCGTCATGCCGGGAAAGATCGGGAGCGAGAAGATGCGCGAGGTCGCGTCCTCGGCGACCGGGCAGAGGCCGCGCGCGTAGCCGAGGCGCGCGTAGTACGGGTGCCAGTACGCCGGCACGTAGTGCATCGTCACCCCGATGCCCTCGGCCCGCAGCGCCGCGAACACCGTGTCGCGTCCCACCCGCAGCTGCGCGGGCTCCACCAGCACCGGGAAGATGTGCCAGGCGTGCCGCGCGCCGACGGCGGGCGGCGGCAGCGTCAGCCCGGGCAGATCCTTGAACGCGACGACGTAGCGCTCGGCGATCGCCTCGCGCGCCGCCAGGAACTGACCGAGCTTGGGCAGCTGCGACAGTCCGAGCGCGCACTGGACGTCGGTCAGCCGGTAGTTGAAGCCGAGGTCCACCATCTCCGACCACAGCGCGCCGCTCGCCTGGCGGTCCGCGCTCTCGGTGGCCAGGCCGTGGTTGCGGAACCGCCGCAGGCGCCGGGCCAGCTCGTCGTCGTCGGTGGTCACCACCCCGCCCTCGCCCGTGGTCACGTGCTTGACCGCGTGGAGGCTGAAGACGGTGAGGTCGCTCAGCGATCCCACCGGCCGTCCGTCCAGCTCGGCGCCGAGCGCGTGGCACGCGTCCTCCACGAGCACCAGCCCACGGGCCCGCGCGAGCGCGCGGAGCGCGGTCAGGTCGCTGGGGCGGCCCGCGAAGTCCACCGGCGCCAGCACGCGCGTGCGCGGGGTGAGCGCCGCCGCGACCCGGTCCGGATCGAGGTTCAGCGTGGCGGCGCGGACGTCGGCGAAAACCGGGCGCGCCCCCAGGTAGAGCGCCGCGTTCGCGGTGGCCACGAACGTCAGAGGAGTCGTCACGACCTCGTCGTCACGCCCGACCCCGGCGGCGAACATCGCGGCGTGCAGGGCCGCCGTGCCCGAGCTCACCGCCACCGCGTGACGCGCGCCGACCCGCGCCGCGAAGGCCGCCTCGAGCTCCGCCACCCGGGGCCCCGTCGTCAGGTACGGCGCGCGGAGCGCGGCGGTCACCGCGGCGATGTCGTCGTCCTGCACCAGCTGCCGCGCGTACGGCAGCACCGTGGCCCGCACCGGGGTACCGCCGTCGATGGCCAGACGCTCACTCACGCGCGAGCTCCTCCATCTCGGCCCGCGACAGCCAGCTCGTGTTGGTGTCGCTCGAGTAGCGGAACCCGGCGCCCGGCCGCTTGCCGCCCTCGACGCCGGCGAACGTCCATGACGGGTAGATCGGCTCGAGGATGAAGAGGTCGTCGAGCTCGACCACCTGCCGGCTCTCCTCCTCGGCGATCAGCGCCTCGTGCAGTTTCTCGCCGGGCCGCACGCCGATGACCTCGACCCGGCAGCCGGGCGCGACCGCCTCCACGAGATCGAGGATCCGCATGCTAGGGATCTTGGGCACGAAGATCTCTCCGCCGCGCATCAGCTCGGCGCAGCGGATCGCGAAGGTCACGCCCGCCTCGAGGCGCAGCCAGAAGCGCGTCATCCCCGGGTCGGTCACGGTGACCGTGCCCGTCTCCCGCTGGGCCGCGAAGAGCGGGATCACGCTGCCGCGGCTGCCGATGACGTTGCCGTAGCGGACCACGCTGAACGCGGTGCCCCGCCCGTGACCGTACGCGTTGCCCTGGACGAAGAGCTTCTCGGCGCAGAGCTTCGTGGCGCCGTAGAGGTTGATCGGGTTGACCGCCTTGTCGGTGCTGAGCGCGACGACCCGGCTCACGTGCTGGTCGATCGCGGCGTCGATCACGTTCTTGGCCCCCATGACGTTGGTCAGGATGGCCTCGAACGGGTTGTACTCGCACGACGGGATCTGCTTCAGCGCCGCCGCGTGGAAGACGACGTCGATGCCGTGCATGGCGCGCTCCAGCCGCTCGCGGTCGCGCACGTCGCCGACGAAGAAGCGCAACGCCGGATCGTTGAACCGCTTCATCATCTCGGACTGCTTCAGCTCGTCGCGGCTGAACACCACCAGCCGGCGGGGGTGGTACCGCGTCAGCATGAGCTCGACGAGCTTCGTCCCGAACGATCCGGTGCCGCCCGTGACGAGAACGGACGTCCCGCGCCAGTCCACTATGCGCCTCCCGTGCCCGAGGCCGTCACGCCCGCCCCCGCCGGCTCCGGCTCCGCGAACTGGAGCCGGTAGAGGCGCGCGTACGTCTCGCTGAGAGTCAAGAGCTCGGCGTGGGTGCCGATCGCCTCGACCCGTCCGCGGTTGAGCACCACGATCTTGTCGGCGCTCAGCACCGTCGACAGGCGATGGGCGATGGCGATCGACGTCATGCCCTCCACCACGCGGTCAAGTGTCTGCTGGACGAGGCGCTCCGACTCGCTGTCGAGCGAGCTCGTGGCTTCGTCCAGCACGAGGATCTGCGGCCGGCCGACGAGCGCGCGCGCGATCGCCAGCCGCTGCCGCTGGCCGCCCGAGAGTCGTACCCCGCGATCGCCCACCACGGTGTCGTAGCCCTGCGGAAGCTCGAGGATGAAGTCGTGGGCGTTGGCGATCCGGGCGGCGCGCTCGACGTCCGCGGTCGTGATGCCGTCCCGCCCGTAGGCGATGTTGTCGCGGACGGACGCGTTGAACAGCAGCGCTTCCTGGGAGACCACGCCGAACAGGCGCCGGTAGTCCGCCTGGCGCAGCGTCCGCAGGTCGCGCCCGTCGATCGTGATGGCGCCCTCGACGGGGTCGTAGAGCCGCAGGGCGAGGTCGGCCAGCGTCGACTTCCCCACCCCGCTCGGCCCCACCAGCGCGACCATCTCGCCGCGCACGATCTCGACGTCGACGTGGTCGAGCACGCGCTCGTCGCCGTAGTCGAAGGAGACGTTCCGGAACACGAGGCGATCGGTGAAGGCGGTGACCGTCTCCCCACCGTCGCGCACCTCGGGCACCTCGGCCAGCAGGTCGCTGACCCGGCCGGCCGCGGCCAGCGTGGTCTGCATCGACGTGTACGCCCCGCTGAGGAGCCCAACCTGCTGCACCGCGGCCCGGCCGACCCAGAGGAACAGGAAGAAGGTCGGCACCCCCAGGCGCCCGCTCAGCAGCTCCCAGGCGGCGAGCAGCAGCAGCCCGGCCTCCACGGCGTAGCCCACCAGCGCCCGGGCCGGCTCCTCGCCGTGCTTGTAGATGCCGAAGCGCATGTTGACCCGGAAGATCCGGTCGAGCAGATCCCGCAGGCGGCGCACCTCGAGGGCCTCGGCGCCCAGCGACTTCACCACCCGGATGCTGAGGATCGCCTCCTGCAGCCGGGCCGCTCGCTCGCCGACGATCGCGAACTGGTCGGTCGCCAGGCGCCGGATCGGTCCGCGTACGGCCCGGGTGACCACCCAGTGGAGCACGGCGGCGCCGGCGGCGGCCGCCACCAGCCGCGGGCTCGTGCGCACCAGCAGCCAGCCGTAGAGGACGATGAGCGCGGGCGCCGTCAGCAGCGTGCCGACGATCGTCTCGAGGCCGTAGGTCGCCGCGCGGGTGTCGTTGTCCACGCGCGAGACCAGCTCGCCGGTGCGGGCGCGGGTGAAGAAGCGCAGCGAGAGCCCGAGGAGGTGCTGGAAGACGTGGATCTGCATGTCGGCCGCGGCCCGCACGCGGATCCACAGCGCCAGCAGGTAGTTGGCGAACTCGACGAGGGCCCGGACGGCGCCGATGCCGACGTAGGCGACGCAGAGATACGCGATCGCCCGGAGCCGATCGTCGACCGACTGCACGCCCAGCCACTGGAAGACCGCGGCCCCGAGGTTCTCGAGCGTCACCCCCCCGAGCCCGATCGCGCCGTCCTTCGGGCCGATGGGCCGCCCGAGCGCGAGGTCGAGGATCGGGGCCATGAGCAGCGGCAGCACCGCCGCCAGCGCCGACGCCACGAAGCTGGAGACGACGAGCAGGGCCACGGCGGGCCAGTGCGGCGCCAGGTAGCGCCGCAGGAGGGCCAGGAAGCGCGCCAGGTCGCGGCCGACGGTCATCGCGCGCGCAGCGCCGCGTCGGGCTGGCGTCGCAGGGTGACGATGCGCTCACGGGGCACGCCGAGCGCGGTCAGGGCGGTGACGTCCGCCTCGGGCGGCGCGAACGATGCCAGCACGACGACGTCCAGTTCCTCCACGGCGAGGTCGGTCAGCGGCCGCACCGTGTAGCCGAGGAACGTGGCGCCCGCCTCGCGATCGAAGACGCCCACCGGCTCGAGTCCGAGCTCGCGCAGCGTCAGGTACGCCAGCTCCGCCGCCTCGCCGGCCCCGCACAGCGCCACGCGCTTGGCGTCGCGATCGGGGAGCAGGCTCAGCGACTCCCGCAGGGTCTGGCGCGCGCGCTGGTAGAGCCGTAGCGCGTACGCCATGTGCTCGTAGGTGAGCCGGCTCTTTTCGGCCAGCCCCTTGGGAGTCAGCAGGTAGCGCAGGCGCTTGCGCGTCGACGGCTTGCTCCCGAACTCCGTGATCTTGACGTAGCCCTTGCGGCTCAGGCGCCGGAGGTAGAGGTTCACGAGCCCGAGCGCGATGCCGAGCCGCTCGGCCAGGGCCCGCTGGCTGAGCGGGCGCCCCTCCTCGATCGCGGTGAGGATCTCGAGATCGCGGGCGTCGTGACGGTTCATCGGCCGCGGGGTGGCGTCCAGCGAGGGCAGGCGCGTCGCCATAAGCGTTCAGTAGTTGAACACAACGGCCGGTGGGGGGTCAACATCCCCGGCCCCGGGCCATCCTCACCGGATCTGCCGTTCGACCGCGGCGATCACGGCCTCCCCGATCGGGGCCAGCGCCGAGGTCGACGTGTCGAACGCGAGCGTCGGGTCGTCGGGCGGCTCGTAGGGGGCGTTGACGCCGGGGATCTTGACCGCGTCGTCGCGCCCGGCCGTGGCGTAGAGGCCGTGGCGCTCCCGCTCGCGCACGACCTCCAGCGGGGCGTGGAGATAGACGAGCGTGAAGGCCTCGGCGCCGATGATCCGGCGGGCGTACTCCCGGTCGGCGCGGAAGGGGCTCACCAGGGCCACGATCACGACCAGCCCAGCCCGCTGGAACAGGTGGGCGACCTCGGCGGCCCGGCGGGCCTGCTCGGCGCGGTCGGCGCTCGTGAACTTGAGATCGGAGCTCAGTCCCAGCCGGAGGGCCTCGCCGTCCAGGACCACGGTCTTGACGCCCCGGCTGAAGAACCGGCGCTCCAGGTAGCGGGCCAGCGTGCTCTTGCCGACGCCGGGGACGCCGGTGAGCCACAGGACGTGGCTGCGGTGGCCGTAGGCCAGCGCCCGCTCGTCGGCCGTGATCACGGTCTCCACGGAGGCGATCTGCTCGCTGCGGGGGAACTCCGGCGCGTAGGGCCGGCGGTAGAGCTCCTCGTCCTCGAGGACGATGCCGCCCCCGACGAGGTCGTAGCCGTCGAGGAGGACGAAGCGGCCGGTGGCGGGCACGGCGGCGGCGGGGTCGAAGACCAGGGGCCGGCTCGCGCGCAGGATGACCTCGCCCACGTCGTTGCGCGGGATGCTCCCCTCGCCCTCCAGGACCTCCATGGTCGCCGCGCTCATCACGCGGTTGATGGCGAACACGGAGACGTCGCGCTCGAGCGTCGTCGTGCGGAGCCGGTAGTGCTGCCCCGGCGCCAGCGGCTCCCGGCCCAGCCAGAACACGTTGGCGCTCACCACCGTCGACACCCGGGGCGGCGACACGGGGTGCGTGATGACGTCGCCCCGCTGCAGGAAGAGCTGGTCGTCGAGCGTGATCCCGACCGAGCGGCCGGCCTCCGCGTGGTCGGGCGCCGTGCCCTCGGGCCAGGCCTCGATCGACTTCACGTGAGCCGTGTGGCCCGACGGCCACACGGTGATCGCGTCGCCGACGGTCAGCGTGCCGCTCTCAACTCGGCCGGCCACGATTCGCCGCTCGTCGAATTTCAGGACCGTCTGCACGGGCAGGCGGAGGGCGGCGGCGGCCGGCGCCGCCGGGGCCGGGACGGCCGCCAGCGCCTCCAGCACGGTCGGGCCCGTGTACCACGCCATCCGCGACGAGCGGGCGAGCAGGTTGTCGCCCTCGCGGGCCGAGGCGGGCACGACGGCGGTGGGGGTGAGACCCAGCGTGGCGAGGAAGTGCCGGTACTCGTCCTGTAGCCGGGCGAACGCGGTCGCCGAGTAGCCGACGAGGTCCATCTTGTTCACGACGACGACGACCGAGCGCACGCCGAGGAAGCTCACCAGGTAGGCGTGGCGCCGGGACTGCTCCTGCACGCCCTCCTGGGCGTCGACCAGCAGGATGGCGGCGGCGGCGTGGGCCGCGCCGGTGATCATGTTGCGGAGGAACTCGCGGTGGCCGGGCGCGTCGATGATGACGTAGCGCCGGCCGCCCCAGCCGAAGCGCACCCGCGTCACGTCGATGGTCACGCCCTGGATCTGCTCCTCCTCGAGGGCGTCGAGGAGGAACGCGTACTCGAAGGCCTTGTGCTGCTCCGCGCAGATGCGCCGCACCCGGTCGAGGGCGCCGTCGGGGAGCGCGTCGGTGTCGGCGAGCAGGCGGCCGACGAGCGTGGACTTGCCGTGGTCGACGTGGCCGACGACGACGAAGGCGAAGGGCGCGTCGAGCTCGGGCGCGGCCATCACATGTAGCCCTTGACGCGCAGCTTCTGCATCGCGTGCGAGTCTTCCTGGTCCTGGGCCCGCCCGGCCCGCTCGGCCACGCGCGTCGTCCGGAGCTCCTCGATGATCTCGGCCACCGAGGTCGCGGTGGACTCGCAGGAGGCCGTGCACGGCTCGCAACCGAGGCTGCGGTATCGCCGGCCATCGCGCGCGAAGTAGAGGTCGATCATCGGGATGCGCTCGCGCTCGATGTACCGCCAGACGTCGAGCTCGGTCCAGTGCAGGATCGGGTGGACGCGCACGTGCTCGCCGGGCGCGAAGTCCGTCCGGTACTGGTTCCAGAACTCCGGCGGCTGCTCGGCGACCTCCCACTCCGCACGCCGGCTGCGCGGACTGAACACGCGCTCCTTGCCGCGCGAGCCCTCCTCGTCGTGCCGGATGCCGACGATGATCCCGTCGAAGCGGTGCTGCTCGACCACCTGGCGCAGCGCCTCGGTCTTGAGGGCGCCGCAGCAGACCAGGCGGCCGCGCGTGTGGTTCATGCCGGCCGCCAGGGCCTCGGTGTTCTGGCCGACGATGAGCTCGAGGCCCCACTCGCGCGCGACGCGGTCGCGGTACGCGATCATCGCCGGGATCTTGTAGCTCGTGTCGATGTGGATCAGCGGGTACGGCACCGTGCCGAGGAAGGCCTTGCGGGTGAGCCACAGCAGGGCCGTCGAATCCTTGCCCATGGACCACAGCATGGCGAGCCGCGGGATCTTCCCGTACGCCTCGCGCAGGATATAGATGCTTTCCTGCTCGAGCGTGGTCAGGTGGTCCACGCACGACCTCCCGCCCCGTCGAGGTAGCCGCCGCGCGTCAGGAGGTCGAGGAGCTTGGCGAGGCTCTCGCGCTCGCTCTCGTGGTCGGTCCGCACCACGAGCTCCGGCGTCTCGGGCGGCTCGTAGGGATCGGAGACGCCGGTGAAGTTGGCGATCTCGCCGGCGAGCGCCTTCCGGTAGAGCCCCTTCACGTCGCGACGGATGCACTCCTCGCGGGCACAGGCGACGTGGACCTCCAGGAAGGCGCCGATCTCGGCGCGCGCCTCGGCCCGCACGGCCCGGTACGGCGAGATCATCGCGACCACCACGACGACCCCGTGGCGGGCCAAGAGGCCGGCCACGTAGGCCACCCGGCGCACGTTCTCGTCGCGGTCCTCGCGGGAGAAGCCGAGGCCCTTGCCGAGCTTGCGCCGGACCTCGTCCCCGTCGAGCACCTCCACGCGGCGCCCGCGTCGCGCGAGCTCGTCTGCCAGCAGGCCGCCCAGGGTGCTCTTACCGCTGCTCGGCAGGCCGGTCAGCCACACCACGCACCCGCGCTCCGTCACGGCCGTCTCCGCGGTCTTGTTCAACACTTGAACACCGATTGCAGCACAGGGCCTGGGCTCGGGTCAACGTCTTATCGGGGCGGACGAACAGCCCCGGCCGGGGTGGCCGAAGGGCCTGGGAGGTCGGGCTGGACTACTCGCCCATCACCTGGACGGTGATCTCGCGTTTTCGCGGCCCGTCGAGCTCAGCGAAGATCACCGACTGGAACCGGCCCAGCGACAGCTCGCCGTTGTTGAGGCCGACGGCGATGCTGCGGCCCAGCAGGGCGGCGCGCAGGTGCGCGCAGGCGTTTCCGCGCTCGCAGTCCGAGTAGCGCGGGTCGTCGTGACGATAGCCGCCCCGCTCGGGAACCAGGCGCTCGATGAGGGTCTTGAGGTCGTCGATCAGCGCGCTCTGGAACTCGTTGATGAAGAGCGCGCACGTCGTGTGGAGGGTGTTGATTAACGCGATGCCGTTGGCGACCGGTGACTGCTGGATGACCTCCCGGATGAGCTTGGTGATGTCCGAGACCTCGCAGCGCTCTTCACTCGACAGCGTGAACGAGGTGTTGAAGACCTTCATGTCCGTGTACTCTCCGAGCCACCTCTGAGATTCGCCAGCATGTAGGGCCAGCGTGGCCGCCCCGAGGCCAATCGTTACAGTAAAGGCACCTTTACAGAATTGTCAAATCTGGACCTTAGGCGGTCTTCGGGTCCAGCAGGTCCCGCAGCCCATCCCCGAGCAGGTTGAGACCGAGCACGGTGAGCGCGATGGCGCTGCCCGGGAAGACCGCGAACCATGGGTTCAGGGACAAAAAGTTCTGTGCCTCCTTCAGCATGAGCCCCCACGACGGATGGGGCGGCTGCGTGCCGAGCCCCAGGTAGGCCAGCGCCGCCTCGGCCAGGATCGCCACCGGGAAGCTGGTCGTCGCCTGCACGATCAAGGGCGGCAGCGCGTTCGGCAGGATGTGGCGGAGCACCAGGCGGGTGTCGCCGCCGCCCAGGGCGCGGGCCGCCACCACGAACTCCCGCTCGCGCAGCTCGAGGAAGCCACCGCGCGTGAGCCGGGCGAAGGACGGGACGAAGGCGACGCCGATGGCGACCATACTGACGACCATCCCCGGGGAGAAGACCGCGGTGAACAAGAGCGCCGAGAGGATGGCCGGGAAGCCCTGGACGGCGTCGACGAGCCGCATGAGGATCTCGTCGACCCAGCCGCCGACGTAGCCGCTGAGCACGCCGAGCAGCATCCCGAGCCCGGCGCCGATGCCGACCGCGATGATCCCGACCGCGATCGACGTCACGGCTCCGGTCATCACGCGCGAGAGGATGTCGCGCCCGAAGTGGTCGGTGCCGAACGGGTGGCCGGTCGTCGGCCCCTGCAGGCGACCGGTGATCGACATCCCCAGCGGGTCGGCCGGCGTGTACACGACGCTGAGCAGCGCGGTCGCGACCAGGGCCAGCGTGATGATCGCGCCGAGGGTGAAGGTGACGTGACGGAGGGGACGCCGGCGGGGCACGGCTACTCGTACCGGATGCGCGGGTCGAGGAACCCGTACAGGAGGTCGACGGCGAAGTTGATGACCACGATGCAGGAGGCGACGAAGAGCGCCACGCCCTGTACCACCGGCAGGTCGCGGGCGCCGATCGCGCCCAGGGCGAGGCGGCCGAGCCCCGGCAGCGCGAAGACCGACTCGAGGACGATGGCGCCGGCCATGAGCTGGCCGAGCTGGATGCCGGCCACGGTGACGATCGGGATCAGCGCGTTGCGCAGCGTATGCTTGCCGACGACCCGCCGCTCGTCGACGCCCTTGGCCCGCGCGGTCCGCACGTAGTCCTCGCGGAGCACGTCGAGCACGGCCGAGCGCGTGGCCCGCACGAGCACGGCGGCCTGGAACACGCCGAGGGCGACGGCCGGCAGCAGCAGCGCGCGCAGCGCCGGCCACGCGCCCGCCGACCACCCGTCGAAGCCGCCCGAGCGCACCCAGCCGAGCGTGACGGAGAAGAGGAGGATGAGCAGCAGTCCCGACCAGAACTGCGGGACCGAGATCCCGAGCTGGGAGACGATCATCGCCAGGTAGTCGCCGCCTCGCCGGTGGTGGGTGGCGGCGTAGAGCCCCAGCGGCACCGCCGTGACGATCATGAACACGGCGGCCATGAGCGCCAGCGGCAACGTCACGGGCAGGCGGCTGACGATCAGCTGCCCGACCGGGAGGTCGTACTGGATGGACCGGCCGAGGTCGCCGCGGAGGGCCCGCGCCACCCAGTCGACGTACTGCACGGGCAGCGGCCGGTTCAGCCCCATCGCCTCCCGCAGGCGCTCGGTGGCCTCGCGGCTGCCCTCGGTGCCCATGATGAGCGCGGCGGGGTCGCCGGGGAGGACCCGCACGACGACGAACACGAGCGCGGAGACGAACAGCAGGGTCGCGGCGAGCGCCGCGACCCGGCGCGCTACGTAGCGGCGCACGTCCTAGGGAGCGTCATTTGGCGGGTGCCCACGACACCTCGGACAGGTCGTTGGCCGAGGCGGGCAGGTCCTTCCAGAGCCCCTGCAGACCCTTCTTCACCACCGCGAGTCGCGGGTGCATGAACAGCCAGACCGCCGGCGCGTCCTCCACGAGGAGCTTCTGCATGTCCACGTAGATCTCGCGGCGGGCCTTGTCATCGACCGTGACCTCCGACTTGGCGAACAGCGCCTGGAACGTCGGGCTGTCGTAGCGGTAGTAGTACTTGGCGTTCGCGTAGTTCTTGATGTCCCACGCCTCGGCGTGGCCGATGATCGACAGGTCGTAGTCGGCCTCGCGGAAGACCCGGGAGAGCCACTGGCCCCACTCGATCTGCTCGATCCGCACGTTGACGCCGATCTTCTTGAGGTTGTCGGCGATGATCTGCCCCGAGCGCACGGTGTAGTCGTACTGCGGCGAGACCTTCAGCACGGTGTCGAAGCCCTTGGGATAGCCGGCCTCGGCCAAGAGCTTCCGGGCCCGCTCGGGGTCGTACGGCATCGCCTTCGACATGTCCACGTAGTACGGGTTGAGCGGGTCCACGTTCGTGCCGAGGATCTTGCCCATGCCGAACATGGCGCCCTTCAGCACGTCGCCCTTATTGATGCCGTACGTCATGGCTCGGCGCACGCGCACGTCGCTGTACGGCTTGCGCGAGTTGTTCATGCTGAGGATGACGTCGTTGGTGGTGTCGCCGACGATCACCTGGAAGCGCGGGTCCTTCGAGAGGTCCTGCACGTGCTCGGGGCCCAGCCCGAAGAGCGAGGCGTCCACGTCGCCGGCCTTGAGCGCGGCCAGCACCGCGTTGGGATCGGTGACGAAGCGGAACGTCACACGGTCCAGCTTGGGCAGCCCCTTCACGTGGTAGTCGCCGTTCTTGACGAGGACGACCCGATCGCCGCGCACCCACTCCTCGAACCGGAAGGGGCCGGTGCCGACCGGCTGGCTCTTCATCGTCTCCACGGTCTCGCGCGGGTAGATCGACGCCCCGGCCCGCGCGACGTTCTGCAGGAAGTTGGCGTTGATGTTCTTGAGCGCGAACGTGACCGTGTAGTCGTCCTTGACGATGATGTCGCCGATCGCCTCGTAGTCCCGGGCGTACGGGTGCTTCGTCTCGGGGTTCAGCGCCCGCTCGAAGCAGAACTTCACGTCGGCCGCCTTCATCTCGCGGCCGTTGTGGAACCGCACGCCCTTCTTGAGGAAGAACGTGTAGTTCCGGTTGTCGGCCGTGTGCCAGCGTTCGGCGAGCGAGGGCACGAGCTTGCCGTGGCGATCCACCTTCACCAGCGACTCCTGGACGTTGTAGAAGACGATGCCGGAGGTGGCGGTGGCGGGCGTGGCCGTCATGTCGAGGCCCGGCGGCTCGGTCTGGCTCTGCACGATCAGCCGGCTGGGCGCCTGGGCGTCGGCCGCGACCGTGAGCCAGCCGCAAGCGAGTACGGCGACCAGCGCGGTGAGGATCGTTCGGCGCGTCATGCGGTCCTCCTGAAGAAGTCCAGCGTCCGGCGCAGCCCCTCGTCGAAGGCCACGAGCGGCGAGTAGCCGAGCCGCCGCTTGGCCCGGTCGATGTCCGCCAGCGTGTGGGGGACGTCGCCCGCCCGGGACGGCGTGTGGCGCCGCTCGACCGGATAGCCGAGCAGCTCCTCGAGGCGGGCGGCGATGGCCAGCAGGCTCACGCGCTCGCCGCACCCGACGTTGAAGGCCTGGCCTCCGACGTCGGGCGCGTCGGCGGCGAGGCAGTTGGCCTCGACGACGTTGTCGATGTAGGTGAAGTCGCGCGACTGGTGGCCATCGCCGTGGATCTCGAGCGGCGTCCGCCGCAGGCCCCACAGGATGAAGCGCGGGATGACCGCCGCGTACTCCGAGGCGGGGTCCTGGCGCGGTCCAAAGACGTTGAAGTACCGGAGGCCGACCGTCTCGACCCCGTAGAGGCGATGCCACACCGCCGCGTACTGCTCGCCGGCCGCCTTGGAGACCGCGTAGGGCGAGATCGGCGCCGGCGGCTGGTCCTCGCGCTTGGGCAGCTCGGGGCGATCGCCGTAGACCGACGACGACGAGGCGTACACGACCCGCGGCACGCCCGCGCGACGGGCCGCCTCCAGCACGTTCAGGGTGCCGTTCACGTTGTGGTCGTTGGCGCCGAGCGGGTCGGCGACCGAGCGCGGCACCGAGCGCATCGCGGCCTGGTGGAAGACGACCGCGGCGCCGGCCGCCACCCGCTCGACGGTGGCGAGGTCGCGCACGTCGCCGCGCACGATCTCGAGCCGCTCGCCGGCGGCCGCCGCGAACGGCAGGTTCGCTATCCGGCCCGTCGAGAAGTCGTCGAGCACGCGGACGCGCGCGTCGCGGTGGTCGGCGAGGAGCCGCTCGACGAGGTGGGAGCCGATGAAGCCGGCGCCGCCGGTGACGACAAACACGCGTGGCATCGGGCGATTGTAACACCCGCCCCACGGCGGGACCGTCGACGTCGAGTGGGCCTCGATCGTCACCGTCTCCTCATTGAACAGGGTGATACGACCGTTTACACTGTGCCCCGCGCCGGCGGCGGACATCTCGTTCGAACGATCAGGAGGGAGCGTGCGGTTCTTCGTGGCGATGGTCTCGCACGAGACCAACACGTTCAGTCCGATTCGCACCGACCGCCGTCAGTTCGAGGCTCACGACCTGCGCTACGGCGGCGAGATCCTCGAGGCGTACCGTGACACCGGCACCTGCCTGGGCGGGATGATCGACGGCGCCGCCGCGCGCGGCGTCACGCTCGTGCCCTCGCTGGCCGCCGGCGCGTCGCCGGCCGGCCGCGTCACGAAGGAGTTCTACGCCGACGCCAAGGCGCGCCTCCTCGCCGACCTCCGCGTGGCGGGACCGCTCGACGGCGTCCTGCTCGACCTGCACGGCGCCATGGTGGTCGAGGGTCTCGACGACGGCGAGGGCGACCTGCTCGCCGACGTGCGGGCCGCCGTCGGGTCGGTGCCGATCGCGGTGACCCTCGACTTCCACGCCAACGTCACGCGCGCCATGGTCGACACGGCCACGCTGCTGCACGGCTACAAGACCTACCCGCACGTCGACATGGACGCGCGCGGGCGCGAGGCCGCCGCGCGGCTGGCCGACGTCGTCGCCGGCCGGATCCACCCGACCGTGGCCTATCGCCAGCCACCGCTGCTGCCACCGATCGCGGGCCAGCTCACCGCCCGGGGCCCGATGCGCCGGCTCTACGACCTCGCCGACGCCATGGAGCGCCGGCCCCGCGTGCTGACCATCTCGATCTTCGCCGGGTTCCCGCTGGCCGACATCCACGACGCCGGGCTCTCCGTCTACGTCGCCACCGACGGCGATCAGGCGCTCGCCGACCGGCTCGCCGACGAGCTCGAGGCGGCCGCGTGGGCGCTACGGCGCGAGTTCCTGCACACCGCCCTGCCCGTGAAGGACGCGGTGGCGCGCGCGCTGGCGCTCGACGGCCGGCCCGTCGTGCTCGCCGACATCGCGGACAACACGGGCGGCGGCGCCGCCGGCGACACCACCGAGATCCTGCGCGAGCTGCTGCGGGTCGGGGCCCGCTCCGCCACGGTGGCCTGCCTGTGGGATCCCGAGGCGGCCGCCGCCTGCGTCGCCGCCGGCGTGGGCGCCACCGTCACGCTGCCCGTCGGCGGCAAGGTCGATCCGAGCCACGGCGCCCCCCTCACCGTCACCGGCCGCGTCCGCACGCTGTCGGACGGCCGCTTCGTCTACAAGGGGCCGATGTCGCGCGGGGTCGAGGGCCGGCTCGGGCCGACGGCAGTGCTCGACGTCAACGACGTGAAGATCATCCTGATCTCCCACCGCCGCCAGACGCTGGACCCCGAGATGATCCGCTTCGTCGGGATCGATCCCCTGGCCGAGAAGATCCTCGCGGTGAAGTCGTCCATCCACTATCGGGCCGCCTTCGAGCCGATCGCCCGCGCGATCCTGGAGGTCGACGCCCCGGGGCTGTCGTCGTCGCACCTCGGGCGCTTCGCCTTCACGCGCGTGCGGCGACCGATCTTTCCGCTCGACGAGCTCTGAGCGCGCCGCGCCCGGGGTGAGGAGACCGTCATGCCCGCTGCCGCCTTCAACACGGCCGACTTCAAGGTGTTCGACGTGAAGGGCTTCAAGCCCCGCATGGACGAGATTCGCAGCCGCATCCGGCCGAAGCTGGAGGCGATGGCGCACAGCCTGGTGCCGGCCGTGAGCCGCACCACCGGCGGGCCGGCCTTCGCCCACGTGGCCAAGCACGCGCGGCGCACCGTCAACCCGCCGGACGACACCTGGGTGGCGTTCGGGCCCGACACCCGCGGCTACAAGAAGCACTGCCACTTCAAGGTGGCGGTGTCGCGGCACTGCGTGCGCTTCCTCTTCGAGATCGGCCCCGAGCACGCCGACAAGAAGCGGTGGGCGTCGGCGTGGAAGCGCAGCGCCGGCAAGCTCGGCCCCGTCCTGCGGCGGGTGCGCGGGTTGGCGTGGTTCAAGAACGAGCACGACGAGGAGCCCGGCGCCCCGCTCAGCGACCTGGCGCCGCCGCAGCTCGCCGAGCTCGCCGACGAGCTCCTCCGGACGCGCGACGGCCAGCTCGTCCTCGGCCGTGTCGTGGCGGCCGAGGAGGCCGCGCGCTGGACCGAGGCGCAGTATCGCAACGCCGCCCTGGAGACGTTCCGCATGCTGGCGCCGCTCTACCGACTGCGCTCGTGACCGGCGCCGACGCCACCGCCGTCATCTTCGACATGGACGGCGTCCTGCTCGACTCCGGCGCCCACCACCGCGACGCGTGGCGCGCCCTCCTCGCGGACCTGGGCGTCGAGCCGGCGCCAGACTTCTGGCGACGCACCATCGGCCGGCCGGCCGAGGAGGCGGTGTCCCACCTGCTCGAGCGCCCAGTCGCCCCCGACGAGGCGGTGGTGCTGGCCCGGCGCAAGCGCGAGCACTACGCGCGGCTCGCCGCGCGCGGCATGCAGGCCGTCGCCGGCGCGCCGGCGTTCGTGGACACGCTCGTCGCCGAGGGCGTCCCCCGCGCCGTCGCCACCTCGGCCTCGCGTCACGACGTGGAGACCCTGCTCACGGAGATCGGCGTGCGTCGACACTTCGAGGTGGTCGTCACCGCCGACGACGTCCGCTGGGGCAAGCCCAACCCAGAGGTCTACCTGCGCGCGGCCGAGGGCCTCGGACTGCCGCCGCAGCGCTGCCTCGTGTTCGAGGACTCCGTGGTCGGCGTGCACGCCGCCCGCAACGCCGGCATGCGCGTCATCGGCCTCTCCACCGCCCACACCGTGCGCGAGCTGCTGGCGGCCGGCGCGGAGCGGGCCATCCCCCACTTCGAGGGGTTCGCATGGCCCGTGTGAGCACGCCGGACTTCTGGGAGGGGCTCTACGCCGCCGGCGGCGACGGCTGGGAGCTCGGTCAGCCCGCCCCGCCGCTCGTCGACGTCGTGGAGCAGACGCCGCCGCCGCGGGGCCGGGTGGCCGTGCTGGGCTGCGGGCGCGGACACGACGCGCGCTTCCTGGCCGCCCGCGGCTACGAGGTGGTCGGCTACGACTTCTCGACGGCGGCGGTGACCGCCGCCCGCGCGCTGGCCAAGCGCGACGGCGTGGCCGCGCGGTTCGAGCAGCGCGACATCTTCGGGCTCGGGCGCGAGGCGGCCCACACCTTCGACGGAGTCTGGGAGTACACGTGCTACTGCGCGATCGACCCCGCGCGCCGCGACGAGTACGTGCGCACGGTGGCCGGGATGCTCCGTCCCGGCGGCTGGCTGCTCGCGTGCTTCTTCCCGCTGCGCGGCGCCGGCGCGGGGCCGCCGTTCGCGGTCTCGCGCGCCGAGGTGCGCCGCCGCTTCACGCCGGCGTTCGTCCTCGAGCGGGCCCAGCCCCCGCTGCGCTCCGCGCGCGGCCGTCAGGGCCGCGAGTGGCTGGTCTTCGCGCGCCGGCGGGGCTGAGGGCCCTTTTTCGCCCCGAAGCAGCGTGCTACCTTATCGCCACTCTCGCCCAGGAGGTTGCCTCCCATGACACGCGCGCGCCTCGTCCCGGCGTTGCTCATCGTCGCGCTTCTCGCGGTCACCCTGGCGCCGCCGCCCGGGGCGGACGCGCAGGGCCAGACCATCAAGATCGGCGTTCTCTTCGATCACTCGGGGCCGTTCTCGGCGGCCGGGTCGCTCAACTGCTGGCGCGGCGCCAAGATGATGATCGACCTCATCAACGAGCGGGGCGGCGTGATGGGCAAGTACAAGATCGTCCAGGTGGACGGCGACAGCCAGTCGAAGGCCGAGGTCGCGATCAACGAGGCCGAGCGGCTGCTGAACGTCGAGAAGGTCGACATCCTCGCCGGCGTCTACTCGAGCGCCCACGCGGTGCCGCTGGCCGAGAAGGTGGACAAGCAGAAGAAGTTCCTCTGGATCACCACCGCCATCGCCGACAACGTGCTCAAGGACCGCAACCTCCAGTACACGTTCCGCCCGCAGCCCAACGGCGGCCAGTTCGGCTCGTTCTCCGTGCAGTACATCGCCTCCTACTCCCAGGAGCGGCTTAAGAAAGCGCCGAAGGACCTACGCGTGGCGATCATCTACGAGGACGGCCCGTACGGCGCCGGCGTCGCGGCGGCCAACGAGGCGGAGGCCAAGAAGCAGGGCATGCAGATCGTCCTCAAGGAGGGCTTCTCGATCCAGGCGCCCGACCTCTCCTCGCTGGTGACCAAACTGCGCGCGGCGCGGCCCGACGTCCTGTTCCACACGGGCTACGCGCCCGACATCGCGCTGTTCCTCCGCCAGGCCAAGGAGCAGGGGCTCCGGGTGCGGGCCTACCTCGGCCACGGCGCCGGCCACAGCCAGCTCGACAAGCTGAAGGAGGCCTTCGGCAACGAGGTCGAGGGCTTCCACACGGTCGACCCGATCGCCTCCCAGCTGCTCGACGCCAAGAAGCTGAAGCCGGGCGTGGGCGAGCTGACGGCCGAGATGGTGAAGCGCTACAAGGCCTTCGAGCCGAACATCCCGCCGGCGGCGATCGCCCCTCACGTGTCGATGGGCTTCAACAACATGTGGATCCTGCTCAACGACGTCCTGCCGCGCGCCATCCAGAAGCACGGCGGCTTCGGGCCCGACGCGCTCGCCAAGGCGGCGCGCGAGACCGACATCCCCGAGGGCGGCACGATGCAGGGGTACGGCGTGAAGTTCTTGCCCGCCGGCAACCCGATGGCCGGCCAGAACGAGCGGGCGTTCCCGGCCGTGTTCCAGGTCGTCGAGGGTAAGTTCGAGCTCGTCTTCCCCAAGACCGTGCAGACGGCGAATCCGATCCTGCCGCTCGCGGCGTCGTCGCCGTTTGCCGCTCGCTAGCGCTCGCTCCTCGGAGGGGGGCTTCGCCCCCCTTCCGACGGCGCAGCGGGCCTGACGGCCCGCTCGCGCCTGCCTCCCCCCAGGCCGGGGGCGCGGGCAAGCCCGCGCTCGAACGCGGTGGATTGAGCGCACGAGGTGACACGGTGAGGCAACGTGCAACGAATCGAGGTCGACGCCGAGTGATGACTACATGGGATGCGGTGTCATGTGCGCGGGCGGCGGGGGACGAGCCGGCGGCCGCCCCTGGCACCGCAGTCGGCGAGCATCCCGATGAGTGAGGTGATGCTGAACGTCGTGGGGTTGACGAAGCGGTTCGGGGGGTTCACGGCCCTGAACAGTGTGTCGTTCGAGGTGCGGGAGGGCGAGATTCTTGGGTTGATCGGGCCGAACGGGTCGGGAAAGACGACGGCGTTCAACTGCATCTCGGGGGCGCTGGCGCCGACGGCGGGGTCGATCCGGTTCAAGGATCAGGAGATCAGCGGGCTCACGCCCGACGCGGTCTGCCACCGGGGGCTGGCGCGCACGTTCCAGATCCCGCGGCCGTTCCGGAAGCTGACGATCCTCGAGAACGTCGCGGTGGCCGCGCACTACGGCGCCACCGAGCGGCTCAGCGAGTCCGAGGCGCGGCGCCGGGCCGGGCAGATCCTCGAGCTGGTCGGGCTGCCGACCGACGCCGAGTCGGAGCCGACGCTCCTCGGCGCCGGTGGCCTCAAGAAGCTCGAGCTGGCCCGGGCGCTCGCCACCGCGCCGTCCCTCCTGCTCGCCGACGAGAGCCTCGGCGGCCTCGACCCGTCCGAGATGGCGAGCGCGGCCGACATGCTGCGCCGCGTGCGGCGCGAGCTCGGCGTGACGATCGTGTGGGTCGAGCACATCATGGCCACGCTGATGCGGATCGTCGACCGCGTGGTCGTGCTCGACCACGGCGAGAAGATCGCCGAGGGCGCGCCGCTCGAGATCGCCGAGGATCCCCGTGTCGTCGAAGCGTACCTCGGCGAGAAGATCGTCCTCGCGTGAGCCCCACGCGTTGTGCCGCGCGAGGGGCGAGGGGGGTACGAGGGGGCCGCCGACCACGGGCCGGGGCGCCTGGCCTCGCGCTGCGGCATTCCGTACGACCCGCTCGGCGCAGTCCTGCGCGCACTGAACGGGTCGGCGGCCCCCTCGTACCCTCCTCGCCCCTCGCGCTGACCATCACGACGCTCACGGAGCCCGTGATCTCGGCTTCTCTGAGGCCTCGGCGGCACGATCTTCGTTGTCTGGGAGACGCGCGTGCTTGAGCTGAAGAACGTGACGGCAGGGTATGGGCACTTCACTGCGCTGTGGGACGTCTCTCTGCGGGTTGATGCGGGGGAGGCGGTGGCGGTGGTGGGGCCGAATGGGGCGGGGAAGACGACGTTGTTGCGGGTGATCTCCGGGCTGATCGCGCCGCGCTCGGGCGAAATTGCATTCGATGGGAAGGGGATAGGGGGGCGGCCGGCGTACGAGATCGTCGGGCGCGGGATCGCGCACGTGCCGGAGGGGCGGCGGATCTTCCCGGCCCTGTCGGTCGCCGACAACCTCAAGATGGGCGCGTTCCTGCCGGCGGCGCGGCGGCGGTACGCGGAGAGCCTGGCCCGCGTGTACGCGCTGTTCCCCGTCCTGGCCGAGCGGCAGAAGCAGCGCGCGGGGAGCCTGTCGGGCGGCGAGCAGCAGATGCTGGCGATCGGGCGCGCGCTCATGTCGCGGCCGCGGCTGATCCTCCTCGATGAGCCGTCGATGGGGCTGGCGCCCGTGATGGTCCTGCGGCTGTTCGACCTCATCCGTCGCGTGCGGGAGGAGGGCTACACGATCCTGGTGGTCGAGCAGAACGTGCGCCAGGTGCTCAAGCTCGTCGACCGCGCCTACCTGCTCGAGGTAGGCCGCATCAAGATGGAGGGCCGGGCGGAGGCGCTGTCCGACCAGGACTTCGTTCGCAAGGCGTACGTGGGCCTGTGATCGATCCGCTCTTCCTCGCCGAGGCGGCGATCAACGGCCTGCTCCTGGGCGGCGTGCTCGCCCTGCTGGCGCTCGGCCTCAACCTCATCTTCGGCGTCATCGACATCGTGTGGATCGCCTACGTCGACCTCGTGATGATCTGCATGTACGCCGTGTACTTCCTCGTGCAGGTCTACGGCTGGCCGATCTGGGTCGGCGGGCTGGCGAGCGTGGCGCTGGGCGCCGTGCTCGGCGTCGGCGTACACCTGCTGATCATCTCGCCGATCCTCACCAGCGCGCCCGTGAACCAGCTCCTCGCCACCGGCGGCCTCCTCTTTTTTCTACAATCGTTCGCCACGTTCCTGTGGACGACCGACCACCGCTCGGTCCGGCTGACGCTGCCGCGGCTGGAGCTGTTCGACATGCCGATCTCGGTAGCGCGGCTGGTCGCCTTCGCGCTGTCGATCCTGGTCATGCTCGGCCTCTACCTGTTCCTCACCCGCACTTACATCGGCACGGCGATCCGGGCCGTCTCGCAGGACCGGGAGGCGATGGCGCTCATGGGCGCCAACCCGCAGCGCGTGTACCTGGTGACGTCGGCCGTCGGCGGCGCCATGGCCGGGGTGGCCGCCGCGCTGCTGATCATCCAGTACGCCGTGCACCCGTTCTTCGGCGCCGCGTTCGGGCCCATCACGTTCATGATCTGCGTCCTCGGCGGCCTCGGGAACATGGTCGGCGCCTTCGTGGCGTCGTTCGTCATGAGCGAGGTCATCGCCATCAGCGGGGTGATCTGGTCGACCGAGATGGGCTACGTCATCGCGTTCGTGGTCTTCATCGTGATGATCTTCGTCCGGCCCGGCGGCATCCTGACTCGGCGGGGCTGATGGCCGCGCGCGTGCTCGGCGTCGTGGTCCTGGCCGCCCTGCTGGTGGGGCCGTTCGTCCCGCTAGGCGTCATGCGCGAGTACACGATCCACGTGCTCGTGCAGATCTTCATCTGGTCGTTCATCGGCGGCGCCTGGTCGCTGATGGGCCGGTTCGGTCTCACCTCGCTCGGCCACGGCGCCTTTCTGGGCGTCGGCGCCTACACGACGACGCTGCTGTGGAACTTCTTCGGCCTCACCCCCTGGCTGGGCGGGTTCGTGGCCATGGCGCTCACCGCGGTCCTCGCGGTCATCGTGGCCTACCCGTGCTCGCGCTTCCAGGTCGTCGGCCACTACTTCGGGCTCGTCACGCTCGCGGTCGGCGAAGTGATCCGGCTGCTGATCATCGCCGAGCGCGACTGGACGGGCGGCTCGCTCGGCCTCACGCTGAAGCCGGCCGGCGGCGACAGCCTCCTGGCCCTGCAGTTCGCCGACAAGCGCGTCTTCTACTACGGCGCGCTCGTGCTGTGGCTGGCCGGCCTGTGGGTCTGGTGGCGGGTGGACCGCTCGATGGCGCGCTCGGCGATGGAGGCCATCGGCGAGGACGAGACGGCGGCCGCCTCGGTCGGCATCCACGTCACGCGCTTCAAGGTCGGCATCACCGTGCTGTCGGCGGTGCTCACCGCCATCGGCGGCATCGCCTACGCGCAGTACATCTCCTACGTGAATCCCGATACGCTGGCCGGCATCGGCGTCTCGCTGCGGATCGTGTTCGCGGTCGTGCTGGGCGGGATGTACTCGATGCTCGGCCCCACCGTGGGCACCGCGCTGACCATCGCGCTGTCGGAGTACCTGCGGGTGCTGTTCGGCGTGAAGTTCATCGGCATGGCCGAGACGATCTACGGGTTGCTGCTGATCCTGTTCATCATCTTCCTGCCGGCCGGCATCTACGGCACCGCGCGCCAGCTGCTCCGGCGTCGGCGCCCCGCGCCGGTCGCCGCCTGACGTATCCTGGGGCCCATGGCCGACTACACCGTCTATCCCGACAAGGAGCCCTCGCGGGCGGCTCGCGCCCTGGCCGACCAGGTAGCCCGTGACGGCGGCCAGGTGCTGGCCATCTACCAGGAGCCCATCGGCGAGCACTGGCAGCTCTTCTGCCTGCTCCCGCGGGCCCGGGTCGCCGCCAGCCCCTACCAGCGCGACGTCTCGCCGACCCACGTCAAGCGGCTGACCGAGGCGGTCAAGCGGATCGACCGGTTCGTCGACCCCATCCTGGCCATCTCGCCCGAGCCCGGCGTCTACTGGACGCCCAACGGCAACCACCGGCGCACCGCGCTCGACAAGCTGAAGGCCGACTACGTGCCGGCGATCCTCGTGGCCGAGCCGGAGGTCGCCTTCCAGGTGTTGCCGCTCAACACCGAGAAGGCGCACAACCTCAAGGAGAAGTCGCTCGAGGTCATCCGGATGTACCGCGCCCTCGTCGAGCAGCAGCCGACCTCGTCCGAGGACGACTGGGCGCTGCAGTTCGAGTCGGCGCACTTCATCACGCTCGGCCTGCTCTACGAGCAGAACAAGCGCTTCGCCGGCGGGGCCTTCGCGCCGATCCTCCGGCGGGTGGACAAGTACCTCAAGGGGACGCTGCGCAAGGGGCTGGAGGAGCGGACCGAGCGCGCCGAGCTGGTGCGCGCGGTCGACGAGACGCTCGCCCAGGTCGTCGCCAAGGTCAAGAAGCGCGGCATCAACCACCCGTACGTGAAGAACTACCTCCTCGCGCGCACCACACCGCTCACGCGCGCCCGCAAGACGCTGCCCTCGTTCGAGCAGACGTTCCGCAAGCTGCGCGACAACCTGGACGACTTCGACGTGACCAAGGTCCGCTACGACGAGATCCAGCGCTCGGCCATCATGATGGCGCCCCCGGCGGCGGACTAGCCCGGTGCCCCGCGTCGCGCTCGTCACCGGTGGCAGCGGCGCGCTGGGCCAGGCGATCACCCACCGCTTCCTGGCCGACGGCCACGTCGTGTGCGTGCCCTGGATCGTGGAGAGCGAGCGCCAGCAGCTCCAGGCCTCGGTCGACGCGCCGGCCCGCACCCGCCTGATGCTGGAGCGCTGCGACGTCGCCGACGACGACGCCATGGCGGGGCTGGCGGCGCGGACGCTGGAGCGCCACGGCCGGATCGACGTGCTCGTCACCGCGGTCGGCGGCTTCGCCATGGGCAGGCTCGTCGAGACCGACCGCGCCACCTGGGACGGCCAGCTCACCCTGAACCTGACGACGACGTACGTCGCCTGCCGCGCCGTGCTGCCGGCCATGCTGAAGGCCGGGAGTGGGCGCGTCGTGGCCGTCGCCTCCCGCGCGGTCGTGCCCCCCGCCGGCGGCTTCATCGCCTACACGGTCGCTAAGGCCGGCGTCATCGCCTTCGTCCAGGCCCTCGCCCAGGAGACACGCGGGCGCGGCGTCACCGTGAACGCGGTCCTCCCCAGCACCATGGACACACCGGGCAATCGCGCGGCGATGCCCGACGTCGACCCCAAGACGTGGACCCCGGTCACCGCGGTCGCCGACGGCATCGCCTACCTCAGCAGCGAGTCCGCCGGCCACGTGACCGGCACGCTGCTCGCGATCTAGTGACGCGCTAGGCCATGTATCCCCACCAGGCGGAGCGACTCACGGCGGAGCTCGAGCGCGGTGGCTTCGACGCGCTCGTCGCGTCGTCGCCGGCGAACGTCGCGTACGTCACGGGGTTCTGGAGCCTGGTGCGCCAGGTGGATCCGGGGACCGAGGTCTATGCCGTCGTCGCGCCCGGGGGGACGGCGCTCGTCGTGCCGACGATGGAAGCGCTGGCCGTCACCGACGGGGACGCCCAGGCCGACCACGTCGTCTGCCATGGGCGGTTCCACTACACCGAACCCGAGAAGACGAGCGAGGGCGTGCGGCGCCTGCGCGCGATCACCGGGGCGCCGGCCGCCACCGCCGCCGAGGCGCTGGCCACCGCGCTCGCAGCCGTCGGCGTGCAGAAGGGACGCATCGGGCTCGACGACGCGGCACTCCCCGCCGCGCGCGTCGCGGCGCTGGGGCAGCGGCTCGCCGGCTCGACGCTCGTGTCCGCCTCGGAAGCGTTCGCGACGGCGCGACTGATCAAGAGCCCGTACGAGATCGAGTGTCTCCAGCGCGCGCTGCACGTCACTGAACAGGCGATCGACACCGTCCTCGGGCTGCTGCGGCCGGGGGTGACCGAGCACGAGGCGGCCACGGCGTTCGCGCACGAGGCGACGCGGCAGGGCGCCACGCCCTACCGCACCGTCGTCGCGTTCGCCGCCGGCGCGGCGACACCCGCGTCGGCGCCGACCGACCGTGCGCTCCGGCTGGGCGACCTCGTCCGCTTCGACCTCGGCTGCGTCGCGAAGGGCTACCGCTCCAACGTGGCGCGCATGGCGGTGATGGGCGAGCCTCCCGAGCGCCGGCAGCGCGTCTTCGACGCGCTGCACGCGGGGATGGACGCCGCCCTCGAGAGCATCCGGCCGGGCGCGACGGGCAGCCAGGTGTTCGACGCGGTCGTGTCCGCGCTCCGGAAGGCGGGGCTCGCCGGCTACGAGCGGCATCACGTGGGCCACGCGATCGGCCTCGACCCCATCGAGACACCGTGGCTGTCGCCCGGCGGCGGAGCGCTCGAGATGGGCATGGTGGTGTGCGCGGAGACGCCCCTCTACGTGGTCGGCGACGCTGGCTTCACGCTGACGGAGACCGCGCTCGTCACCCGCTCGGGCGCGCACGTGCTGAACCGCTCCCACCGAGGACTGATCGTCCTGGATTAGTTGAATTGGGGGGCCTCGAACGGGCCCCCCAAGCCCCCCTTGGTGGCTCGGGACGCCCCGGCGGAGCCGTGGCGTCCCTCGACACCCCGACTCGCACCTAGCGCGCCGGGCCCTCTCCGCCCGGTAAACGCTCGGCCCGGGACCCCCGTCAAATCGAGCAGGCAGCACGACTGCGATCGACGGGGGGACGGGCATGCGACTGGCCACGATCGTGATCACGGGAGGCCTGCTGGCGACCCTGGGCGTGAGCCCCGCGCTGGGCGACGACGAGCTGCGACGTGACCGTCGCGACATCCGCCAGGACCGGCGGGAGATCCGGGAGGACAACCGGGACATCCGCCAGGACCATCGGGAGCTGCGGCGCGACCGCCGCGAGCTGCGCCGTGACGTCCGCGCCGGTCGCACCGACGAGGTGAAGGAAGACCGTCGCGAGCTCCGCGACGATCGCCGTGAGCTCCGCGAGGACCGCGCCGACCGCCGGGACGACGTCCGCGACCTGCGCCACGATCGCCACGAGCTCCGCCGCGACCGCGCGGAGCGCTGAAGATCTCTCGGGCGCCTGGATGTTTTTTGGCGGCCGGCTTGAGCCGGCAAGCCGAGAATGGGATCGTTGTGGACGTCAGGCATCGCGGTGACGCAGGAGAGCTCGGATGAAGCGTTGTGTCGGCGTGTCGCGGCTGGGGACGACGCGGCGTTCGACCTGCTCGTCGCGCGCCACCAGGGGCGAGCCTATCGCCTCGCCTGGTCCCTCCTGCGCGACGCCGAGGACGCGCGCGACGTCTCCCAGGAGGCGTTCCTGCGCGTGTACCGGACGGCCGGCAGCTTTCGTGGCGACGCCCGGTTCTCGACCTGGTTCTACCGGATTCTCGTCAACCTCTGTCTGGACCATCGGCGCCGCGGGAGCTGGTGGCGACGGCTCCTGGTCCGCGACGACGGCGCCGGCGCGCCGGAGGGCGCCCTCCTCGATCGGCAGCCGGCGCCGGTCGCCGATCCTGGCGACCGGATCGAGCGTGCCCAGATGACGTCCCGGTTGTGGGCCGCGGTGGACCGACTGACGCCGCAGCAGCGTGCCGTCATCGTGCTGCACGTGCAGGAGGAGCTCCCGACGAGTCAGATCGCCACGGTACTCGGCTGCTCGGAGGCGACGGTGCGTGTCCACCTGCACCGCGCCGTGACCACGCTGCGTGGGGTGGTCCGCCGTGACTGACGGGCGGCATCCCGACGTCGAGCTCACCGGCTACGCCGCCGAGGCGTTGACGCCGGCGGAGCGGGCACGCGTGGAGACCCACCTCGACGCGTGCGCGGACTGCCGCCGCGCCGTGCAGGAGCACCGGGCGGTCCTCGCAACGCTCGCCGCCGAGGCCTCCACACCGCCGCCGATCGACTGGGGTCGCTATCAGGCCGATCTGCGGGCCCGTCGAGAGCGCGCCGGTCGGCGCCGCTGGTGGGCGCGTCCGTGGCCCGCGGTGCTCGCGGCCGGCGTCGCGGCCGCCATCGTGCTGCTCGCCGTGCACGGCCTCGACCGGCGGCCCGGCGAGCTGGCGACGGTCGAGGAAACCGTGCTCGGCGCGCGGTTGCCGATGCTGCAGCAGTACCGCGTGGTCGAGCGACTCGACCTGCTGGAGGACCTCGACGCGATCCGTCAGCTCGACCGTTTCGGTCACGGGAGCTGAGGTGCGCGCCGTGGCCTGCGCTCTCCTCCTCTCGACGTTGATGGCCGGCCCCGCCCTCGCGGCCGGCGAGGACCAACCCGACGCCCAGCTGCTGCTCGACCTCGACCTGCTCATCCGGGCCGAGCCGCGGGAGCGCGACCTCATGCGACGGATGGGCCTGGTCGAGCGTCTGCGGATGCTCGAGCTCTTCCGGCTCCTCGAGGGCCCGCCGGCCACGCCCGCGGCGCGACGCCCGAACCCCGAAGAGGGGACCCGCTGATGCTGCGCTGGCTGGCGGTCGCGCTGGGCGCGGCGTTGCTCCTCGCGGGCGGCATTCTCGAGATGGCGTGGGGACAGGGGCCGGGGGTGCCGGGCCTCGAAGGCCTCTCGCCGGACGAGCGCGCGGTGGTCGAGCGCAACCTCGAGCGCTGGCGCCGGCTGCCGCCCGAGGAGCGCCAGCGCGTGCTCGACAACTATCGCCACTGGCGCGCGCTGTCGCCCGAGGAGCGCCAGGCCGCGCGCGAGAACTTCCGCCGCTTCCGCGAGCTGCCGCTCGACGAGCGCCAGCGCATCCTGGAGGACTTCAAGCGCTGGAACGAGCTCCCGGAGGCCCGGCGGCAGGAGCTGCAGCTGGCGTATGATCGCTTCCAGCGGCTGCCGCCCGACCGGCGCCAGCGCATCCTGGACCGCTTCGAACAGTTCCAGAAGCTCCCGCCGGAGGAGCGCCAGCGCGTGATCGACAACTACGGCCGGTGGCAGCGGCTGACCCCCGAGGAGCGCGCGCGCATCCGCGAGCGCGTCCGCGCGATGCCGCCCGAGGAGCGCCAGCGGCTACGCCAGCTGCCCCCCGCCGAGCGTCAGCGCCTCCTCCGCGAGGGCGGCGAGGATCCGGGCCGCCGATGAGCGCCTGGCGCGGCCGCCTCGCCCTCGGCCTGCTCCCGCTCGCGCTGGTCGGCTGCGCGGCCGCGCGCGAGCCCGCCGCCGCCACGGCCGAGCGCGCGGCGCCGGTACCGGACGACGCGGCGGCGCTCCACGTTCTGCAGCGCGTCACCTACGGCCCGCGGCCCGGCGACGTCGCCCGCGTGCGCGCGGTCGGCGTCGGCGCCTGGCTCGAGCGCCAGCTCGACCCGGACCGCATCGATGACACGGCGGTCGAGCAGGCGCTGCGGGCGCTGCCGACGCTGACCATGTCGATCGCCGACCTGCAGCGCGATTACCCGCGGCTCGATCCGGAGCTACAGCGCAAGCTGGCGAGCGGGGAGATGACCCCGCGCGAGCTGCGCGAGCAGTACCCGACCGACAAGCGGCCGGGGCGCATCGTGGCCGAGCTGCAGACCGCCCGGATGCTCCGCGCCGTGAACAGCGAGCGGCAGCTCCAGGAGGTGATGGTCGACTTCTGGTTCAACCACTTCAACGTCTTCGCCAACAAGGGCGAGGTCCGCTGGTACGTCACCGCCTACGAGCGCGACGTGATCCGGCCTCACGCCCTCGGCCGCTTCCCCGACCTCCTGCGCGCCACCGCCCGGCACCCCGCCATGCTGTACTACCTCGACAACTGGCTGAGCGTGCGTCCGGGCTACACGGTGCGCACCGGACCCAACCAGGGGCGGCGGGCGGGCCTCAACGAGAACTACGCCCGCGAGCTACTCGAGCTCCACACGCTCGGCGTCGACGGCGGCTACACGCAAGCCGACGTGACCGAGGTGGCGCGGGCATTCACTGGCTGGAGCATCAACCGGCCGCGCCAGGACGCGCACTTCGTGTTCCGGCCCGGCACGCACGACGTCGGCGAGAAGCGGGTGCTGGGATACTCGATCCGGGCCGGCGGCGAGCGCGACGGCGAGCAGATCCTCGACCTGCTGGCCGGGCACCCCACGACCGCGCGCTTCATCGCCCGCAAGCTCGTGCGCCGCCTCGTGGCCGACGAGGTACCGCCCGCCCTCGTGGAGCGGGTGGCCACCGCCTATCGCACGACGGGCGGCGACATCCGCGCGATGCTGCGCGTGATCTTCGCGGCACCGGAGTTCCAGGCGCCCGCGGCCGCCGGGGCCAAGATCAAGAAGCCGTCCGAGTTCGTGGTGAGCGCGACCCGGGCGGTCGGCGCCACCGTGGACGCGCGGGGCGCGTGGGCCCTCGCCCGCGCCACCGCCGAGATCGGCGAGGGGCTCTACGAGGCGGTGCCGCCGACCGGCCACGCAGACCGCGCCGAGGCGTGGGTGAACCCCGGGGCCCTGCTCTCCCGAATGAACTTCGCGCTCGCGCTGGCCGACGGCCGTCTGCCCGGCGTTCGCTCGGATCTCGGCACACTCGTGGGCGACGCCGATCGCCGCCAGCCCCGGGCCGTGCTGGAACAACTGCTGACGGGGCTCCTGCACGGACGCTCGAGCCCGCAGACACGCGCCGTGCTGATCGCACAACTCGATCAGCCCGAGATCACACGGCTCACCGCCGACGATCGGGGGCCCGCGAACACCGACGTCGGCAAGCTCGCCGCGCTCGTCCTCGGCTCGCCGGAGTTCCAGCGCCGATGATGGCCACGCGGCGCGCCCTGCTCAAGAGCGGTGCCTGTGCGCTGGCGGCCGTGGCGATGCCGCCGCGGTTTCTCGCGCGCGTCGCCGACGCGGCCGAGGCGCGCGGCAAGGTCCTCGTGGCGGTCTTCCAGCGCGGCGCGGTGGACGGCCTCAGCATGGTGATCCCGCACGGGGACCCGGGGTACTACGCGAGTCGGACGAGTATTGCCTTGGCGCGACCACGCCAGGGCGACGCCGACATCGCGCTCGAGCTGGACGGCTTCTTCGCGCTGCACCCAACGCTGGCGCCGCTCCTGCCACTCTGGCGGGAGCGGACCCTGGCCATCGTCCCGGCGTGCGGCTCGCCCGACACCACCCGCTCGCACTTCGACGCGCAGGACTACATGGAGACCGGCACGCCCGGCGTGAAGAGCACGCCCGACGGCTGGCTGGGTCGCGCCGCCGGCGTGCTGCCGGCTGGGCGCGTCACCCCGTTCCGGTCGGTCGCGCTCGGCACCCAGCTGCCGCGGATCCTCCGCGGTGACGCCGGGGCGATCGCCCTCCGATCGCTCGACCGGTTCGAGGTCCGGACGACGACCGAGGTCTCGACGTCGAAGGGTTTCGAGTCGCTCTACCAGCAGGGCATCCAGGACCTCCTGCACGGTACCGGCCGCGAGACCTTCGAGGCGGTGAAGATGCTCAAGAGCGCCGGGGCGGCGCGCCTGACGCCGGCCAACGGCGCGCAGTACCCGCGAGGGCGCTTCGGCGAGTCGCTGCGGCAGATCGCGCAGCTCATTCGGGCCGACGTCGGCCTGCGCATCGCCTTCACCGACATGGAGGGCTGGGACACCCACGTGGCCCAGGGCGCCGAGCAGGGGCAGCTCGCCAACCGCCTGCGCGACTTCGGCGCCGGGCTGGCCGCGTTCGCCCGTGACCTCGGCGACCGCATGAGCGACGTGGTCGTGCTGACGATGTCGGAGTTCGGCCGGACGGTGGCCGAGAACGGCAACCGCGGCACCGACCACGGTCACGCCACGGCGATGTTCGTCTTCGGCGGGAGTGTCCGCGGCGGCCGTCTCTACGGCCGCTGGCCCGGCCTCGCCCGCGAGCAACTCTTCGAATCACGCGACCTCGCGGTCACGACCGACTTCCGGACGCTGTTCAACGAGGTCGCCACCCGCCACCTCGCCGTGCCGGCCACCGCCGGGCTCTTCCCCGGCTGGACGCCCGCCGCCCCCCTCGGCCTGATCGGCTGAGTCAGTCTCGACGGACCGCCTCCGCCCGATCGGCACGCACGGTCTTCGGATGAACGTCGAGCGCCGTGGTCTTTCGTCCGCCTACCGGCGCGGCTCGAGCATCGGCCGCCCCGCGTCGTTCAACTCCGGGCCGTAGTTCATCCGTGCGACCTGCGCCTCGGCGGCGGCGGTCTCGCACAGGCGACAGGGCCGCGAGGTCGAGTACAGGACGCTGCCAGCCAGACTCGGGCGCCCGAGCCGACGCTGGACGTCGCGAATGGCCTCTCGTTCCGCGTGCGCCGTCGGATCGCCCCGCTTGACCACGCGACTCGGTCCCTCACCCACCACGACACCGTCGGCGACCACCACCGCTCCGTACGGCTGATCGCCCCACGACTCGGCGAGCCGCTTCATGGACGCCGCCGCCTCGAACCAGCGTCGCTCCGGCCTGACGGTTTCGTCGACCGACCCTTTCGACGCGGCGAGACGCGGACACAGTAGAAAAACGGAGGCTGAGGCGAGATGCGTCAGAGCCCATCGACGCGAACGACCTCGATTCACGCGCCTATCGCGCGGGAACGATCTCGCCGCGCACGTTGGTCAGCACCAGGGTGATCTCGTACCGGGTCGCGTCGAGCGCGAAGGCCAGACGTCGCTGCGGCGGATGACTCGTCAGCACGACCGGCACGTAGGAGACGTCGCGCGCGTTGAAGGTCGTGAGCATCCATTGGGCCACCCTTGCCTCGGGCTGCTGGAGCACCCCCTGGAGAATCTGCCGGATCTTGTCGTAGTGGGTCGGATTGGACGTCTGGATCGCCTCGAAGACGCCCGCGGCGTCAAGATCGACGACACGCCGGACCGGCCGCTCCTCGGCGGCGACACCGAGTGTCCACCCGGACAGAAGGAGCGCAACGACGAGAACTCGGGGCATGAGGGAGTCCTCCTCTCCAGACGCAGGGTCATTCTTCGCCGGCTTGACCAGGGGACCTCGGCGTCAGATTGCGGTTCTCCTCATTGTGTCCGTCTAACCCGCACGTTGACCGGCCGCGGCGAGCGAATGCGAGCCAGCGGTCCGGTCGAACGTGATCTTCGGCAGCACGGAGTGGTGAGGCCATCTCAATCACCGACCAAGACCGGATCATCCCGCTTGATCGTGCCGGAGGCGAGTACCTCCGCATACACGCCGAAGTGCGGGCCGGCAGCGCGTCCCAGGCTCGGCAGCAGCAAAGACTCCTCCGGCAAATCGTCTTGGGACATATTCACCATGACACATCGCTCGGTGAGATCTCGAACCCGCAGCGTGACTTGGCCAACGTGAAGCACTTTGCCGAGCCATAAGCGCTCCACCTGAGTGACACCGGCGATGTCGATCAGTACGTTGGGCCTAAACCGTCGATCATCGACATGAGCCTTCGGGAGGAGTGTCTGCAGCCAAGCCAACGACGCCGTGGTGAGCAGATGAAGAGGGCCGGCATCGAGATGCGAAATTCCGGCCTCCGGCACAAGCGTGACAGACTGGCCCAGGACTTCAGATAACACGGCGTGCACGTTGGGATCGTTGCCTAGAATTGTGCGGCCGTCCGGGAGAGTGACTCGCGGAACGCCAGCCTCGTATACCGCGCGGAAGCCGAAGAGCCCATCGATCTTGCGAAAGCGGCGAGTTGTCTTTCCGCTTCCGAACTTGCCATCGACATCGCGTACCGCAAAGAGCCGGTCGCCCACCACGCCACGCCCATCGACTTCAAGAGACGCACATTCTTCGCCAAGCATTGACTTTACCGGATAGCGCCAGAGCCTGACGACTCGCCCATGTGCTTCGCCGATGTCAGAGACGGTTGACTCCGTTGCGTCCATGTCGGTCAGCTCCGTGCGGCGTCCATGCTGGGTAGCTCATCTGCCGAACGGCTCGCCGCTGAGTGGCCGGCCCACCCACGATGATCTCCACTTCGAAGGATCAAGCCGGGCCGCTTCAGCAGCTTGTCAGACAACCCGCTGGGATCACGCCCTATCAGGTCAGCGCCTCTCAAGTGTGCGCATCAGGCAGTCTGCTGCCCCAGTTCTTGGGCGAGTCCGATGAGAATGCCTTCGGGCCCACGGATGTAGCAGAGCCGATACGTGTCTTCGTACTGGACCACTTCCCCAACGAGCTCCGCGCCCCGTTTGCGGAGACGGGCGAGCGTATCGTCGATGTCCTCCACGGTGAACATGACGCGCAGGTAGCCAAGCGCGTTCACGGGGGCGGTCCGGTGATCGGCGATGACAGGCGGCGCGAGGAATCGGGACATCTCGAGCCGGCCGTGACGGTCCGGGGTGCGCATCATGGCGATCTCAACGCGCATGTCTCGCAGTCCAGTGACGCCATCTGCCCAGTCTCCTTGGATTGGGGCACGCCCTTCGAGCTCGAGGCCCAGCTCGGTGAAGAACTCGATGGCGGCATCGATGTCTTCTACGACGATGCCGACGTTGTCCATCCGCTTGACTGTCATTGAAGCTCCATATGCTGATGTTCCGAACAAGCTTCCCGCGCGTTTAACTCCGCCGATAACCCGCGGCGGCTGAGCAACGCGAAGCCGGCGTCGGATTCATCGGGAAGTTAGTAGCCGCGCCTTCGTCATCGTCGCTCACTGGCCTGAGCCATACCCCAGTCGGCCCCTGAAGCCGGACCGCGTCGGTTGGTTCAAAACGCGCCCGAACCCATCGGCGGTCTTGGTCAAGGACGATCTCGGCCCGCTCTCCCCAGTAGCCGTCGAGAACTTCCCACTCGCGCTGCGCCACGACCGCATCGACCTCATCCGAGTCGTCCGGGGCGAACTCCCACAGCTCGTCTCGGCGGTGCCAGCGGCCAAAGACAAGCTTGGTGCCTGCCTTCAGGCAACCGATCCAGCCATCCCCGACCCAGTTCTCTCGGCCTTGGGTGGTTCGCGTGACCGTGCCGCGGACGCCGGCCTTGCTTCCGACGCTGCGCTCTCGGACCTGAAACGCTGGGAACAAGGCGGCTATGCGCCTAACGCCGCGGCGCTGAGCGGCCGGCGCTGGCGCGCTTGCTTTCCCGCCACGGGCGCATGCCGGGCCGCTCGAGCGGCTTGTTAGGCAGACCGGTTTTCATTGGCTCCAGCTTGCACCAGCAGGTCAGCGATCTCGTGTAAGCCGAAATCGTCTCGAGCGCGCCAGAGAGGCGTGTCGATTGGGTCATCCTGGCTCGGTCGGTTGGGATCTGCTCCGACGCTGAGCAAGAGGCGGACTGCTTCACGATCTCCGATAAAGACGGCAGAGAGGAGTGGCGTCATGCCGTTCTCGTCCCAAGCGTTCACATCGTCGCCAGAGTCGACCGCCTTCCGAAGTTTCGCCGCATCGCCTGCCAGTGCCGCCCGCAGCACGCGGCTGCCGCGGTCGGCGGTGGGGGCTTTAGGGCGGTTCTTCCACGGGAACCAGTTCCTCACGAAGTTCTGCCTAACTACTATTCGGCTGCCCGGCCTATTCCGCAGAAACGCGTCATGCTTGTCAGTCTAGCAACTGGGGAGCGGGGCGGTCATCGCACTCGAAACATCACGTGACACCTATCGCTGTCCTCGAGGGCGTGGGTTGCGACTGCCGAGATAGGTCGGTCGGCCTATTTCGTGTCGGGGAAAACCCTCAGTGGCCGCTTCTGGCCTGGGCGCGGGCGAGGAGGCGTTCGACCTCGGACGGGGGCAGGTCCAGGAACCAGAACGCGGCCATGTGCTCGCCGTCGGCGCGGACGACGAGGGCCAGGGCATCGAGCGGGGGCCCGCCGTCCGGCAGGGCGATCCACAGGCGGACGGCGGCGCCGGAGGTCAGCGATCGGTCCAGGCGGGCGCGGAGGCCGTTGGCGCTGACCTCGACCACCGCGCCGGTCGCCACACCGCCCTGGTGGGCGATGACCCGCAGCGGCAGCGTCACGGGGAGGCGGGCGGCGAGTCGCCGCTCGCGTGGGGCGTCGTCCGGGCTGTTGGAGAAGACGGCCACGTGGTCGAGGACGGTGCCGAGGACCTCGAGTGGGACCGGCTTGGCGAGGAATTCCAGCGCACCCAGGCGCAGGCACTGGCGGGCCTGCTCCTCGGTCACGTAGCCGGAGACCACGATGGTCGGAATGCCCGCATTGCGGACCAGCGGCAGGCCAAGGAACTCGAGCCCGCTCATGCCGGGCAGCGTCACGTCGAGGATCATGACGTGCGGCGGCGTCTGGCGCAGGTGCTCCAGCGCGGCCTCGGCGCTGCCGACCACCGTGGCCTGGTGGCCGAGCTCGGTGACGTAGTCGTGGATGAGCTTGCCCAGGTCGCGCTCGTCCTCGACGATGAGCACCTGCAGGACGGCCGAGCGCGGCGCGGTCACAGCTCGGGCCGGCAGACCGCGCGGAAGTTGCACCAGCGGCAGATCCGCGGCTCCTCCGAGCGCTCGAAGTCGTCGATGCGGGCGGCGTTGGCGACGGGGTCGGCCAGGTAGGCGCGCATCGACCGGATCGACAGCCGCAGCTGCTCGCGGATGGCGCCCAGCCGCGCCTCGTCCCACCGCAACGGCGTCACGGCCGGCTCGCGGAGGTTCGCCTCCAGCAGGTCGACCTTCGCGGGGTCCACGCCCAGCATCTCGCGGGCGTAGAGCGCGTAGCAGCCGAGCTGGAACGCGGTCGCCTCGGCGTCGGAGGCGCCGGTCTTCCAATCGACCAGGGTGAGCCTCCCCTCCTCGTTCCAGAAGCCGAAGTCGGGGGCGATCCACACCGGGGTGCCCTCGAAATCGAAGACCTTCGACCAGTGCTCGATCGACCAGTGCTCGGGCGGCGTCCTGCGCACCTCGGCCAGCAACGGAAGCTGAAAGAAGTTGCGCAGACACGTCATCACGTTGCGGCTCAGGTGCTGCCAGACTTCAGGCTTCACAGCCTGCGCGTACTCGTGCTCGAAGAGCGCCACCGGCACCTTGGGGTTGTCGTGATAGCGGCCGGCCTTCGAGTTTCGCCACTCGCCCCGCATCCGCTCGATCGCGTCGCGGATGAAGGGCTCCACCGGCACGTCGTGGCCCTCGCGGAAGACGTGCAGGGCCATCTCGATGGCGTCGTGGACGATGCGACCGGCCCACATCTGGCGTGAGGCGAGCTGCTTGAGCACGTAGAGGCGACGCACCTCGGCCGCCGCGCCTGGGTCCCAGCCGCCCCACGCCCCGTAGTACTGGTAGAAGTACTTTCGCCGACACTCCTGGAAGGTCGCGTCGCGGCTGCGCGACCAGGAGAACTCGTTGGCGAGCTCGGCCATCCCCGGGATTCTAACGCGCTTGACCCCCTGGGAGGCGCTTGCTAGCGTGACGCCATGTCGACACAGACGTTCGTCGTGCCGTGCCCCTGCTGCCAGGCCAAGCTCACGATCGATCCCGAGCTCGGCGCGGTGATCGCCCACGAGGCGCCGCCGGCCAAGCGCACCGTCGACGACCTGGGCGCCGCGTTCGACGTGCTGCGCACGAAGTCGGCCGAGCGGGAGGCGCGCTTCCGCGAGCAGATGCAGGCCGAGGGGCAGAAGGGCAAGCTGCTCGACCGCAAGTTCCAGGAGGGCCTCAAGAAGGCCAAGGACTCGCCGGACCCGCCCAAGCGCCCATTTGACTTCGAGTGACGAGCTCCTCGGTGACCTGCTCCGGCAGGTCAGCCGGAGCTTCTATCTCTCGCTCGCGATCCTCCCCCGCCCGCTCCGGGAACCGCTCGGCCTGGCGTACCTGCTGGCCCGGGCCGCTGACACCGTCGCCGACACGCGGCTGATCGCCCGCTCCGAGCGGATCGGCCACCTCGACACGCTGCGCCGCGCGTACACCGGCGCGCCGGCCGACGTGGCGGGCGTCGCGGCGGCGTGCGCGCCGCCCCAGGCGCACGCCGCCGAGCGCCGCCTGCTGGAGCGCGTCGGCGCAGTGCTGGCCGCGGTGGCGGCGCTGCCGCCCTCCGACCGCGAGCGGGTCCGCGGCGTGCTCACGACCATCACCGACGGGATGCTGTTCGACCTCGACCGCTTCCCCGGCGAGGACGCCGCCAGCCTCGCGGCGCTCGACACGCTGGACGATCTCGACCGCTACACGTACCTCGTGGCGGGGTGCGTCGGCGAGTTCTGGACCGATCTCCACCTGGCCCATCGCTCACGGCTGGCGGGCTGGGACGCGGCCACGATGCGGGCGACCGGTGTGCGCTTCGGCAAGGCGCTGCAGATGACCAACGTCCTGCGCGACGTCCCCAGCGACCTCGGCCACGGTCGGTGCTATCTGCCGGCTCGGGAGCTGGCCGGTCTCGGCCTGGTACCCGCCGACCTGCTCACGCCCGGCGGCGCCGCCCGGGCGCGCCCGCTCCTCACGCGCCTGCTCGGCATCGCGCTCGGGCACTACGACGCCGCGTGGCGCTACACGCTGGCCATCCCGCGACGCGAGTGGCGGATGCGGCTGGCGTGCGCGTGGCCGCTGCTGATCGGGCAGGCGACGCTGGAGGCGCTGGCCGCGCACCCCAATCCGCTGGCGGCGGCGCCGGTGAAGATCTCGCGGGCCGCGGTGCGCGCGATCCTCGCCCGCTCCACCCTCACCATCGGCTCGAACAGCGCCCTGGCCGCCGCGGCGGCCCGGCGGCGGGCGCGGGTCGCGGCCCTCGTCGACCTCAGTCCTTGACGTCGAGGGACAGGAGCACGGCGGGATCGATGCGAGCGGCGCCGACGGTGGCGCCGAAGTGCAAGTGCGGGCCGGTCGACCGCCCCGTCGAGCCGACGGTCCCCAGCGGCTGACCGCGATCGACCATCTCACCGTCGGTCACCGCGACCGTGTCGAGGTGGAAGTAGAGCGTGTAGAGCCCCAGCCCGTGGTCCACCACGACCAGGCGGCCGGGGAAGAAGAAGTCGCCCACGAGGGCGATCTTCCCGCTGTTGACGGCGACCACCGGGGTGCCGCGCTCGGCCGCGTAGTCGATGCCGCTGTGGGGCGAGCGGGGCTTGCCGTTGATGATCCGGCGGGCCCCGAAGCCGGTTCCCGGCTCCTGACCGGCGACCGGCCGCACGAACCGGCCTCGCCAGAGCCGCTCGGGGGTGATCGTGCGATAGAGCGCGCGGAGACGGTCGCCCTCGGACACGGCGCGGCGCTCCGTCTCCGGGTCGAGGTCGACCTTGTCCGTCGGCAGCGTGAGCCGCTGCACCGAGAACTCGCGACGGCGGATGGTGACCTTGCCGGTGAGGGTTCGCGGTTCGCGACCGGGCTCCACGAGCGCCAGGCGCCAGCTCTCGAGGCCCGGCTTGCTCTCGAGGTCGATGCCCACGACGGCCGCGTGGCCCCCGGCGTACGGGAAGAACGCCAGCGACCGACCACCCAGCGCGCCCTCGATCGTCGTGCCGTCGCCCGCGCCCTGGACATGCACCCAGGCGACGTCGCCGAGCTGGGGCTTGGCCGGGTGCCAGGTGACGGTGGGACGCTCGGCGGCCAGGGCGGGAAGCGCGCACAGGAGCGCGGCGCTAATCAGCGCCGCGAGGCGAAGGACCGACGTCACTCCGGCCGCTGCTGCTTCAGGAACTGCTCGATCTCCGCGACCAGCTCGGAGGCGGGGGGCAAGTCGCTGCCCGGCGCGGCCTGCTGCTCTTCTTCCTTGTCGCGCGACTCCAGCTTGGCCACGTATGCCTTGATCTTGGCGTTCTGCGCCACGATCTCGGCGAGGTTCTGGTCGAACTGACGCGAGGCTTCCTCGAGGTCGGCGAGGTCCGCCTGCATGTTGAGCAAGGTCAGGGTGCGCTGGACGAGGGCCAGGGCCGCCTTGGGGTTCTCGATCCCGGAGACGTAGTGCGGCACGTTGGCCCAGACGCTCGCGGTGGCGAGCCCCTGCTCCCGGCACGCCGTATTCAGCACGCCGACGATCCCCGTCGGCCCCTCGTACCGAGAGGGCCGCACACCCAGCCGCGCCGCCAGCTCGGGGTCCGAGGCGCTGCCGCTGATCCGCACCGGTCGGGTATGGGGCACCTCGGCCAGCAGGGCGCCCAGCGTGAGGACCAGGGACGCCTCGCAGCGGCGGGCCAGCTCCAGCACCGTCGAGCAGTAGGTGCGCCACTTGAGGTGCGGCTCGATCGCCACCCCGATGATCAGGTCCCGCGGCAAATCGCCCGCGCGAGCCACCGAGAACTCGGTGGCCGGCCAGACGATCTCCCGCTCGGTCTCGGAACCGGTCTTGTAGCGGACGTGCGGTCGCGACAGCCCGAAGTGATAGAACTCCTCGGGGTCGATTTCAGCGAACTTTTCCGCCTGGAAGCTGCTAGACAGGTACCGGGCCGCAGTGGTCGCGGCCTCGGCCGCGTCGTTCCAGCCGCTGAAGGCGGCGATGAGCACCGGCCGCCTGAGCCCCTCGGGCAGCACGTGGATCGTCAGCGGGTCCATGGAGATTCGGCTGGAGTCTACCATGGTTGAATCGAGGGGCGGCCGCGGGTAGCATATGGCGCACTTGTGTAAGCCGTTGCAACGTTTTGCCTGGAGGATGACCGACATGCGCACTGATCGCTGGAAGGTCGTGCTGGGTCTGACCGCGTTGCTCGCCGCCGGCGGCTGCGCGACGGGAGATGAATGGACGACGTGGCGCGAGCATCCCACGCACTTCGCGTCCGGCGACCATCTCTTCTTCTCAACGCGCAACACCGAGGGCAGCCAGCCCCGGGTGACGCGCCAGGACATCGCGATGGCGCGCGACCAGGGGTGGTGGGGCAAGGCCATCACCGTCGACCAGGGGCAGATCATCGAGCGCTGACCGCGGCTGACGTGGCCTGACAGCGTCGGTGCCCGGCTGGCACCAGGGCACCGACGTCCTTCCTACCCGGCTGGTAAAGTTACCGACAATTCAGGAGGTCTGACGCGTGGCACTCGCCGTGCAGTCTCGGCGGTTCATGAACATTTCACGGACCGCTCAACGGGTGGCCCCGAAGTACCGCCGCGGACTGGCCGCGGTCGCGTTCGTCGCAGTCACCGTGGCCGGTGTCGCGCCGGCGATGACGGCGGCGGCGGCGCCGTCCGATGCCAGCGTCCTCCCGCCCGAGCAGCACACCTCGGACAAGGGGCGGCGGCTGGCCACGACCTACGTTGGGCCGCTGCGTGACCTGAGCTCGAAGGTCTACCACTGCATGCCCTGGGTGGAGGTGAAGCGCAACGGCATCGGCTTCTACAAGCCGAAGCACCTCGAGGGCGACTTCCGCTACCTCTCCATCAACCTGTACATCGACCAGCAACCGTCTCCGGAGTTCGCGGCCTTCAGCATCGAGGAGCGCGCCTCCCGGATGTTCTCGCGGTATGTCGGTCCGATGCTCAAGCGGATGTCGCGGCCGACGGGGCTGATGGCGGACAAGGACGTCGACGGCTTCACCATCATCCTCGAGTGGCTCAAGCAGACGCCGGCCTCGGCGAGCGCCCGCCCGGTGCACGAGACGATCGCCGCGTTCTTCGATCGCTCCGTCGTCGCTGACTACGTCACCGGTCGGCTCCCGACCCGTGACCTGGCAGCGCGCGGACGCGTGCTGGCGTGGGACGGCGAGACCGCCCTCGGTCCCGTGCGCCTGAACTCGTGGGACGACGACTTCGTCGCGACGTACAAGGTCAGCAACTACCAGCTCGCGCCCGGCGTATCGTGCCCTTGAACTCGGAGGGGGGCTTCGCCCCCTTCCGACGGCGCAGCGGGCCTAACGGCCCGCTCGCGCCTGCCTCCCCCCAGAACTCGGATTGCGCGGGCATAGCCCGCGCTCGAACAGCGAGCACTCATCGCCCTTCCGCTGATGCTGTAGCGGTGCTCTCGTCGCCGTCAGTCGCTGCCTGTCTCCCCTACTTCGAGCGCGTTCTGGTCTTCAGATATTGGCGGAGGGTGCGGCGGACGTTGGGGAAGGCGATGTCGCGGTAGGGGACCTTGGAGATGGGGAACCAGCGGAGCTCGGAGACGTCGTCGGCGGGACGCATGCGGCGGGTGGTGGGACGGACGCGATAGACGGCGGCCAGGACGGAGACACCGCCGCGGCCGTAGCGCTCGGTGACGAAGCCGATCAGCGAGGCGTCGCGGACGCCGACGCCGAGCTCCTCGCGTAGCTCGCGGCGCAGGCCCGCTTCGGGGAGCTCGTCGCGCTCCAGGAACCCACCCGGCAGGTCCCAGCTGCCGGCGTATGGAGGCCGGGCCCGGCGGCCGAGCAGCACGCGGCCGGCGTCGATGACGACCGCCACGGCGGCCGGGACGGGGTTGTCGTAGTAGGTCCAGCCGCACCGGGGGCAGCGCCGGCGCCGGCGGCCGTCCACGCTCACGCTCGTGAGCCGGCCGCCGCACGCCAGGCAGTGGCGCGCCGTCACGGACGGAGGGCGGGAAGCGCCTCGCGCAGACGATCGGCGATCGCGGTGACTGCCCGGGCGGCCGCGCTCTCGGGCGCGACGGCCACGTAGGGCTCGCCGCGGTCGGCTGCCTCGGCCAGGGCGGGATCGAACGGCACCCGTCCCAGGAACGGCACCCCGCTCTCCCGCGCCAGCCCCTCCGCGCCCGGACCGGGGAACACACCGGCCATGTTCTCGATCACGCCGAGGACCGGGGCCGGCGCACCGCGCGCCACCGTGATGGACTTGCGGACGATCAGGCGCGACACGTCGGACGGAATCGTCACGACCACGGTCCCCGCGAGCGTCGGCACGAGGCCGGTGATCGTCGCCAGGCGGTCCGTCCCGGGCGGCAGGTCGATCAGCAGCACGTCGAGCGCGCCCCAGGCCGTGTCGGCCAGGAACTCGCGCAGCGCGTTGGCCTCCATGGTGCCGCGCCACGTGTGAGCCTCGGCCTGGCTCGGCGCGTCCCACGTCAGCGGCGTCGCGTCGCCGGCCAGCAGCAGGTCCATCGACATCACGCCGATGCCGAGGGCGCCGGCCGGGGGCTCGACGCCGGCGGCGGTCACGGTCAGCGTACGGCCGCGCACCCCAAGCATGGTGGCCATCGAGGGACCGTTGAGGTCGGCGTCGAGCACGCCCACCCGGGCGCCGCCGAGGGCGAAGGCGCCGGCGAGGTTGGCCGTGATCGACGACTTGCCGACGCCGCCCTTGCCCGAGACCACGGCGACGATCGCCCGGACGTCCCGCAGCCGCGCGCCCATGCGCGCCTGCTGGGCCTCGACCTGACCGACGATGTCGGAGCCGCCGTCGCCGGCGATGTCTCGGTATCGCTTCATCGCCGTCTCTCGTCCCGGCGCGGACCGGCCGCCGGGTTCACGCCTGCTCCGTCGGTGACGCCCACGCCGCCCGGGCGACCAGGACCAGGGCGACCGCCGTGACGACGAAGAACAGCGCCGCGCCGACCCGGAACGAGATCTCGCCGCCCCAGGGCGCCGGCACCGTCGCGCTGACGGAACGCAGGGCGACGCGGAGCACCTCGTACGCTCGCCAGGCCATGAACAGGGACACGATGCGGGCGAAGTCGCGCCGGCTCAGGATCCATCGCTCGAACCACGCGCGGGGTCGTCGCAGCAGGTAGGGGATCACGAACATCGGCAGCAGGCCGGCCAGCGCCCAGAAGACGACGTAGCCGAGCCGCCGCGTCGACGTGACGGGACCGGGGATGCCGACGCCGTTCCACACCAGGTACACGCCGCCGATCCAGTAGACGACCGCGTACGCGAAGTAGGCGCGGGCCGCCGCGCGGAACCGATCGGCCTCGGTGGGAGTCATGCCTGCGGACGGAAGCGACCGCCCCACTTGCTGCGCACGTCGGCGAGGATCGCAGCCGTGATCACGTGCTCGCCGCGGCTCCGAGCGTAGGCCTCGACGGCCTTCACGACCATCCCCCGTGCGAACGAGGGGATGGCCTGCAGGCGCTCGCGTGCACCCGGCTCCCACGTGAGCTCGTAGTCGACCGGCAGGCCGAAGGTCAGCGTGGCGGGCAGGTCGATCACGGTGCCGCCGTGGGTGCCCGGCTGGTAGCCACACGCCGGGTCCTCGGCCAGGTAGTCGCCGTAGGTCGCGTACGCGCGGCAGCGGCAGCCGCCGCAGACCTTGGAGAACTCGCAGGCGCCGCAGCGGCCGCCCAGCTTGGGGTCGCGCAGGGCGTCGAACGCCGGCGCGGTTCGCCAGAGCTCGTCGAAGGCGGCCTCGCGCAGATTGCCGACGGACACCGGCATGTAGGGGCAGGGCGTCACGTCGGCGGTCGGCGTGATCCGGCAGTAGTACTTCCCGGCCGGACACGAGCCGTGGGCGTAGTTGCGCAGGAGCGGCGAGGAGGGGTTCAGCTCCCAGAGGATCCGCCGGAAGTGCGGCGCGCACTTGGCCCGGATCAGCAGGCCGTCGGCCTGCCCGACCGGCGTCGACCACGGATCCTCGAACTTCGCGGGCGGCTCGGGCCCGCCCATGCCGAGCATCCGGCGCACGAAGCTCGGAGGCCCCTGCCCCACGCCCTGCGCCTTGGCGAGATAGGTCAGGATCCGCTCGTAGGCCGCGGCGTCGATGTCGGTGAGGTCCTTGCCGCGCCCGGTCCGCACGAGGAAGAAGAAGTTCAGGACCTTGGCGCCGAGCGTGCGGGCGAGGTCGATCATCGCCGGGACCTCGGCGACGTTCCAGTCCGTGACCGACATGTGCAGCGAGAAGTCGAGCCCCGCGTCGGTGAGCACCCGCGTGGCCCGCACCGCCCCGTCCCACGAGCCCGGCAGGTGGCGGAAGGCGTCGTGCTTCACGCGGTCGGTGGAGTCGAGGCTGATCGACGCCCCCAGCACCCCGTTGTCCCGCATGCGCTGGGCCTCCCGCTCGCGCAGGAGGACACCGTTCGTGCCCAGCACCGTCGTGAACCCCTTGGCCGAGGCGTACCCCGCGACATCGAAGATGTCCCGCCGCAGCAGCGGCTCCCCCCCGGTCAGGATCAAGAACACGTTGGGGTTCACCCGGGCGATCTCGTCGATCACCCGCCGGCACTCCACCGTACTCAGCTCCCCCCGCACATCAGCCCCGGCATGCGCCGACATATAGCAATGCGCACACTCGAGATTGCACCGCTGCGTGAGATTCCACGACACCGAGTACGCCGTGTACGCTGACGCCGCCGAGGGCGGTCCCGTCGTGGACGGTTTCGGCGATGGGGGAAACGACGGAGATGCGGGCGACGGTGACGACGTCATCGATGGGACACGGAGAGAGGCCACGTGACCGTGGTGGTGCTCGGGGTCCGCTGGGGAGAGGGTCCGCCGACCCGTTTCCCTGCCAACCCAGGCCGCGAGGGACCCGGCCGGATGGAACTCAGCCACAGACAGTCCAACTCGGCCCCCAACCTCGTGGTCGCCGGACCCTCTCCCCAGCGGACCCCGAGCACCACCACTCCTAGCGCGGCTTCTTGTTCGAGACGTACCCGGCGATGACCTCGTTCATGGTCTGCCGCGCATGCCCGATCCCATCCTCGCAGACGGCGAGGTCGATCGTCGTCACGCCGCGCTCGGTGGCGACGCGCTCGATTTCCTCGCGCGTCATGTCCCGCATGAACCCGGCCGGCACGCGGTTGAGCCGGGCGACCGCGTCCTCGGTCCACGTGAACGGGCTCGGCGTCGTCGCCGGCGCGTCGACGGCCGGGGCGGCGGCCGGCACGGCCGCCGGCTCGAACTTGGTCTTGGCCAGCAGCGTGTCCCAGCCGGCGCCGAGCTTGTCGCGGCCCACCGTCTCCTCGATCATCGGCAGCGCGAGCTGGCAGGTGATGACCGGGATCTTCCTCGTGCGCGCGTACTTCTCCACGCGGGCCTTGGCGCGACGCCGCAGGTAGGCGTCGGAGACCTCGCGCAGCGCATCGCGCGCGTCGGCCGACCACTTCACCTGCACACCGGGCATCGACTCTTCCTCTTCGATGCCGCCCTCCTGCGCCGCGATCGTCTCGACGACTTCCTTGGTGATCGTCTGAAACTTGTCGGCGGAGGCCGAGCAGACCGGGCAGGTCACCACGGCGTTGGGGCCCTTCACGGTGTAGCCGCAGATCGAGCAGATGGCGGTCGCCGTCTGGTTGTCCTTGCGGAGCTGGGCGACGGCGAGGTCCTCGGCCAGGATCTGCATCTTCTCGGCCATGCGGGTCGGCATGAAGATGGCCATGGCCTCGTCGATCACCTTGTTGGTGATGACGGTGTGGCCCTGCTCGATGGCGTAGCGCAGCAGCGCGGTGCGAGCCACGCCCTTCACCTGGGGCGGCACGCGCTCCATCCGCGCCTCGGCCTCCTCGGTCCAGGAGATGATCTCCTCGGCCTTGACGTCGAGCGGCGGATAGAACTTGCCGTTCGTGAGCAGGACGTTGCACGGCGCCAGTCGCAGGAGGTTCTCGGTGTTGGAGCCGAGGTCGACCTCGTTCTCGTCGGAGTGCACGCCGACCCGGCCGAGGATGAGCAGCCACGGCTGCTCCTTGCGGGCGAAGGTCAGGATCTTCTCGAAGCACTTGCCGTCGAGCAGGGTGATCTGCAGGTCGACGCCCTCGTCGGCGGCCAGCTTCCGCGCGATCTCCAGGTGCGACTGGTAGATCTTGGCCAGGCCCGTATCGATGATCTCCTCGTGGAGCTGCTCCTGCTCCTTGAACCGGAAGATCTTCGAGGCTTTCTCGTTCAGCACGCCGACGATGCCGTTGAACATCGCGTAGTGCAGGTACGGGTCGTAGACGGCGACGGCCTGCACCGGCCGGTTGACCGCCCGGCCGAGCGCGATGCCGAGCTTGAGGCCGTGGAAGGACTGGGGCGAGCCGTCCAGCCCCACCACGATGGCGCCCTGCTCGTCGCGGAGCGCGTCGTGGTTACGGACGACCAGGGTGTCGCGCGTCACCCGGCGCACGAAGCGCTCGGTGACAGAGCCGAGCTGGCTGTCCTTCACCGCGCCCATGCCGAGGGCGCCCATCACCACCAGGTCGTAGTCGGAGGCCTGGCAGTCCTCGATGAGGGCCTTGTAGTGCTTGCCGTCCATCATCTTGGGCGTGAACGGTAGGCCGGCCGCTTCGGCTTTGGCCTTCATGACGTCGAGGTACGACTCGGAGATCAGCTGCAGGCCCATGGCGATCAGCGAGTCGTGGATCTTGCGCTGCCGCTCGAGCTCGGTCTCGTCCTTGTACTCCTCGGGCAGCGTGTACTCCATCTGCTTGAACCGGTAGTCGTGCAGCCTGGCGGCGTACACGTGACAACCCGTGAGCCTCGCCCCGAACCCGCGCGCGAGCTCGACCGCGAGGTCGATAGCGCGGTTCGAGAAGTCCGAGTTGTCGACCGGAACGTAGATGTGCTTGTACATGCTGACCGTCTCCTATTTGAGCTCGAAGTCGACCGTGGCCGTCGCCCGGGGGGCGATCGTGATGTCTTTCGTGACCGTGCGCGGCTCGTCGTACAGGGGCCGGCCGTCCTTGTCGAGGCCCTTGGGCCGGTACCCCTCGTGCCACATGGTGACCTTGTAGGTGCCGGGCGGGATGCCGTCGATCCGGAAGGCCCCGCGCTCGTCGGTCACCGCGTAGTACGGGCTGTCGTGGACGATCATCCACGCGGTCATGTGGGGATGGGCGTCGCACACCACCCGGACGACGCCGGGCTTGGTGAGGCGCTTGGTGATGTCGATCATTTGGTCGCGGTTCGGCAGCGCCAGGTTGAAGACGGTGGGCTTGCCGAGGAAGCCGTGGGTGTTGTGCAGGATCGCGTCCGAGTTCTTCACGCGGGCACGCTCGCCGGCCATGACGGCGGTGACGTGGGACACGAACACGCACCGGTGGTTGTCGAGGACGGCCTCGGCCGTCGGCTTCTTGCCGCGGGTCACGCCCTCCAGGAGGATCACCGTGCCGCGCACTCCCTTGTCCGCCCCCAGGACGAGCACCTCGGACTCCTTCGAGTCGCCGCACACGTCCCGGTTCTTGTTGACGGCCAGCGGCTCGAGCTTGGGCGGCGTCCCCGTGAACTTGACGACGCCGGCCAGGATGCCGCCGTCGGGTACGGTCACGACCTCGTACGCCGCCGCCGGCGAGGCCAGCGCGAGCCCCACGAGGAGCGCGGCCACGCGCCTCAGCATCCCGCCCTCACAGCTCGGGATTCAGCGCGTACTCCAGCCCCAGCCACAGGCTGCGGCTGTAGCGGAAGAACCACAGCGGAAACGCGATCACGAACGGGACCCACAGGGCCAGCTGCCAGGCCGTGTCGAGGTCGGCCAGCACCCGCAGCAGGAAGAACCCGCCGACGGCGATGAGACTGGTGACCGCGTAGTTCACGTAGATGGCGCCGACCCAGTACCCCTGCGCCCGCTCGAACTTCAGATCGCACACCGCGCACACGACGTTCATCGCGAACCAGCCCCGGAACAGCGGCGCGCGTCCGCAGCGCGGGCAGCGCAGGGCGAGGGCACGCCGCTCGGCGCGCAGCACCCGCGCCAGCACTCCGTCCGGCATGAGCCGCCCCGAGGCTCACTGCGGCCGGGGCTAGTGCTTGGCCGGCGCGCTCGTGGCCGGCTTGACGTTGGCGGTCTTGTGGTCGACGTAGAAACTGTCGGGCAGGATGACGAAAACCAGGAGCGTGGCGATGACCAGCGGCGTGATGGCGATGAGCCCGAGCGTGCGCGTCTCGAACTTCAGGTGCATGAAGTACATCGCCACCATCGAGGCCTTGCCGAGCGCCAGGGCGCAGAGCAGCGTGCCGTTCACGAACTTGCCGAAGGGCAGGAAGACCACGCCGATTTCGATCACGGTGAGAACCGCCAGCCACCAGAAGATCGCCATGTAGTTCGGATGCTTGTGCGCGCCCGCCATCGTCCCCTCCTAGAGGAGGTACATGAAGGTGAAGACCATGATCCAGACCAGGTCGACGAAGTGCCAGTAGAGGCCGACGATCTCGACCACGTTGTAGCTGGCCGCCGGGTCCGGTCGCCTTGACACGACGCCCATGACCGCCAGCAGGTAGATCACCCCGCCGGTGACGTGCATGCCGTGGAAGCCGGTGATGATGAAGAACGACGTCCCGAACAGCGCGGCCCCCCAGGGGTTGCCGTCGATGTGCAGGCCGGCATGGATCAGGTGCGTCCACTCGTAGGCCTGCAGGCCCACGAAGATCGCGCCGCCCAGTGCGGTCATGAGCAGGAACCGGTTGCACTTGCCGCGGTCGCCCTTGCCGAGCCACTCGAGCGCCTTCACCATGGTCACGCTCGAGCAGATCAGCAGGAACGTCATCGCCGCCGTCAGGTTGATGCCGAGGACCTCGTAGGGCACCGGCCAGTCGGTGCTGGTGGCCCGCATGCCGCCGTAGGCGGCCAGCAGGGTGCCGAAGCCGACGGCGTCCCCCGCCAGGAAGATCCACATCCCGAGCTTGCCCCAGCTCTCGGGTGTGAGCGGGGACTCGGCCGGTTCAACCGCGTGTGCTGCTGCGTGCGACGCTGCAGCCTGACTCATGATGTCTCCTCGTTTGCCGGAATCGGACCGGTGGCGGGCGCCGGCCGCCGCGTCGGCGCCGGACGCCGCCACCGCACCCGGTAGCCGGCGTTCCAGCCCAGGACGGCGACCACGACGACGGCCACCAGGAACGGAGCGATCAGCAACCCGCCGTACGCCCAGTTGTACGTGCGGTCGCCGTAGGCCGACGAAAGGCACGCAGCGCAGGCCGCGGCCGTCCGCGGCGCCAGGGCGGCGAGCAGCGCGAGCACGCCCGTGGCCAGTCGACCGGCGCGGCTCATACCAGGTACACCAGCACGTACAGGATCGGCCACAGGGCGACGACGTAGTGCCAGTAGGTCGAGCAGGCGCGCAGGGTGCCCGTGCGCCCGTCGACGAAGCGGCCGCGGGTGGCGAGCCGCGCCACGACCGCCAGCCACACCAGGGCGCCCAGCACGTGTGCGGCGTGGATGCCGATGAGCGTGTAGAACGTCGCGCCGTAGGCGCCCGACGTCACCGTGAGGCCGTAATGGATGAGCCGCACCCACTCGTAGCCCTGCACGGCGAGGAACAGCATCCCCAGCGCCCCGGCGGCGGTGAGCCGCTCGACGAGCGCGCGTCCGTGGCCGCGCCGCATCGCCCGCAGGGCCGCGACCATCGCCACGCTCGAGCCGAGGAGGACGAATGTGTTGAGCCCGGTGATCAGAACCGGCAGCCGCGGCTGCATCGGCGGCGGCCAGACAGCGGCCGACAGTCGCAGCACGAAGAACGACGAGATCAACCCGGCGAAGAACATCGTCTCGGCCGAGAGGAAGAACAGCATCGCCAGCCGGGTGTTGTCCATGCGCGGCTGGCGCGGCGCGGGCTCCCTCCCGTCGTCGCCCCACTCCGGACCGGGCGGCGGTGGCGGCGGGATGCGGTCGTCGGCGCGCCGACCGATCGGCGGCCGGGCGGGCGGCGCCTCGAGGACGAGCGGGCTCACCAGCGGATCCCCACGAGGAACGAAGCGACCACCAGGACGGCCACGACGCCGAGGAGAATGCGTCGCACCCAGCGGTTCCGCTCGTCGAGGGTCGCCATCACGTCGCTCATGCCTTGTCGAACGCCAGCAGGGCCAGCAGGGCCGGCAGGTAGAGGAGCGAGGCGAGCAGCACGCGGCGCGCGCGGGAGGTCGAGGGCGCCAGCGCTTGCTGGGCCCCGAAGCCCACGAACGAGGCGCCCAGCAGCAGGGCCCCCAGGAAGTAGACGCCGCCGGCGAGCCCGATCAGCGTCGGCAGCAGGCTCACGGCCAGCAGGGCCAGGCAGCCACCGAGGATCTGCCGCTCCGTCGAGCGCCCCTCGGCGTCGACCACGGGGAGGAGCTGGACGCCGGCGCGCGCGTAGTCCTTCTGGTAGAGGCGCCCGATCGCGAGCGTGTGCGGGAGCTGCCACAGGAACAGGATCCCGAACAGCACCCAGGCGCCGACGCCCAGATCGTCCCGCGCGGCTGCCCAGCCGGTGACGGGCGGCAGAGCGCCCGGCACGGCCCCCACGATCGTGCACAGCGTGGTCCGCAGCTTGAGCGGGGTGTAAGCGAAGATGTAGAGGACGAAGGTCGCCGCGGTGACGAGCGTGGCCAGCCAGCCCACGCCGAGCGCCAGGACTGCGAGGCCCGCCGCGGTCAGGCCCGCCCCGAACAGCAGCGCCTCCAGTGGCGCCAGCCGGCCGTCCGGCAGCGGGCGCGACCGCGTGCGCTCCATGTGGGCGTCGACCTCGCGCTCCCAGTACTGGTTGATCGCCAGGGTGCCGCCCGCCGCCAGCAGCGTGCCGATGACCAGCGCGACGAGGCGCCCGTAATCCGGCGCGCCGGTGAGCGCCACGTAATAGCCGACGACTGTGGTGACGAGGACCATGACCACCACGCGCGGCTTCGTCAGCGCGACAAAATCGGCCGCCACGCGGCTCCGGTCGCGCTCCAGCGAGGCGACGACGACTTCGGTAGGCGGCGTCATCGGGCGACTCCGAGAGCACCGTGAGGGGCCAGCGACGCCGGCGCCGGCCGGGCGGCGGCCAGGACCCGCACCGCCAGCACGACGGCGGCGGCGAGGATCAGCCCCCCGGCCAGGCGGTGCGCGACGGGCAGCACCAGCATCGTGAGCTGGCCGCCCGGGATCCAGATGGCCGAGAAGCGCGCCAGGTAGCTGCCGACGCCGAGCAGGAGCTGCAGGCCGAGCAGGGCGAGCAGGAGCCGCGCCGCCGGCGCCGCCACCGCGTCACCGGTGCGGCGCAGGCGCGCCGTAACCACCGGCACCAGGACGAACACTGCCGCCGCGCCGATCAGGTGGAGGTCGATGCGGCCGGCGTGGGTCAGAAAGGCCCCGAACACGATCTGCAGATATACGAGCACCGCCGCGGCCAGTGTGAGGCCGCGGGTGGCGCCGTCGACCGCCGGGGCCGGGTTCGCCATGCGCGCGGAGGTCACCAGCGCCAGCGCGACGACGAGCGCGAAGAAGGCCTGGGCCAGCGGCCCGTGCACCATCGCCAGGGCATCGGTGAGCAGCACGACCCGCAGGCCCCCGATGATCCCCTGCGCGATCACCGCCACGACCGCGACGATGCCCAGCACGCGCAGGCGGCCGCCGCGCGGCCACAGCGCAGCCGCCAGGGCCAGGGTGAGCAGCCCCACGAGGGCGCCGAGGAGCCGGTGGCTGTGCTCGTAGAAGACGCCACCCACCATCCCCGACCACGGGAAGAGGAACATGTTGTGTCCGAAGGTCGTCGGCCAGTCGGGGACGGCCAGCGCCGCCCCGGTGTTGGTCACGAGACCGCCGAACACGATCAGCACGCAGGTCGCGGCCGCCGTGGTCACCGCGAGACGGTGCGCCAGCCTCACCCCCGGCTCCTCGTCAGTGACCGCGCGCCCGCGCCCCCGTCCGCGCCGGTGGCTGCGACTGCGGCAGGAAGTCGTCGGCTGCCTCGGGGTCGCTGTACTCGTACGGGCCCCGGTAGACGGTGGGCAGCGTCGCACCCCAGTTGAGGTGCGGCGGCGGCGACGGCGCCGTCCACTCCAGCGTCGTGGCGTTCCACGGGTTCAGCGGCGCCTTGCGGCCGGCGAACAGCGACCAGAAGAAGTTCACGACGAACAGGAGCTGGGCGGCGCCCAGCAGGAGCGCCCCGTAGGTCATGAACACGTTCCAGTGCTGCTGGTGCTGCAGGAACTCGTACTGCATCGGGTTGTAGATGCGGCGCATCTGCCCGCCGACCCCGATGATGTGCATGGGGAAGAACGTCATGTTGAAGAAGACCAGCGTGGTCCAGAAGTGCAGGTGCCCCAGGGCCGGGTTCATGAGCTTGCCGAACATCTTGGGGAACCAGTAGTAGACCGCGGCGAAGGCCGCCATGATCGAGCCGCCGAACACCACGTAGTGGATGTGGGCGACGATGAAGTACGTGTCCTGGATGTAGATGTCGACCGGCGTGCTGGCCATGAAGATGCCGGAGAGGCCGCCGATGACGAACATCGAGACGAAGCCGAGCGCCCACAGCATCGGCACCTTGAACTGCAGCCGCCCGCCCCACAGTGTGCCGAGCCAGTTGAACGTCTTGATGGCCGACGGCACCGCGATGATCATCGTCGAGACCATGAACGCCATGCCCAGCGAGGGGTTCATGCCGCTCACGAACATGTGGTGCCCGTAGACGATCCAGGACAGGAACGCGATGGCGATCATCGAGAACGCCATGGCGTGGTAGCCGAAGATCGGCTTGCGGGAGAACACCGGCAGGATCTCCGAGGCGATGCCCATCGCGGGCAGGATCAGGATGTAGACCTCGGGATGCCCGAAGTACCAGAACAGGTGCTGCCAGAGCAGCGGCTCGCCGCCCCCCGAGGGCCGGAACCAGCTCGTCCCCAGCGTGCGGTCGAACAGCAGCATGGCCACGCCCGACGTCAGCACCGGCAGCGCCAGGAGCAGGAGGATGGCGGTGATGAACAGCGACCAGATCACCAGCGGCATCCGGAACAGCGTCATGCCCGGCGCCCGCATGTTGATGATCGTCGTGATGTAGTTGATCGAGCCCATCATCGACCCGATGCCCATCACGAACAGGCTGATGCACCAGAGGTTCTGGCCCCAGTTCACGCCGGTATACTCGGGGACCGACGACAGCGGCACGTAGGAGGTCCAGCCGGCAGCGGCGTGGCCGCCCTCGACGAAGAAGCCGGAGAGCATGATGACGCCGGCGGCGGCCGTCACCCAGAACGAGAGCATGTTGAGGAGCGGGAAGGCCATGTCGCGGGCGCCGATCATGAGCGGGATGAGGAAGTTGCCGAAGGCCCCGGCCAGGATCGGCATGATCACGAAGAAGATCATGATCGTGGCGTGCATGGTGAACGCCATGTTGTAGGTCGAGGGCTCGAGCACGCCGCCGGTCTCCTTCAGGATGCCCCCGAGGCCGGGCACGGCGGTCTCCGGCCACGCCAGCTGCCAGCGCACCATCAGCGCGAGGAGGCCGCCGAGGACCATCATGATGAGGCCCAGGAACAGGAACTGACGGGCGATCATCTTGTGGTCCGTCGAGAAGATGTACGTGCGGACGAAGCCCAGCTCGTGGTGCTCGTGCGCGGTGTGCGCGTGAGCGGTGGCGGTGGTGGCGCTCATCGCTTGGCCTTTCCTCCCGGGACGGCGGCGACAGCCGCGTCCTTGCTCGGCTCCTCGGCCTTCTTCTCCTCGGCGGCCGGGGCTGCGGCGGCGCTGAGGTTCTCGGCCGCCCACTTCTTGTAGTCCTCGGCGCCGTGCACGTAGATCCAGCCCTTCATGCCGGAGTGGCCGAAGCCGCACAGCTCTGCGCAGGGCAGCTCGTACTTGCCGGGCTTCGTCGCCTCGAACCACTGCACGATCTCGCGCCCCGGCACCGCGTCCTGCTTCATGCGGAACTGGGGCACGAAGAAGCTGTGGATGACGTCCTGCGACCGCAGGTGGACGTGGACGACCTTGTTGGCGGGCACGTGCATCTCGTCCAGGAGGGTCTTGTCGTCGGCGGTGCCGAACTTGCCGTCGGCTCCGGGATAGGTGATCTGCCAGTTGAACTGCTTGGCGGTCACCTGCACCACGAAGTCAGTCGGCGGCGGGGCCTGGATCTTGATCTTCGACCACGCCGGGGCGCTGAGGAAGGTCAGGATGACCAGGATCAGCGACGGGACCACCGTCCACACGATCTCCAGTGTGGTGTTGCCGTGCGTGTAGCGGGCGCGGCGACCGGGACGGTCCCTGTACATCACCAGGAAGATCACCATCGCCGCGAACACGAGGATGGCGGTGATCCCGGTGATCCAGTAGATGAGGTGGAACAACCAGTCGATGTCCCGACCGTAGGTCGAGACGTTCTCGGGCAGCCACCAGTCAAGCATTCGATATCCCCCGTTCCCGGTCGCGGCGCGAGTGCTACTTGCCCTTCATCTCGAAGCTGACCTTGGTGGTCGCCCCGGCCTTGACGTCGACTTCCTTCTCCTGCTTCCCGAGCGTCTCGTGCCAGACCTCGATCTTCTGCTTGCCGGCCGGGACGTTCTCGAGCTTGGCGACGCCGTCCTTGTCGGTGACCGCGGCCACGCCCGGCGTCACCGCCACCCAGCCGAGCATCCAGCTGTGGACGTCGCACGTCACCTTGATGACCTCGGGCTTCTCGAACTTCTCGGTCATCGTCTTCTTGAACTTCGGCTGGGCCTTGTTGATGGACGGGTTGGCCGTCGAGTACGTGTGGATGTTGTGCAAGATGTCGTCGGAGTTCTTGATCTCGATCTCACCCGGCGTCATGGCCACGACGTGCGGGATGAACCGGCATCCCTTCTGGTCGATGACGGCCTTGGTCTTGGTCGCGCCCTTGGCGCCGGGCGCGGAGGCGACCGCGTAGGCGAGGCCCTTGTTGCCGCCGACGACGACCTTCTCGATCATCGCCTCGGTCCCGCACTTCTCGGTGTCCTTGTTGACCTTCAGCTTCTCGACGACGGGGGCGCCGTTGTACTTCACTTCCACCTCGACGGTACCGCCGCCCTGGGCGCCCGCCGTGCTCACGAACCACAGCGCCGCACCCCCGACGAGCGCGATCGCGGTCCCTGCCGTCAGTGTTCTACGCATCGCCCGTACCCCTCCTGCTCAGAGTGTTGTCGACCGTGGTGCGTCGTATCGAGCGCGACGTCATCGCGCGCGGTTGGCCGTGCGGACGACGAGGATCATGGCCGCCAGCGTGAGGATTGCCACGACGGGAGGAATGATGAAACGCCGGTTCGACTGCGGCTCCTCCAGCCGCAGATAGTACCACGACGTCAGCGACATCTTGGGCCCGGTCTCCCCCGCGCCGCCGTCCCACGCCTGGATCGCCACCGGCGTGAACACGGCCGGCTGGAACGTCGGTCGCGTGTCGCCCTTGGCGACCAGCGGCCGCTTGATCACGAGCCGGTACTGGCCGTTGTCGTAGACGACCTTGCCGGTCGCCTCGCCGCCCTGGATGGGCGCGAGCTTCGCCGGGCCGTTCGCGGTCACCTCGGCGACACCCTTGCCCTGCTCCCAGCGCAAGAGGTACACGGCCTCGTTAGCGTCGCCCATCAGGAAGTACGGACGCTCGGTGGCCGCGGTGATCTGCGGCGGGAACTGCACCGAGATGGCGTCCGGGAAGGTCTGCTTGCCGTCCCCCTTCGACTCGGTGGGGTCGTCCCACGTGAGGTGGAAGGCCACCTCGTTGTCGTTGTAGGCGGCCCGCATGGAGACCAGGTCGACGACCGGGTTGAAGTTCCGCGGGTCGATGATGACCTGGCCCATGAGCGGGACGTTGTTGGGGGCCATCTTCTTCCAGAACTCGGCGTTCGGGTCGTCGGGGATCGCGTCGGTCACGGAGGTGACCGTCAGCAGCGTGGCGTAGTCCGGCGACGCCGGGCCCAGCGAGAGGATGTAGTTGGTCAGGTGCCAGATGTCCTCGGGCTTCTCCACGCTGTCGAGGAAGGCCGGCATCGGCGTGCCGAGGACGCCGTTGGCGATGCGGGTGGCGATCTCGGTCCGCGAGGCGCCGCCCCGGAACGTCCACCGCTTGGCGAGGTTCGCCGGCGGGATCGGGTGCCCCCACTCGTCCTTCAGCTCCGAGCGCGAGGGACCGTCGGCCCGACCCTCGTTGCCGTGGCACTTGTGACACTCGATGGCCTCGAACATCTCCTTGCCGCGCTTAAGCGACTCCGCCGAGGACGAGACCTCCTTGGGCAGCTCGAGCTTCTTCGCCGGCTCCTTGAAGGCGTCGGGCGCGAAGGTCTTCAGGTAGGCCACGAGGTTCCACCGGTCCTTTTCCGGAAGAACCGCCCACCCGGGCATCGAGGTCCCGGGCATCCCCTCGGTGATGATCCGGAACAGGTCCTGGTCCGACGGCGTCTTGTTCGCCGACGACCGGATCTTATAGAGCCCCTTGGTAAAGTCCCGCGGCCGCGGCGCCAGATGCTCCGCCCCCGCCCCATTCCCATCCCCCTTCACCCCATGGCAAAGGAGACACTTCTGCTCATAGACCGCCTTCCCGGCGTTGGCATCCCCCTGCGCCCATGCCGTCCCTAGATCCGCGGCGAGCGAAAGCGAGGCCGCAAGGCTCGCGCAAACGATCAGGAGCCCCGGCAACGGTCGAGGTAGGGCGCCGAGAATGGTCCAGATGCGAGGCGCCGACGAGCGACGACTGAGGCGTACGCCGCGTACGCCGCAGGGAGGAGCGAGGAGGCAACGAAGCAGATGGGCCATTATCGGCGCCCGCCGCCCACTAGTGGGACTCCCACCGCCGAGGCTGCTGCCCGGTCGCATCGTAGAGATACATGATCACCTGCCAAATCTGCTCCTCAGTAAGGCGGTCCTCCCACGCCGGCATAACCGAATTCCACGGCGTCGACTCCTTCGGCAGCCCGGGCCCGCCCTTGGCGATACGCCAGAACAGGTAGGCCTCCTGCAGCATCGCGATCGTGCCGGGGTCCACGAAGTTCGCCGGCGGCGGGTTGAACCCGTGGGCGAAGTGGCCCTTCCCGTCCAGGTTGTCGCCGTGGCAGAACATGCAGTTGCGGATGTAGATCTCGCCACCCGCGGCGAAGTGCCTCTTGTGCTGCGCCGGATCCTTGCGCAGCGGGTTCTCGAAGCCGGAGATGTTGATCTCCTTGCCGCGGAACTGGATCGACGCCGGGGGCGCCGGGTGGACGGCGCGCAGCTCGGGGGGCGCCTGGGGCTTGGCGGCTGCCTGCGTGTAGGCGTAGTAGCCGAACAGCAGGGGCACCGCGACGACGATCACCGAGCGGAGCAGGCGATAGCGCGGATCGGTGAGCGTGAGCCACATCGGGCGCACGAAGTCCCGCCAGGAGTCCCGGTCGGAGGAGACGAAGATCAGGAGCGCCATGGCGATGATCGCCATGTACAGGCTCAGCACACTCCACGGCGCCGGCGGCTGGATCCCGAAGCGCAGGATCACGAAGGCCGCCACGAAGATGACCACCGCCTGGAAGAAGCGCGAGCGCAGGACGTTCATCGGCTCATTTCAGCGTGAGGAGGAACGCCACGAGGTCCGTGTACTCCTTGGCCGTCAGCGTCTGCCCGAAGGTGGGCGGCATCACGCCGGCCGGGAAGCCGGACACGGTGCCCATGCCCTTGGGGTCGAGGATCTTCTTCATGATGTAGTCGGGCGTCTGGATCTTGGCGATCTGCGAGAGGTCGGGGCCCACCGGCGTGCCGGGGATGTCGCCGGCCTTGTGGCAGGCGAGGCAGCCGCCCTTGGTCATGTAGACGGTCTTGCCCGCCTTGGGATCGCCGGGCAGCGCCACCGGGGCGGGAGCCCCGCCGCCGGCCGCGGCGCCGGCGCTCGCCGGGATGTCGTTCAACGTGACGTCCACGGTGCCGCCCTGCGACTCCAGGAACGCGGTCAGCGCCCAGAGCTCGGAGCGGTTCAGCGCGATCGGCGGCTTGTCGACGGCCGGCATGATCGGCGGGTAGCCCTCGACGATGAAGGCGTTGGGCTGCAGCAGCGACTCGATGAGGTAGGCCTTCGCCGTCATCCCCGGCTTGGCCTTCGCGGCCCGCGCGCCGACGCCGGCGAGATCGGGGGCGCGAGTCCCCTTCTGGCCGATCCGGTGGCAGATCTCACAGGTTCCCTTGGTGTGATAGATCTGCTCGCCGGCCTTGATCAGCTGGGCCGGGGTCACGTTGCCGCCCTCGAGGGACAGCTCCTGGGGCGGCTTCGACTCGATCTGGGGGATGGAGTTGGCGAACCAGGAGTAGCCCCCCATGACGACGAGCGAGAAGAGGCCCACCTTGACCCCGACCGGGACGCGCATGCTAGGCGTCCCGGTCGCTGCCGCCGGCCATGATCGGCGCGGCGTGACCGTGGGCGTGCGCGCCCTCCGGACTGCCCTTCTCTCCGAGGCCGCCGAGCCAGAAGATGAACATGACGAGCGCGAAGAAGGCGATCGTCACCAGCGTGATCACGTTGGCCGCGTAGCCGAGCGCCGGGGTGACCGCTTCGGCGGACGTGTCGCGCAGCACACCGTACACGTGCCAGTGCTGGCGGATGCCCGAGCGCGCGAAGCCCATCAGCCCCATGAGCCAGGTGAAGGTGACCGCGAGCAGGATGAGCACGTACTGCGAGCGGGGCGCGATGGTGCCCCACCGGATCTCACCGGTCGAGCGCGCGCCCTTGAACATGGGGATGTCGATCGCCATCACGACCACGATGGCGCCGATCACCGCCAGCACCTGGTAGACCGAGAACCCGATGCGGACGATCGACTCGACGAAGTAGCCGTAGACGCCGTAGAACACCACGATCGCGGCGGCGGCGCCGAAGGCGGCCCACTGCACGGCCATGCCGGTCTTCACCCACGGCTTGGTCGGGATCTTGTTGGCGCGGCGGTACAGGATGTACGAGAGGAAGGTCGTGAGGATCATCAGGTTCACGACCGTGTTCTTCGCCGACATGACGCCGAAGAAGCCGAGCAGCGGGTGGTGGGTGCCGCCCATCGCACGCGCCTCGTCGAGCGTGACGACCATCGAGCGTGGCGTCGCCCACACCATGAAGCCGATGGTGAGGATGATCAGCATCGGCGGGACGTACTTGCGGTACCGCTCGGCGCCGGGGATGCGCTCCATCCCGAGCCAGAGGTAGTAGTTGGAGCCGAGGAAGAGGATGCCGATGAGGATGGCCTGGATGATCCACAGCCACGACATGAAGCCGCCCATCATCGTGATGCCCATCGTCTGGTTGAACGCGTAGATCTCGCGTCCGAGCCAGTAGCCCGCGAACGGCAGCACGATGAAGGCCGATAGGGCGATGAAATTGCCGATGTACCCCATCCAGTCGTACCGGGCCCGCTCCTCGTCGGTCTTCGCGGCGAGGAACCGGAACGCCGCGTATGCGCCGGCGATGGTGCCGCCGAACACGACGTTGGCGATGAGCCGGTGGATGTTGATGGGCATCCAGGTGAAGTTGTTGATCGCCGCCCACACCCCGCCCTTGAGGGCGCCGGAGTCGTCGATGCCGGCCGGCGAGATCATGAACGTCACCCAGGAGTTCGCGACGAACAGGATGGCGGTGCCGAACAGGTTCGAGAGCACCCCCAGCGAGACGTGGATCCACTTGCGGGAGCCCGACAGCCAGTTCCAGCCGTAGTACCAGAGGTAGACCGTGAAGGTCTCGGCGAAGAACAGCAGGGCGTAGACCCAGTAGGTGGGGAAGAAAATCGACGTCATGTACGTCCAAAACTTCGGGTAGTAGCCGACGAACAGGAACAGGAGGAGGGCCCCCAGGAGCGCGGTGGTCGAGAAGGCGGCGAAGGTGAGCTTCACGAGCTCGTGGGAGAGCCAGTCGTACCGCTGCTCGCCCGTGCGCCAGCCCACGATCTCGATGATCACGGCGAAGATGGGGACGCCGAGGATGAACGCCGCGAAGTTCAGGTGGAGCTGGGCGACGGCCCACACGGCCAGCCGCGAGCCGATCAGCGGGAAGTCGCGATACGCCGGCTCCTTGGCGGCGGCCTGCTGGGCCTCGGCCGGGAGCAGGGAGGCGATCAGGACAGCCACGCCGAGCACCAGACCGGCCGCGAACGCGCTCCGGCCCATGCCCCTCACCGAATTCATCGATTCAGCCTCTGAAGGCGGCCCCGCGCGAGCGTGCAACCCGCCGTCGCGCTGGCACGCTTGTTCGCGAAATCACATGAGCGTCCGGGGCAGATTTTTAGGGCCAACGCTTCGATGTGTCAAGCAGAAAGACGGCCAGCAAGTTTGACACACCCCACCCCGAACGCTAGCATCGTGGACAGGGGACTTCGATGAAGCCTCGCCTCACCCAGCGCATCCAATTCTCGCTCGCCTATGCCCTGGTCGTCGTCCTCCTGTTGTCGCTCTTGCAGTCGTGGCTGCTCGCCCCCCGGAGCGTGGAGATCCCCTACTCGAAGTTCCTCGAGCTCCTCCGGGCCGACCGCATCGAGCGGGTGGCCCTCACCGAGCGGGAACTCCGGGGTATGGCCAAGGCGGGCGCCCTGCCGGCACCGCCCGCCGTGCCTGGGGACCGGCTGCGTCAGTGGCTCGGGCCCGACGAGGAGGTGCGCGTCTTCACGGTCACCCGCATCCCCGGGGTGGACGAGCAACGGCTGGTGGCGGAGTTGGAGGCCCACAACGTCGAGTTCGCGGGCCGGATCGAGACCACCTTCTGGAAAGATCTGCTCTTCGGCTGGGTGATCCCGCTCGGCATCATGGTCGCGATCTGGATGTTCCTCATGCGACGGGTCGGCGGGGGCCCCACCCAGGCGCTCTCCTTCGGTCGCAGCAAGCACAAGATCTACGACCGCAAGGAGCTGAAGACGACGTTCAACGACGTGGCCGGGGTCGACGAGGCCAAGGCCGAGCTCGTGGAGATCGTCGACTTCCTCAAGAACCCGAAGCGCTACCAGCGGCTCGGCGGGCGCATCCCCAAGGGCGTCCTCGTCGTCGGGCCCCCCGGCACCGGCAAGACGCTGCTCGCCCGGGCCGTCGCCGGCGAGGCCGACGTGCCGTTCTTCACGCTGTCGGGCTCGGAGTTCGTGGAGATGTTCGTCGGCGTCGGCGCCTCACGCGTGCGGGACCTGTTCGAGCAGGCCAAGGACAAGGCCCCGTGCATCGTCTTCATCGACGAGCTCGACGCCATCGGTAAGTCGCGGGCGGGAGCCACCGGCTTCATGGGCGGCCACGACGAGCGCGAGCAGACGTTGAACCAGCTCCTGGCCGAGATGGACGGCTTCGACTCCTCCAAGGGCGTCATCATCATGGCGGCCACTAACCGCCCGGAGGTCCTCGACCAGGCGCTGCTCCGGCCGGGCCGCTTCGACCGGCAGGTGGTCGTCGATAAGCCCGACGTCCGCGGGCGCGAGGCCATCCTCCGGCTACACGCCCGCGCGGTGGTGCTGGCGCCCGGCGTGGACCTGATGGTCATCGCCGCCCGCACCCCGGGCTTCGCCGGGGCCGACCTCGCCAACATCGTCAACGAGGCCGCTCTGCTCGCCGCCCGGAAGGAAAAGAACGCGGTCGAGATGGCGGACTTCGAGGAGGCGATCGACCGCGTCGTGGCCGGGCTCGAGAAGAAGAGCCGCGTGCTCTCGGAGAAGGAGCGCGACATCGTCGCGCACCACGAGATGGGCCATGCCCTGGTGGCGGCGTCGGTGGCGCACGCCGACCCCGTGCACAAGGTGACGATCATCCCTCGCGGCGTGGCCGCGCTGGGCATGACGTACCAGCTCCCGACCGAGGACCGGTTCCTCATGACCCGCGGCGAGCTGGAGGACCGGATCGCCGTGCTCCTGGGCGGCCGCGTGGCCGAGGAGCTCGTCTACGCCGAGGTGTCCACCGGCGCCCACAACGATCTCGAGCGCGCCACCGAGCTGGCGCGGCTGATGGTGACGAAGTACGGGATGTCCGAGCGGCTCGGCCTCGCCACCTACGGGGAGCGAGCGCCCCTGTTCCTCAAGGGCTCCGGCGTGGGCGGGGAGCGCGAGTACAGCGACGCCACCGCGCGGGCGATCGACGAGGAGGTCAACGCGATCCTGGACCGGAACCAGGACCGCGTGCGGGGACTGCTTACCTCGAAGAAGGCAGCGCTGGTCCACGCGGCGGCCGAGCTCAAGCGCGTGGAGACGCTCGAGGGCGACCATCTCAGGCGCCTGCTGGCGAGTGAAGGATGAGGGGTACGAGGGAGGACGCGTGATGCGGGTCAAGGGCAAGACGTTCGGGGTGATGATCGTCCTGACGCTCCTCGTGGGCTTCGGGGCCGGCGCGTTCGCCGCCACTCGGAGGCCGTGGGCGCAGATCTCCCCGCCCTCCCCGCCGCTCCCCTCCATGGTGCAGGCGCCGATCCTGCCGGTGCAGATGCCGCTCACGACCGGGACGTTCGCCAAGGTCGCCGAGCTCATCAAGCCCACCGTCATCAACATCAACACGATTTCCCGCACCGGTGGCGGCCGCACCCCGTTCGAGGAGTACTTCGGCGAGGAGTTCTTCCGCCGCTTCTTCGGCGACCTCCCCGAGCGCATCCCGCAGCGGAGCCTGGGGTCCGGGGTCATCATCGATCCCACCGGCATCGCCCTCACCAACGCCCACGTCATCGAGAAGGCCAGCGAGATCGAGGTCATCACCCTCGACGGGTCCAAGCACAAGGCCAAGGTGGTCGGCGTCGACAAGAAGACCGACCTGGCCGTCCTCAAGCTCGACGACGGCAAGGCCAAGTTCCCTTTCGCCCGCGTGGGCGACTCCGACAAGATGCAGGTGGGTGACTGGGTGATCGCCGTCGGCTCGCCGTTCGGGCTGCAGTCGACGGTGACGGCCGGCATCATCAGCGCCAAGGCCCGCCAGATCGGTCAGGGGCCGTTCGACGAGTTCCTCCAGACCGACGCCGCCATCAACCCCGGAAACTCGGGCGGGCCGCTGGTGAACATGCAGGGCGAGGTCGTCGGCATCAACACCGCCATCGTGGCGGGTGGCTCCGGCATCGGCTTCGCGATCCCGTCCAACATGGCGCGGAAGATCTACACCGAGCTCCAGGCGAAGGGCCGGGTCACGCGCGGCTGGCTGGGTGTGTCGATCCAGCCCCTGACCGCGGAGCTGGCCCAGTCGTTCGGCGCGCGGGACACCAAGGGCGTCCTGATCTCGGACGTCGTGCCGGACAGCCCCGCCGGCAAGGCCGGCATCAAGCCCGGCGACATCCTGCTCGAGTTCGAGGGCAAGAAGACCGAGGCGCCGGCGGATCTGCAGCGCGCGGTGGGCCTCGCCTCCCCCGGGCACGACACGAGGGTGAAGGTCTGGCGGGACGGCGGCGAGAAGACGCTCGACGTCAAGATCGGCGAGGCGCCTGATGAGCGCGAGGCGCAGCAGCGCGGCTCCTCCCGGGGCGGGGCGCCGACGGTGCTCGGTCTGGACGTACGGCCGATCACCCCGGAGGTCGCCCGCCAGCTCAACCTTCGCACCAGCGAGGGCGTCATCGTCGCGCGCGTCGACGAGGGGAGCCCCGCGGCGGAGGCCGGCATCCAGCGCGGCGACGTCATTCGCGAGATCAACCGCCAAAAGATCCGCACGGTGGCCGACTACGAGCGTCTCGCCCGGGAAGCCAAGGACGGCGATCGGCTCACCGTGCTCCTCCAGCGGGGGCCGATGTCCCTCTACGTCGCGTTCACGGTGGGACGAGGTTAAGCCCGAAGGGGGGCTTCGCCCCCCTTTCGGCGGTCGTCGCACGCCTAGCGGCGTGCTCCTCCCTGCTTCCCCCAGGTCAGCGGCGGCAAAGCCGCCGCTCGAAAGCGATGGATTAGATTCGCTTTCCCTACTTCCAAG